>Ga0075421_100010433_pt1 | contig 11485 bp, 10 predicted proteins | sample SoiMetdeltSBSDD5_FD_75292 | JGI IMG/M metagenome (GOLD analysis project Ga0075421, IMG submission 75292) | Bulk soil microbial communities from a Populus tree surrounding site in Tennessee, USA - Soil MetaG P. deltoides SBSDD5 | ecosystem: Environmental > Terrestrial > Soil > Tree plantation...
CGGTCGAGCAGGCGCGTGTGGACGGCGCGTGCGTCGGGGACAGTGATGACGAACTCGTTCAGGTAGCCCCCGGCGTGGAGACGCTGCACGCCGATCGCGCCGAGCGCCGCCTCGAGCTCTGTGGCGCGCGCGGCCCCGATCGCGGCGACATCGCGCAGGCCGTGTGGTCCAAGGGTCGCAAGCCAGACGCTCGCCGCCAGCGCGAGCAGCGCCTGGTTCGTGCAGATGTTGCTCGCTGCCTTCTCGCGCCGGATGTGCTGCTCACGGGCCTGGAGCGTCATCACGAACCCGCGCTTGCCGTCGACGTCCGTCGTCATGCCGACGAGGCGGCCAGGAAGCTGGCGGACGAGCGCGTCCGTGCAGCCGAGGATGCCGAGGTACGGGCCGCCGAACTGCAGCGGGATGCCGAGCGGCTGGCCCTCGCCGGCCGCGATGTCGGCGCCGTAGGCACCGGGCGGCGCGAGGACGCCGAGCGAGACCGGTTCGACGACGGCCACGAATAGTGCGCCGGCCGCGTGGGCGAGGCGACCGGACTCGGACATCGGCTCGAGGAGCCCGTAGAAGCTCGGCTGGGCGAGGACGACGCCGGCGACGGGCGCCGCCTCGTCCGCAAGGAGCGCCTCGAGCGCGGCAAGATCCGTCGTGCCTGCGCCGGGTCCGTCCGCGACGAGCGGAATCTCATCCAGCCGGAGCCCCGAGCCCGCAAAGTACGTCTCCATCGTGGCCCGGTAGTGGGGATGGACCGCCCGGCTCACGAGGACACGCTCGCGGCGCGTCGCCCGGCAGGCCATGAGCGCCGCCTCGGCCGTTGCGGCGGCGCCGTCGTAGTGCGATGCCGAGACGACATCGAGGTCGAGGAGCTCGCTGATCAGCGACTCGTATTCGTAGATGCTCTGGAGCGTGCCCTGCGAGACCTCGGGCTGGTACGGCGTGTAGGCCGTGTACCACTCGCCCCGGAGCAGGATCTGGTCGACCGCGGCGGGTGAGAAGTGCCGGTAGGCACCAGCGCCGAGGAACGACGCCAGGTCGGTTCGGTTGCGGGCCGCCAGGCCCTGGAGCCGCGCCGCGAGCTCGAGCTCGGGTTCGGGTGGGTCGAGCCGCAGCTCCGATGCTCGAAGCGCCGCCGGGATGTCCGCGAACAGGTCGTCGATCGAGGCCGCCCCGATCGTCTCGAGCATCCGTGCCCGATCCGCATCGGTATGGGGACCGTAGGCCATCGGCCGTCAGGCCTCGGCGATCAGCTGCTCGTAGGCCGTCGCGTCAAGGAGGCGATCCACCTCACCGGGATCGGCCACGCTGACGCGGATCATCCAACCCGCTTCGTAGGGGTCCTGGTTCACGAGCTCCGGCGCCTTGCCCAGCTCGCCGTTCGTCGCCCTGACCTCGCCCGCGATCGGGGCGTACAGGTCGCTCACGGCCTTGACCGATTCGACGACGCCGAACGTCGCGTGCTGACTGAGCGCGCGACCGACGTCCGGCAGCTCGACGAAGACAACGTCCCCGAGCTGCTCCGCGGCATATTGGGTGATGCCGACGGTGGCGATCTCGCCGTCAACGCGGACCCACTCGTGGTCCTTCGTATAGCGCCGGTCCGTCGGCACCATCGCGGGCACGGTCCTCCTCAGCGGGGGCGCTTGTAGAAGGGCAGCGGGACGACCTCGGCGCCGACGCGGGCGTCGCGGATCTCCACTTCCACGATCGTACCCGGTTCGGCATCGCCGGGGGCGACGTAGCCCATCGCGATCGGATAGCCGAGGGTCGGCGATTGGGTGCCGCTCGTGACGATGCCGGTCCGCCGGTCGTCGCACCACAGCGGATGACCGTGGCGCGCGATGCCGCGACCGGTCACGCGCAGCCCCACGAGGCGTTTGCGGGGTGCCTCAGCGGCCCTGGCAAGCGCATCGCGGCCGACGAAGTCGCCATCCTTCTCGAGCTTGACGACGCGGCCGAGCCCGGCCTCGAACGGGGTCGTCTCACGGTCCAGCTCATTGCCGTAGAGCGGCATCCCGGCCTCGAGGCGCAGCGTGTCGCGGGCGCCAAGGCCGCAGGGCTGGAGCCCACGCTCCCGGCCGGCCTCTTCGAGCGCCGCCCAGACGTCGGGGCCGCGGGCCCAGTCGACGAAGGCCTCGAACCCATCCTCACCGGTGTAGCCCGTTCGGGCGACGAGCGCCGGCTGCCCGGCGACCGTCCCTTCAGCAATGGCGTAGTAGCGCAGCGCCGCGAGATCGACATCGGTCACGCGCGCGAGGATGGCCGCCGCCTCGGGGCCCTGGACCGCGACGAGCGACGTGTCGAGGGACCGATCGTCGAGCACGGCTTTGAAGCTGCCGATGCGCTCGGCGAGGGCGTCTGAGACGACAGCCGCGTTGCTCGCGTTGGCGACGACGAGGAAGCGGTCCACCGCGAGCCGGTAGACGATCAGGTCGTCGAGGATCCCGCCGTCGGGTCCGCAGATCATCGAGTACTGGGCCCGCCCGACCTTGAGGCTGGCCGGGTCCGAGACAAGGGCCGCGTTGAGCATCGCGCCCGCGTCCGCGCCCTCGACGAACAGCTCGCCCATGTGCGACAGATCAAAGAGGCCGGCTCGCTCGCGGACGGCGCGATGCTCGTCGAGGATGCCCGAGTATTGGACCGGCATCTCCCAGCCGGCAAATGGCACGAGGCGCGCCCCGAGGTGCCGATGGACGGCGTTGAGCGCGGTCTGCTGGAGGTCTGCGGCGTCGCCCTCGCTCACGTCGCGGGCTCCTCGTCGAGCGTGCCGGCGGGCGGCCGGCCGCCGAGTCGCTGGGCGGCCACGGCGACAAGCTCACGCTCGGTCTCGAAGGTCAGCAGCGCGGGAGCTTCGTCGAACGCGACCCAGCGAACCTGCTCGAATTCGTGATCGTGATCGGCAAGGTCGCCGCCGGTCGGCTCCATCAGCCAGTAGTGAACCGTCTTGTGGATCCGGGCGCCATCGAGAACGAAGCGGTACTCGATCGAGGTCAACGGCTCGACGATCCGGACGTTCAGGCCCGTCTCCTCGCCGACCTCGCGCAGGGCCGTCTCCTCGAGCGTCTCACCCGGATTGGGCGTGCCCTTCGGCAGCGTCCATCGAACCGAGTTGCGCTCGCGACGGCGCATTCCGACAACGAGCCGGGGCCGCTGGCCTTCGTAGCCGACGACGATTCCGCCAGCGGAAGTGGCGGTCGTGTCCCTCAGTCTCGCCACGGCGCCGGGACGGCGCTCGGCTGCTGGCGACGGCCGCCGGCGGAGCGCGTCCAGGCCATCGGGGTGGGCCGCAGCCGCCCCGTGGCGTGACGTGTCGAACGTGCCGGCGTCACGGCCCGCCACCCGGCCCGGAGCTGCGCGAGCGGACCAAGGTCTGCGCTCCGCAGCACGGTCGGCAGTGCCGGCGCGGCGCGGAACGCGGCCGAGGTCCGGAGGCCGAGACGGCGCTCGCGAATCTGGGCGGAGGGTCGGGGAAACCTCGCCGCGGGGCGTGCCGCAAAGCGGGCGGCGATGCTGTGGTGCATTGGCCGAATAGTACCGCCTCAGTCCGGCTGCGCAAGGCGCGAGCGCAGGGCCGCGGCGGCCTCCGTTGCGAGCGTGCCACGCCCCACCGCCAGCGCGATCTCGCGCTCGGCCGCCGCGCGATACAGCGGCAGGGCCGCCGGCGCCGCCGCGGCCATCGTCCGGAGGTGCCGGTCCAGCGTCCCGACGTCGCCCCTGGCCAGCGGGCCGGTCAGCGCCTTCGCGATCCCCAGCGCACGGGCATTGGCGAGCGTCTGCTCGACGAGGCGGCCGTAGATCGCGAGCGCGCCCGGCTCGTCGAGGCCGGCAACGCGACCGAGCTCGGCAATCGCGTCGAGGAGAGCCACGAAGCCGCCGGCGGCGAGGACCGCGGCCGCGTGGTACGCGGCCTTCGACCCGGCGGCGAGGCGAACCGGGACGGCACCGATGGCCTCGGCCATCTGCCCGAGCGCGGCGGCCAGCTCCTCGTCGCCTTCGATCGCGACCGTGGCCCCGCGCAGCGCCTCGACCGAGCGCTCGACGTCCGCGAAGGACACGAGCGGGTGGAATGTGCCGGCCTGCGTCCCGGCTGCCATCGCCGGCTCGAGGACCTCGGGACCCAGCGCCCCCGAGGTGTGGACGATGGCCTGCCCGCCGTACAGGCGCAGGCCGCCCGCGACGACCGCGATCGCGTCGTCGGGGACGGCGACGATGATGAGCTCGGCGTCATCGAGGACCGCCGTGGCCTCGGCGAACGCTCGAACGCCCGGCACGAGCGACCGGAAGCGGTCGCGCCGGGCCGGATCTCGCGACGCGACCGCACCGACGACCCAGCCGGCGCGATCCAGCGCCACGCCGAGGGCCGTCCCGACAGCCCCGGCGCCGACGATCCCGATGACCGGAGGCTCGCCCGGCTCGGAGTGGACGTGCGGATGGCTGTGCGGTTCGGCGTCATCGTGCACGTGCGTGCGCGCCGGGCCCGTCTGGGCGGCCTGCGGGTCTAGCTCGATGCCCCGCTCGTCCAGCTCCTCGAGCACGGCCGAATGCGCAGGATCGTGCTCTGCGCGCGCGTCGCGCGACGGTTCGCCGCCGGTCTCGCGCCAGGCCCTCATCGCGGCGGCCTCAGCGCCGCCGCCGGCCGTCGCACCCGGGTCGGGGCGGCCGTTCGCGGTACGCTTCCACGCGACGAGTGTACCGATGGACAGGGGCCTGACCGCGTGAGCGCCAGCAACGATCCGTTCGGCGCGCGCGGCGCGCTGGCGCCCGGCCTGCCGGACGTCTACCGCCTCGCTGCGCTCGAGGCGGCGATCGACCTCCCCCGCACGCCGGTGACGGTCAAGATCCTGCTCGAGAACGCGCTGCGCCACGCCGGTGGCGGCGTCGTCACGGCCGACGACGTCGAGGCGCTCAGCCGCTGGCGCCCGGGCGGCTCCGAGGAGCTCGAGCTGCCGTTCATGCCCGCGCGCGTGATCCTCCAGGACTTCACCGGCGTGCCCGCGATCGTCGACCTCGCCGCCCTCCGCGATGCGATGGCCGAGCTCGGCGGCGACCCGGCGAGGGTTAATCCGCTCGTACCGGCGGACCTCGTCATCGACCATTCGGTCCAGGTCGACATGTTCGGCAACGCCGGCGCGTTCGCGTTCAACGTGGCCCGCGAGTACGAGCGCAACGGTGAGCGCTATGCCCTCCTGCGCTGGGCCCAGCAGGCGTTCCGGAACCTGCGCGTCGTCCCGCCCGGGACGGGCATCGTGCACCAGGTCAACCTCGAATACCTGGCGACGGTCGTTGACGATCGACCGGACGGCAACGATCGCCGGGTCGCCTTCCCCGACACCCTCGTCGGGACGGACTCGCATACGACGATGATCAACGGCCTCGGCGTCCTCGGCTACGGCGTCGGTGGCATCGAAGCCGAAGCGGTCCTGCTCGGCCAGCCGCTCTACCTGCCGCGACCACGGGTTGTCGGCGTCCGCCTCAGCGGCAAGCTGCCCAAGGGCTCGACCGCCACGGACCTCGTGCTCGTCGTCACCGAGATGCTGCGGCGGTTCGGCGTCGTCGGCGCGTTCGTCGAGTTCGCCGGCGACGGTCTGGCGGGCCTGACCCTGGCCGACCGGGCCACGATCAGCAACATGAGCCCCGAATTCGGGGCGACGGCCACGCTCTTCCCGATCGACGACGAGACCCTCGCCTACCTTCGCCTGACAGCGCGCCCGGCCGAGCGGATCGACCTCGTCGAGCGCTACGCGAAGGAGCAGGGCCTGTGGCGCCTCCCAGGCGCGGGTCCGGACTTCGACGATGTGCTGACGCTGGACCTCGCCACGGTCGCGCCATCGGTCGCCGGACCGCGGCGGCCGCAGGACCGTGTCCTCCTTCAGGACATGCCGAAGGGCTTCAAGGCGGCGTTCCCGGATGTCACAGATCGCCGTGTCGAGGTCGGCGTCGACGGCACGACCGCGTCGCTCGGCGACGGTTCGGTCGTGATCGCCGCGATCACCTCGTGCACGAACACCTCGAACCCGACGGTCATGATCGGCGCCGGACTCCTCGCCCGGAACGCGGTTGCGCGGGGGCTCCGCGTCAACCCGGCCGTGAAGACGTCGCTCGCGCCCGGCTCGAAGGCCGTCACGGGCTACCTCGAGGCCGCCGGCCTCATGGACCCGCTCGAGACGCTCGGCTTCGCGCTCGCCGGCTATGGCTGCACGACCTGCATCGGCAACTCCGGGCCGCTCGATACGCCGATCGCGGACGCGATCGAAGGCCAGCACCTGGTCGCCGCGGCGGTCCTGTCCGGCAATCGGAACTTCGAGGGCCGGATCCATCCCCTCGCGCGCGCCGCCTACCTCGCCTCGCCGCCGCTCGTCGTCGCGTTCGCGCTGGCGGGCCGGGTCGACATCGACCTCACCGAGCAGCCGCTCGGGCTCGGCGACGACGGGCTGCCGGTCTTCCTCGACGACGTCTGGCCGAAACCCGAAGAGATCCGCTCGATCATCGACGGCTCGATCGACCCGGAGCTCTTCCGACAGACCTACGCGGTCGTCTTCGACGGCGACGACCGCTGGCGGGCGCTGCCCGTCCCCGCCGGTAACCGCTACGCCTGGGATCCGGCGTCAACGTATGTCGCGCGACCTTCGTTCCTTGAAGGGCTCGAACGGGAGCCGGCGCCGCTCTCGGACATCGTCGACGCGCGCGTGCTCGCCGTCGTCGGCGATTCGGTCACCACGGATCACATCTCACCGGCCGGTTCGATCTCGCCGTCCTCACCCGCGGGCACGTGGCTCCAGCGCCGTGGCGTCGGGCCGCTCGAGTTCAATTCGTACGGCGCACGGCGCGGCCAGCACGAGGTCATGGCCCGTGGCACCTTCGCGAACATCCGGCTCCGGAACGTGCTCGCCGAAGGTCGCGAAGGCCCGTACACGCGCCACCAGCCCGACGGCGAGGAGATGTTCATCTACGACGCGGCGATTCGCTACGCGGCGGACGCCGTCCCGCTGATCGTCATCGCCGGCAAGGAGTACGGCTCGGGCTCGTCCCGCGACTGGGCGGCGAAGGGTCCCCTCCTCCTCGGGATCCGGGCCGCAATCGCCGAGAGCTTTGAGCGGATCCACCGCTCGAACCTCGTCGGGATGGGCATCCTGCCCCTGGAGTTCCTGCCCGGCGAGACGCCCGCATCGCTCGGCCTGACGGGCCGGGAGTCGTACACGATCCATGGCATCGCCGGCGGTCTGGCGCCCCGTCAACGGCTGACGGTGAATGCGCGCGCCGATCGCGGTCGCGAGACCACCTTCGAGGTGATCGCCCGCCTGGACGGACCGATCGAGGTCGACTACTACCGCCACGGCGGCATCCTGCCGGCCGTGCTGAGACGCCTCCTTGCGGAGCCTGAACCCACGGAGCCCGCGGGAGCGTAAGGACCGACATGCGGGTCCGGCAGGGGGCGTTGGTTCTGGCGATTGCGATGGCAACGTTCGCCTGCGGCTCGTCTCCTGGCCAGTCGACCGCGCCGGCGAGCACGCCCCAGGCATCAACGGCGAACGGGTCGCCCGTGCCGGCGTCGGGCCAGCCGGCGAGCGTGCCGGGCTGCCCGAACTACGTCCTCGAGCCCGAGACCGGGCCCCTGCCGAGCGAACTCACCGAGGACGGCCCGATCGCCCAGGGTCAGGGGCGCCTGCAGAACGACATCGCCCTCGCCCAGCAATACGGGGCAGGTCACGCAGATGACTTTGGATCGATCCGGTTCGAGAACGTCCCCAGGGTGCGCATCGTGATCGGCTTCGTCGCGAATCTCGAATCGCATTGCACGGCGCTGCGCGACCTTCTCGAGTTCCCTGACGACTTCGAGATCATCTGGTCGCCTGCCACCGAGGCCGACCTCACCACCATCCTTGGGGAAATCAGCGCGACGTATCGCCAACACCTGGTGGGCGCTGGGCTGATGAGCGACTCGATCGAGGTGACGCTGCGTGCCGACGGCGAAGCAACGGCTGCAGAGATCACCACGGCGTACGGCAGTCTCGTTGACATCTGGGTGGGCATGCTCCACTACCCGGATCGGAGGCTCGGCGAGGGCGCCAGTTGCGCAACCCTTATGCCGGAGCCTGCGGTCGGGCTGCCCTTGCGCGCGGCAGTGAAGCGCCTCACCCGGACTGAGATCCGGTCCGGCGCTGACTTCGAAGGCGACGTCACCGTACTGAACTTCGGGACGACGGCGTTCGACTTCGAGTCAGGCCGCCCGCTTACGGCGCTCCTGTTCGCGCCCGACAGAACCACACCGATCGGCGCCTATGTCGGCAACGTCGCAGGTACCGGCGCCGGTGCGCTCATCGAGCCCGGCGGAACGTACGACCTGGACTTCCTTGGTGGGACGGCCTCCTGCGATCCCGCCGTGGGCTACGCCGTCCCGCCGGGAGACGCATTCGTCGTCGTGCCGGTGGACGTGTACAAGCGTACGGATCCGAACGGACCGGCGCAGTTCCTGAAGCTCTTCTCCGAGCCCATGCCGATCCGGATCGTGCCGTGAAGGTGGTGGGCGATACTGGGCTCGAACCAGTGACCTTGCGGATGTGAACCGCACGCTCTGACCAACTGAGCTAATCGCCCGTCGTCCGGGCAGCGGCCGCAGCCGTGCCGGGGCGGGAATGATAACCCGGCCTTGTCGCGCCGAAGCGAGGCGGGCTAGACCCCGAGGTCTGGCCAGCGCGCCCGAACGGCGGCTGCCGCGACCGCGTCGACGGCGACTCGCTTCAGCCGGCCCGTTCGTCCGGCGGCAAGGCGCAGCGCGGAGCGCGGGACGCGGAGCTCGCGGGCGAGCAGGCGGAGCAGCGCCTCGTTGGCCGTGCCGTCGATCGGCGGCGCCGCGACGCGGACGATGAGCTCACCGTCCGTCACGCCCATGACCTTATCCACGCCGGAATGCGGCGTGAGGCGGACTGCGAACGTCTGGTCGGGTTGGGCCATGGGGCGGTTATTCTCGCTCATTCGACTAGGTCAGTGCTTGGATGAACAGACTGAGCACGATGCAGACGACGAGCGGCGAGAAGTCGAGCATGCCTGTCGAGGGCATGACCCGCCGCACCGGCGCCAGCAAAGGCTCTGTCATTGTGACGAGGAATGCGCCTCCGCGCGAGCGTCCGCCCGGATCGACGAACGAGGCCAACACGCGGCCAATGACGAGGATCCAGAGCGCGATCAGCGAGAACCTCAGCAGGTTCAACAGGAAGAGCGTGCCCACGCCGCGAGAATAACAGCGACACGCGCGTCAGGCCGCCGGCCGCTCGCCGAAGAGCGCCCGCCCAATCCGCACGATCGTCGCACCCTCCTCAACGGCCACGTCGAAGTCGTCGGACATGCCCATTGACAGCGCACTCCCGAGCGCGTCGTGGCGGCTCCGCAGCCGGTCGCGGAGCTCGCGCAGGGCGCGGAACGTTGGCCGGGCCGCGTCAGGCTCGTCGACCAGCCGGCCGACCGTCATCAGCCCGTCGATCGACAGGTGCGGCAGCGCGAGCAGCTCCGGCAGCGCCGCTTCGACGTCCGCCGCCGTGAACCCGGCCTTCCGGCGGTCGGCGTCGACGTTGACCTGGAGGAGCACCGGCCACGGCCGCGTCCGCAGCTCCGCGGCCACGCGGTCGAGGCGGCGGGCGAGGTCCAGGGAGCTCACGGTTTCGACGGACTCGAAGATCTCGGCCGCCTTGCGCACCTTGTTCGACTGCAGCGGGCCGACCATGACCCAGTGGCTGCCGACCACCTCCGCCGCCTTCGCGGCGGCCTCCTGGACGCGGTTCTCGCCGAAGAGGTGGATCCCGCCGGCAATCGCCGAGCGCAGCCGCGGGATCGAGACGGTCTTGCTGACGGCGACCAGCGTCACGTCCGCGGGGTCGCGCCGCACGGCGTCGCAGGCGCGCGCGATGCGGTCCTCGACACGTGCCCGGGCGATCGACAGCGCGGCGGCCTCGGCCGGGTCAGCGGCCGGCAGCGCCGGGCTGGGCTCCACCGAGGCGGGCTAGCCCTTGCGGCGGAGGAAGCTCGGGATCTCGAGGTCGTCGGCGTCGAAGCCGCGGCTCTTCGCCGGCACGGGTTCGACCACCGAGCGCGCCGGCCGAGTCGCCGTCTCCCCGTTGTTCGGGGCGGACGGCGCATCCGGCACGCCGACGTCGGCAAGCTGGCTGCGCTGGCGCTCGAGCTCCTCGAGGAAATCCCGCGGCGCGCGCTGGGTCGATTCCCCCTGGCCGCTCGCGGCCATGACGGGACGGCCCGGGCGCCGGCCGTCGAAGCCGGTCGCGATGACGGTGATCATGACTTCCTCGCCGAGCCGCTCGTTGAAGCTCGTGCCGAAGATGATGTTCGCCTCGGGGTCCGCGGCGGCCCGGATCTCCTCGGCCGCTTCGGTGACCTCGTAGAGCGACATGTTGGACGAGCCGGCGATGTTGAACAGGATGCCTTGGGCGCCTGCGATGTCGACCTCGAGCAGCGGGCTGGAGATCGCCTGGCGGGCGGCGCTCACCGCGCGGTCCTCGCCGGACGCCTTGCCGATGCCCATGAGCGCCGAGCCGGCGTCCTTCATGACGGTGCGCACGTCGGCGAAGTCGAGGTTGATCAGGCCCGGCACCGTGATGATGTCGCTGATGCCCTGGACGCCCTGGCGGAGGACGTCGTCGACGACCCGGAACGCGTCGAGGATCGAGGTGTTCTTCTGGACGACGTCCTTGAGGCGGTCGTTCGGAATCGTGATCAGCGTGTCGACCTTGGCCTTGAGCTCCTCGGCCGCCTTCTCGGCGGTCAGCCGGCGCTTCGCGCCCTCGAAGCTGAAGGGCTTCGTCACGACGCCGATCGTCAGCGCGCCGGCTTCCTTGGCAATCTCCGCGACGACGGGCGCGGCGCCGGAGCCGGTCCCGCCGCCGAGGCCGGAGGTGATGAAGACCATGTCCGAGCCATCCAGGGCCGCGCCGATCTTCTCGGCGTCCTCCTCAGCCGCACGCTGGCCGATCGAGGCGTCGCCACCGGCGCCGAGGCCGCGCGTGATCTTGTCGCCGATCCGGATCTTGTGGGGCGCGTCCGACTGGAGCAATGCCTGCGCATCCGTGTTGAGGGCGATGAACTCGACGCCCATCATCTCGGCCCGGATCATCCGGTTGACGGCGTTCGAGCCGCCGCCCCCCACCCCGATGACGCGGATCAGCGCGAAGTTCTCCGAATCCGAACGCAGGGCCATCGCCGTTCCTCCAATGGCCTTCCCGGGGCCGGGTTGTTCAGCTCATCGAGTATCCCGGTCCCGGTCCCGGCTCGGACGCGCGGGCGGAGGGTCGCGGGTTCGGGCGAGTCTACCACCCGACCAGCCGGGCGTGCCCTTTCGAAACCGCGGGCAGGGCTCGATTCGGGTCGCGGCGAGCCGGCTCGGCGGTGCGTCGAGGCACCGCACGGAAGAAGGGTTTCCGGGCCGCTCCTCGGCGGCTGAGCCCGCCTACGGAAAGAGGTTGCGAAGCGCGTCCCGGATGCGGCCGAG
>Ga0075421_100010438_pt1 | contig 11483 bp, 10 predicted proteins | sample SoiMetdeltSBSDD5_FD_75292 | JGI IMG/M metagenome (GOLD analysis project Ga0075421, IMG submission 75292) | Bulk soil microbial communities from a Populus tree surrounding site in Tennessee, USA - Soil MetaG P. deltoides SBSDD5 | ecosystem: Environmental > Terrestrial > Soil > Tree plantation...
ATTGAGCATGAACTTCCAAGCCAATCACAGCTTCGTAGGACATCTTTATGGTCGTCGATTCCTGACTGACGATTATCGATTGTGCGTTTCGGATTGCGAATGCTAGATGAGTACTGACAACCGGCGGAACACCATCGGAGGCCAGCCAACGCAACCGACAAGTCCGCTTGCGATTTGCCTTCCGCTATCACCGCAGCCAACCTGGCAAGGCTCCTGCCTTGCGGGCCTCCTCCTCAAGGGCCATCATTTTCATTTGAAGTTTTCCCTTTTCCTTCTCTAGCTCTTTGAGTTCGCTTTCGAAGTTGGCATAGATGACTTGGTTGTAGGTGTCAAACCCTATCTTGACCCCGTCACTCTTGCCGGATCTTGTTTTTTCATTCAGAGCTTTGATTTCGTTGTCGATGCGTGCCATCTGGTCGCGGATCTCTTTTGCTTGAGTTCTCCAGTAGGCTTCACCTTTCTTTGCTGTTGAACCAGCCGTATCGGTCTTTGTTGCAGACGTGCCGAGCTTCGACGGGGAGACAGGGTCCGATTGTTCCGAGGAAACTGAAGCCGGAGACTTCGAAGAAATATCGTCGTTCGTGAGGGTCTTAGCCGCTCTGGCGCTATCTTCCAGGCCGGAATTCGAGGCTTGTGTGGCCTTCTGATCGACGAGTTCGGCCGCGATCGCCTGGAACCGGTTCTGAGTGTCGGTGAAGCGATAATGCCCTTCCATAGAGACCGGTTTTGTTCGGGCTTCGAGTACTCTCCCGTCCTTCAGAACAACCTTGTAGTTCGCAAACAAGACTGCTGGAATCGCCAGCAAAATGCAAAAAGCCGAGAAGAGGAACCTGACGGCACACCGCGTGTTATCAGTATTCATGGTCGTTTCACCGGAAAGCAGTTTAAGCTAGGCGCTTGGGATAACTCAAATGGTTTTTGAATCCTTTGCTCCTGACTCTGCTCTCGTCGTAATCCGATTTTGTCAGCAAGGGTCACGACACAGTCAATGCCAAAGCCTTCAATCTCAAACGGAAGCCGGCAGATGCGAACGAGGATTTTCTATCGGCTATCGGTAATCGGCGACCCTTCTCTTTAAATCCCTCGTCCCTTCCTTGCCAGAGTACAATGGATTGGCATTATTATTCGTCAGAAGTGCCAGGAGCTGTAGCGCTATGTCGACCCAAGAAGCCCCTCGCGAGAAAACGAATCTCGCCTTATTTCTTAGCGAATCCCTGGGGATTGGCAACAGGCAGCAACTGCAGGAATTTCTTGAACAGCCCGGGGTGCGCACAGTGGTCCGTTCGGCACCCTATCAGGATGTCTTTCTGGCCGTCAAGACCGTCGGTTTGGCTGATAGTCTCGAACTTCTGCAGCTTACCACCAAGGAACAGCGGCGTGGCTTTATCGATCTGGATTGTTGGCGGAAAGATAGTTTTCACGTGGGCAGTTTCATGGAGTGGATCGCGGCCTTTGTTGAGTGTGGTCCCGAAGAAGCTGTTGCGATGTGTCGCTCAGTTGACCCGAACTTGCTGGCCCTGTTCTTCAAGGAGAACATTGAAATATTTGCGTTGGAACTCGATGACCCCCCGCCTGATCGCTCCCTGATTCTTACCCCGGATAATCGCTTCGGGGTAGAAATTGCGAGCGAAGGCGAAGGAGCAACCCTCTCTCGGCTGATTTTGGATGCCATGTTTCGCTTCGATCCTTCCTTAGCTTATGACTTGATTGATCGTGTCCGCTGGGAGAATCGGGTTTCGATGGAAGAGGAAGCGTATCAAGAGAAGCGGCGGCGGCTGGAAGAGATCGGTTTCGTCGACTACTACGAGGCTCTTGAGATTTACAGTGAACAGGAAATAGTGCCTCGACAAGAGTCAACGGTTGAGACCAAAGACGAGGCCTCCGAGGCCTCAACGACACTGCCGGCTCTGTTCGTTGCCTCTCTGCCTCCTGGTCACTACTTGTTAGAAGCCCTTCAAAGAATTAGCGACAAGGCGGAGGCCGAGAGGATCCGGCAAGGTTTGGCAGCCTTAGCGAACCGGGTTCTGTCAGTCCACACGGTAACGTCGGGCGACCTCGAGAAAGTTCAGCCGGCGCTACTAGAGATTCGTGATACGTTGAGCCTGGCTCTGGAACATCTGGCAGAAGGTCAGCCGGTGAGCGCAGTAGAGATCTTAAGGAAGAACAGTGTTCAAGTTCTTTTCAAGACCGGCTTCAACCTGATCGCCGCTGTGCGCGACGAGGCTGAGCAGATTAGTAGTGACACTGGATTGCGACTCGAGGGTTGCCGCGAAACGCTGCTCGAGTCGCCGAACGAGGAGTTTTTCAGCGGATTGAGGCGGCTACAGCCGCTCTTTTTCCAGGGGCTCGACGAACCCCCAAAGCCAATCTATCGAAATTTTCAGAGACTCAAAGATATCCAGATCGGAAGAGAACGTTTGCGGGAAATTGGACTTTTGGCTCGTGGTTTTTGGAGGCTGTTCCCAAACGTCGCAGTCCGAGCAGCGTTGTCGTCGCTGAGCCACTGCAACCTTTCGAAAGACGAAATTCGCTTCAGCCAGGTTTTCAACACGGCCTGCCTGAACTTGTCTGGCTCCGGGAGATTTACGGCTGAACCGTTGGACCTGTCTGGTCTTCGGGAGACTCTGATGCGTGCGTCGATGGGTGACTCCTCAGAGGACGCGTTGTTTTCGATGTTGAATGCTCTCGCGCTGAAATGGATTTCACAGCGGCTGGAAGATGTTCATGAGAAGAAAGTGCTTTCGAAATACGCCGACGAATGGCTGAGAGCAACTTCGGCGGAGTTGGCGCCTCTCATAAGTGAAAGACCCATTCAAGCTCGGCTGATTCGTTCTGTCTTGGTCCGAGTGCGAACAGTGAACCACACAGAGACCTCATGAAGAATGCCACGATTTTTCAGAGATTCATCAAAGCCATCAAATCGCATCGGCTTCTGAATGTTGGTGACCGAGTCATTGTCGCCGTTTCCGGCGGAGCGGACTCCGTGGCTTTGCTGGATTTGCTTCTGGCCATCCAGAAGCCATACCTCCTAGATCTGATCGTGGCACACTTGAACCATAACCTCCGTGGTGAACAGTCGGATGCCGACGCAGAGTTTGTGCGGTTGCTTGCTGAACATCATCAACTCAGGTTTGTCTCCAAGAAGATTCCGGATGAGGAGACTTCCGCTCGTCGAGATAATCTCGAAGACTGGGCGAGACGCTGGCGCTATGAATTCCTTTGTGAGTGTGCGGAGGGTCATCTGGCGCAAAGAGTGGCCATGGGGCACACCATGAACGATCAGGCAGAAACTCTACTGATGCGCCTGATCCGGGGAAGCGGAACGTTAGGCTTAGGAGCAATGCCGCCCAAAAGAAACGATCTCTTCATCCGGCCACTGCTCTACGTTGAGCGTAGAGAGATTCAGAGCTACTTGGTTGCGCGTGGTTTGACCTGGCGGGAGGATTCGACGAACCAGGACGCACGGCTTCTTCGCAACCGTCTGCGGCATGAGCTCCTAGTCGAACTTAGAGACCGCTACAACCCAAGAATTGTTCAAGCTCTTTCAAGTGCCGCCGAGATCTTGCGCGAGGATGCCGAGGTCATCCAATCTTACACAGCAGCGTTATTTGCGCAGAACTCCCACTTCGATGGCCATCGGGTGGTTTGGGAGGCCAGGCGTCTGCTGTCCTACCCAGTTGGGTTGCAGAAGAATCTAATCCGTCACTCACTGCTGCAACTAGGGGAGGTTGCCGGGTCGAGCACGGTCGGCTCGATCCTCTCCCTTCTACAGAACGGCAAGAGTGGGAAGGTGTTTGAGACGGCTACGGTTCGGTGCCGGCGGGAATTCAGAACTTTGATCCTCGAGCGTCCAGAACCCGTCCCTTTTGAAGCGAAGTACAGATACGCACTCGGCATTCCCAGCGACGTACAAGTGGCTCAAACCGGCACGCGATTTCTGGCCTCGCTGGATCCCGTTGCAGTCAGTGAACAGACACTGAACCGCTGGGAGTTTTCGCTAGACCGCGCTGCGCTGGGGAGAGGCTTCCTGATCAGGAACTGCGAGCCCGGGGATACCTATTGGGTACCTGGCTCCCATTCATCCCTAAGAGTGAGCCAATGGCTAGCCCGACGGAAGGTACCGAAAGGACTCCGCCTCACGTGGCCGGTCATCACACTCGACGGCAAGATTATTTGTGTGAAAGACTTCCCCTTCTCCACCGATACGGTGGTACGAGACCAAGGCGGGGGCGACAGTGTCAGAGTGATCGTAGAAGAAAGGAAGGTCGGATGACCGGTATTAGCGTCTTGTATTCTGCAGACCAAATCGGCCGGAGGGTGGATGAACTAGCGGCAGCTATCTCAGAGGACTTCGCCGGCGAGAGAATCTCCGTCGTAGGCTTACTCGAAGATTCCTTTGTCTTTATGGCAGATTTGATTCGAAAATTGGATGGGGAAGTGTTATGTTATTTCATGAAGGCGGACGTAGCTGAGCAGGAGGACACAGTATCCCACATCAAGCGCATTCTCTACTATCCAGAGCTGGAAGTTCGCGGCGAGAATGTGCTCCTCCTTGGAGGGGTCTTAGATACGGGGATTACTCTGGACTATGTCACCAAGCACATCCTACAAGGGGGACCTCGTCTTTTGAAGATCGGGTATCTCATTGACAAGCCTTTTTCCCGCCGCATTTCGATCAATGCAGACTATGCTGCTTTTGTACTAGATTCTGCTGAATCGGGCTATCTTGTAGGGTGTGGTCTGGGCCGTGACAACAGCTTTCGCCATCTATCCTACCTGGGGATCTTGGAGAAAGATGCTCGAACGTAGAGGCTTCTGGAGGACCATTTGAATTCCACGGTTAAGACATTGGTTTTGTGGGTGGTTTTGATCGTTACTGGCGTCCTGCTCTGGCAAGTCGTACAGCGCACCCAGGGCGGGGCTGAAAAAGAAAAGGATTTCTCTGAGGTTCTAAACGAAATCGAGAAATCCAACGTCATGAGCGTGGAAATCACCGGCAGCGAGGTCAAAGGCAAATTCAAAGACGGCAGTGCCTTCAAGACCACCATGCCGAACTATCCAGAGTTCTTCAAGACTTTGATCACAAAGGGAGTTGTCTTTAAGGTCAAGGAGCCTGCGCAAAGTCCCTGGTTAACCGCACTTATTTCCTGGGCACCGTTCGTTTTGCTGATTGGATTCTGGATTTTCTTCATGCGCCAGATGCAAAGTGGCGGAAACAAGGCTTTGTCTTTCGGCAAGAGTCGCGCCAAGCTGCTCTCCTCCCAGCAGAAGAAAGTTACCTTCAAGGATGTCGCTGGGGCCGAGGAGGCGAAAGAGGAATTGCAGGAGATCATCGAGTTCTTGAAGGAGCCGCAAAAATTCCAGAAACTGGGCGGGCGTATCCCTAAAGGCGTCCTGCTTGTCGGGCCTCCAGGAACAGGGAAAACGCTGCTGGCTCGAGCGATTGCTGGCGAGGCAGGAGTCCCGTTTTTCTCTATTTCAGGGTCTGACTTTGTTGAGATGTTTGTTGGGGTCGGTGCTTCTCGAGTGCGGGATTTGTTCGAACAAGGCAAGAAGAACGCGCCTTGTATCATTTTCATCGATGAAATTGATGCTGTCGGGCGGCATAGGGGAGCTGGCTTGGGTGGCGGTCACGATGAACGGGAGCAGACTCTGAACCAGTTGTTGGTTGAGATGGATGGATTCGAGTCGAACGATGGAGTGATCCTGATCGCTGCGACGAACCGGCCCGATGTGTTGGATCCAGCGCTATTGCGCCCAGGGCGATTTGATCGCCGAGTGATTGTGGCTCGTCCCGATGTAAAGGGACGGGAAGGCATCCTCCAGGTCCACACTAAGAAGATCCCTTTGGCAGAGGACGTTGACGTTAGTGTTCTGGCGCGTGGAACGCCAGGGTTCTCCGGGGCGGACTTGGCCAATTTGGTAAACGAAGCAGCCTTGAACGCGGCTCGCTACAATCAGAAATCGGTGACTATGACCGATTTCGAAGGTGCCAAGGACAAGGTGCTGATGGGTGTTGAAAGAAAGTCCCTCATCATCAGCGACGCTGAGAAGCGGAATACGGCCTTCCACGAGGCAGGACATGCCTTGGTAGCCGCGATGTTGCCGCACGCAGATCCGTTGCATAAGGTTACCATTATCCCACGGGGTATGGCGCTAGGTGTGACCATGCAGCTGCCGGCCGATGACAAGCATACTTATACCCGTGATTTTCTAGAGAGTCAGATCGCGATCATGATGGGTGGTCGATTGGCTGAGGAGTTATTTCTAGAACATATGACCACGGGAGCCGGAAACGACATCGAACAGGCGACGGAGATGGCTCGACGCATGGTCTGCGACTATGGAATGTCGTCGCTTGGCCCTCTGACTTTCGGCAAGCGAGAGGAGCAGATCTTTCTGGGGCGCGAGATCGCTCAGCATCGCGACTATAGCGAAGACACAGCGATTCGGATTGATCAGGAAATCAAAAGGTTTGTTATGGAGGGATATGATAAGGCCAAGAAGATTCTTGAAGAGAATCGGGACACGTTGTGCCGCATCGCGGAGGCTCTGCTCGAGCGAGAAGTTCTGGATGCAAACGAAGTCCGAATGATCATTCAGAACATCCCCTTGGAGGAGAAACCCGAGCTTGCCGCTGATGCCAAGTCGGGAGTCTCAGAGCCCAAGAAGCAAGTCGTTCAATCCCTCACTCCCTCGGTTCCCTCATTGGTAGACAAACAGCGGGAGAAGCCGGCCCCCGCCTAAGCTCTTCACGCAGGGGAGGCGGACCGCCTTCCTGTTTACTTTCACTCACTCCCCGCCTTTCGAATTGCTGTGTCGGGTTTCCTTAGGCGGCCTAGCCACCGAAGTGCTTACTCCCTCCAGGGTGGCAAGCTTGTCTGATGAATGGAGAGCCCCGATGCAAGCCCGGAACCGATGTGAACTCCGGCTGCCTTCGCGAAAGCTGATTCTCGGTGAAGAGACACTTATCATGGGAGTGCTGAATGCGACGCCAGATTCGTTTTATGATGGGGGGAGATACTTCAGATTCCGCGATGCGGTCTCACGTGGCTTGCAACTGGAGGATGAAGGAGCCGATATCGTGGATGTGGGCGGCGAGTCGACCCGCCCTCCCTTTGACCGGGTCCTGCCCGCAGCTGAAGAGATCCGGCGAGTGGCTCCGCTGATCGAAGTCCTGCGGAAACGGCTGAAGATACCTCTGTCGGTGGATACCTTCAAATCTGAGGTCGCCAGGGCGGCGATCTCGGCTGGCGCTGAGATTGTCAATGACGTTAGCGGGTTGAGATGGGACCCTCAGCTTTGTAAGCTGGTAGCATCGACTCGGACAGCTTTGGTACTAATGCACTCACGAGGAACGCCTGCCACAATGCATCGAATGCCTAGGGTTCTGGATGTGATGAAGGCGGTCACCAAAGGGTTGGAACGGTCGATAAGAAAGGCTGCATCCGCCGGGATTGAAAGAGACCGGCTCATCGTTGATCCAGGACTCGGATTCAGCAAGAATCCTGAAGACAACTTGAAAATACTGAACAAGCTTGAAGCGCTAGGCCATTTGCGGATTCCTATCTTAGTTGGCACCTCCCGGAAGTCCTTTTTGGGCAGAGTTCTGGGTTTGCCTGTCGAGCAACGCTTGCTTGGCAGTTTGGCAAGCTGCGCGATCGCAGTTCTGGAAGGTGCGCACATCGTCAGAGTCCACGATGTTCGGGAGACGCGTCAAGTTGTCAAGGTATGTGATGCCGTGAGGCAGAGTTCGTTTCGAGGCCGATGAACTTTCTTGAACTAATCAACTTCGACAAGCTCACCTGGAACGCTGTGGTCGATATCCTGATCGTCAGCGCTCTGATCTACTACCTGTTGTTGCTGATTCGTGGCACGCGTGCTGTGCAAATGGCACTGGGAGTGGGGTTCCTGGCAGTGTTTTACTATTTGACCCGCTGGCTGCATCTGGAAATGATCCAGTGGATTCTAACTAACATTCTGCCCTATTTTGTCTTTGGCATCATCGTGCTCTTTGCCGCGGAGATCCGTCGAGCTCTGGCCAACATCGGAAAGAACCCGCTTCTCCGCCGGTTTTCTCAAAACCCCTTCATCGAGACTTACGATGAGATTGTCCTAGCTGCCACGACTCTGGCCGCTCAGCGCATCGGTGGCTTGATTGTGATTGAGCGGGATATAGGATTGAAAAACTACATCGAGAGTGGAATTGCTATTGACGCCGCGCTGTCCTATGACTTGCTGGTGGCGATTTTCTCTCCTGGGGCTCCCCTGCACGACGGCGCTGTGATCATCCAGAAAGATCGTATCACTGCCGCTGCCTGCTTTTTGCCCTTGACCGTAGACCCCAAGCTCAGCAAAGAGTTGGGAACTCGGCATCGAGCCGCCATTGGAGTTACCGAAGAATCAGATGCCGTGGTCATTGTTGTCTCCGAGGAATCCGGCATTATCTCGATTGTAGTTGGCGGTCAGATTGAGCGCAGCTTTGACGGAAACTCCCTGCGTCAGCGTCTCGAAGCCATCTTCGAAGGAAAACAGGTCGAAGACAAAGGGCCCGGGTTAGCAGCTGTCGTGGAAAGATCATGATTCGATACCTGCGTCCGCTGAAAAATCTGCTTCTCCGCAACAGGCAACTCAAGCTTGTTTCGTTGTCTCTAGCTCTGCTCCTTTGGATCGCGTTGAACGGAGAACCCAAATCAGAGGTAAGCTTCAAGGTTCCGTTGGAATTCAGAAACTCACCCAAGACCGTCGAGATCCTTGGTGACACCCTCAACTGGGTCGATGTACGGGTCAGCGGCAGGTCAAGTATTCTGAAACGGCTGGAGGCGTCGAATCTGACTGCATCCGTCGACTTATCGGACTGGAGTTGGGGGGAGCGGACCTACACACTGGGCGAAGCTAACCTGACGGTTCCTTTCGGAATCACGGTTATTAAGATTACCCCCAACACAATCCGCTTACGTTTTGAACGAACAGAACGGAAAACGGTCGAAATTCGTCCTCGGGTGATTGGGAGCCCTGCAGAAGGGTATCGCATCATTGGAGTGAGTTGCGATCCAGATCACGCCGACCTTGAGGGTCCGGCAAGCCATCTCGCTGCAGTTGAGACCATCTCGACCGACAGCCTCGACATCACGGGCAAGTCGTCACGAGTTACGGCCCGGCTCCACCTCTATGTTCAAGATCCATTAGTACGCTTGGCAACTCGACAGGAGACTTTAGTGGATGTCTCGATTGCTCCCAAAGGCACCGATGTTTCGCGGCTCGAGTCGAACCGAGACTAGCTCAGCTCTCGGACGGAGACTTACCGGCTAACGACCTGGGAGTTCTTTGGCGAACTCGGCTTAGGAATCGAAGATCTATGAAAACCTTCTTTGGTACGGATGGTATTCGAGGGGTGGCTGGCGAACCTCCGTTAGATCGGGACACTCTCTGGAGGGTCGGAGTGGCGCTAGCTGAAACCGGATACGCCAGCAAAACGAAGCCTCGCATCCTGTTTGGGCGGGATACTCGAATTTCAGGAGGTTGGATTGAACAACTTCTTCAGAACGCGCTGGCTAAGGCAGGCATTGAAGCAATCAGCGATGCAGGACTCATTAGCACACCCGGGCTGGCCTACCTCACTCGCCTGCACCAGTACGATTTGGGAGTCATGATTTCCGCCTCACACAATCCCTACCAAGATAACGGGATCAAGATTTTTGGCCAGGATGGTTTCAAGCTTTCCGACGAAGAGGAAATGGCCATCGAACGGCGGATCAACGCCCTTAAGGATCGAGCACCAGAGGTTGAGACGACGACCAGCCAGGCATCGTACTCGCACTCGCCTCAGCTAGTAGGTGACTACCTGGCCTTTCTCAAGGAGCAAATGAAAGGGTCACTGAATTCCCTTCGGGTCGGTCTCGATGTGTGTAACGGTTCGGCCTCCGCCATCGCTCCGGAGGTGTTCAAGGCGCTCGGAGCTACAGTGTCTGTGATCAACAACCAGCCCGACGGAAGGAATATCAATCTCAATTGCGGGTCTTTGCATTTGTCGGGGATTGTTCGGTTAGTGAAAGAGCAACAACTTGACTTGGGCGTGGCGTTCGACGGAGATGCTGATCGCTCTCTCTTCGTGACTGCCAGCGGCAAGATCTTTGACGGAGACTCAGTACTCTATGCCTTCTCGCTGCACTTCCAGGCAAACCGAGCCCTAAGGATGAACAAGGTGGTTGGGACAGTGATGTCCAACTGTGCTCTGGAGCTGGCGCTAAAGCAGCACGGGATCGAACTCCTGCGGGCTGCGGTCGGGGATCGATACGTCCTTGAGATGATGAGACAGGTAGGAGCCAACCTCGGAGGCGAGCCTTCGGGCCATATTGTGCTCAGCGACTGTCACACGACAGGGGATGGGATTTTGACTGCGGTGAAACTTACGGAGATTCTTTCCACTCGGAAGGTAGGCTTGGACGAACTGGCGGACGGTTTTCGCCCATATCCGCAGGTCTTGGAAGGCCTTCGAGTTCGGAGCAAGATTCCGCTGGAGAACTCCCCGGAGATTGGACAAATGATCGAGGCGGCCGAAGGGCAGCTAAAGGGGAAAGGTAGAATTGTAGTACGTTACTCGGGTACTGAGCCCTTGCTCAGGATTATGGCGGAAGGGGAGGACCGTGATCAAGTGGAAGCTCTAGTATCTGCGCTAAAATCTCGTCTGGCATCGGTTCTTGCCTCCGCTTCTTCCAGCGGCTGACTATTCAATTCAGCGTGAAGATTTTTTCAAATCTCTCCAAAAAGCTATTGACACAGCCTGACCAGAGCCGTATAGTTGTTGGGTTTTTCTGTAACGATCTTTGACAACTGTGTAAGACCAGCCTAATCAGATTCTTTGAGACAGTCCTAAACGAACAACATCAAATTCTCATTGAGAGTTTGATCCTGGCTCAGAATCAACGCTGGCGGCGTGCCTAACACATGCAAGTCGAACGTGAAAGCCCCGCAAGGGGTGAGTAGAGTGGCGCACGGGTGAGTAACACGTGGATAACCTGCCTTTGAGTGGGGAATAACCTTCCGAAAGGAGGGCTAATACCGCATAAGACCTTCTGACACAAGTCAGGAGGTTGAAAGGAGCGATTCGCTCGAAGTGGGATCCGCGCCTGATTAGCTAGTTGGTGAGGTAATGGCTCACCAAGGCTGCGATCAGTAGCCGTCCTGAGAGGGAGCACGGCCACACTGGAACTGAGACACGGTCCAGACTCCTACGGGAGGCAGCAGTGGGGAATTTTTGGCAATGGGCGAAAGCTTGACCAAGCAACGCCGCGTGGGTGATGAAGTATCTTGGTACGTAAAACCCTTTCGGCAGGAACGAATCCAATGACGGTACCTGCAGAAGAAGCCCCGGCTAACTCCGTGCCAGCAGCCGCGGTAATACGGGGGGGGCAAGCGTTGTTCGGAATTACTGGGCGTAAAGGGCGCGTAGGCGGTTGGATAAGTCAGCTGTGAAAACCACG
>Ga0075421_100010439_pt1 | contig 11482 bp, 11 predicted proteins | sample SoiMetdeltSBSDD5_FD_75292 | JGI IMG/M metagenome (GOLD analysis project Ga0075421, IMG submission 75292) | Bulk soil microbial communities from a Populus tree surrounding site in Tennessee, USA - Soil MetaG P. deltoides SBSDD5 | ecosystem: Environmental > Terrestrial > Soil > Tree plantation...
CGGTGTATGGTGTATCTTCCATATCCACGCGCAAAAAATTCCGACACTTTTTTACCTGTTCGAGGATTTGCACTAGATTTTGACGGCAGATGTTTTCATCCAGACCAATACCAATCTGTGTCAGCTTAATGGATACGTTCGATTTAACGCCTGCCTTATCTATTTCGTTTAAAACATGAAGAATTTCATCGGTTGCCTTTTCGGCTTCTTCAGCAGTGGTAATACTTTCCCCAAGATGGTTTACCGTGGCATTGATGCCCTTTTCGTTCAATTCCCCGACCGCTCGAATTACATCTGCGGTTTTCTCCCCTGCTACAAACCTGGATGCTGCGCGCCATGAAAAACTCCAACTCGTAATCAGCTTCTGCGCCCAAGGAGCCTTCGAAAGAGAGATAAGGAATGAGCGGAGCATCGTCCCGTCCTGCATATAGATTTTTCCCTGCGAGACCAACTGCGCAGGATTTTGAGTTATTCTAGCACAAAGGCTAAAAATGAGTATGTTATACTTTTTGCCGCCCGTTTCAAGTACTAAGCGGCCGAAATCAGCGCCTGGTTTAGTAGGTTTGTCTGAGATAATGTACGCGGCCTGCTATTGCCCGGAGGAAGTGTGAGAAATCGACGTTCCATTCCCCTATTACGCGGGGCATCCATCGCCTTGTTATCTCTTGCGCTCGTTCTGGTTGTCATATCCCTTATCAGCTATAGCCGCCAGCGAAATAACTATCCACGAGGGATGAAGATCGCAGGTGTGTCTGTTGGCGGGGTGAATCCGCAAATCGCGTCGCAAAGAGTACTGCAAGTCTATTCATCCCCGATCGAAGTGCAATACGGTGAAGCCAGTATTCATATTGACCCTTCAGTGGTTGGCTTTGAACTGGAATTGGACTCAATGATCGCAGCGGCAGACCTCGAGCGGACTGGAAATTCATTCTGGGGGGGATTTTGGAACTATCTATGGAATCGCGATCCTCAACCTATCGAAGTTCCGCTGAGTGCTACCATCGAAGAGGAGCGACTCACGTCTTACCTTCAAAATGAAATTGCGGCGCGCTATGACGAGCCGCCGACGCCGGCCCAACCGATCCCAGGAAGTACAACCTTCTCACCAGGCTCGTCAGGCCGAGTGCTGGATATTGAGCGGGCGGTCCGACTCATCGAAGATACGCTTCGTTCTCCCTCAGCCCGGACCGTTGTGCTCTCCTTCGAGCGCAGTGCGGCAGCACGCCCCACTATACAAAATCTCGAAATACTGCTGAAGCAAAATATTTCTCTGGCAAATTATGATGGCGTAATGGGCGTTTACCTGCTCGACTTGCAAACAGGACAAGAAATTCACTTTGCGTTAAACCACGGTGAGCCGATTTCGGTTAACCCGGACGTCGCGTTCACAGCATCGAGTACGATCAAAATTCCAATCATGGTCTCATACTTCATCAAGTATGGTCCGCCAGCAATCAATACCGACGCCATGGAATTGATTCGAAGCGCCATGCAAACTTCTGAAAATGCACTTGCGGACGTCCTATTAAACGAGTTGGATCCGAACCGCGGTCCGCTTATTGTTACAGAGAATATGCGGACCATTGGGCTTGAGAACACCTTCCTGGCAGGCTTCTTCTGCAACCCGGAATTTCCATGTCCACTTTTGGAAAGAATCAGTACACCTGCAAACCAACGCACTGATGTCTCCACCGACCCGGATTCATTTAACCAGACTACGCCGTCTGATGCAGGTATGCTGCTTGCGGATATTTATCAATGTGCGACCTCCGGAGGCGGCGCATTGGTTGCGGCCTTCCCCGATAAGATCAACACCCAGATCTGTCAGCAGATGATCAGCTTTTTAGCAGCGGACAAAATTGGTGTTTTGATCGAAGCAGGTGTTCCTGAAGGGACTCAAGTGGCACACAAACATGGCTGGATCACAGAGCCAAGCTCAGGCGTGATTCAGAATATCAGCGACGCAGCGATCGTGTACACACCAGGTGGAAACTACGTGTTAGTGATCTACGCCTATCATCCTGTACAAACGATTTGGGAGCCGGTTTCCAATCTATTTGCACAGATGTCCCAAGCGGTCTACAATTTTTATAACATACCCACTCAATAAGGGAGTTCGTATATAATCGAGGCATGAGCGCAGCGCTTGGACTCTATCGTCTTCAACAGGTGGATAGCCAGATTGATCAGATTCAGGCGCGTCTAAAGGTAATTCGTGAAAGCCTCGAGAATGACATCGAACTTCAGACTGCGACGCGGGAATTGGCAACTGCAGATAAGAACTACAACGAGGCGGAAAGCGCGTTGAAGCGGAGCGAAGCAGAGGTTGAAAAGCAACGCATCAAGATCGAACAAACAGAAGCCAGCCTTTATGGTGGGCGCGTCCACAACCCCAAGGAATTACAGGACTTGCAGAAAGATGTCGCTTCGTTAAAACGCTATCTTGAGACGTTGGAAGAACGCGAATTGGAAGCCATGCTCGTTGCGGAGAACTCAGAAAAAGAATCCCATGTGGCAAAAGTACATCTTGAGCATGTACACTCCAATTTGAACGACCAGAATCGAGATCTGACCCAGGAAAGCGAGTTGCTTCGTAAGAACCTTGAAAGACTAAATACCGAACGTCAGGCTGTAATCAAGGATCTTGCACAACAGAAGATGAGTGTATATGATCAACTGCGTCAACGAAGACGCGGCATCGCAGTGACGACGATCAGTGATGCGGCGTGCGCTGCGTGTGGCACGACTCTTACACCATCGCAACAACAAAATGCGCGTTCAACAAGTCAATTGTTCCACTGCCCATCCTGCGGGCGGATATTGTACGCGAATTAGATATCCATGAGTTTTCTGGATCCAATTTCGTTTGCGATCGGATTTGCTGTCGGCATCGTATTTACATGGCTGATTGGTCGGGCGCGTCCACTGCTTCAGCAAATGCGCGAGGGCTGGAAGGAGCAAAGGCAGGTTGCCCAGACCCGCCGCACGAGCGGTTTGGAGGATAATCATCGACGCCTCACGCTGCGCCGCGCACAGGGTATGCACCTTGCAGCATCGCTGTTTTCACTGGATGAAATATTGCAGGAGCCACGCCTGATTGCCCCACCTGCGCGTGTTGAACCTGGCGTGATTGGCATACCGGAAGATATCATTTCACAAACACTGCCATATATGCCTGCCTGGCCTGAACTTGCCGCAATTTACCGCGCGCCAACACTAGGCGTTACCGAAGCAATTTCAGGTGGTGCAAACATTGTAATAGTTGGCGCCGCGGGAGCAGGAAAAACGGTCGCACTTGCTCATCTGGCGTCACTGGCAGCCAACCTCCAGGTCAGGCTGGAACCTAAAGCAGCAGCAGAAGCAGTTCCATATCTGTATCATGTAGCGGACCTGCAACTTCCCCTCGACTCATCCAGAGATCCAGTCAATATCATCATAAATGCTGCAAGTGAACGAGCTCCTGTATTTGATCTGAGGAGACTGCCCGCGTTTATCGAAGGAAGTTTTAAGAATGGTCAGGCATTGTTATTGATTGATGGATTCGATGAACTTGACCCTCAGGGACAGCATAATGTTGTCGAATGGTTCAAGGCATTGATGCAGGCCTATCCAAAGGTACGTATTGTTACGACGGGATGTGTGCATCAACTCAGTGGTCTGATCGGAATCGGGTTTAATCCGCTTTCCCTGATCGGATGGGGTCCGACCAGAATGTCACGCTTCATTCAGCAATGGGGTGAACTATGGTCAAGAACTGTTTCATCAGAGGCCTCGACCCAACCAGGGCCTGAGCAAGTAGATCCGATTCTGCTCAACACCTGGTTGAGGACCGACAATCACGGACTAACTCCTTTTGAGCTTACCCTTAAAGTTTGGGGGGCGTACGCGGGGGATAGTTTGGGTCCGCGTGTCATGGACGCCATCGCAACACATGTACGTCGGGTTGCACCAACCGGAACGCCGGTTGCTGCATTGGAACTATTGGCGATGCAAGTTGTACTTACCGCGCAGCCCATCTTCGAGCCGCGCACTGCACGTGGATGGGTGAAGCAGTATGATATTGTAGAAGATAAACCATTCGATGATGCACAATCAGTCACTGAAACTGCAGAAGGCAAATCGATTCCACTGACTGAATCCCAGAAGATACGAATCAAAAAATCCAAAGCAGGTGATGCAGTTCCCAGTCATGGCTTGCTCAGTAAAATGGTCGATAGTGGATTGCTCCTGTCGCATTCAAATAACAAAATGCGATTTTTACACCCTGTATTAAATGGATATCTGGCCGGCCAGGCCATCGGTGATAACGATGCGGACACCACCCTGCTCGCTCAACCGGATTGGGATGGAAAGACTTTATCTTTGCGCTATCTTGCAGCGCGTGGAGATGCATCGGCGGTTGCAGATATCCTGCTAAAAGAATCTGAACTTCCTCTTCATAATCAGGTCTTTGCAGTGGCACATTGGCTTCGAGATGCACCCAGAGAAGCCGTTTGGCGCTCAAAGGTCTTCCAAAGCTTGTTGACTATCTTGCAAGCCGAAGGCCAGCCCATTGGCTTGCGTGGACAGGCCATGGCAGCATTCGTGATGAGTGGTGACCCGGGTGCAGCGACTTTATTTCGTCAGTTATTAAGTTCAAGATCCTTTGAATTAATACCGTTAGCTGCCTTAGGCAGTGGAGCAATAAGAGACAGTAAAGCAATAGATGCATTGGAAGAAGTGATGCAGGCACCTTCGGGGATGGTAAGGCGAGCAACCTGTCTCGCGCTGGTTGCGATTGGCACAGAAAAATCGCTTGAGGGTGTTGCACGCGCCCTCTTACAGGGTGATGAGGAGCTCAGGCGGGCCGCTGCGGAAGCATTAGCAAATGACCCAGCAGAAGGACATTCCATGCTGAAGGAAGGTTCTACATTGGCAGATATAATGTTGCGCCGCGCGGTGGTGCACGGGCTTGCACGCATTGATCAGCCTTGGGCTGTTGAGACTCTGCAGACTATGCAGGTGCAGGATGACCAGTGGGCAGTTCGTAACCTCGCCAACCAATATCTTGAGCAAATGGAAAACATCGATCCACGTGTACCGCAGAAACTTACGACGCCATCTGAATCTCCATGGTTGATTGAGTTCGCAGGGAAGCAAGGCGTAGGTATCCCACGAGGCGGACCCGCGACCGACATATTGCTAAGCGCGTTCAAATCTGGTCAGACAGAGGAACGTCTCGCTGCGCTTCCATACCTCAAGCGCGTGGCAAACGAGGGAATCATTGGTGCATTATATAATGCTATGTATGGAGACGATGCCGAAGTGCGTGAGGCCGCATTCTACGCCATCGAGGAAATTGGCTCAAACGGACTCAAACTTCCTCACCCCAATCAATTTGGGTTAGGCTGAAATGCTTATCACGAACGCCACGCTGATCACATGGGAGCCTGCTGCAAATCGCGTCGTCGCGGACTATGCGATTCTGATCAAGGATGATCGCATCAATGAATTAGGCCCAACAAACGAACTACGTTCACGTTATCCTCACGATGAAACAATGGATGCGCGCGGTCAATATGTGATGCCTGGCAATATCTGCGCACATACCCATTTCTATGGTGCATATGCGCGTGGGATGGCGATCCCTGGTACGGCGCCGAAAGATTTCCCTGAGATTCTCCAAAGGTTGTGGTGGCCACTTGACCGATCGCTGGACGCGGACAGCATCCGATATTCGGTACTCCCCTGTCTGGTCGATGCAATCCGATACGGCACAACGACTCTTATCGATCATCATGCCTCACCTAATGCAATCGATGGCTCTCTGGACATCATCGGAGAAGCAGTTGAGCAGGCAGGATTACGCGCTGTTCTTTGCTACGAAGTGACAGACCGCGACGGCGAATCCAAAATGAAAGCCGGGATTAACGAAAACATCCGGTTCATCAAGAAGAGTAAAGGTCCGCTTCTCGCGGGGACCTTCGGCTTGCACGCCAGCCTCACACTTTCAGACTCATCTTTGGATTTGTGCCGTCAAGCGGCGCCAGACGATGTTGGCTTTCATATCCACACGGCTGAGCACGAGTCCGATGAATACGACAGCTTGAGCAAATCCGGAATGCGCGTGATCGATCGTCTGCAAAAGCATAGCATACTGGGACCGAAAACCATCACGGCTCATGGAGTCCATTTCGATGCGCGCGAAATGCAGATCCTTGCCGATACAGGAACGTGGCTCTCGCATCAACCACGTTCGAACATGAATAATGGCGTCGGCGTAGCACAAATTGAATCAATGTTGCGGGCAGGTATCAAGGTCTGTTTAGGAAACGATGGTTTTTCCAATGCCATGTGGGAGGAGTGGAAAGCTGCCTATCTCCTTCACAAAGCCCATCATCGAGACCCGCGCCGCATGGGTGGATATGATGTAACACAGATGGCAATTTACAACAATGCTGGTCTTGCAAATGTCTTTTTCCCCACCGCAACCATTGGGCAACTCGTCCCTGGCGCGTACGCCGATCTTATTTTTGTTGATTATCATCCGAATACACCATTGACGGCAGGCAATCTGCCGTGGCATATTATCTTTGGTTTTCAACAAAGCATGGTCACGACTACCATCGTCGCAGGGAAAATTTTGATGAAGGATCGTGAGTTGCTGACGCTGGACGAAAAGGAAATCTCGGCCAAGGCGCGCGAGATCGCGCCCAAAGTTTGGGACAGATATCAAAGCGAAATAGCAAAAGTCTTATAGGAGAATTTAATGACCGGTGAATCATTGTTGTTAACGATTGCAGTTCTTGGTGGGACTGGCAAGGAAGGCAAGGGACTTGCCTATCGTTGGGCAAAAGCAGGCTATCAGGTCTTGATCGGGTCCCGCTCCCCAGAAAGAGCTGTGACTGCTGCATCCGAAATCATGGAATTATTGGAAGGCTCTTCCTCATTAGTTGGAACAACCAACCTTGAAGCCGCGCAACAGGCTGATATTGTTGTCGTTACAGTGCCGTATTCAGCTCACCGGGAAACGCTTGAGAGTATCAAAGAGGTACTCAAAGGCAAATTGCTCATCGACGTGACTGTTCCCCTGGTGCCGCCAAAATTGACGAAGGTGCAAATGCCAGCCGCTGGTTCTGCCGCGCAGGAAGCAAAGGAAATTTTAGGAGATGATGTGCAGGTCACTGCCGCATTCCAGAGTATCTCACATGAACTTCTTTTTGATGAAGACGATATCAACTCAGATGTGCTGGTTACCGGTACCAGTAAGCAGGCACGCGACGAAACATTAACTCTCGTCGAAGCTGCCGGGCTCACAGGCTGGGATGCTGGGCCTATAGAAAACTCGGTCGTTGTGGAGGGCCTTTCAAGTGTGTTGATCAATATCAATAAGAGATATGGTTCAACCCATGCTGGCCTAAGGATCACTGGGGTTCATAAAAAATCGTAATCCGTAGTACAAATTACTTTTCTCCTGAATGTCCCTCATTCTTACTCCTTTGATTGGGATTCCGTTCATCCGCCGAGACGACAACTTGGCGGATATTATTCTTAAAGCTCTCGGAGAAAATAACATTTCACTTCAAGATAACGATATCCTGGTTTGCGCGCAAAAGATCGTTTCGAAAGCTGAAGGACGCGCTGTTAATCTTAGCACGGTCATGCCATCACAGCGCGCGCGTGAACTGGCGAAACGAACGGAAAAAGACCCGCGCCTCGTTGAATTAATACTCCAGGAAAGCACGGACGTGTTACGGACGCGCGTCGGTGTGATCATCGTCGAACATAAGCTTGGTTTCATTTGCGCGAATGCGGGGATTGATCATTCCAATGTGAATCCCTCTCTGTTTCAGGGTGAGGCTGCAGAAGGCGTAGGGGAGAGGGAGGAATATGTTCTGTTGCTTCCTGAAAACCCGGATCAATCTGCCCAAAACTTGCGTACACAGATCGAACAACAGACCGGCAAACAAATCGGCATTCTCATCATCGACTCCCACGGACGCGCATGGCGTAACGGCACAGTTGGCGTTGCAATCGGTATTGCAGGTCTCCCAGGTCTGGAAGATTTGCGCGGCAAGCCTGACCTCTTCGGTCATAAGTTGCAGGTCACACAAGTTGGCGCAGCAGATGAACTCGCCGCAGCCGCATCACTCGTTATGGGACAAGCCGCCGAAGGCACACCCGTTGTCCATGTGCGAGGGTTCCCTTATCCGCTTCGCGAGAGTTCGTTAAATGAGTTGATTAGACCAAAAGAGCAGGACTTATTTCGCTGATCCATGTCTGCTAATATCTCCTTCTGGCAGGAAATGCATCATCTGGTGATTACCAATTCAATAATCATAGATCGGCCCAAAGGCAGTTTACATCCACGTTACCCTGAGCTCATCTACCCATTTGATTATGGTTATCTTGACAACACAACTGCGAGTGATGGAGGTGGAATTGATGTATGGATTGGTTCACTTAAAATAACCGCGCATGCTGAAGTCGGTGAATTACTAACAGGAATCTTATGCACATTTGATACACTAAAAAGAGATGCAGAAATCAAACTTCTGATCCGATGCACAAAAGAAGATGTTGACGTTATTCGAAGCTTTCATCGCGAAATGCATATACTCTTTATCCCGAACCCCATGGTGGATTCATGAATTTCCCAGAGCAATTTCTCGATCTTCTTGATGACAACTCAAAAGCGCTGCTTTTTCTTGCAACGATCATGCCTGATGGCTCGCCCCAGGTCACGCCGGTTTGGTTCGACATAGACGGCGAACACATCCTGATCAATACAAATGAAGGACGCGTGAAGGACCGCAATATGAGAGTTCGCCCAAGAGTCGCGATGACAATTCAAGACCCAGATGACGACTACCGTTATCTGGGCGTTCGCGGCGAAGTTGTTGGTTACACAACAGAAGGTGCAGATGAGCACATCAATAAACTCTCGCTCAAGTACGACAACGAACCCTGGACCTATCGAGAAACCCAAAAACGGATCATCTTCAAAATCAAGCCAACTCATTTTGACGAACACAATTGATTTGCACAGTTTTTTGCGGACTCGCCGTTCGATCCGCCGCTTCAAACCTGACCCTGTGCCTGACTCCGTTATAGAGAATATCCTCACTACTGCAACCTACGCCCCCTCCGCTCATCACCGCCAGCCCTGGCGATTCATCGTAGTGAGGGATTCATCCGCCAAGACGCGGCTTGCACAGGCAATGGCTCAGGATTTTGAACGCGACTTGACTCGTGATGGTCTCCCTTCCGAAAAAATTCAAGGGCAAATCAAACGTTCTAAAGAACGGATCACCTCCGCGCCTGTTGCCATTTTGCTCTGCCTCGACATAAGCGAAATGGACTCTTACCCAGACGATAACCGTAACAAAGCTGAATACATGATGGCAGTTCAATCTGTCGCCGCAGCAGGATTGCAGTTACTTCTTGCCGTGCACGCAGAAGGCTTAGGTGGAGTCTGGGCATGCTGGCCCCTCTTCGCGCAAGAGACTATTCAAAGGACATTGAACTTATCCGAATCGTGGGAACCACAGGGCATGTTTTTTGTCGGCTATCCTCAAGTCATTCCAGATATAAGAGAAAGAAAACCTATTCATGAAATTACAATTCATTTTGAAGAGGCATGATGAATGAACATGACTTTCAAATCAAATTCCAGAGCTGGCAAAATGATTTTCTGTCTAACAAAAAACAATATAGCAATCAAGTATGGGAGGATTTGATTGAAAATCCCCTTGACATCTTGTTTATGGAACTAGCCGAGTTATATGAGGTAGCAGATGCAGGTCAAAGATTAATCATTGAAAAATTTTTTGAAAGAAAACCCGAATGGACTTGGCAATTGGTTTTGTTCATACGGCGAACTGCAAAATTATTAGATTTGTCTAACAAGGATAGGATGATAAACGTAGGATTGGCCATTGCAGACCTTGTATCAAAAAAAGATGACTTCCGAGACATTATTGTCTCTTTGGTGATTCTAAAATACGCTGCAGAGAAGTCAGATATAGACATAAAATCATCATTGGAAACAGCCCTGATAAATGCGAATGAGGTTTTTAGAAATATCCTCACCAGCACACTAAATCATAATCATTCATCAACTGTATGGACAATAAAAAATTTTGGTCCTCCAGAATGGTCAAATGAATTCGAGTGATTTGATTAATGACTAACACCGCAGGGGACGGCGGCTGGAGCTGAAACAAATTGAAAATCGTCGCACTCGCAGGTGGAGTCGGTGGCGCGAAACTCGCGCACGGACTGGCTCAAGTTCTTCCACCAGAAGATTTGACCGTCATCGTCAACACAGGCGATGATTTCGAACATTATGGCTTGTACATTTGTCCCGATCTGGATACTGTCTGTTACACACTAGCTGGGACTGCTAACCCAGAAACAGGCTGGGGGCGAGCAAACGAAACATGGAATGCGATTGAAAACTCAGCGAAACTCGGCGGCTTGGATTGGTTCAAGCTGGGAGATAAAGATTTGGGTACGCATCTTGAAAGAACGCGGCGATTGGAAGAGGGATATTCATTAAGCCAGATCACCAGAGACTTTTGCAAGGCGTGGGGAATTCAACATACAGTTCTGCCGATGTCAGACAAACCGGTGAGAACATTTGTGGAAACAGAGGAAGGCGAATTGGCTTTTCAGGAGTATTTTGTGCATCGAAGATGTGAGCCGCGCGTAAAAGGATTTTGGTTTGACGGAGTCGAACAAGCGGAACCCGTTCGCGGGGCGCGTGAGGCGATCCAGGCCGCCGATGCCGTGATTATCTGCCCATCAAATCCATGGGTGAGCATTGACCCGATCCTACGCGTGCTCTCCCCTCTTCTTTCAGGAGAGAGGTCGGGGGTGAGGTCCGTTGCCGTCTCTCCCATCATCGGCGGGCAAGCTGTCAAAGGACCCGCCGCAAAGATGTATCGCGAACTGGGGATTGAACCCTCAGCCCTTGCTGTAGCAAAACATTATCAAGGGCTGGTGACGGATTTTGTGCTTGATCACATTGACGAGCAACTTAATGAAAGCGTTAAGGGTTTAAGTATGAGAACGTATGTAACAAACACGTTGATGAAAAGTCATGAAGATAGAAAACGATTGGCAACTGATTTGTTGAAATTCATCGGAAGTGACTTATGACACTCTGGGCAATTGTTCCTGTAAAACCATTAAGACGCGGTAAATCTCGTTTGGCTGGAATTTTGACCGAAGATGAGCGAGCGGATCTGAATCGTACACTATTACAACATACACTGGAAACACTTACGACTTTGAAGGAAATGGAAGAGGTACTGGTCATCAGCCGCGACCCTCAAGTATTGACCATTGCCCGTAATTACGGCGCGCGAACCGTCCGTGAAGATGGCCAGCCCGATTTGAATACTGCACTCAACCGCGCTACGGTTATTGCACAGGTGTATGCAACAAGAGGGGTCTTGGTGCTACCAGCTGATCTGCCGTTGATCTCGCGTGAAGATGC
>Ga0075421_100010442_pt1 | contig 11482 bp, 9 predicted proteins | sample SoiMetdeltSBSDD5_FD_75292 | JGI IMG/M metagenome (GOLD analysis project Ga0075421, IMG submission 75292) | Bulk soil microbial communities from a Populus tree surrounding site in Tennessee, USA - Soil MetaG P. deltoides SBSDD5 | ecosystem: Environmental > Terrestrial > Soil > Tree plantation...
GTGGGCGGCTCGATCATGACGACGGCAGTGGCGCGGTATTCGGGGGTTTGGAGGTAGCCGACGACGACACCCAGCGTGGCCCCCACCAGGGCCGTCGTGAGCACGATCCAGCGGCCACGCCAGAGGAGGTCCGCGTAGTAGCGGACGTCGAGCTCGCGCTCGGACGGGCTTTCGAATGGCGGAGGGTTCGTGGCCAAACGACCTCTCTTCAGCCCAGCGTCAAAACAGCCGGCGCTCCACCGAGACGACGTCGTTGGGTTCCAGCCGCACGTCGGGCTTCTTGCCCTTGCGCACGTCCTTGAAGTTGACCTTGATGATGGTCACTGTCTGCGGCGCGCTCTCGACCCGCCGCAGGATCTTCACATCGCTCTTGGCCCACTTGGTCAGACCCCCCGCCATCGAGATGAGACCGGTCAGGGTCAAGTCGGGCTCCAGGACGTAACGCGCCGGCCGAGCGACCTCGCCGTCCACGGATACATAGTACTTCGGCAGGGCCTGGACGAGATCGAGGTGCCGCAGCGGCAGCTGAAGGACGATCAGGTCCTGGGCGGTGGGGGCCGTGCTCCGGCCGACGTTCACGCGCAAGGTCCTCTCGCCGCCAGAGAACGTCCCGTCCGTGCGCGTGATGACGATTTCCCCGGAAGCGCTCGGCCGCGGGCCGCCGGCTTCGGTGAGCACGTCGATCAGGCGCGTTTGGCCGCGCAACGGCTTCCGTCCCGGGCTGTTGACCTCGCCCATGATGGTGACGTATTGGCTGACGAACTCCCGGACCTTCACCTCGACCTGCGGCCGCACGAGGTAGCCGTCCAGCAGGCGGGTGAGCTTCATCCGGATCTCCGCGACGGTCAGCGAGGCGACGGCGATGTCTCCGACCAGGGGGATCGTGATCATCCCGTTCGTCTGCACCACCGCCGCCGGGCGCGAGAACTGCGGATCGTTCACCACCACGATATCGAGGACGTCGCCCGCACCCAGTCGGTATTCGGCGTCGCCGCCGACGGGCTGGCTGGTCGCGGCCGGGGACATTGCCGGCAGCGCCGTGGACGGCCGGGGAGGGGCGGGCGTGGGCGCCGGCGCCGCCGCGGCGAGCGTGACGACCAGGAGCATGAGGGTCATTGCGTTGCCGACTCGAACATGCCGATTCCCAAGTGGACCAGCAACGTGGTGCTCTCGTTGTTGAACGACGGGACGTTCGATTCCCGCCGTTCCCACGCGTAGTCCGCACGTACATACGACCAGCGGTTGAGCGGCCGGCTGAGGCCGGCCGTCCAGCCGTAGATTCGATCGTCTCGAGGCGCGCCGAGCGAGCTCGAAACCGTCCGATACGAGTTCCAATGGTAGCCGCCGCCGGCGCGTGCCGAAAGGCCCGCGGGCAGCTGCGCGTCGATCGTCGCGCGTACGGTGTTGGTCAGGTAGAACGCGTTGTCTTCGAAGGAAGAAAGGTACGTGTTGCGCATGCCGTACAGCGCGAAGCGCGTGCCCCGGGAAAACTCCTTCACGATGTTGCCCCGGAGGGTGACACCCGAGTAGTGCCGGCCGCCGGCCCCTGCCGCCGGCATGTCCTGGGTCAGATAGCCGACGCTCACGTCGCCGGTGACCAGCGGCATCAGCTCGCCCGCCATGGCCCACACGAACGAATGGCCGCGGTGCTCGATCACCGGTCGCTCGGGAGGAGGCCGCACCTCGTCGTATTCGTAGCGCAGGCTGACGAGAGCCTCTTCGGTGAGCATGAACTCCAGTCCCGCGTGAGCGCGCCGGCCCTCGTAGTCGAAGAAGCTCGTCTGTTCCTCGAAGTCCACGCGGTTGATCCCGGCCCCGGCGACGGCGCTCAGCCGCGGCCCGACCGCGAACTGCAGCCTCGCGCTGCTGTCGTTTCGGCGGAAGCGCCCCAGCTCGAAGAAATACTCACGGCCGCCGTCGACTTCCGTGGTATCGAGCGTGGAAATCGAGAGGTGATGCGAGCCACGCACGATGAGGCGGCTGCCGATGGGGATGTCGGCGTGGGCGTTGGCTTCGTGGCTGGTGCGATTGATCTTCTCGAAGCGCGAGCGCATGCGAAGCTGCGGCTCGTAGTTCGCACGGATGCGGCCGTCCCACAGGGACAGATGGCTCCCCAACCGAGGCTCCGCCTGGAGATACGAGTCCCGCACCGGTTGCGGTGTATCGATGGACGTGTCGCTTCGCGAATAGCTGACGAGCAGGGCGGGACTGAAGCGCAGCGGTCCGAGATGCAGTCCGCGCTGTTCCTCGGCGTCGGCGTCTCCGGAGGAGCTCGCCGGCGGTTCGAACGTCTCCTCGCTCGAGCCGGCCGGCGGCCGCATGCTCTCGTAGAGTGCCAGCAGATCCGGCGGGATTCCGTCCGTGTTCGCGGTTCCGAACAACAGCGTCAGCATACGTCCCGTTCGCTGCACCTCGAAGGGCACGCTCGAGTCGGCCGTCACGCGCAACTGGACGGCACCGCGCTCGCGCACGAGACGAATACCCCCGAGGGGCGGAGCCACCGGCGGCGGGTCCAGCGGCCCCGTCACCTCTACGGGAAGAGAGGCCACGAGCTCGCGGCCATCGCGCGTCACGGCGACCGGTCCCCAGTCTCCCGTCGCCTCCACGATGAGCTTCTGCTGCGTGCCGACGGTCTCCACCCTCAGGCCGATCAGCCGCAGCGGCGGTGTCACCTGGAGGGCCGCCGCCAGGAAGAGCACACCCATCAAGTTTCCCGCGCCTGGCGTCGCCGCTCCAGGAACAGGAGGGTCAGGATGAGAGCGACGAAGCCGAGGGACTGCAGCATGATCAGCCAGCTCTGCGTGGGAGTGGCGTGGCTCAATCCGACGGCCCCGAGACCGAAACAGAGGGTGGCCAGATAGATGAACTGCACCGCGGCGCGGTGCGAGAATCCGAGCGACACCAGCCGATGGGAAAGATGCCGCGTGTCGCCGATGTAGATCGGACGACGCTCCTTCAGGCGGATGAAGACCACGGTGGTGGTATCGATGAGGGGCACGGCCAACACGAGCACCGGCATCAGCACCGGGAACAGCGTGCTCGAAGCTTCGGAGACGTACCGCTCCAGCAGCGTGAGGGAAGCCATCACATAGCCGACGAACAGGCTTCCGCAGTCTCCGAGGAACACTTTCGCGGGATTGTAGTTGAAGAAGAGGAAACCCAGCAGGCTGCCCATGAACGCCACGAGGATCAGGCAGATGAACATCTCTCCCAGCAGCCACGCATTGATGACGAGGACGCCGGCGGCGATGAACGCGACCCCCGCCGACAAGCCGTCCATGTTGTCGAGGAGGTTGAAGGCGTTACTGATGCCGACCACCCAGAGCACGGTGACCAGCGAATTCAAGAGCTCGACCGGCAGGAAAGACGTGCGTACGTCGCCGAACACGAGGAAGAGCGCGGCCAGCACCTGGCCGACGGCCTTCACGGCCACCGGAAAGCGGCTGCCGAGCATGTCGTCGAGCAGACCGACGATGAAGGCGGCAGTGGCGCCGGCCACCACGGCCAGGAGCTTGTTCTCGACGCGGTGTGCTTCTCTCAGCGGCTCGAGCACGGAAGCAAAGGGCAGGTTCATTCGCTGAACCCAGGGCGCCAGGTAGTAGCCGGCCAGCACGATGCCGACGAAGGCCACGTACACGGCCACACCACCCATGCGCGGCGTCGGCACCGAGTGGATCTTTCGATGTCCCGGATGGTCGACCGCATCCAGCCAGTGGGCGAGACGGGAAGACGCGGGGACCAGCGCCGCCGACACCGCCGTGGAAGCAGCGAGTACCGCGAGCAACCAGAATGCGAACTGCGTCATGCGGGCGCGGCCTCGGCAAGGAGCTCCCGGTAGAGGCGGTCGACGTCCGAAAGCAGGCGATCGACGGAGTGCTGCTTGAGCACGTAGCGCCGGGCCTCGTCGAGCCGTTCTGGTACCGGCGACCGCAGGGCGTCCTCAATGGCGTCGGCCAGGGCGGCAGCGTCGCCGGCCCGGATCAGGACGCCGCGCTTCCCATGGCCGAGCAGGTCGGGTGTACCGCCCACCTCCGTGGCTACGACCGGCCGGCCGGCAGCCATCGCCTCGATCAGAGCGACAGGTGTGCCCTCGTTCCGCGAGCAGTTGACGACGACGTCGAGGTCGCCGTAGACCTCGCGCATCTCCCGCCGCCAGCCGCAGAAGTGCAAATGGTCTTGCAGACCCAACGCCCGCACGCGAGCCTCCAGCTCGCCTCGCAGCTCGCCGTCACCCACGAGCGCGAAATGGGCAGACGCGTCGTGCCGGCGCAGCCGCTGGGCGGCGTCCAAGAACGTCCCGAGGTCCTTGATCGGCACGAGCCGGCCGACGACACCGATGAGTGGTGCGTCGTCGGGAATGCCGTGAGCGGACCGCAGGCGGCCGCGCGGGAGGTCGGTCGCGAGCGGGGTGAGCGGCAGGCCGAGGGGCAACACGCGGATCTTGTCCGCGGGCGCCACGCCCAGCGACACGAGGTCGCCTTTCACCGCTTCGGACACGGCGAGGAGCACGTGGGTATGCCGCGCGAGGATCCGCTCCACGAGGCGATACAGGCCGCTCTTGATCGCGCCGAAGTAGCCGCGGAGCACATGGCCGTGAAACGTATGGACGATCACGGGCACGCCGGCGAGCCGCGCCGCCACCCGCCCGACGAAGCCCGCTTTGGCCGTGTGGGTGTGGACGATCGCCGGCCGAAAATGGCGGATCGCGCGATAGAGCCGGCCGAGCACGAGCAGATCCGCCAGGGGACGAACCTCGCGTCCCAGGCCTTTCACCCGGACGCAACGAACGCCGCTCGCCTCGGCCAGGTCGTGCAGGTTCCCTTCCCTCTCGCTCGTGTGACCGACGAGTAGGCGCGTCTCGTAGCCCATGGGGGTTAGTCCAGCCGCGAGGACGATGACGTGCACGGAGGGACCGCCGACGTTCAGGCGCGAGAAGATGCGCAGGACACGCACGTCCCCAGCCGCCCCAGCAAGTCTCTCCAGAGGGTCCTCAGGCGGTTAAACTCTAGCATTGGCTCGTATTTGCGTCAATGGAATGACTCCACGATCACGACTATTTGTGCTCATCCAGCTTAAGAACTACTTGAGGTCCCCCAGGCCCATCTGACGAGCCGTGGAACGGACCGCCTCCTCAGACCAGTCCAGATTATACCCGCGAAGACGCCGAAGTTCTTGACGTGCCTCGTCATACCGTGCTGTGCGTGCGAGAAACTCGACGCGCGCGAGACCGACGGGAACGGCCGCGGGATCCAGCTCGGCGGCGACAGTGAAGGCGCGCTCCGCACCCGCCATATCACCTTGCCGATAACGCAGCCACCCGAGATCGGCCCAGGCATACGACCAATGAGGACGCCGGGCCAGTGCCGACTGAATGTCGGCGGCCGCGCGTTCGAGCCGATAACGGGTGAGCTCGGCGCTGCCGCGCGCGAGCTCGGCGCGTACGTTTGCCCTGTCGCGCCAGGCATTGGCCAGGTAGGGATGCCGCGCCACCGCGTCCGTGAGCCGCGCGAGGCGCGCGTCCGGCCCCTCGGTGCGGCGCGCCCACTCGTGCTCGCGGGCGCCCAAGGCTCTCCATCCCGCCCACGCGCCGAGCGCGACAATCCCTGCCGCCAGGATGCGACACATCCCCGGCGAGAGCCTCGCCGAAGGCTCCGTGCGCGGCGCGGCCGCGAGGCCGACGAGCGCGCAGAAGACGAACGCGTTGGCGGGAATGCGCAGGTTGAAATCGACACACGAATGCGCGAGCAACGCGAGCACGGCGGCAAGGGCGCCGATGGCGAGCCCCTTGCGCCACGGGTCTCTCCCTTCGCGCACGCGTTCCAGAAAGCCGGCCAGAACCGACATTCCGACCACGCTGCCCAGCACCAGTCCGACGAGGCCGCCTTCCGCCAGGAACTCGAGCGCGTCGCTCTCGCCGTGGGCGCTGCGGACCAGGCCGTCGGACCTCTTGAACCGCGTCACCTCGTCCTCGAAGGTACCGAGGCCCGATCCGGTGAGGGGATGGCTCCACCACAGCCGCGACGTGGCGGCGCCGATCGCGATCCGATAGTAGCCGGAGGCGTCGGCCGGGCCGCGAAACGCCGTTGTGAGATGGGCGCGCGTCGCCGAGGGGACCGCCATCCAGCCGAAGACGAATAGCGCGACCAGCGTCGACCCCGCCATGGCCGCCGTTCGAGCCGACGGGGCACGCCTGGACGACGCCAGCCACCACAGCGGGACCAGCATGGCGGCCCCGGCCGCGAGTGCGAGCAACCCACCTCGGCTGCGGCTGGCCAGGTGCGCACCGATGAGGGCGAGGCTGAGTCCGGCCAGGCCGATCGTCAAAGGGTCGATCTCTCTCGCCCGCCGTGCGCGCCCGAGCGCCATCGCCAACGCCAGGAGCGTCCCCATCTCCACCAGCCCCGCGAAGTGGTTGTGGTTCTCGAAGGAGCCGTAGGGCGAGGCGATGTCCCCGGCCGTGATGCCGTAGAGCGATCTCGGCTTCGCGGCCGCTTGAACGACGCCGAACGCGGCTTGCGTGGCACACACCAAGAGGACCGCGTAGGCGACCCGCCGTGCGACCGCCTCGTCTCGCGCCTCGTGTGACCAGAAGACGACCATGCCGAGCCCGGCGGCGAGCACGGACGCGCTCTCCAGCGTCAGCCCGGGGGCGGGGCTGATGGCGACGGCCTGGAGCAGGCTCCAACCCACGAAAGCCACCGCCGGCCACGCCAGGCGGGAGGCAAGAGCGCGCTCTTCCCAAAGCCATGCGCCCACGGAAAAGAGCACCAGTGCGGCCACACCATAGCGGACGGCATCCGGAGTGCCACCGTACATCCATGGCGTGCCCATGATGGCGAGGAGCTGCGCGTCCCGCGAGAGCGCCTTCACGCTACCCTGCATCCCGGTCCCGCTCTTGCGCGCGGCCGACCGCGTCTTCGTAGATGGCCAGCAGCCGCCCCGCGTAGGTGCGCATGTCGAAGGCCTCGGCGCCGCGCCTCGCCCCGGACGCGAGAGCCTGGTAGTACGGCTCGTCCGTGAGCGCGCACTCGACACGGCCGGCAAAGGCGGCGACGTCCGGCTCGGGCAGGAGAAAACCGTTCCGCCCCTCCTCCATCAGCTCGGCATTGCCTCCCCCATCGAGACAGACGACGGGCAGACCGCCGGCCATGGCTTCGATCAAGGTGAGGCCGAAAGACTCTCTCCGGGCGGCGTGCACGTACAAGTGCTGGTCTTTCAGCTCCTGCTCGACGTTCTCGACGGCTCCACTCAGCCGCACACGCTCCGAGACCCCCAGCGCCCGGGCCCGTTCGGTGATCGGCCCGCGGCACGGCCCCTCGCCCAGCAGGGTCAGGACCACCGGCCGCGCCCTTCTCACCAGCTCCGCGACGACCTCGACGAGGAAGACATGGTTCTTGTTCGGGAGCAGGCTGCCCACGCTCACGAGCCGCCATACCGTTCCCGAAGGGTGGCGCTCGCCGGAGAAACGGAAGCGCTCGAGCGACACCGCGTTGGGCAGGAGCGTCACCCGCCGGAGGTCGCCGGGCAGCACGGACTCGAAGAAGCGCTGCACCATGCGGGATACGGCCAGGAAGTGGTTGCCCAACTCGCGATAGCGGCGCAGGAGCCACAGGCGTTCGTAGTAGTTCGTGAGTCGCCGCTTCGAGCGCAGCATCGTCCAGGAAGCGCCCGCCAGCTCGGGCATCTCGTTGTGGCCGTGTGTGAAATAGGCAGGGCCCGCGTAGCGGATCTCGCGCGACGCCATCTCCGCGGCGAAGAGATGGGAATGAACGACGTGCGGGCGAAAGGCCAGCATCTCGGCGCGAAGGCGGTCGAGGTTTCGAACGCCCTTGCCGCGCACGGAAGGCGCGAAGCGACCGGGGGCCACGCGCCAGTCGATCTCCGCGGTGAGCGATGGGTAGGCGTTCGCCTCGCTCAACGTGACCAGCCGAACGAGGACGTCCGGCCGCTGACCGAGCTCTCGGCAGGCGTCGAGCACCAGGCGCTCGGCCCCGCCCTTTTCGAGCGAGGGTATCAGCTGGAGGACGCGCAACGCCTCCGGGCGCGGGCGGGGTTGAACCCCGTCACGCCCGGTCATATCCTTGCCCGCGCGGAGGGTATTCCACCAAGCGGCGTGGCGGCTTCTTGCCCACGTCGGGTCGGTTGAGAACGCCGAAAGCGCCGAGGACCAGGCAGAACACCAGGCCCACCATCACCGCGACGATCCACAATAGCCCGTTCGCATCCCGCCGGATCCGAGGCGGGAACGACATCACGCAGAGGGCCGGTCCGAGGAGGCAGGTGATGTCCGCGAGATACTGCCACGTGCTGAGATATCGCTGTGGGGAGAACGCGACGACGACGCCCCCGATGACGGCCGGGACTGAGAGAACCGCCCAGCCCAACACGGTGGGATAGTAGAGGTGGCCGCAGACGAGCAGGAACGGGACGAGTGCCAGCAGTGACATCGGATCCTGGAGAAGATCGGCGGCGGCGACCGCGCCGAAGACACCGGTGACCACGAGCCACGGAATGTACGCCAGGCGATGCGCATCACGGCGACGCTTCACGAGCCGCCTCAAGAGCACGCTGCGAACATTATCCGCCGCCCGTGCCCGCGTCCACTCGAGGCGACCATGAGCACCTCGCCGGTCGAAGTCGCCATCGCTTCCTACGGGATGGGCAACCTCGGCTCGATCGTCAACATGATCCGCAAGCTCGGCCACCGCTCCCGGCTGTGCACCACGCCGGGGGAGATCGCGGAGGCCACGAAGCTCATCCTTCCGGGCGTGGGCCATTTCGGCCGCGGCATGGAGAACCTGCAGCGGGCGGGTCTCGTGCCTGCCCTCAACCAGAAGGTGCTCGGCGAGAAGGTCCCCGTGCTCGGCATCTGTCTCGGCATGCAGCTCATGGCGCAGTCGAGCGAAGAAGGCGGCGACATCCGCGGCCTCGGCTGGATCGATGCGGCGTTCGTGCGGTTCCGGCCGGAGCGCGCAGCGCACCGGATCGCGGTGCCGCACATGGGATGGAACGACATCACCCTTCGCAAGCCGAGCCGGCTCTTCGAAGGGAGCGGTCCGAACCCCCGCTTCTACTTCGTGCATTCGTACCACGCGGAATGCGGTTCGCCCGAGGACGTGCTGGCGGAGACCGAGCACGGCTATCGCATCGTCGCCGCCTACGAGAGGGACAACGTCTTCGGGGTGCAGTTCCACCCGGAGAAGAGCCACCGGTTCGGCCTCGCCCTCATGAAAAACTTCATCGAGAGCTGCTGAGGCCGGCCTGGAGACATGGCCCGCCCCCGCATCATTCCCGCGCTCCTCGTCAAGGACGGGGCCCTCGTCAAGACGGTCCGGTTCCGGAACCCCAGTTACGTGGGCGACCCCATGAACGCCGTGAAGATCTTCAACGAGAAGCAGGCCGACGAGCTCGTGGTCCTCGACATCACCGCCACCCTGCAGGGGCGCCCGCCCGATTTCGATTTCCTGTCCCAGCTCACCAGCGAATGTTTCATGCCTCTGTGTTACGGCGGAGGCGTGGGATCGCTGAAGGTCATCGAAGACCTTCTCGCGCTGGGCATCGAGAAGGTCTCGATCAACTCCGCGGCGTGTGACCGGCCGGATTTCCTCGCCTCGGCCTGCCGCGAGTTCGGCTCGTCGACCATCGTCGCGTCCATCGACGTGGGCCGGGATTTCTGGGGCCGGCTCAAGAGCTACTCGCGCGGCGGACGGAAGGCGGCGGGACCGGCGCTCGAGGCCGCCCAGCGGGCGGCGGACGTCGGCGCCGGCGAGCTGCTGCTCACCTCGATCGAGCGCGACGGAACCGGTCGTGGTTACGACCTGGATCTGGTGGGGGCGGTCGCCACCGCCGTCCCTGTTCCCGTCATCGCGTGCGGAGGCGCGGGTAGCCTGGAGCACTGCCGGCAGGCGCTGCAGCGGGGCGCCTCCGCCGTGGCGGCCGGCAGCCTCTTCGTCTACTATGGCCCCAACCGAGCCGTGCTGATCAACTATCCGGACGAACAGCAGATTGCCGCGCTCGCCCCGCGGCCGTGAAACACCGCCCCGCGCCGTGCAGAAGACGCTGATCCTCGCGGTACACGGACACCCCTTCGGGAACGGCGAGCCGTTTCTCAACGACGAGTTATGGACGCTCAGCCGCCACTTCGAGCGGATCGTCCTGCTCCCGGAGAGGGAGCCTGCGTCCAACGAGCAGCCCCTCTTCCCCCTGCCTCCGCACACGTTCGTCTTCGCTCTTCCGCTGAGGCGGCCCTGGAGCGCCCTGGCGCACATCGCGCTGCGGCAGCCTCATCGTCTCTTGGCGGTGATCCTGGCCGCCGCGCGTGACGCGCGTGCCTCGGGTGTTCCGGGAGCGTTCAAGTCGAGCCTGGCTTTTGCGGCGCGTACCGCGGAATACGAACGCCGTCTCGCGCGGGTGCTCGACGAGCTCGCGCTGCCACGGGACAGTCTGTATTTGTACAGCTACTGGTTCACCGAGCAGGCCGCGGCGATCGGACGGCTCCGACAGGCGGATCCGCGCCTGCGTGCCTTCGCCCGTGGCCACGGCTGGGATCTCTACGCGGAACGGCATTCACCGCCGTACCTTCCCTTCCGGCGGGAGATCGTCGAGAGCCTCGACAAGACGTTCACCGTCTCCCATCACGGCCGGAGCTACCTGATCGAGAAGGCGAGGGCGCCGGCGGAGAAAATCCACGTCGCGCGGCTCGGCACCGGGCCCGGGCATTTCCGGTCGTGGCGGCTCATGCCCGGCACGCTGAGGATCGTGAGCCTGGCGTTCATCGCCCCCGTGAAGAACATGGAGCTGCTCATCGACGCCCTGGCCCGCCTCGATGGATCGCTCAAGGTCGAGTGGCATCACATCGGCGGCAGTGCCGACCGCGACGACGCGTACGCGGAGACGGTTCGGCGGCTGGCCCACGAGCGGCTCGGGGGAAGTGATCGGGTCCAGCACTGGTTCCACGGCAACAAGACAGCGGCCGAGATCCAGGACTTTCTCGCCACGGTACCCATCGACCTTTTCGTGAACACGAGCCGGGCGGAGGGCCTTCCGGTCTCTCTAATGGAGGCGATGTCCTACGGCCTGCCCGCGTTGGCCCCGGCGATCGGGGGCATCCCCGAGATCGTCCAGGACGGGGTGAACGGCATGCTCCTGTCGCCGGCGCCGGACGCCACCGAGGTCGCGGAAGGACTGCAGCGTTTCCACGCCCTGAGCGCTACCGAACGGGAGCAATTGCGCCGCGGGGCGTTCGAGACCTGGGGACGCGAGCTGGATGCCCGCCGCAATCACGAGTCGCTCGCGCGCGTCCTCCTCGGCGACCGCGCGGCGGAGCCGCCCAGAGGGTGCGCCCGCTGCGTCCTCGACACGCGCGACTACCCGGGGCTCGATCTCGATGCCGGCGGCATCTGCAACGTCTGTCGCACCTACGACGAGATCCATCGCCGCACCGTGTACGCGGGCGACGAGGGCCGGCGTCGCCTCGACGCCC
>Ga0075421_100010443_pt1 | contig 11481 bp, 11 predicted proteins | sample SoiMetdeltSBSDD5_FD_75292 | JGI IMG/M metagenome (GOLD analysis project Ga0075421, IMG submission 75292) | Bulk soil microbial communities from a Populus tree surrounding site in Tennessee, USA - Soil MetaG P. deltoides SBSDD5 | ecosystem: Environmental > Terrestrial > Soil > Tree plantation...
GGACGGCAGCAGGTCCGACATCCCCTTCACGCCCGAGACCTTCTGGCTCACGTCAGCTCACCTCTCCGATCCGCTTGCCCATGCGCAGGGCGGCCTCGGGCTGGAGCCACCCGTCCCAGCGCACCTTCCCCGCCGCGAAGAGCAGGATCACGGTGGAGCCCATCTCGAACATCCCCAGCTCGTCCCCCTTCTGCACCGGGATGGGGGTGGAGTAGCGGTGGATCCGCGCCGGCTGGCCGGTGCGGGTGATCACCTGGTCGTAGGCGGCGTGGATGCGGGCCACGCAGGTGGCGCCCACCGCCACCACCGCGCTCAGCCCGGCGGGCGTGTCCATCCAGGTGATCAGCCGCTCGTTGACGCAGAACAGCGCCTCCACGTTGCGCACCGAGACGGGGTGCACCGGCCACAGCTCGCCCGGCAGGTACGAGTACCCCAGCACCTTCCCGGACAGCGGCGCGTGGATGCGGTGGTAGTCGCGCGGGGAGAGGTAGAGGGTGGCGAAGCTGCCGCCCTGGAAGGCGTGGGCGGAGAGGTCGTCCCCCAGCAGCTTGCCCACCGGGAAGCAGATCCCCTTGGCCTGCACGCACTGGTCCCCGTCCAGCGTCCCCGCCTGCGAGACCGCGCCGTCCACCGGCGAGACCACCACCTGCTCCCCCGCGTCCACCGGCCGCAGCCCGGGCTTCAGCTTCCGGGTGAAGAACTGCCCGAACGTCTCGTAGCCCTCCAGGGGGCGCTCCGCCTCCTCCAGGTCCACCCGGAAGCGCCGGACGAAGTAGCGCATCAGCGCGCGGTGGAAGAGCGGCGGGACGGGCGCGCGCGTGATCTTCCCCACCGCCGTGGAGAGGGCGGACCGGGGCAGCAGCCGCATCAGCGTCATGAACGTCTGGTCCCGCATCACTTCTTCGGCGGCGGCGCCTGGCCCCCGTCGGCATAGTAGTAACGCGTCTCCAGCGCGCTCGTGGGGGCGAAGCCGGTGATCTTCTTCCCTGCCGAGTCGACCACCAGGAACTGCTTGTCGAAGCCCGGGTGCGCCCTGGCGCAGGCGCTGGTGTCGACCAGCGCGTAGAGGTCGTGGCGGCTGTTGTCCTCCTGGAACCGGATGTTCTGCTTGTAGCTGAAGCAGTCGGCGAAGCGCCTCCGCAGCTCCTCCACCGCCATCCCCACCTCGGGATGCGGGGCGCCGGCGTCGGGCGTCTCGCCGGCGTCCGGCCCGTAGGCCCGATCCTCCTCCTCGGGGCGGGCCCAGGGGTTCGCCGGCTGCTCGGGTGGCTGCTCCGGCGCCGGCTCCTGGGCCGTCCCCGCCCTCAGCGCGGCGCGCCCGGCGGCGATCCGCTGCTGCAGCTCCTGGGCGGCCGGGGCGTCGATGCTCTGGGGCGGGACGACGGCCAGCAGCCGCTCCACCTCCTGCATCCGCGGGTCGTCGTAGGCGTCGTCCAGCTTCTCCGCGTAGACCTTGCGGAACAGCGCGCTGGCCTCCTCGAAGGCCTGCGAGTGGCCGCGGCTCCTCCCGCACCCGGGCGCCGCCGCCAGGAGCGCCAGCGCCAGCGACGCCGCGCCGAGGAATCCAGGTCGTCCCATGCGGGCGCGGGTTGTAGCGGACCTAGACGCCGAGGAACAGCCGCTTGCCGAAGTTCAGCGCCAGGTCGGCGTCGAAGATCTTCTGGGCGGAGGTCTCGATGTCGTACTCCACCCGGATGTACTCGACGGTCCGGGCGTCGGTGTCGCAGACCACGAAGCAGGCGCGGTTGTCGTAGTCGCGCGGCTGGCCCACGCTGCCCACGGAGATGATGTACTTGTAGCCGCGGCGGATGCCGAACTTCTGCGCCACCACGTCGTTCACCTCGCCGTTGCCGATGGCGAACGCCTTGCACAGGTGGCTGTGGCCGATGAAGGTGACCTCGGGCAGGTCCTGGACGTAGGGCACCAGCTCGCGCGCCTGCTCGAGCGCGAAGATGTACTCGTAGGCGCGCGGCTCGATGGGCGACCCGTGGCAGAAGCCCACGTCGCCGATCCGGTACGTGTACGGGAGGCTGCGGAGCCAGTCGAGGTTCTCGTCCGTGATCACGTTGGCGGACCAGTCCAGCGCGTGGCGGGCGGCGTCGTAATAGAACGAGTAGTCCATCCGCCCGGCGACCGCGGCGTCGTGGTTGCCCAGCAGCGTGACCTCGCTCACCGACCGCACCAGGTCACAGCAGGGGTTGGGCGAGGCGCCGTAGCCGACCACGTCCCCCAGCGAGACGACCCGGTCCACCTTCTGCTGTTCGGCGACCTTGAGGACCTCGGTGAGGGCTTCGATGTTGGAGTGGATGTCCGAGATGACCGCGATCCGCATGACGCCTCCCTGGGGCGGATCCATCCTAGCGTGTTTTCCGCGCCTCCGCGCCCCCGGGATTCCAGGGGCGGACCTAGCGCAGCTCGGGCTTGTTGCCGTGCTCGAACCTCAGCAGCCGGCGGATCTCCTCGGCCAGGTGCTCGTCGCTGGGCTCGAACTTCAACCCCATCCCCGCCGGGAAGGAGGCCCCGGGGCGCCGGGCCCAGACCACCGTGGCCTGGGCCTGCACTTCTCCACCGCTCCCCAGGTCCTTCAGGCGGACGCGGGCGCGCGCGCCCTGCGCGAACGGGGTCCCGGTGTGGACGAACAGGCCACCCTCACCGAGGTTCCCTACCCGGCCAAACAGGGTGACGTCGTCGCCTTCACACCACACGCGCAGCCGGGTGGCGAACCGCGCGTGCTTCCGCTTCTCATCCAAATGGCCCTCCGGACGCGGGTCGGCCCCGCGCGTCCCTCCGGCAGGCGTGCCCGGCGGAAATATACCACGCGCTGGAAGCGCTGCTTCCTGGAGGGGAGCGGGCTGCATGCTGTGCTGTTTGTAACAACGACCCCGGAGTGGATCGTCAGGCCACCGAGGCGGGCAGCTCCTCGAAGTGGGTGAGCTGGCGGAACAGCTGGTAGCGGGCGTTCACCTCGGCCAGGGTGAGATCGCGCAGCCGCTCCAGCGAGAACTTCTCGACGTTGAACGAGGCGAGCACGCTGCCGAACACCATGGCGCGGCGGAGGGTGGCGTGGTCCAGGGCCCTCGCCTGGGCCAGGTGCCCCATGAACCCGCCCGCGAAGCTGTCCCCGGCGCCGGTGGGGTCGAACACGTCCTCCAGCGGGTAGGCGGGGAGCGCGAAGACGTGCTCGGGCTCGAACAGGAGCGCGCCGTACTCGCCGCGCTTGATCACCACCCGTGTAGGCCCCATGCGGAGGATGGAGCGGGCCGCCTTCACGATGTTGTGCTCGCCGGCCAGGGCGCGCGCCTCGGCGTCGTTGACGAAGAGGAGGTTCACCCGCTGGAGCGTCTTGCGAAGCGCCGGCATCGACCCGGAGATCCAGAAGTTCATCGTGTCCGCGGCCACCAGGCGGGGCGACCGCACCTGGTCCAGCACCTGGGACTGCAGCTCCGGGTGGATGTTGCCGAGGAAGACGTACTCCGCCTTCTGGTAGCGCTCCGGGAGCCGGGGCGAGAAGCGCTCGAAGACGTTGAGCTGGGTGTCCAGCGTCTGCGCCTCGTTGAGCTGGTAGGTGTACTTGCCGCTCCAGCGGAAGGTGCGACCCGGCTCGCGGGTGACGCCCTCCAGGTCCACCTCGCGCGAGCGGAGGAACGCCAGGTGCTCTTCCGGGAAGTCCTCTCCCACCACCGCCACCGCCATCACCTTCGTGAAGTACGCGGCGGCCGTGGAGAAAAATGTGGCCGATCCGCCCAGGACGTCGTCCTTCTTCCCGAAGGGGGTCTCCACCGAGTCCAGCGCCACGCTGCCGACGACGACGAGTGACATGCGGTCTGCCCCTCTAACCCATTCCAGCCGGCGCCCGCCAGCGTTCGACAACGTACAGAGCGTACCCTGTCGTACGCGGCGGCTTCCGGCTCGCGTGGCGGTCGCCACTCGGAGGCCGCGCGAGGCATGAACGATGCTTGAATCCCCCGCCGTGCGCTCCCCCCGCGCGTTCGTTCCTCCCCTGCTCCCGGCGCTGGCCGCCCTGGCGTGCGCCTGCGGCGGCCCGGACCAGCGGCCTGCGGAGTGGGCCTACATCCACGCCGCGATCGTCGTGCCCAGCTGCGCCAGCGCCACCTGCCACAGCAACGGCACCCGGGCCGGAGGGCTGACCTTCGAGGACCGGGCGGAGACGCACCGGAGCTGGCTGGGGGAGCCGTACGTGAGCCCGGGAGATCCAAACAGCGCCATCCTCTACCTGCTGGAGGGCCGCGAGCGCGACCTGATGCCGCCCAGCGCCCCGCTCCCGCCCGCGGACATCGAGTTCATCCGGCGGTGGATCGTCGAAGGAGCGGCCCCGTGAGCATCCGTCCCCTCCTCGCCCCCGCCCTCACCCTCGTCCTGGCCGCGTGGAGCGGAGCGGCGGAGGCGTACCCGCACTTCCAGCTCTCCTCGGACGTGGCGATCTGCCAGAGCTGCCACGTGGCGCCGGCCGGCGGCGGGCTCCTGACCGACTTCGGCCGGGACCAGAGCGAGGACCCGCTCTCCGGCGGCGGCAACGGCGGGCTCCTGCACGGGCTGGTGCGCCTGCCGGCCTGGGCGAGCGTGAGCGGGGACGTCCGGCTGGCCGGGGTGGCCAACGCGGCCGGGCGCGCGGAGGGCCTGGAGGTGCTCGCCTTCCCGATGCAGGCGGACCTCTCGGCGCGGCTGGGGACGGATCTGGTCTCGGCCGTCGGATCGGTGGGCCTGCGCTCGCTGGCGCGGCGGCCCCCGGTGCAGAGCGGGTCGGTCGCATCGGCGGACCCCGCGCCGGTGGTCTCCCGCGAGCACTACGTCATCTACCGCCCGGCGAAGACGCCGTTCTACGTCCGTGCCGGCCGCTTCTTCGCGCCCTACGGCCTCCGCGTGGCCGACCACACCGCGTACGTCCGCCGTCACCTGGGGTTCGACCTGGAGGAGGAGCCGTACGGGCTGTCGGGGGGCGCGGTCTCCGAGGAGTGGGAGGCCCACGCCACCGGCTACGTGAGGGACCCGCTCCACGCCGGCGGCCCGGCCGAGCTGGGCGGGGCGGCGCTGGGAGAGCTGCGCGTGGGGCCGGCGGCGATCGGGCTCTCCGCGCGGGCGGGGTTCACGCGGCTGGACCGCCGCTTCGAGGGCGGTCCGTACGCCAAGCTGTGGATCGAAGCCGCGCACCTGCTGCTGATGGCGGAGGCGGACGGCGTCTACCAGCGCTTCTCCATCCCCGGGGCGCCGTCGCGGGTCCAGCTGGCGGCGTACGGCGGCCCGGTGTGGATGCCGGTCCGAGGCCTCTCGGTGGGCGCCGCCTACCAGGCGTTCCTGGAGGACCTGGCGGTGGCCGGCACCGGGCGGCACGCGGTGGACCTGTGGGCCTCGTACCTGCCCATCTCGCACGTGGAGGTGATGCTCTCCACGCGCGCGCAGCGCATCGGCACCGACACCGCCTGGTACGCCCTGCTGCAGCTTCACTACTTCCTCTAGACGGGTGGAGGATCGAACGCATGCGCCCCATCGTGCTCGGAGCGACGCTCGCGGCGGTGGCCGGCTGCGCCCCGCCGGTGCCCCAGGAGCCGACCTGGTTCCACGACGTGCAGCCCATCATCCAGGCGAACTGCGCCCGCTGCCACGGGCCGGATCCGAAGGAGCCGCAGATCGACGGGTTCCGGCTGGACCGCTACGTCCAGATGGACGACCAGGACAGCGACGCCTGGGACTTCCGGGCGGAGATCGTCCGCCAGGCGGTGAGCCTGGAGACCCCGCCCATGCCCCCGGACTTCCCGCTCAGCGAACGCCAGCGCGCCATCCTCGAGCGCTGGGAGCAGCAGGGCGCGGTCAAGGGCACCCGCGACAACGCGCCGCCCCGGGCGGAGTTGGTGGCACCCGCGCCCGGCGAGGTGCCGGCGTCCGTGGACCAGTCGCTGGACCTCTCGGTGCGGAGCTGGGACGACGACGCGGACGGCCTCTGGGTGCAGCTGTTCGCGCGCGAGGTGGGCGGCGTCGAGGAGCTCCCGCTGGCGCCGCGGTCCGGCCAGGGGCTGCACGGCATCACCGCCGACTTCGGCGTGCTGCCCTCGGGCCGGACGTACGAGGTGTTCGCCGCGCTGGACGACGGCTTCAGCGACGACCCCGCGGAGAACCGGACCGACGTGACGCTGATCGACGCGCTGCTGGTGGACCACGGGGCCAAGGGCGCCGCGCCGGCGGTGCGCCTGCTGGAGCCCAACGGGGGAGCGACGCTGTTCGGGGACGTGACCATCGCCTGGACCGCCGCCGATCCGGACCCGGGCGACACGCTCTCCGTCGCCCTGGACCTCTACCGGCTGGACATCAGCGTCTGGACCCTGGTGGAGACCATCGCCTCCGGGCTGCCCGTGACCCGGCAGTCCCACGTCTGGACCCCGGACGTGCCGGCTTCCACTCCGTCTGGAGCGCCCATCGCGTACCGGATGCGCGTCACCGCGCGCGACGCCGCCGGCAACACGCGCCTCGACGAGTCGGACAAGGCGTTCTCCCTCGCCCCGCCGCCGCGGACCACCACCCTCACCTGGGAGGACGTGAAGCCGTTCTTCCATACGTATTGCCACCATTGCCACGGGCAGCCGGCCGACCTGCAGAGCCTGGAGTACTTCCGCCTGGACAAGTACGACGCGGCCGATCCCGAGCCGCCGGCCAACTCCGACCTCGGCGTCTACGAGATGGTCGGCGACGTGTACCAGAAGCTGCTGGTGAGCGAGACCATGCCGCCGGCCCGGGAGCCGCAGCCGCAGGAAGCGGAGAAGGCGAGGATCCAGGAGTGGCTCCTGGGGGGCGCGCCCAGGGGGGGCGGGCCCACCGACGCGCCCCCGGTCATCACCTGGAGCACGCCAAACGACTCGGCGGTGTCGCCCACCAGCGGCGGCAGCATCACGCTGAGCTGGAGCGCGTCGGACCCGGAGGGGAACCCGGTGACCGGGCCGGTGAGCTGGACCCGGATCATGGCGCGGACGGACGCGCTGGCCACCTGCAGCGCCTCGCTCACCGGGTGGACGGCGCTCCCCGGCGTGGACGTCTCGGCGGGGACCGCGCCCTTCACCCGGCCCGCGTGCACCCCCACGCCCGGGAACACCTGCTACTGGTGCTTCAAGGCGGAGGCGTCGGACGGCGCGAAGACCACCACCCGGGTGGCGATCAAGCCGGTGAAGTGAGCGAGGCGGGCGCGGCGGCGGCGGCTACTGGGTGTTGATCAGTCTCCGCTTCACCACGTTCTGCTCCCCGCCCTTCACCTCGAACACCGATTCGTCCACCACGCTGGTCCCCTCGTAGGAGACCTGGAGGCGGTGCTTCCCCTCGTAGAGCGGGATGGGCGGGAGCGGCGTGAAGCCCACGGGGCGGCCGTCCACCGTCACCTTGGCCTTGGGGTAGATCTTCAGCTCCACCATCTCGCGCGAGATGATGAAGCGCCTGGTGCCGTTGTCTCCCGGCGAGAGCGTCACCAGCTGCTTCTTCGAGAAGGGCACGTCCTCGTCGTAGACCTCCACCACCACCGCCCCCGCGGGCAGCCCGGTGAGCGTCTTCGGGGTCTTCCCCATCTCGCGGTCGTTCACCTTGATCCGCGCCGGAGGGAGGCAGTCCACCATCAGCACCGACTGCCCGCCGAAGGACTCCTCGCCGCCGGCGCCGAGGCCCAGCAGCACCAGGAGCAGGCCCAGCACCGCGCCGCCGCCCCAGACGAACGGGCGGCGCTCCGGCGGCACCCGCTCCATCAGCCCCCTCACGCTGCTGCGAATGGCGCTCACCGGGTCCGGGACCTCGCGCGCGGGAGCGGGACGGCCGGCCGGCTCCGCCCTGCGGGCCACCTGCGGCGGCGGCCGCGGCGGGGGCGAGCTGGGCGCGGGCACCGCCGCCGGCAGCGCCGGCGTCGCCGAGGAGGCGGACGGCACGGAGGGCGTGGCCTTCTCCCGCTCCGCGCGGGTGGGCATCGCGTCGCCGGCGGCCGGGTACTGCTTCCCGGTGGGGCTGCGCGGGATGGCGTCCAGCTGGTTGATGTAGGCGGCGATCTCGAACGGCCCGATGGTGGCGTCGTGCTGGCGGAGGAAGGCGTCCAGCTCGCTCTGCATCTCGCGGCAGGTCTGGAAGCGCTGGTCCGGGCTCTTCTTCAGCGCCCGGTCGAGCACCGAGGCGATCTCGTCCGGCAGGTCCGGGCGGAGCTTCTGCGCCGGCGGCGGCGGCTCGTGCGCCACCGCGCTCATCAGCGCCACGTCGGTGTCCGCGTCGAACGGGCGGCGGCCGGTGCACAGCTCGTAGAGTGTCACCCCCAGCGCGTAGATGTCCGTCCGCCGGTCCGCGCCCTTGCCGCGGATCTGCTCCGGCGCCAGGTAGGGGATCTTCCCCTTCAGCATCCCGGCCTGGGTGTGGGTATTGGAGTTGAGCGCCTTGGCCAGCCCGAAGTCCGCCACCTTCACCGCCCCGGTGCGGGAGATGAGGATGTTGTCCGGCGAGATGTCGCGGTGGACGATGTCTTTGACCTGCGTCTCCGGGTCCACGAAGGCGTGCGCGAAGCCCAGCCCTTCACACGCGTAGGAGATCAGCCGGGCCACCAGCTCCACCGGGATGAACGCGCGGGCGTCGTTGGCGCGCTTGACCAGCACCCGCATGTTGGGGCCGTCCACGTACTCCATGGCGATGAAGTAGCGGCCGTCCGACTCGCCGAAGTCGAACACCTGCACCACGTTGGGGTGGGTGAGCTCCGCGGCGATCTTCGCCTCGCGCAGGAACATCTCCACGAAGCGCTGGTCGTCCGCCAGGTGCGGGAGGATCCGCTTCACCACCACCGTCTTGGAGAAGCCCATGGCCCCGCCCGACTTGGCGAGGAACACCTCGGCCATGCCGCCGACGGCGAGCTTGCGGATCAGCTCGTATTTCCCCAGGTTCTCCAAGATCTCCAAGTGGCCCCGGCCAGGACGTGGCGCGCCGATTCTACGCTCAATAGAGTGGCCGGCAGGAGAAATGCCCACCACGGATGCGGAGGCGCCACCCGGGGAGCCCCGGCGCAAGGGCGCGGTCGTGCAGGGGTTCGAGAACCTCTGGAAGCTCTTCACCGACTCGGTGTCGGATGTGGGCGGGGTGGCGACGCTCGGGGCCCAGGTCTTCCGCTGGGCCGCCCGCCCTCCCTACCGGCTGGCGAACTTCTTCTCCCAGCTGGACTTCGTGGGCGTGGGCTCCACGCTGATCGTCTGCCTCACCGGCACCTTCACCGGGATGGTGTTCGCCCACCAGTCGGCGCGCGCCTTCGAGCTGTTCAACGCCCAGAGCATGGTGGGCCCCACGGTGGCGCTCACCGTCACCCGCGAGCTGGCCCCGGTGTTCACCGCGCTGATGGTCACCATGCGCGCCTGCTCCGCCATGTGCACCGAGCTGGGGACGATGCGGGTGACGGAGCAGGTGGACGCGCTGGAGACCATGGCGGTCAACCCCATCCAGTACCTGCTGGTGCCGCGGGTGCTGGCGGGGCTGATCATGGTGCCGGTGCTCACCCTGGTGTTCGACCTGTGCGGGCTCCTGGGCGGCTACTTCGTGTCGGTGGTGGTGAAGAACGTCTCCGCCGGGACCTTCATCGCCAGGACGCAGCAGTGGCTGGATCCCGAGGACATCATGGAGGGGCTGATCAAGGGGGCGGTGTTCGGCCTCACCATCGCGCTGATCGCCTGTTACAAGGGCTACCACGCCTCCGGCGGCGCCAAGGGCGTGGGCCAGGCCACCACCCAGGCGATGGTGCAGTCCGCCCTGGGCATCTTCATCCTCGACTACTTCGTTGGCGTGGCCCTCCACTGAATGGAACAGACGGAGCGCACCGGGCGGGCCGAGCGCCGCCCGATGATCGAGGTGCGCGGCCTGTACAAGCGCTTCGGCGAGCACGAGGTGCTCAAGGGGATCGACCTCGCCGTGGAGGAAGGGAGCACGGTGGTGATCCTGGGCGGGTCCGGGTCCGGGAAGACGGTGATGATGAAGCACATGATCGGCCTGTTGAAGCCGGACCGCGGCCAGGTGCTGGTGGAGGGCGAGGACATCGTCCCCCTGGAGCCGGCGGAGCTGGAGCTGGTGCGGCGGAAGTTCGGGATGGTGTTCCAGGCCGCCGCGCTGTTCGACTCCATGACCGTGTTCGAGAACGTCTCCTTCCCGCTCCGCGAGCACACCCGCATGAACGAGGGGCAGATGCGGGAGATCGTCCGGCAGAAGCTGGACATCGTGGGGCTGCGCGAGATCGAGGAGAAGTACCCGGCGGAGCTCTCCGGCGGGATGCGCAAGCGCGTCGGGCTGGCGCGGGCGATCGTGATGGACCCCAAGATCGTCCTCTACGACGAGCCCACCACCGGCCTGGATCCCATCACCACCGAATACGTGGACGACATGATCCTGGAGGCCAAGGCCAAGCTGGGGGTGACCTCGGTGGTGATCAGTCACGACGTGGCGTCGTCCTTCAAGGTGGCGGACAAGATCGCCTTCCTCTCCGGCGGGCTGATCGTCGAGCAGGGCCCCCCCTCCCGGCTGCGGAATGCCACCCACCCCGCCCTCAAGCAATTCCTGCACTCCTGGTTCGAGAAGAACGAGTGAAACGGCGCTAGAGTCTCCTCGCGCCCTATGAGGAAGCTGCTCACCCCGTTGCGGGTCGGAGTGCTGGTGCTCTTCGCCGGAGGGCTGCTGTTCGTGCTGCTCAACTTCGTGAAGAAGGGCGGGATGAGCGAGAAGGAGGCGCTCACCGTCTACGGCGTGTTCAAGGACGCCAGCGGCCTGGGGCGCCGCAGCCGGGTGCAGATCGCCGGCATCCCGGTGGGCGAGATCTCCGACATCGAGCTGGTGGGGAATCGCGCCAAGGTCTGGCTGAAGATCCGCCGCGACATCGGCCTGCACGCCGACGCCACGCTGAAGAAGCGCTCCGAGTCGCTGCTGGGCGACTACATGCTGGACCTCTACCCGGGGGCCGCCCCGGCGGAGCCGCTGCAGGACGGCGACGAGATCCGCATCGTGGTGGACGCGCAGGGGATGGACCAGGTGCTGGACCAGGCGTCCAAGATCGCCACCGACGTGTCGGAGGTCACCGCCTCGCTGCGGCGGGCGCTGGGGGGCGAGAAGGGCGCCCAGTCCCTGGAGACGCTGGTGGCCAACCTGGTCTCCGCCTCCACCGAGCTGGACCGGACCATCAAGGCCAACGGCGCGCAGCTGGACCGGATCGTCGACAACGTGGAGGCCATCTCCGCCGACGTGCGCGGGATCACCGCCGCCGAGCGGGAGAACGTCAAGGCGATCATCGAGAACGTGGAGAAGGTGAGCGTGGACGCCCGCGAGGTGGCGCGCGCCCTGCGCGAGGCGGTGGGCGGGCCGGCCGCCGGGTCCCCGGGGACGCCGGGGGCCCCGGGCGAGAAGGCGCCCGGCGAGGGCGCGCAGGACGCCAACGCCATCCGCGAGGCCATTGCCAAGCTGGACCGGAACCTGGCCAACCTGGAGGAGATC
>Ga0075421_100010449_pt1 | contig 11479 bp, 8 predicted proteins | sample SoiMetdeltSBSDD5_FD_75292 | JGI IMG/M metagenome (GOLD analysis project Ga0075421, IMG submission 75292) | Bulk soil microbial communities from a Populus tree surrounding site in Tennessee, USA - Soil MetaG P. deltoides SBSDD5 | ecosystem: Environmental > Terrestrial > Soil > Tree plantation...
GGCAGCCCTGAAGGGCTGCCCTACGTCCGATGGGGCGGCCCGGAAGCCTGCGTTCCCGGTAATGCAACATCTTGAGAAAGAGTGTTCTGCGGGCTCCGCGGGTTCCGCGTTGATCGTAGTCTCTTGCAGCAGCCCAAGGGCCGCCCCACGTCCGATGGGGCGACCCGGAAGCCTGCGTTACGGGGCAATGCAACATCCTGAGAAAGGGTGTTCTGCGAGCTCTGCGGGTTCTGCGTTGATCGTCGTGTTTTTTGCCCCTAGCGCGGGCATCGTGGGCAAGCGATAATCCGCTCGATCATGCGCATCAAACACCTCGCACTCATCGTCGCGCTCGGCGGGCTCAGCGGCGTCGTCTCGGCGCAGAATGCCCTCGACTGGCCGCAGTGGCGCGGCCCCAACCGCGACGGCTCCCTGGCGTCGTTCGCCGAGCCCAAGAACTGGCCCGAGAACCTCACTCGGCAGTGGAAGATCGAGATCGGCACCGGCTACGCGACGCCGATTGTCGTCGGCAATCGCGTCTACGCCTTCACCCGGCAGGAAGAGAACGAGGTGATGCGCGCGCTCGACGCCGCCAACGGCAAAATCGTGTGGGAAACGAGCTATCCGGCGCCGTTCCAGATGAACAACTCGACGTCGCGCCACGGTCCGGGGCCGAAGTCGACGCCGACCTTCGCCAACGGCCGCCTGTTCACGCTCGGCATGAGCGGCAAGGTCACGGCGTTCGACGCGGCGACCGGGAAGCAGATCTGGCAGAAGCCGTCGCCGCCGGTCGAGCCGACCTTTCACACCGCGCAGTCGGCGCTGGTCGATCGCGGCAACGTGATTCTGCACGTCGGCGGCAACAACCAGGGCGCGCTGACGGCGTTCGATCAGGCCACCGGCGCCGTGAAGTGGGCCTGGGACGGCGACGGCCCCGGATACGGCTCGCCAATCCTGGCGGAGTTCGGCGGCACGCGGCAGGTGATCGTGTTCTCGCAGCAGAACCTCATCGGCGTCGACGTCGCCAACGGCCAGCTGCTGTGGAAAGTGCCGTTCGTCGCGCGGTCGGTCACCAACTCGATCACGCCGCTCGTCTACGGCGACACGGTGATCGTCTCGGGCCAGGGCAAGCCGCTCACCGCGTACCGGATCTCGAAGCGCGACGGCCAGTGGGCCGCCGAGATGGCGTGGGAGAACGATCAGCTGCAGATGTCGTTCGCCAATCCGGTGCTGGTCAAGGACGCGGTGTTCTCACTGTCGCCGCTCAACAGCGGCCAGTTCTTCTGGGCCGACGCCAAGACCGGCGCCACGCTCTGGCGCTCGGCACCGCGGCAGGCTGGCAACGCCGCGATCATCAAGACGTCGGACTACCTCTTCGTGCTGAAGGACGATGCGACGCTGGTGGTGGCGAAGAGCACGCCCGGCGGTTTCGAGCCGCTCAAGACCTACACGGTCGCCGACAGCGCGACATGGCCCGCGCCGGTCATCTCGGGCAACCGGTTCTTCGTGAAGGACCTGACGACGCTGGCGCTCTGGACGCTGAACTGAAGGCGGCCGATGCGAAGCATTCAGGAAAGCGAGCCGGGAGGCCGCACGACGCTGCGCGTCGCGGCGGTGTCGATATCGTGTCTGCTGCTCGCCGTCGCGGCGTTCGCCGACGAGGCGCAGCAGGATCTGAAAGAACGCCGCGCACGAGCGATGGCGAAGCTCGGCGCCGAATCGATGCTCGTGCTGTTCAGCGCCCCGCCGCGCGTCTACTCGGCCGACGTCGACTACGAATACCGGCAGGACAGCGATCTCTACTACTTCACGGGCATCACCCAGGCCGACACGATGCTCGTGCTGATGCCCGGCAACGCGACGAACAAGGAAATCCTGTTCGTGCGCCAGCCGGATGCCCGCCGTGAACACTGGAATGGGCACACGCTGACCCTCCAGGAAGCCTCGGCCGCCAGCGGCATCGAGAAGGTGCTCTTCTCGAGCGGCTTCGAGGATTTTCTCAGCGCGGCGTTGTCGGGCTCAGCGCCGGGAATGCGCCGGAAGCCGGGCTTCGCAGAGTTCGGCACGTTCATGAAGGCGGTGAGCGCCGGGCGGGCCCGCGTCGCGCTGATGCTGTCGCCGCCGCCCAAGCTCTCGGAGCCGCTCAGCCCCGCTCACGAATTCGCGCGAACCATCCGGGACCGGTTCAGCGGCGTGACGGTGACGAATGCGGCCGAGCTGGTCTGGGGATTACGGCAGGTGAAAACGGCGTACGAGCAGCGCGTGCTGAGGCGCAGCCTCGAGATCTCGAGCGAAGCGCACCGCGCCGGCATGCACACGGCGCAGCCCGAAGTCTTCGAGTACGAAGTGGAAGCGGCGATCGAAGCCGTCTACTTGAAGAAGGGTGCGATGAGCTGGGGGTATCCGTCGATTGTCGGCAGCGGGCCGAATGCCACCACCCTGCACTACTCGGAGTCGAGCCGGAAGATGGAGGAGGGCGACCTGCTGCTGGTGGACGCGGCGGGCAGCTACCAGCACCTGACCGGCGACATCACGCGGACCTACCCGGTGAGCGGCCGGTTCAGCGCGGCGCAGCGCGACCTCTACGAGCTCGTGCTCGCCGCGCAGGAAGCGGGCATGAAAGCAGCCAGGGTGGGGAAGACGCCGGACGATATCGAAGAAGCGGCCGAGGCGGTGATCAAGGACGGTTTGCTCAAGCGGGGCCTGATTACGGACGTCTCAGGTGAGCAGTTCCGCACGTGGTACACGCACGGGATCTGCCACTTCATCGGGCTCGACGTGCACGATGTCGGCGACTACAACCGGCCGTTCGAGGCCGGCATGGCGTTTGTCATCGAGCCAGGCTTGTATATCCGCCCGCAGGCACTCGACGACCTGCCGAAGACGCCGGAGAACAAGGCATTCGCCGAGCGCGTTGGTCCGGCGGTCGCCAAGTACGCCAACATCGGGATCCGGATCGAGGACTCGTTCCTGCTGACCGACAAGGGCCTGGAGCAGCTGTCGGCGACCGTGCCTCGCACCGTCCCGGAGATCGAGGCCTTCATGAAGACGCGGCCGGCAACCCGCTGAGGTCGGCGGCTCGACGCTTGTTTTGGCGGTATCATCGACGCAGATCGAAGCGGTAACGGGAGGGCTGATTGATCAGGCGCACCCTTGTGGCAGCGGCGCTTTCCGCAGCGGCGGTTGCGGCGTTGGTCCCGGTGATAGGCGCGGCCGGCCAGCAGGGAGGCACGGCTCCGGTCCCGGCCGCGGCGCGAAACTACTGGGCCTTCAAGCTCCCGGTCCAGGCGCCGGTCCCTGGCGTCGGCGCCCAGTTCACCAATCCCATCGATCGCTTCCTCGAACAGGCGCGCCAGGAAAAAGGGGTGCGCGCCGCACCGCGCGCCTCGCGCGAAGTGCTGCTGCGCCGCGCATATCTCGATCTCATCGGCCTGCCGCCGACTCCGGCTGAAACCGCCGCGTTTCTCGCCGACGCCGCGCCCGGCGCATGGGCGCGGCTCGTCGACACGCTGCTCGCGTCGCCGCACTACGGCGAGCGTTGGGGACGCCACTGGCTCGACGTCGCGCGCTACGCCGACTCGAGCGGCTTCGAGCAGGACTACGACCGTCCCAACGCGTGGCGCTATCGCGACTACGTGATCCGATCCTTCAACCAGGACAAGCCGTACGATCTCTTCCTGAAGGAGCAGTTCGCCGGCGACGAGATCGAGAACCGGACCGAGGAAACGCTGATCGCGACCGGATTCCTGCGCGCCGGCCCGCGCGTGGCGTTCCGCGAGAAGGACAACCCGGAGCGTCGCTACGAGTATCTCGACGATCTGATCGCCACCACCGGCCGCGGCGTGCTCGGCCTCACCGTGCACTGCGCGCGCTGCCACAACCACAAGTTCGATCCGATCCCGCAGCGCGACTACTACAGCCTGGTGACGACCTTCTACGGCTACGTCGAGACGACGCATCCGCTGGTGCCGAAAGCGGAAGCCGACGCGTTCGAGCAGAAAACGAAGGACGTCGACGCGCGCCAGGCCGCGGTCAAATCCGAGATCAAGCGGATCGAAGCGCCCTACGAGAGGCAGCTGCGCCAGCAGGCCTACACGAAGTTCCCGGAGGCGACGCAGCGGGCGATCGCGAAGCCCGAGCAGGAACGGACGCCCGGCGAGCAGCTGCTCGCGCAGCAGATCATCCAGGCGGTCAATATCCCCGGCGCGGCGATCGACAAGGTGATGTCGCCGGAGGATGCGGCGAAGAAGACGGCGCTGGCGGCGCGGATGGCGGCGATCGAGAAGGAGCGGCCGACGCCGATCCCGGTTGCCGAGATCGTGACCGACGGCGATTTTCGCTTCACGCCGGACGGCGACGGCGACGAAGTCGTCGGCTGCCCGAAGTGCCGCGTCTGGGACGTGAAGGAGGGGAGCTTCGTGCATACCGGCGCTGGCCGGTATGAGCCGCCGCCGTCGTACTTCCTCCTCCGCGGTGATCCGAACAACAAGGGCTCGGTGATGAAGCCCGGCTTCGTCACCGCCGCGACCTACGGCAGCCCGCCGACGGAAATTCCGCCGGCCGACGGCCACACCTCGGGCCGCCGCCGCGCGCTCGCCGAGTGGCTCGGGTCGCGCGAGAATCCGCTCACCGCGCGGGTAATCGTCAACCGCATCTGGCACCACCACTTCGGCGGCGGCATCGTCGCCACGCTCGACAACTTCGGCAAGATGGGCGAGCAGCCGACGAACCCGCAGCTGCTCGACTGGCTGGCCGTGGAGTTCATGAACCGCGGCTGGAGCATCAAGGCCATGCACCGGCTGATGATGACGTCCGACGCGTACCAGATGGCGTCGGCGTTCGAGGATGCGGCGAGCCGCGAAACCGATCCCGAGAACAAGTATCTCTGGCGCTTCAGGTCGCAGCGGCTCGACGCCGAAGTCGTGCGCGACGCGATCCTGTCGGCGGGAGGCAGCCTCAACCTGACGATGGGCGGGCCGCCAGTGTTTCCGCCGCTGCAGAAAGGGCTGTTCACCGAGGCGAACCACGGCATCTGGAAGGACGAACCGGATGGGCCGGGCGTCTGGCGCCGCAGCGTCTACGTCTACCGCAAGCGCGGGTTGACGTTCCCGATGTTCCAGGTCTTCGACCTGCCGGAGCAGAACGTGACCGCGGCGGCGCGGCACGTGTCGACCGTGCCGACGCAGGCGCTGACCCTGCTCAACGACGAGTTCGTGCTGAAGCAGGCGCAGTTGTTCGCCGAGCGCGTCGGCCGGGAAGCGGGCGACGATCGCGAAAAACAGATCGACCTCGCCTATCGAATCGCGCTGACGCGGCCGCCGACGCGCGCCGAGATGCTGCTGGCGCTCGAGGCGACGGAGGGGAAGTCGCTCGTCGACCTGACGCACGTCTTGTTGAACGTGAACGAGTTCGTCTACTCCAGGTAGCGCAAAGGCTCTAGCCGAGCGTAGGTGCAACGATGAAGACGTGCTGGTCTCGACGCGACTTCCTGTTCCGCTCCGGCGGCGGCGTGAGCGGCCTGGCGCTGGCCTATCTGCTCGAGCAGGACAAGCTGCTGGCGCGCGAGGCGGTCAACGCCGCCTCGTGCGGCGCGACCGCGACCGGGTTCAACCCCTACGCGCCGAAGGAGCCGCACTTCAAGCCGCGGGCGACGGCGGTGATCTCGCTGTTCATGAGCGGCGGCGTCAGCCACCTCGACACCTTCGATCCGAAGCCGGCGCTGACCAAGTACGCCGGCCAGCCGCTCGACAGCCAGATTGGCGGCGACGTGATCGTGCGCCAGGGGTATCCCGGCCCGCTGATGCCGAGCCCGTTCCAGTTCAAGAAGTACGGCCAGAGCGGCATCGACGTGTCCGACCTGTTCCCGAATGTCGGCGGCCACGTCGACGACATCGCGTTCGTCCGCTCGGTCTACGGCCAGTCGAATGATCACGTGCAGGCGACCTACGAGATGCAGACCGGGCAGACCCGGATGGGGTTTCCGAGCCTCGGCTCGTGGGTCACCTATGGCCTCGGCTCGGAGAACGCGAGCCTGCCCGGCTACGTCGTGCTGCACGACGCGCGCGGCGGTCCGCTCGGCGGCGTCAACGACTGGACCTCCGGCTTCATTCCGGCCGCGTATCAGGGCACGCTGTTTCGATCGACCGGCGATCCGATCGTCGACCTGAAGCCGCCGGCCGGCGTCAGCGCCGAGGAGCAGCGCACACGCCTGAACCTGCTGGCGAAGCTGAACGAGCTCGACATGCAGCAGTACCCGGGCAACACCGAGCTCGCCGCGCGCATCTCGTCCTACGAGCTCGCCTTCCGGATGCAGAGCTGCGCGCCGGATGCGCTCGACATCAACAAGGAGTCGGAAGCGACGCGCAAGCTCTACGGCCTCGACGAGAAGGTGACCGAGCCATTCGGCCGGCAGTGCCTGATGGCGCGGCGGCTGGTCGAGCACGGCGTGCGCTTCGTGCAGCTGTTCCACGGCGGCATGGGCAACCAGAACACCGACACCTGGGACGCGCACGGCGACGTCAAGGCCAACCACACGCAGCACGCCGCCGAATCGGATCGTCCGATTGCCGGTCTGCTCACCGATCTGAAGGCGCGCGGCCTGCTCGATTCGACGCTGGTCATCTGGCACGGCGAGTTCGGCCGCATGCCGATCTCGCAGCGCGGCGTCGGGCGCGATCACAACCCGGGCGCGATGACCATCTGGATGGCCGGTGCCGGCATCAAGGGCGGTCAGACCATCGGCGAGAGCGACGCGTTCGGCTACAAGGCGGAGCAGCAGCCGATCTCGTACCACGATCTGCACGCGACCATCCTGCAGCTGCTCGGCATCGATCACAAAAAGCTCACCTACCGGTTCAACGGCCGCGACATGCGGTTGACGGATGTCTATGGAGTCCCGATTCCTCAAATAGTCGGTTAGCGCCGTCGGGTCCCGCCTTCAGCCGGGACCGTGACAGTCCGCCTGAAGGCGGACCCGACGCGTATCGAGGAGCAGCTATGAAAGCGGCGAATGTGTTCTACGCAGCGGTCGTGGCTCCTGGAGTCGCCCTCTTCCTTTCAGCATCGGCAACCTCCATCCGGGCCGTCCAGCAGCCGGCGGCCCCAGTCGCGATCGACAACGACGATCTCGGCGGCGTCGTCACCGGCGCATCCGGACCCGAAGCCGGCGTCTGGGTCATCGCTGAAACGTCGGACCTGCCGACCAAGTACGTGAAGATCGTCGTCACCGACGATCGCGGGCGCTACGTCGTCCCCGATCTGCCCAGGGCGAACTACAACGTGTGGGTGCGCGGCTACGGCCTCGTCGACTCGCCGAAGGTGCAGACGATGCCCGGCAAGACGCTGGACCTGAAGGCGGTGCCGGCGCCGAATCCGCGCGCGGCGGCGGAATACTATCCGGCCGGCTACTGGTACTCGCTCATTCGCGTCCCCGAGAAGAGCGAGTTCCCCGGCAACGCGCCCGGCGGCAACGGCATCTCGCCGAACATGAAGACGCAGTCCGACTGGATTCGCGCCATCAAGTCCGGCGGATGCACGGCCTGCCATCAGCTCGGAACGAAGGGCACGCGCGAGATGCCGAAGGAGCTCGGCGCCTTCCATTCGTCGATGGAGGCGTGGGACCGGCGCATCCAGTCGGGCCAGGCGGGCGCGCAGATGGCCGGCGGCCTCAACAACATGGGCAAGGACCGCGCGCTGCAGATGTTCGCGGACTGGACCGACCGGATCGCGAATGGCGAAATACCGTCGGCACCGCCGCGCCCGCAGGGGCTCGAGCGCAACGTCGTCATCACGCAGTGGGACTGGGCCGATCCGAAAGCGTACCTGCACGATGAGGTTTCGACCGATCGCCGCAACCCGTCGCTCAATGCCAACGGCCCGATCTACGGATCGCTCGAGCTCAGCGCCGACTACCTGCCGGTGCTCGATCCGGTGAAGCACGCCACCAGCCAGGTGAAGCTGACCGTGCGCGACCCGAACACGCCGCCGACGCCCGCGGCGATGCCGAAGCCGTCGCCGTACTTCGGCGAGGAGCCGATCTGGACCAGCAAGAACAACGTCCACAACCCGATGCTCGATCACCTCGGACGCGTGTGGCTCACGTCGGCGGTGCGGCCTGCGGCCAATCCCGACTGGTGCAAGGAAGGGTCGAGTCATCCGTCGGCGAAGCTGTATCCGATAGCGCAGGCGGGCCGGCACCTCGCGGTCTACGATCCGAAGACGAAGCAGCTCTCGCACATCAGCACCTGCTTCGGCACGCATCACCTGATGTTCGCCGAGGACGGGAACCACACGCTGTGGACGAGCGGCGGCAGCCAGGTCGTCGGCTGGCTGAACACCAAGATGTGGGACGAGACGCACGACGAGGTGAAGTCGCAGGGCTGGACCGCGATGATCATGGACACCAACGGCAACGGCAAGCGCGACGCCTACGTCGAGCCGAACCAGCCGCTCGATCCGGCGAAGGACAAGCGCTTCGGCGGCGGCGGCTTCTACTCGGTCGCACCGGCGCCGGACGGCTCGGTATGGGGATCGGTGCTCGGCATGCCCGGCGCGGCGGTCCGTCTCGTCCCGGGATCGAATCCGCCGGAGACGACGCTGGTGGAAGTCTACGAGCCGCCGTTCAACAATCCGAAAGCGCCGCTCTCGGGCTATTCACCGCGCGGCATGGACGTCGATCGCAACGGCGTCGTCTGGGCCGCGCTGGCCAGCGGCCACATGGCGAGCTTCGATCGGCGCAAGTGCAAGGGTCCGCTGAACGGCCCGACCGCAACCGGGCAGCACTGCCCCGAGGGCTGGACGCTGTATCCGGAACCGCTGCCGCAGTTGAAGGGCGTCACCGAATCAGGCAGCGCCGAGGCGAGCTACTACACGTGGGTCGACTGGCACGACACCTCCGGCTTCGGCCCGAACACGCCGATCAACACCGGCAATGCGTCCGAAGGGCTGCTCGTGCTGAAGGACGGAAAGTGGGTGGTGCTGCGCGTGCCGTACCCGACCGGCTTCTACACCAAGTGGATGGACGGCCGCATCGACGACGCGAAGGCCGGGTGGAAGGGGAAGGGGCTGTGGGCGACGATCAGCACCCGAACGCCGTTCCACATGGAGACGGGGAAGGGCACGACCAGCAAGGTGATGCACTTCCAGGTGCGGCCCGACGCGCTCGCGAAGTGATCGCGCGCTGAGCCCGTTTCCCCTCTCCCTGCGCATTCGCAGGCAGAGGGGAGCAATGCATCGAGGCATTCGAGCGGTTGTCGCGGCCGCGGCGCTGCTTGGCATTCCGATCGGCGCCGCCGCGCAGCCGCCACTGCCGACGCGCTGGGACACCGGCGCCAGCTTCGGGATCATGGTCGGCGCACCTTCGCGCGCGGGCTGCAGCCGAACGCGTTCGTCGCGGTCCACCTGAAGGACGGCCGCACGATCAAGGGCCACATCCTCGACAGCTCGGACGACCGGCTGCGCATCAGCCCGAAGACGCGCGTGCCGGCGCCGCTACAGCAGCTGTCGTACGGCGTCATCGCGTCGATCGAGAAGCGCAAGCCGCCAAAGATGAACCCGGGCTCAAAGGTGCTGCTGGGCGTCGCGATCGGGTTCGGCACCTACCTGTTGGCCGTGGCGATTGCGTTTGCGGGAGGGTACGACTGACGAGCCGGCGGCGCGGAGGTGGCGCGGCTGTCGAGCTGACCGGTTCCCCCTGGCCACTTCCAGCAACCAGCGACTGGCAACCAGCAGCTATCCCCCAGTCCCGGCTCGCGGCGCTGCGAGCTTGCAGATCCATCCGCTGGCGGCGTCGCAGTACCACAGCGCACCGTCCTTGATGTCGAGGCCGTGCGGCGCGGGATCTGCGTTCGTCAGCTGGATTCGCGCGACGGCGCGGCCGTCTTTCGGATCAAGCTTGTAGATCACACGGCCGTCCGACTCCACGCACCACAGGAAGCCGTTGTCCCACGCGAGGCCGTGCGTGCGCACGCCGGGCGCGGGAATCGAGCGGACGATCGCGCCGCTCTCGGGCTCCATCAGGAACAGCTTGCCGGAGGCGGGCACGGCCATCCAGTATCTGCCGTCCACCCATTTCATGCCGTGCGCGCCCGATGGTGTCGTGACGTTGCCGTAGAGTCCCGCTCCCGGGGTGTCCCACGACTTCAGCGTCTTGCCGCTCTTCGGATCCACCTTCAGTGTCTGCGGCGGCATCTTCGGATCAGCGGCCTTCGTCGATCCGATCCACAGTGCGCCGTTGCCCCAGGTGATGCCGCTGCCGTGGAGCGATTCGGTCTGCAGCGTCTGCAGGATCGCGCCGTCTTCGGCGCGGACCTTGAAGACCTTGTTCGGATCGACCTGGTCCAGCACCCACAAGCCGTCGCTGACGAACTGCAAGTCGTTCGGCTGGGTGCAGCCGGCGATCTTGTACAGCGTCTCGACGCGCCTGCTGATCAGCGGCGCATCGGAAGGCGCGCCGTCCGCGGCGAGGACGCGCGAGACGGCAGGAAGGGCGGCGAGCCCTGCGAGAAAGGCGCGGCGCGAAACGGCGCGTGTCTCCCCCATAACGATTTCCTCCGAACGCTTGTTCGTGGCAAAAAGGCCCGGCGCTGGAGTATATATCGCTGCGCCGCCGCGAGACGACTCGGATCGATGGAGGGTGCGGATGCGGACTCTTCTGTGTGCGGGCCTGGCCTTCGTCTCAATCGCCACCCACCCGGCCGCCCAGAGCGGCGCGCGCGCCGGCGAATGGCGCTGGCACAGCGGCGATCTCGGCAGCACGAAATACGCGCCGCTCGATCAGATCAACAAGGACAACGTCTCGAAGCTGCGCATCGTGTGGCGGCGTCCGGCCGTCGACCCGAGCCTGGCCGGAACGCGCCGGATCGCGTTCTCGAACGACTTTCGCGCGACGCCGCTGATGATCGACGGCGCCCTCTACGGGTCGAACGGCATTGGCCTCGTCGAAGCGTTCCATCCGGCCACTGGAAAGACGATCTGGGTGCAGCAGCCATTTGCCGGCGAGCCGGACGAGGGGCTGCGGGGCAACAGCACGCGCGCGGTGGCGTTCTGGAGCGGCGGCGACGAGCGGCGGCTGTTCGTCATCCGCGGCGAGTATCTCATCGCGCTCGATCCGCTCACCGGGGCAGCGGTCGGCGCCTGGGGCGCCGGAGGGCGCGTACATCTGAAGCCGGGGCTTGGACCGCGCGCGACGACCTACCAGTCGAGCAGCGGCCCGCAGGTGTGCGGCGACGTCGTCATCGCCGGCGCGCAGATGACCGACGCGCCGCAGACCCGAACGCAGCCGCCCGGCGACGTCCAGGCGTTCGACGTCCGCACTGGCAAGCCGCGCTGGACGTTTCACGTCATCCCGCAGCCGGGCGAGGTCGGCAACGACACCTGGGAGCGCGACTCGTGGGCCTATTCGGGCCAGGCGAATCTCTGGTCGCTCGTGAGCGCCGATGAGGAACTGGGGCTTGCGTACCTGCCGCTGACGAGCGCCACCAACGACATGTACGGCGGCCAC
>Ga0075421_100010450_pt1 | contig 11479 bp, 11 predicted proteins | sample SoiMetdeltSBSDD5_FD_75292 | JGI IMG/M metagenome (GOLD analysis project Ga0075421, IMG submission 75292) | Bulk soil microbial communities from a Populus tree surrounding site in Tennessee, USA - Soil MetaG P. deltoides SBSDD5 | ecosystem: Environmental > Terrestrial > Soil > Tree plantation...
CGACGACCTCGGCGACCGTCGGCTCGCTCGCCTCGATCATCGCGAGCCGATCGTCCTCGTCCGCCCACGCCTCGCCCGCGACCAGCACCAGCACCGCGATCACCAGCGCCCTCATCGCGTCCACGTGACGAGCAGCCACGCCTCCCCTCGCTGGTCCTGCCACTTCAGCACCACGTCGATCGTCGGCATCCACTCTGCCCCTTGCCCTTGCCCTTGCCCTTGCCCTTGCCCTTCTGGATCTCCGTCCCGTCTCGCGATCGCGATCCAGTCGCCCGCCTCCGTCTCCGTCACCGCCTCCGTCTCCGTCTCCGTCTCCGTCTCCGCCTCCGCTCCCCGCGCCTCCGCGCACACCGCCCCGACCGCCGCGCTCGCCACCACCGCCGCCACGATCCACCGCGCCTTGCGACGCCCGGACCCGCGACGTACGGTGGCCCCATGGCCGGTCCTGGCCCTGGCCCTGCGGCCCCGCTCACCGACAACGCGCTCGCCGTGCTGCGCAAGCGCTACCTCGCCCGCGGCGAGACGCCGGCCGACCTGTTCCGACGGGTCGCCCGCCACGTGGCCTCGGCCGACGCCGCCTTCGGCGCGTCGCCCGACCAGGTCGCCGCCACCGCCGCCCGCTTCGAGGCGCGCCTGGCCGCGCTCGAATTCCTGCCGAACTCGCCGACGCTCATGAACGCGGGCCGCCCGCTCGGTCAGCTCGCGGCCTGCTTCGTGGTGCCAGTCGCCGACACGACGTCGGGCATCTTCGAGGCGGTGCGCTGGGCGGCCGAGATCCAGAAGACCGGCGGCGGCACCGGCTTCTCGTTCTCGCGCCTGCGCCCGGCCGGCGACGAGGTGGCGTCGACCGGCGGCGTGGCGTCGGGCCCGGTCGCGTTCATGCAGGTGTTCGACGTTGCGACCGAGGCGATCAAGCAGGGCGGTACCCGGCGCGGCGCCAACATGGGCATCCTGCGCGTCGACCACCCGGACATCCTCGACTTCGTCGCGCTCAAGCTCGATCCGTCGCGGATGCGCAACTTCAACCTGTCGGTGGCGATCACCGACCGGTTCATGGAGGCGCTGGCGGCCGGGCGCTCCTACGATCTGATCAACCCACACACCGGGGCGGTGGCGCGCCGGCTCGACGCCCACGCCGTGTTCGACGCCATCGCCAACGCGGCGTGGGCGGTGGGCGACCCGGGTCTGGTCTTCATCGACCGGATCAACGCCAGCCAGCCGACGCCCGCCCTCGGCGACATCGAGGCGACCAACCCGTGCGGCGAGCAGCCGCTGCTGCCCTTCGAGTCGTGCACGCTGGGCAGCCTCAACCTGGCCTGCTTCGGCCGCCGACGGGCGCCGTCCGAGCCGGCCGCCCTCGACTGGCCGCGCTTCGCCGAGGCGATCCGCGACGCGGTCCACTTCCTCGACAACGTCATCGACGTCAACCGCTACCCGCTGCCGGAGATCGCCAGCGCGACCCGGCAGACCCGCAAGATCGGGCTCGGTGTCATGGGCCTGGCCGACCTCCTGGTCGACGCCGGGCTCCCCTACGACGCCCCCGAGGCGCTGGCCCTCGCCGAGGAGATCGCCCGCTTCCTCGAGGCCGAGTCGCTGGCGGCCTCGGCGGCGCTCGCCGAGCGGCGCGGCCCGTTTCCGGCCTGGCACGGCTCGCGCTGGCAGCGCACCGGCCACGCGCCGCTGCGCAACGGCACCACCACCACGGTGGCGCCGACCGGCACCATCAGCATCATCGCCGGCTGCTCGAGCGGCATCGAGCCGCTGTACGCGGTCGCCTTCGACCGCCACGTCCTCGACGGCGAGGTCCTGACCGAGGTCAACGCGGCGTTCCGGCGCGCCAGCGAGGCCCGCGGCGCCTGGACCCCGGAGCTGGCGCGCACCGTCGCCGAGCGCGGGAGCGTGCGCGGCCTCGCCGGGGTGCCCGCCGACCTCCAGGCCCGCTTCCCGACCGCCCACGATCTGGCCTATCCGGTCCACATCCGCATGCAGGCGGCCTTCCAGAAGCACGTCCACGCCGCGGTCTCCAAGACCATCAACCTGCCGCGGCAGGCGACTCCCGACGACGTCAAGGCAGCCTACCGGCTCGCCTACGACCTCGGGTGCAAGGGCATGACCGTCTACCGCGACGGCAGCCGGGAAGGGCAGGTGCTGACGTTCGGCGACGGTGCCGGCTTCGAGGCCGCGCTGCCGGCCTGCCCGGAGTGCGGGCAGGCGCTGGTGGTGGCGGAGCACTGCCGGCTGTGCCGGTCGTGCGGGTGGTCCGCCTGCGGCTAAGCTCCCGTCTTCGGGCGTGATCTGGGGCGGAAGCGAGACGAGGTGGACGAGGTCGCGGGGGCGCATCGCGACGCGGCGGAGAGCAAGGCGAGTGCCGGATCCGGCGCGAGCAAGCTCGCGGAGTTGCGAGTGCCTTTGTCCGAGAAGCGGACAGTTTGTCCGGAGTCGCGTCCGGCCCGCGGACGCCGCCCCGCGGCGCGCCGTCGGTGTCCGCCCGGCGGACGGACCCGAAAAATCAGAAAGCCCCGCCCGGGGGCGAGGCTTCCGCTCGTGCAAATGCGCCGTTGTTCAGCGACGGCGACGACGACGGGTCGGGCGCGGCGCCACGGCCGCGGCCTCGAGCTCCTCGAGATGCTCGAGCATCTGGATCATGGTGTTGCGGGTCGGCGGGTGCGGCTCGTTGGTGATCGCGCGACCCAGGCCGATGCGCAGCTCGGCGCGCAGCTCGGACTCGATCAGTCGATAGGTGCGAAGGGCCTCCTCGGGATCGTAATGGTTGAGATCCGCCTCACAACCCGTCGCTGCGATCCAGACCGCGGCGAGGGCTGCGGCGCGACGACCGGGCTGCGACGCCGCGAAGTCCTTCACCGTCGCCCTGAGGCGCTGGCGAACCAGCGGCACAGGTGGGAGGGCGACTAGACCATCGTTGTCGTCGTCGTTCCGGCGTAGGACGGGTCGCGTCATGTGCTTGTCCGTTTCCATGGCGTGTTCTCGATGGGTCCCTGAGGGCCGAGGGCTCCGACGGAAACTGCAAGCTTGACCGTCGTAACCCACTGAAAAGGCTGTACCCGACAGGGGACCGTGACGTTGCCTGATTCGCAGGGCTTTGGCGAGGAAAAACAGCCAAAAATCCGCAGTGGAAAATTCTGCAGGAAGCGAATTGTTGTCGACAGTTACAACCGCGTGCTCACCTCGTAACGAGGCGCGCGTCGCCGTCTCCCTCGCCTTCCTTAACACCAGATTTTTGCTTTGCAAACCCGAGATCCACTGCGGTCGTCAAGAAGCGGGCCACCGCTTCGTCCACCACCTGAGGTCGCTCGATCGGCGCGGTGTGCGTGCCGTCCTCGACGAGGAGCAGCTCCGAACCGGGGATCGCGTCGGCCATCGCGCGGCTGCGGTCGGGTGGAGTGAAGCCGTCGCGCGCTCCGGCGACCACCAGCGTGGGCACGTCGATCGTGGGCAGGACGTCGTCGGCGCTGTGCCGCCCCGCCTCGGCGAGCATCGCCACGAAGAGGCGCACGTCGATGCGCGCCAGCCCTTCGAGGTACGGCATGAAGTCCCCCACCTCGATCAGATCCCGGTTGATCTCGAGGCGGCCCGCCACCTCGAACGCGAGGCGGGTCGGCATGAGGACGCGCTTGAGCCGGTTGATGGCGTGCGGCGCACGCAGGATCCAGCGCTCGATCTCCGGCAGCACGCGTTCGAGCGTGCCGGTGCCGCGGAACGTCCGCAGCGGATGCGAGGGCGCGCCGCAGAGCAGGATCAGCCCCACCACCCGGGAAGGGTGACGGCGGTACGTCTCCAGCGCGACCTGCACCCCCATCGAATGGCCGGCGAGCACCGCGCGCTCCACGCCGGCATCCTCGAGCACCGCGTCCATATCGTCCGCGAGGTCGGCGATGGACAGACGTGTCTTCTCCCGCGGCTGCGCCGAGCGCCCGTGGCCGCGGTAGTGGGCATGGATGACACGTCGGTCGCCCACGTCGTGGCGCAGGTAACGCCACACGTATCCATCACAGCCGATCCCATCGCACAGCGCGATCGGCGCGCGACGGGGGTCCCCCTCAGAAATCTCGTAGAACAGTGGGGTGCGGTCGCTCGACGCGAGCGCGTATCCCCACCGTTCGGTCAGGAGATCTCCTTGGTGTCCTCCTCCCCCGGAAACTCGTTCACCGAGGGATATTTCATGATCTCCTTGCGGGCGATCTTCCACGCTTTCTGGACGATCCAGGAGAGCGACCGGTCCTGGCGGGCGGCCTCTTCCTGGATCTCCTTGAGCATGTCTTCGGGGAAGTAGAGAGACTGCTTCCTCTTGTCAGAGCCGGCCATACGCCAATAGTGTCCGGGGGCGGTGTACACGGTGTCAAGACATCGGCCGCCGGTATGGACCCGAAACTCCCGTGGTTTGCGAGGATCGCCGGGGTCGGACGGGGTGAGGGATGGTCTAAAGCGCCGATTTTGGGTTGTCTCCGATACGCCGGGTGACTATCCTACGCGGCCTTCCTCGGCCGCCTGCCGAAAGTCTGGGGGTCCACCACGTGTCAACAACCGCCAACGCCGCTACCAAGCCGCTGACGAAGAAGGAGCTGAAGCGCTTCCAGGAGTTGCTCGAGGAGAAGCGCCGCACCTTGCTGGAGCGGGCCCGCAAGACGTTGAGCGAGGACATGACCCTCGACGCCGACGATCTCGCGGACGAGATGGATCTCGCCTCGAGCGAGTACCTGCAGTCCTTCGAGTTCCGTCTGCGCGGGCGCGAGAAGAGCCTGCTCATCAAGCTCGACCTCGCCCTCAAGAAGATCGAGGAGGGCACCTTCGGCATCTGCGAGGTGTGCGAGGAGCCGATCGGCAAGAAGCGCCTCGAGGCGCGGCCCGAGACCAGCCTCTGCATCCGTTGTAAAGAGGATCAGGAGCGCGACGAGCGCACCTTCGGCTGAGCGCGATCACGCGATCCCACGCTCGCTCGCCAGCGCCGCCGCCGCGCCAGCGGCATACTGGTTGCGCCATGGCGAGCTCCTCGTCCTCCGACGATCCGCCGGCCACCACACGGCGGCGCTTCCTCAAGATCGCGACCTGCTCGGTCGGCTGCGGCCTCGGCGCCGCGATCGCCGTGCCTGCGGTCGGCTACCTCCTCTATCCGGTCGGCCGCCGGCTGGTGACCACCGGCGACGATCCGATCGACGCGATCGCCGCCGATCGCATCGTCGCCGGCGCGCCGCCGGTGCGCGTGCCGCTGGTCGCGGCGGCGCAGCGCGACGCCTGGACGACGGTGCGCGACGTGCCGCTCGGCGCCGCGTGGCTGCGCCGGACCGATGGCGGCGAGCTGGTCGCGCTGTCGGCGGTCTGTCCGCACCTCGGTTGCGCGGTCGGCTGGGACGACGGCGGCAAGATCTTCAAGTGCCCGTGCCACGAGAGCGCGTTCGCCGTCGACGGCGCGCGCATGGCCGGCCCCGCCGAGCGCGGCCTCGATCCGCTGCCGCTGACGGTCGCCGACGGCCGCATCCGGATCACGTGGGTCCGCTACAAGACCGGCGGCAGCCGCCGCGAGCCGGGATGAGACGACCGTGAAGATCCGCGACTGGCTCGACGACCGCGCCGGCTGGCGCGCCGTCCTCCACGGCGCGCTGCACGAGCCGGTGCTCGGCGGCGCCTCCTTCGCCTACGTCTTCGGCTCGGTGCTGTTCTTCCTGCTGCTGCTGCAGATGACGACCGGGCTCCTGCTCGCCTTCTACTACAGCCCCTCGGCGAGCGACGCCTGGGCCTCGGTCGCCTACCTCGAGGATCAGGTCACCCTCGGCTGGCTGATCCGCGGCCTCCACCACCACGGCGCGTCGGCGATGGTGATCGTCGCCGGCCTCCACCTGCTGCAGGTCGCGGTGTGGGGCGCCTACAAGAAGCCGCGCGAGCTCAACTGGGTCACCGGCGTGATCCTCCTCGGGCTGCTGCTCGCCTTCGCGCTGACCGGCTACCTCCTGCCCTGGGATCAGACCGGCTACTGGGCGACCAAGGTCGCCACCGGCATCGCCGGCTCGACGCCGGTGATGGGCGATCAGCTGCGCGAGGCGGTGCAGGGCGGCAACGAGTACGGCAACCTGACCCTGACCCGCTTCTTCGCGCTGCACGTGCTGGTGCTGCCGGCGCTGACGGTCGGCCTCGTCGCGGTCCACCTGGCGCTGTTCCGGCGCCACGGCGTGACGCCGCACTGGTGGCGGCGCGGCGACGAGCTCGAGCGCCGCGTCCAGCCGTTCTGGCCCGATCAGCTGGCGCGCGACATGACCGCGATGGCGGTCGCCTTCGCGCTGCTCCTCGTCTGGGTCTGGCACGCCGGCGGCGCGCGCCTCGACGCGCCGGCGGATCCGTCGTCGGCGTTCGACGCCCGCCCGGAGTGGTACTTCCGGGCGCTGTTCCAGCTCCTCAAGTACTTCTCGGGATCGCTCGAGACGATCGCCGCCCTCGGCGCGCCGGTGGTGGTCGGCGGCGCGCTGCTGGCGCTGCCGGTGATCGATCGCGGTCCCGATCGCAGCCCGCGGCGGCGGATCGTGCCGCTCGCGCTCCTCGGCGTCGGCGTGATCGCGACCGTGGTGCTGACCGGGCTCTCGTACCGGAGCGACGCCGCCGACGCCGGCCTCGGCAAGCGGATGGCGCGCGCCGAGGCGCGGGCGGCGCAGGCGCGCGCGCTCGCGAAGAAGAACGGCGTGCCGCCCGCCGGCGGCACCGCGGTGTTCCAGACGGCGCCGTTCTGGCGGGCGCGCGCGATCTGGGCCCGCGACTGCGAGCACTGCCACGCCGGCGAGAAGCGCAAGGGACCGGTCATCGCCGCCGGCTACAACTCGCGGCCGTGGCTGCGCGCCTTCCTCGTCGAGCCGAGCGCCGACGCCTACTACGGGCGCACCAAGCTGGCGAAGACCGACAAGGCGATGGAGCCGGTCGAGCAGACCGGGCGCGACCTCGACGCGCTGGTCGAGCTGGTCTACGCCGAGAGCGGGGCGCCCGACGTCGACGCGGCGCTGGTGGCGCGCGGCGCCGAGTTGTTCGAGCAGGTCTGCAGCGACTGCCACGAGCGCGAGCCGGGCGTCGCCAGCGACCCCGGCCCCAACTTCGCGCACCGCGGCCGGCCGGACTTCTTCGCGTCGTTCATCGCCGACGCGTCGGCGCCGATCTTCTTCGGTGAGCGCAACGAGATGCCAAAGTTCGCGGCCGACCTCTCCGAGGACGATCGCCGGGAGCTGGCGGCGTGGCTGGTGTGGCTGCGCGACGCACGTCCGGAGGACGTGGCGGCGCTCGGCGAGCCGTGATCCGCGCCGTGGCGAGAGGCATTCGTAGGGGCGTTGCCCACGGCGTCGCCGGTGGCGCGGCGCGCGTGTAAGATCCCGAAAGTGGCCGCGTTGACAGCGCGATCAGGTGCGCTGGATACTCGCGTTGATTGATCGGGCGGGCCTTCCGTCCAATCGAGTGCCAGCGCGCCGAGCCACTCGCTCGTCAGGTCGTCCCGATCTCGGCGCTGGCGCGACTAGTTCAAGGAGACTCGAAAATGAAGCGTTCTCGAAGCCTGTTGGCCGCGCTCGGATTCGCGCTCGCCGTCGGCGCCACGGTGCCGGCCTGCTACGTCCAGGGCACCGGCACGGCCCGCTTCCGCAGCGGCGCGGTCGTCGTGTACGAGGAGCCCCCTCCGCCGCGCCAGGAGGAGGTCGTGTACCGCGCCGGCTACACCTTCGTCCGCGGTCACTGGGAGTGGCGCGGCAACCGGTGGGACTGGGAGCCGGGGCACTGGGAGCGCGAGCGCAGCGGCTACGTGTGGGTCGACGGTCGCTGGGAGCGCCGCGGCAACTCGTGGACCTGGGTCGACGGCCACTGGGGCGCGGGCGGTGGTGGCGGCGGCGTGATCGTGCGCGATCCTGACCCGTACGACCGGACCCGCGATCACCGCAACGACTACCCGCCGCCGCAGCCGGCGCCGCAGCCGCCGCCGCCGGTGAACTACCCGGCGCCGCAGCCGCCGCCGCCGGTCGTGATCGGCCCGAGCCAGCCGCCGCCGCCGATCCGCGCCGAGACGCCGGGCATGCGCGCCGGCTACGTGTGGATCACCGGCCGCTGGGACTGGCGCAACGGCAACTGGGAGTGGATCCCGGGCCACTGGGAGCGCGCGCGTCCCCGCATGATGTGGTCGGCCGGCCGGTGGGAGCTGCGCGGCAACGTCTACGTCTGGATCGACGGCTCGTGGGTCCAGGACACGTCGCCGCCGGAGACCCGCACGCGCGATCACCGGCACTGATCCATCGTAGTCGCTTGCGGGCGGCCGCGCGCCGCGGCGACGATGCCGCATGCTCCGGCGTGCGGCGTGCGCGTGCCTGCTCCTCGCGATCGCGACGCCGGCGCGCGCCGAGCCGCCGCGCGGCTTCACGTTCACGACCGCCGACGGCGCCTACGCGCTGACGCTCGGCGGCTACCTCCAGGGCCGCTACGGCGCGGTCGTGCGCGGCGGCGAGCTGACCGCCGCCAGCGGCTTCGCGTTGCGCCGGGCGCGGCTGTCGCTCGACGGGACGCTGGCGGCGCCGCTCGGCTTCCGCCTGCTGGCCGAGCTGGCGACGACGCCGCTCCTCGTCGACGCCTACGCCGACTGGACCGTGGCGGATGGGCTGGTCGTGCGCGCCGGCCGCGACAAGGCGCCGTTCTCGCGCGCGTTCCAGACGCCGGAGGAGCAGACGACCTTCGCCGAGCTGCCGGTGGTGGTCGATGCCCTGCGCTGGGCGCGCGACCTCGGCGTCCAGCTCCGCTACGGCGATCGCCGGCGCGCGGTCCGGATCGGCGTCGGCAACGGCGCCGTCGACGGCGCGCTCGATCAGGTGCCGGCGGTGGCGGCGCGCGCCGAATGGCGGGTCACCGGCGAGCGGATCGACGGCGGCGGCGCCGCTGGACGCATCCCGTGCGAGGCGACGACCGCGCTGACGTTCGGCGCGAGCGCCGTGATCGACGCGGTGGTGCCGGGGCCGATCGGGACGATCGCCGTCGACGCCGACATCGACGACGACGGCCAGCCGGGCCGGGTCATCGTCCTGGCCGCCAGCGCCGACGCGGTCGTGCGCCGCGGCGGCTGGGAGGTGATCGCCGAGGGGCTGGTCCGCCGCGACGACTGGGGCAAGATGCTGCTGGTGAACCCGGAGCTGGTCGCCGCGGTCGGCAGCGCCGCGGTGCGGACCTCCACCGGCGGCTACGTCCAGGCGACCCGGATCCTGTACGGGCCCGACCTCCTCGTCGGCGCGCGCGTCGGCTGGGGCGAGCTGCCGTTCCTGTCGATGCGGTCGGTGAGCTTCGTGCCGCGCGGCCAGAACGCGGTCGAGGCGTCGGCGGTGGTGCTCCTGTATCGGCTCGGCGCGCGGGCGCTGGGCGCGACCTACACGTTCATCGACTACGGCGACGTCTACGGGCCCGACGGCGCGGCCCCCTCCGACGGCGGCCACGAGCAGCGGATCGTCGTCGAGGCCCAGCTCACTCTTTAGTCAGGATCCACACCGCGCGGGCGGCCTCGAGGCGGACCGCCGGCGAGTCGTCGCCGAGGGCGGCGACCAGGCCGGGGGTGATCGTGTGGGCGAAGGCGTGGCCGCCGGCGGCCATGCGGCGCAGCTCGGGGGTGGCGCCGCGCTCGGCCAGCTCGGACAGGGCGGCGACGCCGCGGGCGTCGTCGAGTCGGGCGAGATCGATCGCGGCCTGGACCCGGGTCGGATCGGTCGGCGCCAGCGCGGCGGCGAGGGCGGCGGTGAAGACGGCGGCGGCCTCGGCGCGCTGGCCGGCGGCGGCGAGGACGCGGGCGGCGGCGAGCCGGACCTCGAGCTCGGCGTCGGCGACGGCGCGCCGGGCGCGGGCGAGGGCGCCGGCGTCGTCGACCACGGATCGAAGGACATTGACGGCGCCGGCGCGCACCGTCCACTCGGCGTCGGCGAGGCCGCGGTCGATGGCGGCGGCGGCGCCGGTCGGGTTGCGATCGCGGGCGGCGCGAGCGGCGCGGATCGCGACGGCGACGTCGGCGCTGGTCAGGAGGCGGTCGACGGCGGCGCGATCGCCGATCGCGGCGTAGAGCTCGACGGCGGCGAGGCGGGCGCCCAGGTACGGGTCGGCGAGGGCGGCGCTGGCGATCGGCGCGAACGCGGCCTGCTTGGTGCGGGCGAGGGCCAGGATGGCGCTGGCGCGGACGTCGCCGGCCGGGTCGCGCTGGGCGAGGGTGCGGAGCAGATCGAGGGTGGCCGGATCGCCGGCGCCGGCGAGGCCGGCGACCGCGGCGCGGCGGACGCGCGGATCGGGATCGGCGGCGGCGTGGCGCAGATCGTCGACGGCGCGGAGGCCGACCTTGCGGGCGATGCCGGCGACCGCGATGGCGCGGGCGTCGGCGTCCTCGGAGGCCAGCATGTCGGTGGCGACCTGCGGCGCCTGCGGGTACGCGCGCAGCACGGCGACCGCGGCGGCGGCGGCGACCACGTCGTCCTCGTCGGCCATCTGCTCGGCGACCGGCTGGCTCAGGTCCTCGATCATGAGGTCCTCGACGATCTGGATGGCCTGGACCTGGACCTGGCGCGCCGGCGAGGCCAGCGCCTGCTCGAGGGTGTCGAAGGCGATGCCGCGCAGGGTGTCGGCGTCGTCGCCGCGGCCGCCGCGCCAGCGCTTGTAGGCGGCGACCGCGCTGCGGGCGTCGCCGCGGGCGAGATCGGCGCGGATCCGGACCCGCCAGAGGTCGCCGTCGCCCGGCTCCTTGGCGAGGCCGGCGTCGGCGAGGCGGGCGGCGCCGGTGTAGTCGCCGCGGTCGTAGGCCGACTGGGCGCAGCGGGCGGCGGTGGAGGCGCAGGCGGGGGTGACGGCGCAGAGGGCGAGCGCGAGCAGGGCGAAGGCGTGGCGCATACGCATGGGCTCCCGGCGAAAGTCTGCCAGAGAATGGACAGGAAGGATGGTGGCGGGGTTGCGTGCGGAGGTTACGTGCGAGGGGCAACGGCACGAGCACGAGGTGCGCTGGATCGGATCCCGGATGGGGGCTCGGGGGAGCTGTCCCGGCTCCCCCGAAACTCCATGTCGCTGAGGATCTCTTGCTTCCAGCGGCCCCTCAGGTGACCGACGAGGGTCGTGCTATGTGTGGGGAAAATGATCCACGGCGTGCTGTTCGATCTGGATGGAACCCTCGTCGATAGCGAGCGGGAGACCGCCGAGGCGATGGCGAGGGCGATGGCGCGCGGGCTGGGGATCGCCATCACCCAGGACGACCGCGACTTCATCATCGGGAGATCGTGGGTCGCCATCTACGAGCGGCTGCTCGGGCGCTACGCGCTGCGCTGGTCGCGCGAGGAGCTGATCGAGGCGACCGCCGCCGCCCGCGAGGAGGTCTTCGCCGAGATGGGGGTGACCATCCTGCCGGGGGCGCGCGAGGTGATCGGGCGCTTCGCCGACCGGGCGCTCGGCCTGGTCACCGGCAGCTCGCGGGTCGAGGCCGGCCAGATGCTGCGCGCGC
>Ga0075421_100010452_pt1 | contig 11476 bp, 7 predicted proteins | sample SoiMetdeltSBSDD5_FD_75292 | JGI IMG/M metagenome (GOLD analysis project Ga0075421, IMG submission 75292) | Bulk soil microbial communities from a Populus tree surrounding site in Tennessee, USA - Soil MetaG P. deltoides SBSDD5 | ecosystem: Environmental > Terrestrial > Soil > Tree plantation...
TCATGCCATCCAATGCCGACCTGCCCATCAGTGTTCTGAACGGATCTCCCGGCTACATCAATTTGCTTGACGCTCTCAACTCATGGCAGCTTGTCCGCGAGCTCAGAGCAGCCCTCAATTTGCCCGCCGCGGCTTCGTTCAAACATGTCAGCCCGGCAGGTGTTGCGATTTCTAATCCTTTATCAGATGTGCTCAAGAAAGCATATTTCGTTGATGACCTCGAGCTCTCGCCGCTTGCCGCTGCTTATGCTCGTGCTCGTGGAGCAGACCGCCTCTGTTCCTTCGGTGATTTTATTGCCTTATCCGATATAGTGGATGTTCCCACTGCCAAACTGATCGCCCGCGAAGTTTCGGATGGAGTCATCGCGCCTGCTTACGAACCCGCGGCGCTCGAAATTCTCAAAGCGAAGAAACAAGGCAAATATGCAGTGATTCAAATTGACCCGTCGTATGAGCCACCTGCCACCGAAACGCGTGAAGTCTTCGGTATCACATTCGAGCAGCGTCGCCATGACCGACTCGTTACGGCTTCCGATTTCACCAATATCGTCACCGCCAAAAAGGATTTGCCCGAATCCGCTATTCGTGATCTCACCCTTGCGTGGATTACCCTTAAATATACTCAATCGAATTCCGTTTGTTTTGCCGTAGGTGGTCAGGCCATTGGCGTTGGAGCAGGTCAGCAGTCGCGTATTCACTGCGTGCGTCTGGCCGGTCAAAAAGCGGATTTGTGGTGGCTTCGTCAACATCCGTCCGTTTTGGATTTACCCTTTCAGTCCGGCATCAAACGTCCTGATCGTGATAACGCCATCGACCAATTCCTGCGCGACGATGTGACTCCCAACGAAAAGGCAGACTGGGGCAATCTCTTCGCTCAGCCTCCCCTGCAGCTGACTCCTGACGAAAAACATGAGTGGCTCTCCAGGCTTGACTCTGTGACCCTCGGCTCCGATGCCTTTTTCCCCTTCCGTGACTCCATTGACCGTGCTGCTGCCAGCGGAGTGAAATACGTTCTCGAACCTGGTGGCTCGACTCGTGATGACACCGTCATCCAAGCCGCGGACGAATATGGCATGACCATGATCTTTTCAGGTGTGCGACTTTTTCACCACTAAGCTCCTGCCGCGCTGAGCGTAGCGCAGCGTAGTCGACACTTGCACCGTCCCAACGGGACAAGTGCAGGTGAGTGCATTTTCAAGGAAACCATTTTGACTAACCATACTCGCCTCGTCGTCCTCATCTCAGGCAACGGCTCAAACCTCCAAGCCATTCTCGATGCCTATGCTTCAGGTGAACTTCCCGCTTCCGTTGTCTCAGTCATCTCCAACAAAGCCGATGCCTATGGCCTAACGCGTGCCCGCAACGCTGGCGTTGACGCCATTTACTTCGCCAAACAAGAAAATGAGTCTCGCCGTGATTATGATGCCCGCCTTGCTGCCTATGTGTCTACATGTTTCCCTGACTACGTGATTCTAGCTGGCTGGATGCGCCTGCTCACCTCTGCCTTCCTCGACCATTTCCCTAATCGAGTCGTCAATCTCCACCCCGCCTTGCCTGGAATGTTCCCCGGCACCCATGCCATCGAACGCGCCTTCGAAGCTCACCAGCGTGGCGAGATTAAACACACAGGCGTCATGGTTCACCTCGTCCCCGACGAAGGCGTGGATAACGGTCCTGTGCTTGCGACAGAAATTGTCCCCATTCATCCAAACGATACACTAGAATCTCTCGAAGCCCGTATTCACCAAACTGAACATCGCCTTCTCGTGCGAACACTTTATACAATCACCTTAAATCCCAAACACGCGCTGCCGTGACAGAGTCCGTTTCTGTCTGCGCGAAGCGTCCGTGATGAAGTCCGTTTACAAGGAGCTTTTCTCATGCCCACCGCCATTCTCTCCGTTCACAACAAAACTGGAATCATCGAATTCGCTCAAGGTCTTGCCTCTCTCAGTTGGACTCTGCTTGCCTCAGGTGGCACTGCCAAACTTCTAAGAGAAAACGGATTATCCGTTACCGAAGTTGCCGATTACACCAAGTCACCTGAAATTCTTGGCGGGCGTGTCAAGACCCTTCACCCGGCCATCCACGGCGGATTGCTCGCCCGCCCGACGGATGCCGACCACCAGCAACTCCTGGACCTTGGCTGGGACTACATCGACCTCGTTGCCGTCAATCTCTATCCCTTTGAAGAAACGATTGCCAAGCCAAGCGTCACCCATGCCGACGCCATCGAAAATATTGACATCGGTGGGGTGACGCTCATCCGCGCCGCGGCGAAGAACCATGAGCGCGTGATTTTGGTCTGTGATCCATCCGATTACACATCCAGTTTGGATGAACTACGCGCTGGTGGTGTCTCAGAAAAGACACGCCAAAGATTGGCAGTGAAAGGTTTTGCATCCACTGCCCATTACGATAAAACTATTCATGCTTATTTGCAAGAACAGGCTGAATAAATCAAGAAGAGGTGCCAGTCACTTTGCCAGTGACTGTCAACTTAATAAGGAGAAAAAATGAACGAAGAACTTTTTGATCGATTTGACTCGCTCACCTTCGATGATGTTCTCATCGTTCCTGGCTATACCGAAGTATTGCCGAATGAAACGGATGTCTGTGTTCAACTCACTCCGCAAATAAGACTCAACATCCCTATTTTATCTGCTGCAATGGACACGGTCACGGAAGCGAGACTCGCCATTGCCTTGGCACGCGAAGGCGGCTTGGGAATCATTCATCGCAACATGCCACCCGAAGCTCAGACTGCCGAAGTGGAAAAAGTCAAACGCTCGCAATCTGGCATGATCGTCGAGCCGATCAGCTTATCCCCAGATGCTCCTCTCAGCCGTGCTGAAGAGATCATGTCCACATATCACATCAGCGGTGTGCCGATTACCCATGAAAATGGAAGACTCATCGGCATCCTTACCAACCGCGATATCCGTTTTGTCGAGGCAGAGGAGTACAACCTGCCTGTGAGCGAATTCATGACAAAGGAAAGCGCGCTGGTCACTGCTCGTGTGGGTATCTCTGCCAAAGAAGCGAAGGATATCCTGCAAAAGCATCGCATCGAAAAACTTCCGCTGGTGGATGAAACCGGAATGTTGAAAGGCTTGATCACCGTCAAGGATATTCAAAAGGCGCGCGATTATCCCAACGCCGCCACCGACTCACAGGGACGTTTATTGGTGGGCGCGGCCGTGGGTGTGGGTAAGGATCTCGAAACCCGCGTGGACTTGATGGTCAGAGCCGGCGTGGACGTGATCACCATCGACACCGCCCACGGACATTCCAGAGGTGTGTTGGAAGCGGTGCGTCGAATCAAGGCTGGCTGGAAGGATTTGCCCCTCATCGCTGGCAACGTGGTCACCGCCGAAGCGACACAGGCGCTCATTCAGGCAGGAGCAGACGCAATTAAAGTTGGAGTCGGTGCGGGTTCCATCTGTACCACCCGCGTCATCTCTGGCGCGGGCATGCCGCAAATGTCAGCCATCTTCGAGTGCGCACAAGTCGCAAAGCAGTATGGCATCGCCATTATTGCCGACGGCGGCATCAAATTCAGCGGTGATATTGTCAAAGCGATCGTTGCGGGTGGCAGTACCGTCATGCTTGGCAGTATGCTCGCGGGCCTGGAAGAAGCGCCTGGCGAAGTCATGTTGTATGAGGGCCGCCGATTCAAGGAATATCGCGGCATGGGCAGCCTGGCTGCAATGAAGGGTTATGGCGTGGATCGGTATGCCACAGGACAAAATGGAAGCGGCAAACTTGTACCTGAAGGCATCGAAGGTCGTGTGCCATATAAAGGTTCTCTTGGTGAGTACGTATATCAACTGGTTGGCGGCCTGCGCTCGGGCATGGGTTACGCAGGCGCGGAGTCGCTGGAAGACCTGCGCACCAAAACCCGCCTGACGCGCATCAGCAACGCAGGCTTGATCGAAAGCCACCCACATGATGTTATTATTACGAAGGAAGCGCCAAACTATCAACTGAGCCAACGATAACTTATCCTCATTGCGAGGAGTCATGACCTTACACCCTCTCGATCTTCTTTCCCCATTGGACGGACGCTACGCAGACACTACCGCCTCGCTGCGCGATTATTTTTCCGAATTTGCTTTTCTACGGGATCGCGTCCGCGTCGAGCTAGACTATTTATCTGCTCTTTCCAGAACCAGCCTGATTCGCCCTTTGACCGATTCCGAATCTGCTCAACTCGAATCCATTAAATCAAATTTCTCTAAGGCAGATGCCGAATTGATTCTTGAATATGAACGCAAAACCCGCCACGATGTCAAAGCCATCGAATACTTTATACAGAGCAAGCTGCAAAACACATCTCTTCAGGATTTGATTCCCTGGATTCACTTCGGCTTGACATCTGAAGACACCAACAGCATTGCTCAAGCTCTCGCATCGAACGAATCACGCCATAAAGTCATCCTTCCTGCCTTTGATGATCTTTTTGGCGTCCTATGCGATTTTGCGATTGACAACCGTGCTGTTCCTATGCTGGCGCGCACTCACGGACAATTTGCCGTCCCCACCACCCTTGGCAAAGAAATCGCCGTGTACATAATCCGGCTCGGAGAAGTGCATCGAGCAATTCTTGGTCACAATTTCGAAGCCAAGCTAACGGGCGCAGTAGGCAACTTCAACGCCCTGCAAGCTGCCGCCCCGCAAGTGGATTGGATTTCGTTCAGCGAAGATTTTGTTTCCGGTTTCGATCTGGAACCCAATTTATTTACAACCCAAATCCTTCCCTACGATAACTGGGTCCGCTACTTCGACCTCATCCGTTTGGCCAACTCCATTCTAATAGGTCTTGCTCAAGACATCTGGCGTTATATTAGCGATGGCTATCTCAAGCAGGCGGTAGTGGAAGGGGAGGTGGGCTCATCCACGATGCCTCAAAAGGTCAACCCAATTGACTTTGAAAACGCAGAAGGCAATCTCGGCCTGGCAAACTCTCTCTTGACCCATTACGCTCAAAAGTTGACAATTTCCCGCTTACAGCGCGATCTCTCCGATTCAACCGTCCGCCGCACATTTGGCACGGCGTTGGGCCATACTATGGTTGCATGGACCAACCTCCAGCGTGGGTTGAAGCGCATTGCTCCTGATGAGGAAAAACTCAGGGCGGAATTGAATGCCCATTGGGAAGTTGTCTCTGAGGGTGCACAAACCATCCTGCGGGCGGCGGGACGAGCCGATGCGTACGAATCTCTCAAAGAACAGACGCGTGGGCGCGTCCTGACCGAAGCCGATTACAAAGCCTGGTGTGATGCAATTGACGTGGATCAAGAAACACTTGCTCGTTTGAAAAGACTTTCTCCAGAGACATATATTGGGCTTGCAATTGAATTGACCGACCGCGTGGTGAGGAGAGGATGACTTATGTGATAATCTCAAGAAACGCATTTACCACGAGGGGGTCAAAGTGTTTGCCAGATTGTTCCTTTATATGTTTGAATACTTTTTCCTGCTCCCAGGCCTTGCGATAGGGACGATCAGAAGTCAGCGCATCCCAAACGTCCACAACAGCAAAGATCCGAGCCACGAGAGGGATCTGTTCACCCTGCAACCCGCGCGGATATCCCGTGCCGTCCCATTTTTCATGATGGCAGTAGGGGATATCGAGGGTAGGACGCAGGTACTCAATGGGATACAGCATGTCATAAGCCAGTTGTGGATGCTGGCGCATGAATGCCCATTCTTCATCGGTTAGCTGGCTGGATTTCAGAAGGATCGAGTCTGGAATTCCCAGTTTCCCCATATCATGCAAAAGTGCTCCGCGGCGAACGTGAACCATTTCCTCTTTGGATATTCCAAATGTTGATGCAAGCTTCATCGTCAAATCGGTCACACGTTGAGAGTGGCCTTCGGTCTCCTTGTCGCGCAGGTCCATGGCGCGCGACCAGCCTTCAATCGTTTCATCATAAGCAGATAGAAGCTGTTTATGGGCCTCTTCAAGGTTTTTCCGCTCGACCATGAGTTTGCGATACCGGTTAAGCCTCGTAATGCCCAGTAGACGGGCACGCAATTCGTAGCGATCGAATGGTTTCGAGATGAAATCATCCGCTCCAGCCTCCAGGCCATTCAGAAGAGATTGCCGGTCGTCCAGCGCAGTGAGGAACAAGATCGGCACCTCTGCCAGTCCCTTTTCACTGCGGATGCGGCGGCAGACTTCGAAGCCATTCATGCCGGGCATCATCACATCCAGCAGAATCACATCTGGCTGAATAGCTTTTGCCTGTTCGATGGCCTGATAACCGTTTTCAGCTAATACCAGGTAGTAGCCTTCGGGCTCCAGAATCGATTCCAGGGTCTCGCGGCCGGCGGGCTCATCATCCACGATCAATATAATATTTCTCATGTCATCCATGATATGCTCCTTTTTCTGGCATTACGGCTTGACCTATTAATTACTGTAAGAATTCTCTGAACTTTTTAGTGGACTGAATCTCAATCCACGAGATGATATTTGACAGCCAGCCGCACCAATCCTGCGAGATTACGGACGTTCAATTTTTCCATCAGGCTGGCGCGGTGTTTTTCAACTGTTTTCTCACTGATGAATAACATCGCTGCAATTTCACCGCTGGTGTGTTCCTCTGCAATCAATTGCAGGATCTCCTTTTCGCGGGGTGAAAGGTTTGAAATTGGATCATGGTCCTGACCAGTGGGGCGCGGGTGGACGGCGCTCTCCACGACAATCTCTGATATCTGGCTGCTTAGGTAGGTTTTTCCCTTGGCTACTGCCTGGACTGCCCACAACAATTCATCACTGACCGATGACTTAAGCACATAGCCCTTCACACCGCTCTGCAATGCCTGATAGACCAGGCCCTCATCGGCGTACATGGAAAGCAAAAGGATATGTGTGGGGAGTTTCAGCTTTCGAATGTTTTCGGCGGCCTGAATGCCGTTCAGACGCGGCATCATAATATCCATGATCAGCACATCGGGTTTGAGTTTCTCTACCATTTCAACGGCCTCCTGCCCGTTGGAGGCCTCCCCCAAAATGTTGAGGTCGCCGGATTTTTCGAGCAAAGCGCGAATGCCAGAACGTACCATGAGATGATCTTCAGCGATCAAAATACGGATCATGTTGCCTCCTTATCCGTGACGGACTGGGTTTTCATGGGCAGTGATGCGGAAAGGATGGTGCCGCCCTCAGTGGGTGAATGCAGGAGCAGTTTCCCACCAACCAATGAGAGACGTTCCTGCATGCCCGTGATGCCGATGCCGTTGGCTTTGTTTTCAGCGAGCTGGAGACCGCGACCATTATCCTGCACGATCAGGTTGATGGTTTCATCTTCGATGTTCAACTCTACCCAGACACGACTGGCCTGTGCATGTTTGGCGATATTGGTCAGCGCCTCTTGCAGCACTCGATAGAGGATCACATTATATATATCAATGAACTCCGGTAGGACCGGATCAAGTTCAAGCGTAATGGGTAGATGCGTGCGGTTGGTGAATTCGCGGCAGTAGGTCTCGAGGGAGAGTTTCAACCCGAGCGTATCGAGCACAGGCGGACGGAGATCGTGCGCGAGCCTGCGAATCTTCACAAAGACTTCGTACGTTTGTTGGTAGAGATTCTCAAGGCTTTCGAATAGTGTGACAACCGGGATCGAAAGGTCACCTTGTAAGTTGCGGATGGCAAGCAGGTGAGTGGTCAGTGCCTGTCCCAGATCATCGTGCAGTTCGCGTGAGATGCGTAGCCGCTCCTCCTCCTGGGCTGTGACCACACGTTCGGCCATCTCGCTTAGTTTCTCGCGTTGTTCGGCCAGCGTTCGATAACGGTTCAACCGCGTAATGGTGCGGACGCGTACGAGTAATTCCTTGCGGTCGATCGGTTTGGAGAAGAAGTCGTCTGCACCTGCCTCCAGTCCCCGGATTAGGGAGGCATGGTCGTCCAGAGCGGTCAGCAGGACGATGGGCACCTCCGCAAGTTCTGGCGTGGCGCGGACGCGGCGACAAACTTCGAAACCATCCATGCCGGGCATCATTACATCGAGCAGAATCACATCTGGACGGATCTGGCCGGAAAGTTGAAGTGCCTCTGCTCCATTTTGAGCCGTGACCAGTTGATAACCATGCCCTTCCAAAGCCGCGAGCAGCGTTTCGCGTGCAGACTGTGAATCATCTACGATGAGGATCGTACTCATAATTTTTGCCTGTTCCAGAGTCTGGCAGATGCCTTTGTATGGCCTTGGCCAACTCTTTCAAGTTAATCGGTTTGCTAAAGTAATCGTTCATACCAGCCTCGAGACAGCGTTCGCGATCACTGGGCATGGCGAGGGCGGTGAGGGCAATGATGGGTGTGGCTTTCAGGCTGGCTTCTTTCCGGATCTGGCGCGTTGCCTCCAAGCCGTTCACGCTGGGCATCTGGACATCCATCAGAATCAGATCGGGTCGCAGGGCAATGGCTGTGGAAACGCCCTCCAACCCATCCGTGGCAATCACCACTTTATATCCGGATAATTCCAGGTAATCCCTCAGCATCAGCACGACGCTCTCTGTATCCTCCACCAGCAGGAGAGTCGGCTTATCCGCGGCAGAACGCCGCATAATGGGTATTTTGCCAGTGATTTTAAGTTTATCGATTGTGTCATTGGTAATGGCAGGATCCCAGGGCAGCAGGATGGTAAACTGGCTGCCCTCACCAGGCTGGCTGGAAACGCTGACACTACCACCATGCAGGCGTGCCATTTCAGCGACGAGCGCCAGCCCAAGCCCCGTACCAGTACTTTCGCGTGCCAGGCTTGAATCCAGCTGCACGAAGGGCCGGAAGAGGCGCTTCAGGTCCTGCTCGCGGATACCTATGCCGCGATCCCAGATGGTGATCAACAGGTTCATCTCTTTGCGGTCGATGCGGGTTTTTAGACCGAGCTGACCGCCTTCGGGTGTGAACTTGACCGCATTGCTGAGCAGGTTGACCATCATTTGTTTGAGGCGCCGCTCATCGGCCCAAACATGACCGATCTCATTCTCGATTTCAACTTCGACGGTTTGGTTCTTCTTCTGCGCCAGTTGCTTGATCATGCGCAAGCTGGTTTCGCAGGCGGTGTTGATGTTCACGCGGGTGGGGTCAATTTTGATCTGCCCTGATTCGATCTTGGCCAAGTCGAGGATATCATTGATCAGTTCCAACAGGTGACGGCCGCTTTCATTGACTGTACCCAGGTATTTCTGTTGTTTCTCGTTGATGGGACCGGCAGTCTGTTCGAGTAGGCTTTCTGAGAGGCCAAGGATGGCGTTGAGTGGCGTGCGCAGTTCGTGGCTCATGTTGGCAAGGAACTCATCCTTCATGCGCATGGCACGTTTCATTTCAGAGTTAGCAAGTCGTAGTGTCTCCAGAGCATGCTTGCGTTCGGTGTCATCAAATAGTGTGGATCGGCTTGTCAGGTATCTGCCTTCTTTATCGTAGACCGCCGTGGCGCTGATAAGCGTGGGAAAGATGGAACCATCCTTGCGTAGCATTTCAAGTTCAAGATCTCGTAAAAAGCCGTGTTGTTTGAACTCAGGAAAGGTCTTTTTAAAAATGTTGCGGCTTTCCTCCGTAATGAAATCCTGAAAAGAGTGTCCAATTACCTCTTCGCGTATATAACCCAGCCAATTTAGTTCGGTCTGGTTTATTCTAATGATCCTGCCCTCCAGGTCCAGTGAATGGTAGCCACAGGGTGCATTGTCGTACAGATCGTGTACCTCGGAAGTGCGTTCATAAACGCGTTCCTCCAATTCCTGAGCAAGGCGACGATATTTCTCCTCACTTTGCCGCAGTGCATCCTCGGCTATTCTGCGATCCCAGATTTCCTGCTGGGCAGATTGGTACAGTCGCGCATTTTCGAAGGCAGTGGCGGCCTGATTGGCCAACGTTGCCAGCAGGCGCTCATCCTGCTCTGAAAAGGCATCACGCTCCTCGGTTTCGACACTAATGACACCGATGATGCGATCGCCCACTTTGAGTGGCATGTACAAGCCTGATTGCATGCCTTCATAGGTTTTCACATAGTATGGGTTTTCGGGCAGGTTGCTCGTGCGAACCGGGTTGCCAGTTTGCACCACCCAGCCACTAAGGCCCTGTCCTACCCGGCTGACACGGGACTTTATATGATGCTCCTCATTTGCTATGGTTCCATCTGTCATGTGCGGCAACTGAAAAGCGATTAATTCCAATTCTTCGCTGTCATCCTTGCGCAACCGAATGGTAACGTGATGCCAGGAAAGGTGTTGTGAGAAAGTCTGGATGATACGCTGGCCGATCGCCCTCGGTTCCAGGAGACGGCCGACTGCCAGGCCGTTTTCATAGAGCGCTTCCAGTTCAGCCAGATGCCGAATGATCTCGGATTCATGCCGTTTCCTTTCAGTGATATCTTCCTTGACGGCAATGAAGTGAGTTGTTTCCTGACGTTCGTTGAAGATGGGTGAAATCGTTGCGGATTCCCAGTACAATTCGCCGTTCTTCTTCATGTTCAAGAGCTCTCCGTGCCATTCCTTGCCAGATGTGATGGTCTTCCACAGGTTGTCATAGTCCGCTGAGGATGTATGTCCAGACTTTAGGATGCGCGGGTTTTGGCCCAGAGCCTCTTCAGGTGTATAGCCAGTTATGTCTGTGAACTTGGGGTTGACATATTCGATCTGGCCGCTGGTATCTGTGATGACAATTGTAGAGGCGCTTTGCTCCACAGCACGCGAGAGTTTACGCAACTGTTCTTCCGCCTGTTTGTGTTCGGTGATGTCGCGCGATGTTCCGACGACTCCAATCACATTTTTATTGGCGTCACGAAGAACCAGGGAGTTTGCACTCAGAATAACTTGTCTGCCATCGCGATGTCGGACGACGCTTTCGACATCCACAAATTTATCCCTGCTGCCTATACTTTTCTTGAACTCATCCAGATCCAGACGATAATGTTCGGGGTCCATAACTTCGAAAAAGGAATGCCCGATTAGCTCTTCCGGCTCGTAACCATATACCTGCCTGGAGGCCTGATTTAGATAAGTGAAAAGCCCATTTCCGTCGACGGACCAGATCAGGTCATGAGACGTTTCAACCAGGTTCCGGTATTTGAGTTCACTTTGATGCAGAGCCTCCTCTGCCTGCTTGCGTTCGGTGATATCTGCTGCAACACCCGCCAAGCGGACGACTTTGCCTGAATCATCGGAAATGGGGAAAGCGCGATCCCAGATCCAGCGCACAGCACCATTGGGAAGTGCGATGCGGTACTCCATTTCCGTAATCCTGCCGCCCTTTTGAATTTCCAAAACCTGCTGAACCGCGGGGCGATCCTCTGGCAAAACACTTTCGATGAACAAGTTTGGGTCGTGCATCAGGCTTTCCAGCGGGCGTCCCCATATTTTCTCTGAGGCAGGACTGGCGTATACCTCTTCACCGCTTACGGCATCTGTAATCCAGAATGCCTCCTGAATGTTATCTGCCAATTGACGGAAGCGTTCCTCAGAGGCCCGC
>Ga0075421_100010453_pt1 | contig 11475 bp, 10 predicted proteins | sample SoiMetdeltSBSDD5_FD_75292 | JGI IMG/M metagenome (GOLD analysis project Ga0075421, IMG submission 75292) | Bulk soil microbial communities from a Populus tree surrounding site in Tennessee, USA - Soil MetaG P. deltoides SBSDD5 | ecosystem: Environmental > Terrestrial > Soil > Tree plantation...
TTCTCGTAGACCGACGCCAGATGATCGAACTGCACGCCGTCCTTGAGCTTCATCTGCAGCAGGTCTTCCATCGACAGCTTGCCGCGCGCGTCGGTCAGGCTGACGACCACGCGATCGACCTTGCGATCGCGAACGATCAGCGGGATGTCGGCGACCGTGCCGATGATGCCGGGGTTGATCAGCGATGTTCCGACCCGCGACTTGTCGGAATCGATGAAGCCGACCAGCTCGACGCCCAGCTCCTTGCGCAGGTTGTAGAGCTCGGCGGCCAGCGCCACCGCGGCCGGGTGCGTGCCGACCATCAGCAGACGCTCGGCCGGCCCCAGCTGCAGCGACACCCACTCGAAGGTCACGCGCCAGCCGGTGACGAAGAAGGCGACGAACACCGAGGCGATGATGAACACGCCACGGCCGATCATCAGGCTCGGGATCCAGTAGTAGAAGACCGCCAGCACCATCGCGGCGCCGCCCACGGCGCGCAGCAGGCTGACGAACAGGTCGCGGCGATCGGCGACGGTGCGGAGGTCGTAGAGGTCGCAGTAGTGCAGGCAGATCTGCACGACACCGGCGATGAACACGGCGCGCCACAGCAGCTGCAGCACGTCGACTTCGAGCGCCTGGCCGGTCACCAGCGTACGGATGACCGTCGCCGCGCCCACGCCGAGCACGATCAGCAGGTGCTCGATGATCACCAGCAGGACCGACCGACCGCTTATCCGTCCGAACAACACGTGCATGGCAGCCTCTTAAACGGCGGGCTCGTCCGGCGGGCCGTAATAGGGCGAGTAAGTGCGCAGGCTGATGTCGTCAACCGCGTTCAGCACGACGCCAAAGATGCGGTCGCGCCCCAGGCCATCAATCGCCTTCTGCGCCAGCTGGTGCGGCGTCTTGCCAGCCCGAATCACGAACAGCGACGTGTCGACCATGGCGGCGAGCAGCGCCGCGTCGGCAACCGGCCCAACCGGCGGCGCGTCGACGATCACCCAATCGAAGCTGTCGCGGGCCTCTTCGAGGATCCGCAGCATGCGCCGCGACGTCAGGCCCTTCATCGGATCGCCGATCGGCCGCCCCGCCGGCAGCAGCGTCAGGTTCTTGGTGAGCCGGATGATCGAGAGTTTCACGTCGTCCCGGCTGTCGAGCCCTTCGCTCAAACCGACCGTCGTGCCGAGCTGCGAGACGGTCTGGATCGACGGGCGGCGCATGTCGGCGTCGATCAACAGCACGTTGCGGCCGTACGATTCGCTGAAGATCAGGGCGAGGTTGACCGCGGTGAGCGTCTTGCCATCGCCGGCCGACGCGCTGGTCACCATCACCCGCTTCAGCGGGCTCACCGCGGCGGCCTGATGCAGCTGGGCGGCGAGCCGGCGGAATTGCTCGACCAGGAGCGAATTGGCTCCCGCCGACGTCGCCAGGCGATCGAGCCACTCGGGGCTGAAGCCGCGGAACACGAACGGCTCGCTGTGCTCGAGCAACCGGCTCTGGCCGGTGCGGGGCGGCACGGGCGCCCCGGCCGGTAGAACCACCGGCGGGCTGACGAGGGCGGACAGCGCCACCGGCTCCCGTTCAACCGCCTCGATCGGGTCGGCTTTCTCCTCGGTGGTGCGCTGTGCGGTTGAAGATGCCTGGTCATCGTCATTCCCGAATGACCATGGCGCGGAAAATGTTCCTTCCGCGGACGGAGCCGCGGCCGTGGACGCCGCCGCGTCGACCGCCGTCGACGCGGGCAACTCCCCCGCTGGTTCCGTCTTCCGCCGCAGCGCCTCAGCTACACGACTCATTGAACAAACCCTCTCGCCCTGAACCTGGCGTTTAGATCACGTGCTGCCACAGCTTCATCGCCCAGAAGACGACGCCGCCGGCAACCATACACACGCCGGCCGCGCAGACCAGCGCCATCTTGCGCCGCTGCCGCCGCAGACGATCCGCCGCCGACTCGACGAACGGCACGAGCGCGACCACCGGGAGCCGCAGCACCTCGATGATGTCGGTTTCGGAGCGATAGCTGCTGTCGCGGATTTCGAGCAGCACGGTCAGCGCCAGGCCGAGGCCCAAGCCGGCCGCGGCAGCCACCGCGTTGATCTGCCAGCGCACCGGACTGATCGGACGGAGCGGAATGCGCGCCGCGTCGAGGACGCGGAACTGCTCGCCGATCTGCTGCGCCTCGAGGTCGGCCGACACCTTCGACGACTCGCTCTTCGCGAGCAGGTCCTTGTACGCGGCGGCCACGGTGTCGTAGTCGCGCGTCAGCGCCACCCATTGCGACTCGGTCCCGGGCACCGAGGCGAGCTTCCCCTGGTGGTCGCTGATGGTCGCGCGCATTCCCGCCGCCTGCGTGTCCTTGAACTTGATCTGCCGGTCGAGGCTCTCGATCTCGGCGCGCATCTGCTGCAGCCGCTCCTGACGCGTCAACTCATCGCGGGTGGCGGCCGGCGGCGCCGCCGCCGCGGGATTCGCGGCTGCCGCTTCGGCCTTGGCGGTGAGATCGGCGATCAGCCGCTTGGCGCGACTGATATCCGGATGCTCCGGCTTGAGCCGCAACTCCATGCGCGCGAGCGCCGCCTTGGCGGCATCGAGCTGCTGCTGCGGCGTCGCTCCGCCGATTTGCGCCGGATCGCCGCCGGTGGGCGCCGGCGGCGGCGCCGGCAGCGGCGCGTTCGCGGCATCGTTGTAGAGCCGCTCCAGCATCAGCTTGCGATCGCGATCGCGGGCGGTCGACTCCACGAGCGCCGACAGCTGCAGCTGCGTGCTCTGGATCGTCTGCATGTTGACCGCGACCTCCGACGGCAGCCGCCCGGAGTACTGCTCGCGGAACTTCTTCAGCTTGTTCTCCTGCTCCTCGAGGCGCGCGCGCGCGGTCGCGAGCTGCCGCTGCAGGAATTCATTGGTTGCCCGAGACAGGCGCTCCCGCTCGCGGGCGTTCTCGTCGACGAACAGCGAACCGAGCCGCGCCGTAACCTTGGCCGCCAGCGCCGCGTCGCGGTACTTGAACCGCACGTAGAACGCTTCGGCCGGCTGATCGCGCTGGCTGCGGATGATGTCGACGTTGATGTCCCAGCGCATCACCTCGATCACGTCTTCCATCGGCATACCGGCACGCTCCGCCGGATACAGATTGAGCTCCTGGATGATCTGCTCGAGATGCGTCCGGCTCTTGGCCTGCTGCTCGATGGTCTGAATGCGGTTCTCGGTCTTCATCGTGATCGTGCTGCGCACGATCGCGTCCGGCACGCGCTGCGGCACGATCTGGATCAGCATGTCCGACTGATACACGTTCGGCAGGCTCGCCGACACCAGCAGACCGCCGAACGCCGCAACCACGAACAATCCGACGATCAACGGCCAGCGCACCTTGAGGATCGCAATCCCGTCGCTCGGCGTGTACTTCTTGTTCGGCAGCATCGATCCCTTATCTCCCGCCAGTCGGCTCGCCCGGGGTGCTTCGTGCACCATAGAGCGGCAGCCAGAATGTCATCCCAAATCGCACCGCGTTGCGGTCGTACTCCGGCGGCACGCTCGTCGGCACGTCCGGAAGGTCGCGCAGCGAGTACTTGTAGTAGTCGTAGCTGACCAGCGCGGCGCAGCATTGCGAGAGCGCGAAGCGCATCCGCGCCGTGCCGTTGTAGCTGTCGAACCGGCCGGAGCCCGTCCCGCCCTCAGCCCGTCCATTGGACAGACCGGCGGAGAACACCAGCTGGAGTCGGCGGCTCGCGAATCCCTCGGCCTGCAACGCCAGCGCGTCGGTGGCGAACGCCTGCACCGTGACGCCGGGCAACACGTTGGCGGCGCGCCGGTAGTTCATCGACAACGACCAGCTGCGGCCGATGTCGGTGTCGAAGCTGGCGTAGCCCGAGGGCGTCCAGTACGCGAGCGGAACGCGGGTCACGGGATGGACCGTGGTCACGTGCGTCGTGCCGCCGCCCCACGACACCGCCACCTGGCGCGTCGCCGACATGTGATGCGTGTAGGCCAGCCCCACTTCGCCGTTGTGATTGGTGATCGGCGTCCCCGACGCATTGCTGTCGTCGAGGCTCATGTCGGAGAAGCGATACACCGGCCGCAGGCTCCAGGCGCGGCTCAGGTTCCACGTGTGCAGCAGATTCGCCGTGTGCGTCCGGTTGTCGAAGCCCACGCCGTCGACGTAGGTCAGCTGCCCGTAGTTGTAAGCAGCCGTCGTCGAATGCCGCGCCGACCACCGGCGCTCGAGCGTCGCCGCGCCGGTCGCCGTCCACGATCGCTGCTCGACCAGGCCGCTCGAACGGCCGTCGTCGGGTAGAAGAGCGGGATCGACATCGACCCCCAGCGGCGCGAACGCCCCCAGCACCAGCGTCGGCTGATAGTTGAGCGACTGCGTCAAATCGATGCGATTCCGGCGGCCCATCTGCGACTGGAACTGCAGATGGCTCTCGGCGCCGACCGTGGGGTCGACGTCGATCACCGAGTACGCGTTCGCGAACGTGCGCGCCTCGGCCGAGAACCACCGCACTTGCCGGCCTACCCAATACGCTAGCCGCGCGTCGCCAGCCCCGGTGAATCCGTGCTGGCGCGAGACGCCGGGCTGCACGGGACCGGATGACGACGATGGCAGCGTGATGTAGTCATCGAAGCCGCCCAGGCCGCTGCCCGTGAACGTCAGCTCGTGCCGCAGGCGGTTGATATCGGACGGCGGCGCGCCGCCGAACAAGCCGCGATAGGGGCGCACCGGACGAGGCTGCGCTTGGGCAGCCGCCACCGACGGCACCGCGAAGGCCACGAGGCACGCCGCGAAGAGGCGCGTCATTCGGGCACCACCACCTGGTCGCCCGGCTTGAGCAGGATGTTCTGCGCCAGGTTCTTGCCCTTCTCGACGTCGTTGTAGTTGAACTTCAACGGCGGCTGACCGGCGCGGATGATCGTGATGTTCTTCTTGTCCGCGTACTCGGTCAGGCCGCCGGCCAGGGAAATCAGGTGCATGACCGTGAGCGGTCCGTTCACCGGGTGGGCCCCCGGGGTGCGCACCGCGCCGGAGATGAACACGCGGCGACTGTTGATGGTGCGGACGATCACGGTGACCGTCGGATCCTCAATGAGCTTGGACGCGAGCTTGGTGATCTTGAGCTTCAACTCCTCGGGCGTCAGCCCGCTGGTGTCGACGTCGCCAAGCAGCGGCAGCGTGATGCGGCCGTCGGGCCGCACCGTCACGTCGCCGGTCATATCCGGATCGCGCCAGAAGTTGATGCCGAGCACGTCGCCGGCGCCGACGACGTATTCGGCCGGCACCTCGACGCCCTGGTCGGCAGGACGCGGAGCCTTGGCGGCTGCAGCGGCTGCGGGCGTCTGCGCCATCGCCGGCGCCGCGAGCCCTGCCACGAGGCCGCCAGTCAGCAGCAGTCGAACTGCGAAGCGTGAAGAGAGCGTCACCATAATTGTCCTTGCACGGATTTCAGAAGAACGAGAACCGGCGTTTGCGCGTGATCGTGCCGAACATGGGCGCGACCGCGCGATCCAACGACGCGTCGCCCGCCGATGACGGCACGTGCGGCGCGTCGACTGGCGCGGCGGCGGCATGATCGCCGCGCCCTGCGCCCTGATCTGCTAACGTCGAAACCCCTTCCGGCGAACCCTTGGCCGAGCGAATGTCGAAATCACGGCACACGTCCTCGACGAACGCGACGTTGATCGGCTTGACCTGCGCCGCGAACCCGCCAATCAGCGCGTTGTCGCACAGCACGTTGACGGTGCGCGGCAGACCACCCGACGACTGGAACACCGACGCGACCGCTTCGCGCGTGAAAATCTGCTCGGGACGGCCGCCGGCGATGCGGATGCGTCCGGCGATGTACGACGCCGTCTCGTTGAGCTCCATCGGCTTCAACTGGCAGCGCAGCGAAATCCGCTGCTTCAACTGCCGCAGCGAGTTGTCGTTCAACCGATCCGACAGCTCCTGCTGCCCGGCCAGGATCACGTTCAACAGCTTGGAGGTCGTGGTCTCGATGTTGCTCAGCAGCCGAATCTCCTCGAGCAGGTCATAGGGAATGCTCTGCGCCTCGTCGATGACCAGCCCGCTCAGCACGCCGGCGGCGTGACGCTCCTGCAGCTCGCGCCGCAGCTCGAACAGAAATCGCGTCTTCGACGCCCCCGCTTCCGCGCTCAACGCGAACGCCTGCGCCAGGAACTCGAAGAACTCCGAGCGCGTCAGCGTCGGATTGCTCATCAACACTACGCGCACGCCGGCGGTCGATGGATCGGCCAGCGCCGCCTGCACCAGGGTCGTCTTGCCGGTCCCGGCTTCACCGATGAGCAGCGTCAACCCGCGCGCGGTGGTGAGGCCGTACTGCAGGTTGCTGAGCGCTTCGCGCTGCCGTGACGTCAGAAACAGAAAACGGGGGTTCGGCACCAGCTCGAACGGCCGCTCGCGCAAACCATAGAACGCTTCATACATCGTCGATTCCGGGCCCGCCCGGCGGCGGGAGCTAGCGATACTCCTTGAACGGCAGCTGACACTCGTGCTTGCGCAAGAAGTTCAGGAAGCGCTTGTAGTCGCGCGCCTCCATGTTGAACATCCGCGCCACGATCTTGTAGTTGCCGCGTGCCTCCTCGAGGCCCTTGCGCACCAGATCGCGCATGTTGCCGCGCGTGATTTCGCGCTGCATGTAGAGCGGGTAGACCGCGGTCCAGAACGACTCGCGATCCTCGACCAGCTTCTTGTAGAGATCGTCGGCCACGGTGCGGCGCCGCTCGCGCTTCGGCCGCACGCCGATGCCCTGGTGCATCCGGATCTCCATCGGCAGATCCTCGGCACCGACCACCTCCGAGCGGCCGGTGACCACCAGGCGCTCGATGACGTTCTCCAGCTCGCGGACGTTGCCCGGCCACGAGTAGTCGCCCAACAGCTTGATCGCGTCGGCGGAAATCTGCCGCACCGACGTGCCGTTGTTCTGCACGAACCGCTCGAGGAAGTGCTCGATCAGGAGCGAGATGTCCTCGCGGCGCTCGCGCAGCGGCGGCACCGTGAGATGAATGACGTTGAGGCGGTAGAACAGATCCTCGCGGAACGTGCCTTCCGCAATCATGTCGCGCAGGTTGCGGTTGGTGGCGGCAATGACGCGGACGTTGACCCGTCCAACCGCGCGGTCGGCGCCGACCTTCTGGATTTCGCCGGTCTCCATGAAGCGCAGGAGCAGACCCTGCATGCGCAGCGTCATCTCCGCGACTTCGTCGAGGAACATCGTGCCGCCGTCGGCGATCTCGAGCTTGCCCTGCTTGTCGCGGTAGGCGCCAGTGAAGCTGCCCTTGACGTGGCCGAACAGCTCCGACTCGAGCAGTGTTTCGGGCAGCCCCGCGCAGTTCATCGCCACCATCGGGCGGCCGACCCGGGCGCTGCGCGCGTGGATGGCGTGGGCAACCAGTTCCTTGCCGACGCCGCTCTCGCCAGTGATCAGCACTTTCGCATCGGATTTCGACACTCGGTCGATTTCCTGTGCCAACTCGAGGATGACACTGCTGGTTCCGATCAACTGTCCGTTGTGATTGCGTTTCATGTGCATACCGCGTCCTCGATCATCAAAGTCGGTGATCGCGCCCGCGCGGCCCGGACGTGCCCGGACCGCCGCCCCCTCCCGCAAACCCGCCGCCTGGGCCTACGGCGTCGCCTTCCTCAAGAAATCCTCCAACCGACGCCGGCTCGTATCGTCCATCGACGTGAACACCGTTCCGAGATTGAGCTCGCGAGCCTGCGATCCGGCGCGACGCCGAATCTGCACGGTCGGCGCATACGTCGAACCCGCCAACGCGAACCGCAACTGCCCCTTGGCACCAATCGGCAGTGGCAGCTCGGTCTCGACCAGCGCCCCGCTGAGGCTGATGTCGAGCAGCCGCACGCGCGTGCGCAACTGCAGACTGCACTCCTCGTCCTCGGGGAGCATCACCCGCGGCGATCGCCGGCGCTCGTTGACGTCGAGTTCATCCATGCCGCTCAATTCACTTCTCCCGCGAGATAGGTCCCTTCGGCGCCGTGCTCCGCCATCCAGCGTTCGATCATTTCCACCACCGCCGGCGACGGGCTGACGAACTCGATCCCGATCAGGAACCGCTGCTCCCCCGTGCTCGAGAAGACCGGCTTGACGTGGCGCACGCAGACCTGAACCGCCGCTTCGATGCCGTCACAGGTGAACGTCGCGCGATGCACCGATCCGGTGGCGAGCAGCACCGCCGATTCGACCTGGGCGCCGCCGCGACCGACGTCGCGAAGCCCCATCGAAATCGCCGCGTCCAGCGTGCCCGCCAGCTGCCCCACAACATCGAATCGCGGCCGCAGCCGGCGATCTCCCATCCCTCGTCGCATCGTGTCACTCGACGTGGGCCGGCCACTGCCGCCCCACAGAAACACCGGCGTCAGGCCGCCGGCACCGTAATCGTTTCCGCGTTGACAGCCGCGGCGGACAACAGCGCGTCGGCGGTCGCGCATTCCCGCGAGAATGCCGCCTGCCCGAGCTGCAACGCCGGAACCTTCAAGTCCGGCATCGCGCGGCCCAACCGCTGCCGCAACCGGTCCACGACCGTGCCGATCGCCGTCTCGTGCGTCTCGATCAACAGCACGACCACGCGCCGTTCGCCGACCAGGCCCAGAACATCGGAGCCGCGCAGCTCGTTGCGGAGCACGTCGACCACCTTCCTGGTCGCGTTGGCCGGCCACGAGCGCGCGCCCGGATCCACCACGACCACCGCGAGGTCGCGATCGAAGCGCTTGGCCCGCGCGAGCTCTTCTTCGATGCGTCGCGCGAAATCGCTCGACGAACCAGGCAGCACGAGCGGCGCGGCCGCGGGCTCGGGACGAACGGCGGCGGCCAGCCAGCCGCGCAACACCGACCCACAGGCATCGACAATCTGCGGCACGTCCGCCTCGAAGGGCGCCTCGCTCCGCGTCCGCACCTCGAGCCGCGCCGTCCGTGCGGCGCCCAGCGGCAACGTCCGCACCTGGAGGGTCGCACTCGAGCGCTGATCGGTCGGCATCGGATCGGACTGACTCATCGCGTCGCCGACCGCCGCCATCCGCCGCGCGGCATCATCCTGCGCGACCCAGAGGGCGGCGCCTGATCCACGCGTCTGCGCGACCAAGTCGCGCAGGACGTCCATCGCGGTCAGCTCCAGCGCCCGATCGGCGCTGGCGAGGCTGTCCTCGAACTGCTGCCGAATCGCATCGGAGCGACCCAGCGCCAGACGCTCCATCTGCACCCCAAGCACCCGGCCAAGCGCCTCGAGCGTGACCTCCGCGTCGAGAGGCATCGTGCCGAGCAGCACCAGCGCCCATTCCGCGGGTCCCGCCGCAGCGATCGGCACGACGATGCCGTCGCGCCCGCCAGGCCACCCGGCGAGATGAGCCGCTCGCACCAGCGGTTCCCCGCCGAGGTCGAGGCCGGTGAGATGCCGGCCCTCGACGGAAACCTGCGCGCCAGGCAGCGACGCAAACAGCGTGTAATCGCCGCCAGGGCGTCGCCGGTAGACGCGAGCGTCGGCGTCGAACCAGACCGCCGCCGCCTGAATCGCGGCCTCCGCGAGCTCCCGCTCGGTCGTCGCCGAGGCCAAATACGTCACGAAACGCAAGGCGCCCCGCACCGCGCGCGCCTGCTGCCGCTCTCCGTCGATTTCCTCGTGGCTCGAGAGATCCGCCTCGATGGCGCCGCGCAGGACCTCGACCCACGGCTCGACGTCGCCGGCAGCCCGAGCCGGCTCGCCGGCGCCCGCGCCAACCCGCATGGCCAGCAACGCCGTCGGCAGGACACTTCGGTTGCTGCGGAGCGGGACCATCCGGTATTCACGCCCCTCGACGCTGACCACGCTCGACCGCCCTTCGCGCAGAACGCCGAGTCCAACCGAACGAAGCTCGGGGCCGGCCAGAACGCGAATTTGCCGCTGCCCTTCGGGTGACCAAGCCCCCGCCAGGTTGGCGTCGACGATTTCGACCTCGACGCCAAACTCCGACCGCACTTGATCGAGCATCCGCAGGACGCCTGGTGACAACATGCCGTCTCGTTTTTGATGAACCCTGTGAACGCCAAACGTGCGAGCGTGCCCGGTTCGTGTGGCGGTCCTAGTGCAAAGCGACCGCCAGCCGAGCACGACTTGTCCGCCTCAAAAAAGACCTTTGTCTACTAGACTTTCCGGGGAGTGATGCGTACGGCAGACAAAAATGTGGTTGGCGCGGCGCCAATGAACCCAAAAATCGAAGACAAAAGGCTTCCAAACAAATGACTTTATGCTGCGGCCCAGAGTTATCAGCGGCTTACCGGGGCTTCAGCACGACTTCGATGAGCTTCTCGGAGGCCACTGGCGAGCCGTTCCGCAGCGCCGGCGCATACTGCCAGGTTCGCGCCGCCGCCAGCAGCAAACGGTCGTAGGACGGGTGAATGCTCGGTGCCAGTTCCGCGTCCGTCACGCGGCCGGCTTCGGAGATGTAGACCCGCACGGCGCCCCGGAATTCACGGCGCATGAGCGGATCCGTGGGCGTCCACGCCGGCAGCTCCTGCTTGAGGGGTGTCGGGGCCGTGATGTCGACCGACGCGGCCGCCGCCGGCCGGGTCGCGGGCGGTGCCGCGGCGGCGCGCGCCTCGGTCGCGCGGCTCAAGTCGAGGAATCCAGACGCCAGCAGGCGGAGTTCGGAGAGCAGTGGTTCGTCGGCGTCGCCGTCCTGCTGGAGCTTGGCGTCATTCGTACTGTCAATCAGCCGGACGACCGCCTCGAACTTCGCGTTGGCGGCCGCCTTGTCCTGCCGGTCGAGCGACTCGCGCGCTTCGACGTACAGCCGGTGGGCAATCTCGGGCACGAGCGCCCGGCGCGTCTTGGTGAACAGGTCGCGGATCCGCGGCGACATGTTGTTGGTGTCGGGCACGAATGACGGATCCGTCTGCACGACCGACGCGATCGCCCGTTCGGCTTCGGCCGTGCGGCCGAGCGCCACCAGACAAAACACGCGATACTGCTCGAATTCGAGCCGCCGACCCGACGCCTGGGCTCGCGCAATGGCCGACAACGCATCCTCGTACGCCGCCGACGCGTAAAGTGATTTGATCTGTTGCAGCGCATCCGGCGTCTGTGCGCTCGCGAGTTCGATCGATCCGGCCATCACCGCCGCGCACGCAAACGCCGCGGTACTCCAGCGCCACGTCCCCTTCATTGCTGTTTGCTCCGCATGTCGACGCCCAGCCGCACCGGCTGGCGCAGTGTCACGTTGACCGTTTCTTTACGCTCTCCGAGCTCCGGGTGCCGGAACACGACGTCATAAGTGCCAATCCGCCGCGCCAGGTTCGCGATCGGCGTGTCGCCGACGCGCTCGCCGTTGATCCACACCTCGGCCCACGGCTGGGCGTTGATGCTGACCGCGCCGTAGGGCAGTTCTACCGGCACGGAGGTCACCTGACCCGGCGTGACCTCGATTTCACGTCGCGACCGGTAGCCGACCGCATCGTTCGCGAGCTCGATCTCGTGATGTCCGGCCGCCAG
>Ga0075421_100010454_pt1 | contig 11475 bp, 10 predicted proteins | sample SoiMetdeltSBSDD5_FD_75292 | JGI IMG/M metagenome (GOLD analysis project Ga0075421, IMG submission 75292) | Bulk soil microbial communities from a Populus tree surrounding site in Tennessee, USA - Soil MetaG P. deltoides SBSDD5 | ecosystem: Environmental > Terrestrial > Soil > Tree plantation...
CAGTCCGACTGGTATCCCTACGCGCGTCGGCATGGACATCCTCGTCAAATCGGTTCAATCCCAAGGGCGCCACATCGACCGCAAAGTGGCGTTCAACGAAATCGCCGATGACCGGCTCGCAACAGAAGTGGCGAAGGAATTGGGTTATAAGATTCCTTGAATACTTTCACTCGATGGCTTGGTTATCCGATAAGTGGATTCTTCGTGGCAACAGAGTTATTCGGTCGAGATTCTTCGCCTTGTAGGCTCGGAATGACATACGCAGGCTGTCATCCTGAACGAAGTGAAGGATCTCGTCTTCGATTTTCCTATAGCGCTGCAAGGGAACATTGATGACGCAGACGTTTCACCTCCATTTTTTAACTGTATTATTCGTCCGAGCGCTGACGGCTCTAGCACTGGTCATTGTGCTTGTGTCGCACGCCTCAAGCCAAGACAAACGCGCCAAAGTTCGCATTTCCAACGCCGGCTTCACGATCACCGCGCTGCCGCTCTTGGCCGCCAAAGATTGGGGCACATTCAGCGCCAATGGTTTGGACGTGGAGCTGATCGTGATGAGCCCGTCAATCGCGGCGGCAGCCCTGGCACAAGGCGATATCGATTATGTCGCCGGCGTCGGTCCGGCGTCCGTCGCCGCGACATTGAGCGGTCTGCAATCGCGCGCGATCTGGTTTTCCTCGGATCGAATCTCGTACTGGCTTCAAGCGCCGTCGCCCTATAAAACTCTGCAGGATCTCAAAGGCAAAAAGATCGCCATCTCGGGGGGAGTGGGCGGTACCAACCATGTGGCATTGTTAATTGCCCTGGAGAAGTCGGGCGCGAACCCTAAAGACTACACGATGGTCGGGATCCCCGGACAGCAGCTGCAAGTCTATTACTCGCTCGAATCCGGCTTCGTCGACGCCGCGTTGCTCTCGCCGCCGGTCACATTCAGCGCCGCGAAAAAAGGTTACTACAAAATCATCGACGTGGGCGCCATGGTCGAGATGCCCGGCGGCGGTTTGACGACGATGATCAAGACGATTCAGTCCAAGCCGGCGGAAGTGAAACGCGTCATTCACGCGCTCCAGTCGGCCAAGGACGAAATAAGAAAATCCAAACCGAAGACGGTCGAGCTGATCGTCAAGCTTCTCAAGATGGACAAGGAAGCCGCGAGCGAAACCTACGACGCGTTTCAAACAACTTTGAGTCCCAATGGCGTTCCCAACCGAGTCGGCATCGACAACCTGGTTCGATCTCTGCAGGCGCAAGGCCGTTTCACCGACCGCAAGGTTGCTTTCACCGAGGTCGCGGACGATCGCTTGGCAACAGAAGTGGCTAAAGAATTGGGATACAAATTGCAGTAGCGGTGAAATTCATTGGTACTGATGACACTGTGATATCCACCACGAAGATCACGAAGGACACGAAGGTTTCGAAATGATTAGAACTCCGAACTTCGTGCTCTTCGTGTCTTCGTGGTGCAAAATCATAGGTGGAAATAAGATACGCTATGGAAACAATAAATTCTGATGTCCTCGTCGTCGGTGCCGGCTTGGCCGGATTTACCGCGGCGGTCCGCGCCTCTGAGCAAGGCGCCAAAGTTATTTTGATCGACAAAAGCCACGGCGAGTTGGGCGATGGCAATATATTGATGGCGTCGGGGAGTTTGCGTGCCGGCGGCAAAAGCCCAAGAACGAATTCCAACGAGCTCTACGATTTCGTCATGGCCGAAGGTGTTGGTTATCCCGATCTAGTTCGAGCCTGGTCGGAAACCTGCGGGCGCGCGGTCGATTGGTTGATTCAGTGCGGCGTCAAAATCGTTGAAAGCGCGCCGGGCAGAATCTGGCTCGATCAGTCCGGCGAAGTTTCGCTCGCGCCGGTTTATAAAAAAGACGTCGGCACCCGCGCTCTCGCCAAGCTCAAAGAGCGTTTCGTAAATCTAGGCGGGCGCTATTTAAACGGCGTTGCCGCAGAAAAGTTATTGCTTGAAAATGATTGCGTCTGCGGCGTCAGCGGCTCGAAGTCCGGCGAGACCGTCGAGCTGCGCAGTCGCGCTACGATTCTATCCGCCGGCGGCTTCAGCGCCAACAAAGAAATGGTCAAGCGCTACATCGGACCGCACGCCGATGAATGCAAACTGCGCGGCTCGAAGCAGGACACCGGTGACGGGTTGCGCATGGCTATCGCAGTCGGCGCCAAAGCGGTCAACTTAAAATATTTTTACGGCCATTTGATCTCACGCAAAGCGCTCGTCGACGACCGCTTCTGGCCCTATCCGCGACTCGATTCCTTCGTCGACGAAGGAATACTGATCGACCGCAACAGCAACCGCTTTGCCGACGAAGGCCGCGGCGACGTGGCCGTCGCCAACGAGTTGGCGCGGACCGAGGATGTCACGGGCGCGGTGTTGATCTTCGACCAGGCCTCCTGGGACGCGGCGAAGGATGATGCCTTCTCCAACTCTGTGAAAACCCCGTCGCCCAATCCATGGCTGATGGATAACGACGGCGAGATCTTCTCTGACGACACCATCGAAGGCCTGGCGAAAACCATCGGCGTCGACATCGGACGCCTAGCTACGACGGTGAACGATTACAACCGCGCCGTCGAGTCGGGCACTTGTCATTCTCTACCTGTGCCGCGAACCGGCAAGCCGAAGGTGCTGCGGTCGCCGTTTTACGGCTTGAGAGTCGTGCCAGGCATCACCTTCACCATGGGTGGAGTCTTAGTGAACGGCCGCGCTCAAGCGCTGAATGAAAAGGAACAACCGATTTCCGGTCTCTACGCCGCGGGAGACGCCATCGGCGGACTCATGGGCGGTTACCGCGGCGGCTACACCGGCGGCTTGATGCAAGCGGTGGTGACGGGAATTCTGGCAGGCGAAAATGCGGCGCGGCGTTAGGCTCGGATTTGGGTTTAGAGGTCGATGAAAAATGTTTCGGAATGCTTCGAGTGCCTCAGCATGAACGGATAATCGTCGTTGCTGTTTGTTGTTCTCCGTTCGTCACTGAGCTACGTCGAAGGACTCCGAAACGGGTTTTAAAAAGCGGCCTAAATTATCGAGAAGTCAGGCGCAGGATGTTCCTCAGATCAATTTTACAGGGCGTGTTCAGTCAAATCGCAATCGCGAGCCTGCTCGTCGATTTATTGCTCGCTACCGCTTCCGCCCACGCCCAAGAGACAAAAACCAAAATCAGGATCGCCAACTCCGCCATGAGCGTCACTTCACTGGCCCTGCTGGCGGCGCGCGATTGGAAACTATTTTACGAACGAGCCTTGGAACCGGAGATTATTCTGATGTCGCCGGCGCTCACAGTGCCGGCGATGATTTCCGGCGAGATCGATTACTTCGCCGGCGTCGGTCCGGGAGTGGCAAGCGCGAGTTTAAGTGGGCTGCCGTTTCGCGCTGTTTGGGTTTCTTCCGACCGCGTTTCTTACTCCCTGGTAGCAAATCCGAAATTCAAAACCTTACAGGATCTCAAAGGCAAAAAGATCGGCGTAACGGGAAGCTTGGGCGCGACCAATCACGTGTCGTTGGTCATCGCCCTGGAAAAACTCGGCATGTCGCCAAAGGATTTTAATATTCTCGCGCTCCCGCCCACCGAGATGGTGCGTTCTCTCGAAAGCGGTTTTCTCGACGCGGTGTCGCTCAATCCGCCCACTCTCTTTCTCGCGCTCAAAAAGGGTTTTTCCAATATTCTCGACATCGGCTCTTTGGTCGAGATGCCGGGCGGCGGCTTAACTGTCCTGGCCAAAGATATCAAAGGCAAGCCCGATGAAGTAAAGCGGGTGATTCGCGCGATGCAATCGGCCAAGGACACCATGCGGAAATCCAAAGACAAGAGCGTCGAGCTGATGATGCGCCTATTAAAAATGGACCCGGAGAGCGCTGCAGCAACCTATGAGGTATTTTTGAAAACTCTGAGCGTTGACGGCGTTCCCACGCGCGCCGGTATGGATAACCTGGTGAAGTCGATCCAGGCACAGGGCCGGTTCGTGGATAAGAAACCGGCATTCGCGGATGTCGCCGACGACCGCTTGGCGAAAGAGGTCGCTAAGGAATTAGGTTATAGAGTGCAATAGCGGGATTTTCGCCTGACAATTAACGCCAGGGTTCTGGCCAGGCTGCTCAAAAATGGGGATATGCGAGGCGCGCGAAGATCGATGAGCGGAGGCGTACTCCTGTCGTACGTCGACGCGATATCGGACGAGCGCAACGAAGCAGATGGCCGTTTTTCAGTAGCCTGCTAGCCTTCCGCCTCTTCCCGGTACAACCCCAGCGCTTCCGTCGATGGCCGGTCATTGATCGAAAAGAGGATCGCGTCCTCGTTGGTCGTATTTTCGTGCCAATGCCATTGCCACGACGGCACCACGAAGATATCGCTCTTGTCCCAATTGAACTCGTTGGCCGAGACTTTGGTCATCCCACGGCCACGGAAAGAGTAATAAACAGTCGTGCTGGTGTGGCGATGGGTTTTGGTTTTTTCGTGCGGCCGCAGCAGTTGGATCGAGCAAGAGCAAGTTGGCAACGTGTGTCCGCCGTCGACCGGATTGGCGTACTCTAAAATTACCCCATCGTAGGGGTCGCCGGCGCTTTCTTTGAGCGCTTGCAAGCTCGCGTTGGTTTCTTCCCAGGGATAACGATAGGGCGGCGCCTGGAAGCTATTCTTGATCCAGGTTGGGCGTGCGTGGCCGAAAACCTTCGACGCGAAGTTATCCGGTCGTTCGATCGGCTGTTGCTCCTTTTTAAAATTCTCCTGGATCATCGCGCCGAAATGCGTCACCAGTCTGACGTCCAAGCCATCGAGCCACATGACCGGTTCGTTCGAGCCGTTAAAGTGGTCGTGCCAAGTCCAGTTTGGCGTCGTGATGAAATCGCCCTCGAACATCGGAAAGCGTTCACCCTCGACGATTGTATAGGCATTGGGCGTGCCTTTGACGATAAAGCGGATTGCCGCCGCGGTGTGGCGGTGCGCCGCAGCGACCTCGCCCGGCTTCACCAGTTGCACGGAAATATGCACCGTATTGGTCATGCCTGCGGCGAGACCGGGATTTCTCATCTGGATCGTCCGCCGCCCTGCTTCGCCCGTGGTGATCAACTCACCGGACCAGTTGAGCGCCTGCATGATCTCATCGCCCTTCCACAAAAACGGCTTCACCGTCTGCGACCACTCGGAATGTTCCCAGTGACCTTTCAAGTTTCGATCCTTCATCCACTGACTGAGTTCTTGCAGATCCATGACCTGGACTCCTTCCCGCACCTTAAAACGCAACGTTGATGACTTCTCAATACAAACCGCGTAAGAAGCTGTCAAGTCGACGGCCGATAAGCCTAGGCGCAGTAAAAGGCAGAAAAACGATAATTACTGGCGTGATCGATGCTGATGAAAGCGCCGCAGGTTGAACACCGCATGGCGCGCGAATCCGAAAACACCGGATAAATGCCGCGCGCGATTTCCAGCCTTAGCCTGACGTCCGAGCGGCCCTTCGAGCGCGCGATCGATGATAGACTTCGCTGCGACCAAGGCCCAACTGTCCGCGTCAAGCCGGTTTGGAAAAGTGAGCTCCTCGGCCGCAAAGCAATGGGCGAAGCTATGGACCCAGATCTTTCGGTGCCCAGCCTCGGTCTGGAGCCAAACGCAAGCTTCGGGTAGCCATGACCGCGGGCGGATTTCGTAGGACGCCGCGAGAATCCCGCAACCGCGATGCTCGAGCGTTTGGCTAATTAGATCGGTGTCAAATTCCATGGCGGATTCTGCATCTAGAGCGCAAGCGATGTACCAATACTTGCATTGGCAATTGCGCGTATTCGCGTGTAACACTTGCGCCAAACGCGCCGCCAAATTTGCACCGAATCAGCTTCCGCGGGTGCAATTTTATCAAGCCCTCGCGCGGCTTTGGTTGACAGCCCCTACCGACTGTGAAAAGTGAATCGATCGATGATTCTCCCAACCGTCAATCACAACCTGGGGTCAGGCGCGCTGCTATTAAACCTTCTCGCGGCGATATTTCTATCGGGTTGTTTGATCGACCGGATCGGCGGCGCCTCCTCGAAGCAGCCCGAAGAGATCGAGCAGGGCGCCTCAGAGCCGGCACGAAAACTCATCGACCAGGCATTCGACGGCATTAATCCCGAGCGGCTCGTCGACTATCACACCCATATGCTCGCCATCGGCACGAGCGCCGCTGACGCCTTTGTCAATCCGAAGATGCGCGGCGGGATGAATCTCGAACGATTGAAATTTCGGATCTATGTGAGCGGCGCCGGCGTCAAGAGCATCGACAACGCCGATCAGGAATACGTCGAGCGCCTGCTGCGTTTGACGCGCGGCATCAAACGGCACGGCAAGTACCGCATCCTGGCCTTCGACCAACACTACAGTGCCGACGGTACGGTGGATCTCAAGAAGACCAACATGTACGTGCCCAACCGATATGTCGTCGAGCTCGCCGGAAAAAACCCTGACGTTTTTACACCGGTCGTTTCGGTCCATCCCTACCGTCACGATGCGTTGCAGGAATTGGAAACTTGGGCGAAGGCCGGCGTCAAATACGTCAAGTGGCTGCCCAATGCGATGGGCATGGACCCGGCGAATCCCGCCATCGAGCCTTTCTACCGGAAAATGAAAGAGCACAAGATGATTCTCTTGTCTCACGCCGGCGAAGAGCAGGCGGTGGAAGCCGAAGAAGACCAACGTTTAGGTAATCCTCTGCGGTTGCGTAAACCGTTGGACTTAGGTGTCCGCGTGATCATCGCGCACGCCGCTAGCCTGGGCAATTGCGATGACCTCGATAATCGTGCGGCAGTGAAAGCGAGCTGCTTCGATCTCTTTTTACGGATGATGGATGAAGCGAAATATGTCGGCCTGCTATTCGGCGAAATCTCGGCGATGCTCCAGTTCAATCGCATGCCCGAACCGGTAACGAAGCTTCTTGAGCGCCAGGACCTCCATCCCCGTCTCGTCAACGGCAGCGACTACCCGCTGCCGGCGATAAATTCCCTGATCTGGACTCGATCCATGGCGCGCGACGGGTTCATCACCGCCGAAGAGCGCCAATCGCTCAACGAAATCTACGACTACAATCCGCTGCTCTTCGATTTTGTGCTGAAGCGCACGATGCGCCATCCGCAGACGAAGCAAAAACTCGCCCCATCAGTGTTCATGGAGAACCCGGGGTTGGAGAATTAACGAAAAGGATAAGGGCAAAAGGATAAAGGATAGGTAAACTGAACCGCTGATCTTTCGCTGGGCGATTTTATCCTTTTGCCTTTATACTTCATCCTTTAACGCACACCACCTGGCGCAACGTGTGGACGATCTCGACTAAATCTTTTTGCGCATTCATCACATCTTCGATCGGCTTGTACGCCATCGGCGTTTCATCGATCACATCGGCGTCCTTGCGGCACTCGACACCGGCGGTCGCCTTAATGTGATCGTCGATGCTGAAGCGCCGCTTCGCTTCGTTGCGCGACATGGCGCGACCGGCGCCGTGACTGCACGAATGAAAGCTTTCGTCGTTGCCGAGGCCGCGCACGATGTACGAGCGCGTGCCCATGCTGCCGGGAATGATGCCCATATCACCTTTTCCGGCGCGCACTGCGCCTTTACGAGTCACGAAGACTGGGTGACCGTAGTGCTCCTCCCGCGCCACGTAGTTATGATGGCAATTGACCGCGGTTTCGGTAAACGCGAACTGCGGCACTTCGCCCGATTCGCTCACCGCGTCGATCAATTGCTCCATCATCAGCTTGCGGTTGTACATGGCAAACTCCTGCGCCCAGCTCACCGCGTCGACGTAGTCTTCAAAATGCTCGCTACCTTCCTCGAAGTAGGCGAGATCTCGGTCTGGCAAATTCTTGATATGCTGGCGCATATCGTTGCGCGCCATCTCGATGAAAAACATGCCGATGCGATTACCCACCCCGCGCGAGCCGCTGTGGAGCATAAACCACACCTGATCGCTTTCATCGAGACACACTTCGATAAAATGATTGCCGGTCCCCAGCGTGCCGAGATGATTGACGTCATTACCACGGTTGAGCTTCGGGTATTTGTCGATTATCGCTTTGTAACCGATCTGGAGCTGACGCCAGACGCCGATCTGCCGTTTTGGAATCTCACCCCACGCGCCGCGGTCACCCTTCCCGCCGTTGTTGGTGCGCCCGTGCGGCACGGCTTTCTCGATCGCCGTGCGTAAAGGTCTCAGATTGTCGGGTAGCTGTTTGGCATTCAACTTCGTCTGCACCGCCATCATGCCGCAACCGATATCGACCCCAACCGCCGCCGGAATGATCGCGCCCTTGGTTGGAATCACGCTTCCCACCGTTGCACCGATGCCCCAGTGCACGTCCGGCATCGCCGCGACCCATTTGTAAATGAAAGGAAGGCGCGCGACGTTGCACAATTGCTTCTCCGCCTCCGCGTCAATGGCCACGCCTTTGGTCCAGGCTTTGATGGGCACGCCGCTCTCGGCTTCGATCAACTGATACCCTTTGTCCACGATCCCAAGTCTAACGCAGCGAACGGCGCCACTAAAGCGGCCAGATTCGCATCCCTGCAAGAAGGTAGGCTTTCGCTTCGCAGCGTTAAGAAAGAAAGCGCATTTTTCCTCATGAAACTCTAAGCAAACCGCGCTCGTCCCGTGGCACTGCCATTGCTTCTAGTATTTCGTGAAAAGCTCGTTGTCATGCCAATACACCACACGCACTTAACGAGGAGGTGACGGCAATGACGAAGAAGCAAGACCAACTAGTTTCATTTCCAATCCACGTATCCAGCGAGGGAGAACGTCTATTCGACGAGATGATTCATCGCCCTTGGGCATTCTGCCGTGAGATTCGCGGCTGGGACCCTTCCGTAGATCTCCGCGAAAACAGCGATTGCTTCCTACTCGAAGCCGATCTTCCGGGCGTCAAACTTGAAGACGTCAGCGTCGCAGTGGAAAACGACGATCTGGTGTTACGCGGTTCTCGTGTCTTAGAGCAAACCCACAGTCACGGCCACTTTCATGCTATGGAGCGCTCATCGGGGCATTTTCTCCGCCGCCTAAAACTGCCGGAGTCGGTCGATGTGACTGGGATGAAAGCGGAGTTCTGCGATGGCGTGTTGCGGGTGACCCTGCTGAAAGCAAAGAAACCGGTGGGAGAAGAGAAATGATTATCGAATGCACTGGCAATGCCGAACCGGCGAAGCAAAAGGGAGAAAAGAACACCCAAGGATCGATCAAATTGGTCGAGCATGAGCCCAATCATAGGGCCCCGTTTGGAGCGGAATCCGGAAGGAGGTCACGATGAACGCGATCAAAAACGAAGAGTTTTACAACAAACTAAAAAACCGGCGCGGCGAAATCATACGGACGCTCGAGCATGTGCAGAAGGAACAACGCACGGTGGACGAAAACAAAGAGTGGATCGATAGAGCGGCGTATGAAAGCAGATGCCACCTGCTCGACAGTTTGGCCGACTGGTACGTCCACGAAACCACTCGCATCGACGACGCACTGACCCGGATCACCGAAGGCCGATACGGTGTTTGCCTCGGTTGCCACGAGCCGATCGAGCCGCATCGTCTCGAAACGGCCCCGGACGCGGCCTTCTGTGCCGACTGCCAGAAGATTAGAGAAGAGCTAACGGATTCGTAAGCGATTAATCATCATGTCAGGTTTTTGTACCCGACCGGTTTAGTCGAGTTTCTATCCATTTCCCGCCGGTCATTGGATAGAGGCATGTTGCAGCTTGCACTACGGATAGACACTCCATCAAAGATTCGCTTCCTTCGCCGCTCGGCTCTCAACTCACGGGCTTCATGAACCGCGAGTTCGTTCAGTGGCAAATGTTTGGGTGAGGCAGGTCAGGCCTCACCGACCGCGCCAACATGTTGCCTCAGCTTCCACGTCAACGGGAAGGCAAGCGCGCAGAGCGCAGCCATGACCCAAAATCCTTGCGCGCCAAGGCGCCCGTAGAGCGCGCCGGACATAAAAGTGAGCAATGCGCTGGCTGCGCCGATGCCGATCGTACCATAAATCGCCTGCGCCGTTCCTTCGAGGCCTTGCGGCACGATGCGGGCTAGCAGACGCATGCAGGCGAGATGAAGCAAGGCAAACGTGATGCCATGCAGCGGCTGCACCAACGCTAGCGCGATCACATCCGTTGTCTGCGCCGCCACCACCCAACGCAGCATGCCGGCCAGCGACGCGACGGCGAGCGCGCCAGCCGGCGTCAGCCGGATCACGAGCGCCGGGCCGATGACGAGGAACACGACTACTTCCGCGGCAACCGACTCCGACCAGAGCAAGCTTATGGTAACCGGACTGATGCCTGCGGCGCTCCAGCGGATCACCGCGAATGCATCGTGCATCGCATGACTGCCAAGGATGAGCGCTGCGACAAGAACAAGATGCCGAAACATCGGCAGCCGGAGCAGAATAAGAACACCACGCGCGGGCGCGCGCACAGCATCGGCAGTGCGATCGTGAATCAGTTCCGGCACCAGGATGGCGGCCAAAGCTGCCGCGCCGAGCAGCAATGCCTGCAAAACGACGATCACGTCGAGGCCAAATGCGCTCACCGCCTGGCCAGACACCAAAGTGCCGGCGATGAAGGCAGCCGAGCCAGTGCCGCGCACCCATCCATATTCGAAGCCACGCCGGCCGCTGCTCGGCGGCGGCGCGGCTGATCCCAGGGCCAACGCGTCCGCCAAGATCGTAATCGGCGCCAGCGATGCGGCATGCAGCAGACTCATTCCAAGCAAAATCCAAAATCCATGCGCCGCCAGATAGCCGAGCGTGACCGCAGCGGCAAGCGCGAGGCAGACGACGAGCACGATGCGCAGCGCCTGGATTAGGTCGCCGATGCGGCCGGCGAGCGGCGCCGTGAGCAATCGCACGGCCGTGCCCGCGCCGAGCGCGAGCCCGAGCTGCTCGGGCGTCAACCCGCGGGCGTTCAAAAAGGCCGGCAGGAATGGCGAAGCGACGCCGAACGCCGCATACATCGCGGCATAAAGCAGGATGAATTTTGTCAGCGCGTCCGGCGACGATGAATTGCCGTGGTGGTCGGAAGCGTACATGAAAAGACTCCCGTGCCCTTTGATACTTGGGCCACAGGCGAGAAGTTTACAGGTCAGAGCGCTGAAATACGATGTGTGGTTTTGGACGACACGCAGCTGGCCGGCGGAATTAGTATTCGATCTGGAGACGATTAGCGCGGCACGAGCATATCCAGTTGATTCTAGGCTACCAAAATACCAAGCTGACCATATGAGTACTTACTATTTCGTTGCCTTTGAGAGTCGATCGAAACCGGCTCATATCGCGCCGGGTGATCCCATTTATCGCGAATATGGGCTGGCTAATTTCTTCCGACAGTTTGAATTGAACGAAAAAGTCGATCAGTCGAAAATCTCAGCAGAGTTCAATCACGGCGTGTTGACGCTAAATTTACCGAAGGCGCAAGAGGCGAAACCGAGAAAGATCGATGTGAAAGTCGCTTAG
>Ga0075421_100010455_pt1 | contig 11473 bp, 17 predicted proteins | sample SoiMetdeltSBSDD5_FD_75292 | JGI IMG/M metagenome (GOLD analysis project Ga0075421, IMG submission 75292) | Bulk soil microbial communities from a Populus tree surrounding site in Tennessee, USA - Soil MetaG P. deltoides SBSDD5 | ecosystem: Environmental > Terrestrial > Soil > Tree plantation...
TGATGTTCTGGGCGACTTCCGAACAAACACCGACTGCGCCGTCGTATCCGCCTTTCTCCAATTCCGTCAGCAGCAAGCCGCGCACTTTGTCTGTCAGCTCACTGCTGATCTGGCGAGCCTGCTTCAAGGCCGGCTCGACGCGCTCGTCTTGTTTTACTTGCGTCGAGCTTGACGCCGCCGGCGCTAACAACCAGCCAATCCCTGCAATAAATGCGGCCAGGACCGCTTTTCTGATCGTAGAGCGAGATGCGGAGCGCATGTGGGTTTCCTCTTTTCCCGTCAACAACTGGGCAATTACCGTTCACAAGCGGCTTCACGCTGCTCGCTCGCTTGCTTTTTAGGCAGTCCCAGGGCTGGCGACGTTGATAACAAAAGGCTTATTAGGCGAATTGCCGCATGAGACGCAGATGAAGCCCGCTCTTTAATTAAGGATCTCGCCCAGGCAAGACCGGCTCCGATGCGCAATATTCCGCGCACCAGTGCGGAGATTCACTCAACCGGGCGTTGTCTTTCATGCGAGCGTTCTCAGTTCCGCTATATCACCACCAAACTTTTGTTATACGCGATGTGAAACCGGCTCCGTCTGGCAGTCTCTCGCTCCCAACCAACGCAAAAAAGTCATCATCGGGCGCCAGTTCGTGAACGCGGATTGAATCAGATTGAGCGCGACGAACCCTGTGAAGAAGAACCAATAGGGGCTGTGATAAACGCCCAACAGGACTGTCGCCATCACGAAACTACCGGCAATCAGCCGCAAATATCTCTCGACGGTCATGGCAGTTCACTCCTTCCGAATTTAGTGATCAAAATTCCTATTCCGGTGATATAAATGCGGGGCGCCGGGAAAGGGTACAAACAATTTATGGAAGCAGATCCCATTAACTTTCTGAACGAGATGAAGGCCGGGAAGCCGGGGGCCTTTGAACGCTTTTTCGCTCTGGTAGAGAAGCGGGTGTTCGCCTTCGGACTGAAGGTGTGTGGGCAAGTCGAGGATGCGAAAGACACACTGCAGGAGACATTGCTCAGCGCCTTTAAAGCTCTCCCAAACCTGGAATTCAAAGATTCCAAAGCCCTCAATGTCTGGCTCTACAAGGTGGCGAAGAACTCCTGCCTGATGATGCGACGTAAAAACAAGTATCAGCCGGATCGTGAACTGTCTCTTGATGAATTCATGCCCGGGAGGGGCAATGAAGGAGCGCCGAAAGAGATTCCCGACTGGTCCAATCTCCCGGATGATGCGCTGTTAAAAGAAGAATTGCGGGAGCTTGTGCGCCGGGCAACGCTTGCCTTACCGGCGCAATATCGGCTGGTTTTGGTGATGCGGGACATGGAGCAGCTCTCAACGAAAGAAGTGGCGGAGGCGCTGGAAATCTCGGAACAGAACGTGAAGATTCGCCTGCACCGCGCCCGCCTCTTTTTGCGGCAGGAACTGGAGCGTTATTTTAAAGAAGGCGACGGCGCTGCTCGTCACTGAGCGGAGAGGAGAATGAAATGGATCAGTTGAATTGCAGAGAGATGTTTGAGCGCCTGTCCGAATACATCGACGGTGAACTCGACGCGAGATTGCTCGAATGCTTTGACGAACATACGCGAGACTGCGAACCCTGCCAGGCGTTCATCGCCACCTTGCGCAAGACGGTAGAGCTTTGCCGCGAGAGTGGCTCTGACGCGCCAGCCCAGTCATTGTTTTCGCCGGAAGAGATCGAGGCCTTCAAAGAGGCTTATGAACAGGCCGTGCTCGATTTGTCCGACAACGCGAGGAGTGAGAATCATCCCGCCTGAATGTTCAAGCTAACGAAGAGCTGGCCTGAAGGCCTCATGCTGGGCGGCAAGCCGCCCTCCCAAACTATCACATACAATCTCACACAAGCGGAAGATGGTTTCGTCCGCGATGTAATAGTAGGAGAGATTTCCTTCCTTGCGGCGCGCGACCAGCCCGCCCATTAGCAGTAGGCCCAGATGTTTCGAGACATTGGCCTGCCCCGCGCCGGTCGCCTCAACCAACTCGGTCACACTCAATCCCCGCTCCCTTAACGCGTTCAGAATCTTCAATCGGAGAGGCTCCCCGAGCAGGCGAAACCGTGACGCGATCAGCGACAGCGCCTCGTCCGACAATTCCCGGCCAGGCTTCTTCATCGCTTTTACCTTGCTTCTCGATATCTTGCTTCTTGACATGATGCGAATATATTACTATATAGTTATATGGCCTACAATCAATGTTGTTAGGAGGGGGAAATCTTGAGGAGTTGTAATGTGACTGAATTGCAGGCTTGCCTGGAGGATGGGCAGGCGCGCGCGATCATTGATGTGAGAGAGTACGCCGAGTACGCCGCGGGACGCATCCCGGGGGCGCGCCTGATCCCGCTCGGCGCCATCGAGCGGAGGGCGGAAGAAATCGACCGTTCGTTTCCGGTCTACGTCGTTTGCCGCACGGGGCGGCGTTCCGGCGAAGCGCAACGTAAGCTGATCGCGCTGGGCTTTACGGACGTGCGAAATGTGGCGGGCGGATTTCTGTCCTGGCGGGACGCCGGGTTTCCGATAGAGCGTGACGAGCGCGCCCCTTGGTCGTTGGAACGGCAAGTGCGGTTTGTCGCAGGTCTGCTGGCGCTGATCGGCGCATTGCTCGCCTGGTTCGTTCATCCCGGTTTCGTTTGGTTGCCGGCCCTGTTGGGGGCGGGACTTGTCTTTGCGGCGGTGACCGATAGCTGCGCGATGGGAATGATGCTGGCGAAGCTGCCCTGGAACCGCACGTATGACGAGAAGGCCCGCCCCGCCTGCGATTCGCCGAACGCCCAATAGCCTTTTCCAAAGCAATTCGCTGGCGGTCGGTGCGTTTAATAATGGCTTTAGGAATCAAAGCCATTTCACTATTTATTTCAATAAGCTCCCGGACGTCACGCCCGGGCAGTATTTGCTGAGCGCGGTTCCACAATCGGAGATTGATTTCAGCCTCTTCTCCGAATCGGACCTCATTTCTCTATCCACCGCAATTTCATGCAAGCCGACCAAAGGCGCGTTAACTCAATTGTTACTTCTCGCCGAATCAGCGCCAGAAAACGTATTCGCGCCGAGATCAAATGAAATCGGGGCGCATTTGTATCCTTTTTCGATGGCCTGCATTTATGAATATGAAACGGCAGGTTTCAGCAGGGTGGAAAGAAAGAGATGAAAGAAATGCAAAGAAATAGGTTGAAGGAGCAGTGATGGGTTTGAACTTGATACTCGGATTGTTACTGAGCGCGGCCATCGGCTTCTCGCTGGGGCTGATCGGCGGAGGCGGCTCGATCATCACGGTTCCGATCCTGGTCTACGTGATCGGCGTCGAGCCGCACCAGGCAATTGGCATGTCCCTGGCGGTGGTCGGCGTCACAAGTCTGGTCGGCGCCGCGCTCCATTCGCGTCGTGACAGTGTGCGCTGGGGGACAGGTCTTATCTTCGGCGGCTCCGGCGTATTCGGCGCATTCTTCGGCGCGCGGTTGACCCATCTGTTTTCGCCCCCGGCGCTGTTGCTGCTCTTCGCCGCCCTGATGATCGTGATCTCGCTGCTGATGCTGAGAAAGAGGCCAAGCGAAAACAATGTGAACTGGACGCGCGAGTTCAGCCTACGCAAGGCGATAGCGGCCGGATTGGGCGTCGGCGCATTAACAGGCTTTCTCGGCGTGGGGGGCGGATTCCTGATCGTTCCAGCTCTGGCGTTGTTCGGCGGTTTGGCTATGAAAGAATCCGTCGGGACATCGCTGTTGGTGATTGCGATCAATTGCGCCGCCGGACTGTTAGGGCAAATGCGGCACGGCGCCGGCTTCGACGCGCGGTTGACAATTCTGGTCGCCGCGCTGGCGGCGATCGGAATGCTGGCGGGCGCGGCGTTGTCACACAACACGTCGGCGGAACGACTCAACAAAGGATTCGCCGCTTTTGCGCTGGCCGTGGCGTTTTTCCTGGTGGCGAAGAACTATCAGGCGCTGATTCCCCTGGCGATGGGCGCGGGCGGCGCGTCCGGTTAATAACCCGGAACAGACCATAGTGAGAGGAGAAAATCATGTACTTCAAGCAATTTTATCTCGGTTGTTTGGCGCACGCTTCATATCTGATCGGTTCAGAAGGTGAAGCCGCCGTCATTGACCCGCAGCGCGACGTCGAGCAGTACATCAATGAAGCGGAAGCTAATGGATTAAAAATCAGGTACGTAATTGAGACTCACCTGCACGCGGATTTTGTCAGTGGGCATCGAGAGCTGGCGGCTGGCGCCGGAGCGCAGATCGTCTTCGGGCACAAGGCTGGCGCGACCTTCCCGCACTTGCCGGTAAAGGACGGCGACGAATTGAAAGTGGGCGGCCTCAGGCTGCGCATCCTGGAAACGCCGGGGCATACGCCGGAGAGCATCTCGATTTTAGTTGTCAATCCGGCGGAGTCCGACGTCCCGATAAAGGTCTTGACGGGCGACACGCTCTTCATAGGCGATGTCGGGCGGCCCGATCTGGTCGGCTCCAAAGGCTATGCCGCAGAGCAGATGGCCGGAATGCTTTATGACTCGCTTCATAACAAGCTGCTGACGCTGGCCGATACGGTCGAAGTGTATCCGGCGCATGGCGCGGGCAGCTTGTGCGGGCGCAATCTCTCGAAGGAAACCTCTTCGACTATCGGCGAGCAGAAGCGCTTCAACTACGCGCTCAAACCGATGCCGAAAGAAGAGTTCGTCAAGATGATGACAGCCGATCTGCCCGAGGCCCCGGCCTACTTCCCGAAAGACGCGGAGATCAATCGCACCGGCGCTGTCGCATTGAAGGACCTTCCGCGTCCGGCGGCGCTCCCGCCCGCGGAAGTCAACAAACTGATTCGGCATGGAGGGGTGGCGCTAGACGTCAGGCCCGCGTCGGCCTTCGGGAATGGACATGCGCCTGGAGCGTTGAATATCGGTTTGGGCGGGCAGTTCGCTTCCTGGGCGGGGACTCTGATACCGATGAGGGCTCCGATCGTCATCATCTCCGAAGATGTTGAGCAGGTCGACGAAGCCGTGCTGCGCCTGGCCCGCGTCGGCCTGGAGAGCGTGAAAGGTTACCTCGGCGATGGGATGCTGGCCTGGGATAAGGCCGGTTTTGAAGTGGCGCGCATCGAGCAGATGCCGGTAGATGAGCTGAAGAATCAATTAGACGAGAGCGCTGACCTGCAACTGCTAGATGTTCGTCGTCCGGGCGAGTATGGCAACGGACATGCGCCGACGGCCGTCAACGTGCAGTTGGCGCGCCTCGAAAAATGCGTTGACCAGCTCGATCCGAACCGTCCGACGGCGGTCATCTGTCAAAGCGGCTACCGTTCGAGCGCGGCGGCCAGCATCCTGGCGCGACATGGATTCAAGCGTCTCTATAACGTCGTGGGCGGCACGACCGCATGGGTCAATGCAGGTTACGCGGTTGAAAGCGCAGGCGCGGTGATGGACTGCTCGCGCTAGATAAGAGAGGGGAAAATTCATGCAAGCTATGACAGGTCATTACAAAGTGGTCATTGTCGCTGCCCACCTCGAAGACCGGCGCCGCAATTCGCAAACAAGCGCCCGTTCTCGTGCGCAATCTGTTGGCGGCGATGCGTGGTATGGCCCTTACCTGCGCGATACAACGGCTACACGTCGTGCCCGCTGATCACAGGCTACGGCAAACTGGTGATGGCCGAATTCGATTACGACCTGAAGCCACAGGAGACACTCCCGTTCGACCAATCGAAAGAGCGGCTCAGTATGTATCTGGTCAAGAAATACCTTTTGCCGCAACTCTATTGGCGCGGGATGCTGCGCGGGCGCGCGTAGTTTTATGCGCGCGCTTGATGCGATTGCCTCGTCCCGGCGGCTCCTTCGCGGCGCTCGATGTGGCCGCAGTTGCAGACCAGTTTCGCGTCCGTATCGAGCGGCCGGTCATAATCTATCTGATCGGGCAGGCTCGGATCCTGGCAATAATCACTGCAATAATCGCCGCCGCTTGGCGCGAGGCAATCACATTCGGGGTTCGCGCATTTTCGATCCTCCTGAATCATCACATACCTCCTTCAAGTTCCGCAGGGACCCGTCTGTAGCCAACAAAACATTCATCTCTCCAACCCCTCTAATTGGTTTTCGATCTTCACATTAAAAGGCAAGTCGCGTTCCCTCGCTGAAATATACCGGCAGCCGTGTTGTTAAAGCTGATCACGCCGCGGAGAGATTCAAAAGCCGCGCAATTCCACCCGGAAATTGGGGAGCTTTACGCAATATGAGATCGAAAACCATCTTGCTTTCACCTTGCCATACGCCGGTCGGCCGCCGCATTGACGCCCGCTTTTTCAACAGCCTCGACGGACTGATCAATCGTCGCGTCGCCGTAGGCGTGAATGAAGACCCGAGAATGGCTACACGCAGAAGAAATGAGGCGTGGTGCGAAGGAATAGCATGGAGTGTTTTTGCGCTGCGCATCGTGGAAATTCCCACGACGCGCTGGCGGCGATGAGCGAAGGCGCTCAGAGCAAGTTGAGTGAATTCAATGACTAAGGCGTTCGAGGCCAGCGGAACGCGGCTTGCAGTTCTATCAAAATCCGATCTACGGCGCGTACAGTAATTTGAAAAGGAGAAAACATCATAAAACCAATGAAACAGACAATCGCCTTGCTGGCCATGATGGCTTTGCTCTTCACCGTCATACTCACAGCTCAGGCGCAAGGACGCGGCGGATGGCAAGGCAAAGGCCGCACGATCACCGCCGGTCAAGGCGGCGGACGAACGACGGGACAAGTCGGGCGGCCGTCGGGGCAGCCGGGCAAACAGACCGGGCAAGGGCAGATGGATCAAGATCGGTTACGCGCGCATACGACCGATCAGCAACGTGACCGCCCGCGGGGTTGCGTCAGCGCGGCGGATCAGGCGCGCCAGCGAGCGCGCGATATGGCGCGGGACACAAAAGGCGCAGGCTACACGATTGAGCAGGCCACACAACAACGCGACCAATTGCGCCAGCGGATTCAGACGATGCAAGAACAACACGAGCAGTTGCGGTAGAGCCTGAACAACGAGCAACAGACAATGTTGCAGGATCGGTTAGGGGCGATGGAACAACAGCAGGAGCGCAGCAACGCTCGTTTGCAGGAAATGGATCAGGAATTGAATCAGGGCAAGTTCGACCGCAATCGCATCGCCAGGCAGTCGCGTGAGATCGAGCGGGCCATGAACGAGTGGCGCAATCAATATCGCAAGATGAGTCAGGAAATGGGCGTCAAGCCCCAGTAATGAAAGGAGTACGAACAATGAAAAGAATGAGCTTTCCGGGAGTCTTAATGATCGCGATCGCGGTCTTGACGTTAGGAGCCGCATCCGCTCTTGCCCAGCATGGGAGGGGCCAGGGCGCAGGACGAATGTATGACCCGGCCACCGAGACCACAATCAAAGGTACAGTGGAGGAAGTGAAGCAGATCCCAGGTCAAAGAGGTGGCCCAGGCGGCACTCATTTGACGCTCAAAACCGACAAGGAAACGCTGGAGGTCCACCTTGGCCCGACCGCCTTTCTGGAGAAAGAGAAGTTCACTTTCGCCAAGGGAGATCAGATCGAGGTTACTGGATCAAAGGTGAAGATTGGCGCCGCAGACGCGCTGCTGGCGCGCGAGGTCAAAAAGGGCGACAAGACGCTGACCTTGCGCAACGCGCAGGGCATCCCGGCGTGGTCTGGTGGAAGACGCGGATGAGCGGTAGCAGCGTATTACAAGATTGGGGGCGTTCTTGAGAACGCTCCCAATCATCTTTCAAGAAAAGGAGGAAGCAATGAATTGGGCGCACATACATCTGTCACTCAACCACCTGCCGGTGGTCGGAATAATCTTCGGTGTGTTGTTGTTGCTGCTCGCCCTGCTGAGAAAGAGCGAAGAACTCAAGCGGGTCAGTCTGGGCGTGTTTGTCTTGACGACATTGCTTGCGCTGCCGGTCTATTTCACCGGAGAGCCGGCGGAAGAAGTGGTCGAACATGTTCCCGGCGTCGCGGAATCGCTGATCGGGCGACACGAAAATGCGGCGTTGTTCGCATTGTTGATGACCGGGGTCACAGGGATCGCCGCGCTTATCGGGTTGATCATCTTTCGCCGCGCAAAGAAATTGCCCGGTTGGGTTATCGGCGCCGTGCTGGTCTTATCTCTCGCGACCAGCGGGTTGATGGGGTGGACGGCAAATCTCGGCGGGCAGATTCGTCACACGGAGATTCGCGCCGGTTTCACGGCGCCGGCGGAGACGGAGACTGAAGGCAAGCAGAAGAAAGAGAAGGAAGAAGATCACGAATAGCGAAACGGGAGATAATGCGCCCGTCATTTTCTCTCTCTCGCCTGTTGAGGCTTATAACCGTCAGTGAGGGTCTTCAAAAACGCCACGATCTGTTCTTCCTGTTCATCGGTCAACCCGAGGCTCCCGATCGTCGTGTCCATGTTTTGTGGGAACTCTGGGGGGGGCCAGCACGTCGTCTTCTCTCCCGGAGCGCCATGCGCGCAACGGGGGAGTTTATCGCGTGTGTTGTAGAAGTGGACGACTTCTTTCAGGCTCTTAAAGTATCCATTGTGCATATAGGCCTTGACGAAATCGGGACGCGGCCTCTTGTCCACATTCCGCAAGGTAGAAGCCTGGAACTTGCCGTCGAATTGAGGAGCGAGCCGGGCCCAATCGGAATTCGGGTTGAGCTGTGGATTTCTAAGAAAGTCGCCTACGCCTTTGTCAACATACGCCGGGCCTGCCTTGTTGGCGGTGTATCCGTATCGGTCCGGCTTATTATAGTTGAAATATGGAATCGCCGGGTTCCTGGGGACGCCGAGATTTGATGAGGTAAAGTCGGTGAATAACGGCGCCTTGCTTCCGACATCTCCGGGCGTGATCCTGCGGGCGGCCTTGCCTGCCAGGCTTTCGGTTCCATCCAGGTGGCAGGTATTGCACTTTGCCTTGCCGCGAAACAGGTCCCATCCCGCCATCTCGTCCGGGGTCAAAATCCGCTGGTCGGGGTTGGCGAGGGCGTAATCGAATTTCGACGAGAAAGGGCTGATCTCCGGCCCGGCCTCATAAGCCGCAATGGCGAGCGCGAATTGATCATAAGTCGCGTTTGAGCGGCCCCGGTCTTCCAGACTCAAGTGAACAGGCAACGGGTCATCCGCCGGAGGCGGCGCTGGTTTACCACACACCTGGTCGACATCGGATGGCCACTTGATCGCGAATGCTTGCCGGCCCCAGATGGCCTCAAAGAACTGCCTGTACGGGCTTTGTGAGAGCCGGCGCACGACGCAGGCCGTATCAGGTAGCCCCATTTCATTAGGATCAACCGGAGGCCCCTGCGCCTGTTCCGCCGCGGGATTCTGCAGGTAGACACCGGTGGCGCGCATGTCCCAGAAATTCCCGCCATAGAAATCCTCCTGCGTCTGGTTGTACTGGAGGGGAGGGAAATAAGGCGCATAGGTGTAACTCTGAGGTTTCCGGCGGCCGTATCGCGACTGCGCCGGGTCGCCCGAGGCGTTGCGCACCGATCCCGGATAAGCGACGGTAGTCGCATTTAGAATTGAGATAGGCCCGGTGAAGTCCACATCCGGCATATGACAAAAGGCGCATGCCTGATTTTTGTTGACCGAGAGCTGTTTGTCATAAAGCATGAGCTTCCCCAGCGTTTGCACCCGTTTCATACGGCTCCCAACGTCGTTTGGGATCGAGGGCAGTTGCGCCAGGGTTTCGGCGAAGATCTTGTCAATTTCAGCCTCCACCCGTTTTATTTCTTCTTCCAAGCCCGCCGGCGCCGGATTCTGTGGGACGCCATTCGGCGACGAAAAGCTTTGAGAGATGACGAACAGTCCGAGCATGAGCGCGCAAATTACTAACGATGCGATACGAGCCATACGCCTCTCAATCCTCCCTCGCGGTTTATCCCATCCCGTCTAGAGTTCTATTTAACTTGAATGAGGCGTCCGGAGATTCGCTCCCCTAATGTCGGGCAAACGCCTATGAGATCGCGCTTCTTCACGCGCTGAAAATGTTCAACGGCGAGGAAGGCTAGCGCCTTGCGTCCGAATGTGTCGGTACATGGCCGCACAGAGGAGAGTATTTTCAGCAAGCCCGGCGACTACGCTCGGTTTGACTTCAATATGGCGACAATTAAGAACCTCTTCAGCCTCTGCCCCGGCTATTCGTGATCTTCCTCTTTCTTCGTCTCCTGCCCGCCTTCGGTCTCCGTCTCCGCCGGCGCCGTGAAACCTGCGCGGATCTCGGTGTGGCGAATCTGCCCGCCAAGGTTCGCCGCCCAGCCCATCAACCCGCTGGTCGCGAGCGATAAGACCAGCGCGACTGCGACGACCCAACCAGGCAATCTCTCCGCGCGACGAAAGAGAATCAAACCTGCCAGCGCGACAATGCCGGCGCCCCCGGCCATCAGCAAAGCGAACAACGCCGCATCTTTGTGTTTATCGATCAGCGACTCCGCGACGCCGGGGAGATTCTCGACCATCTCTTCCGCGGGCTCTCCCGTGAAATAGACCGGCAGCGCGATCAAAGCCGTCAAGACAAACACGCCCAGACTGACCCGCTTGAGTTCTTCGCTGTTTCTCAGCAGCGCGAGCAGCAACAACAACACACCGAAGATTGTTCCGATTACAGGCAGGTGACTGAGCAGCAGGTGAACGTGCGCCCAATTCATAGATACCTCCTTCTCTTGAAAAATGTTTGGGATCGTTCCCCCAATGCGCTTGAATTTGTAAGGCGCGGTCACAGCCATCCGGATCTTCCTCCGGACCACACTGGGACGCCATGCGTGTTGCGCAGGAGCACAGTGTTCCGGCGCGCTCTTTAACCTCGCGCGCCAGCTTACTGCCCGCCCGGCCAAACAGTCTGCCCCGTTGTCGGCTCTCGATAAAACTGCAAGCCATATTCCACAGGTCTCAAGCGCTAATGGCATTGAATTCACTTTACCCGCTCAAAGCGCCGCTGCTCATCACTGCCTGTTATTGAGAATATTTCCCCAGCGCGCTGTGTTAAAGCGCGCGATGAAAAACAAATTACTTCGCGCCTCTGTATTCTTCCAGAATTCTCGGGTTAGGCGAAAACAAAGAGCTTAGCAGCAGAGACTCGGTGGTAAACCCTTTAGATCAATTCAAACCGAGGATTGCTGGCGTTCTTCACAGCGAATGGGGCTGGCCAGCTAGGACCACGCGGGCGGGTTCTGGCCGTCGTCGTAGGTCCCATACATCACGGGCCACCGCGCTTTTTGGCACGGCTGATGCAGCGAGTCTAAAAAGCGAAAAAAGGAGCTGGAAATGTCAAAGAACGAACGTAACGTTGAACACCAACACCTCTTCTCAGCTTGGTGAGGGAGCAGGCTTCAGGGGAGCGTTAGTCGAAAGAGGATAGATAGGAAAAGAAATGAGAATCTTGATCGCGGTTGATGGGTCGATCTGTAGCTATGCGGCAGTGAAGGAAATTGCCGCGCGACCGTGGCCGGCGGGTAGCGAG
>Ga0075421_100010458_pt1 | contig 11469 bp, 10 predicted proteins | sample SoiMetdeltSBSDD5_FD_75292 | JGI IMG/M metagenome (GOLD analysis project Ga0075421, IMG submission 75292) | Bulk soil microbial communities from a Populus tree surrounding site in Tennessee, USA - Soil MetaG P. deltoides SBSDD5 | ecosystem: Environmental > Terrestrial > Soil > Tree plantation...
GGAGGCCGCACGGCGCCCGAGCGCACGAGCTCGACGATGCGCTCCAGATGCCGCCGTTCGCGTCCGACCTTGGGCCGCAACGCGCGCACGTCCGGCCGCGGCGAAGCCGGCGCGGTGTTGCCCGAGGCAATGAACGCGGCGCGACCGCCGGGACGCAGCACCGCGAACGATTTCACGGCGACTTCGCCGCCGACGGTATCGAAAACCGCGTCGCAAGCCGAAACCTTGCGCGTGAAGTCCTCGGTCCGGTAGTCGATCACCTCTGCCGCGCCGAGCGCGCGCACGTAGGCATGGTTCTCGGCCCGCGCGGTAGTGATGACGCGCGCGCCGAGGTGTCTTGCGAGCTGGATCGCGAATCCCGCCACGCCACCCGCGCCGCCCTGGATCAGGATCGTCTCCCCGTGTTCGAGCTTCAGCGTGTCCTCGAGTGAAACAATCGCGGTCAACCCCGCCAGAGCGAGCGCCGCGCAATCCACGTGGGAAATCGCATCCGGCTTGCGTGCCACGATCGTGGCGTTGATCGCGATCTTTTCTGCGTACGCACCCTCCTGGCTCGTTTCGCAGACGCCGAAAACCGCCTCGCCGATCCGAAAATCCTTCACCCCGGAGCCGAGCGCCGCAACGACGCCGGAGAAATCCCGTCCAGGCACGTAGGGGAAGCGCGAAACCGGCGCGTAGCTTCCGGCGCGCATCTTCCAGTCGGCGGCGTTTACGCTCGCCGCGTGGATATCCACCAGTACTTCCCCAGCGCCGGCCACGGGGTCGGGAAGGTCGCCGTAGCGGAAGACCTCGGGCCCGCCGTGCTGCATGAAGAAAGCTGCTTTCACTGCAGCTCGGCGTAGATCGCATTCGCCGCGGCGACCGCGCGCAGCGGCTGCGCCCAGTCCGGATACTTCGGCGGGAATTCGGCGCGCACCGCCTCCGCGGTTTCGTCCGCGGACTTGCCCGAACGCTTAAGCTCGCCCACGCGGGAGCGCAGTGCGGTGAGGTAGTCGCGATAGCGGACAATGATGGCGGCGTCTGCGAGCTCACCGTGCGCCGGTACGAGGCGCTGCGCGCCCAGCCCCTCCATCGCATCGAGGCTCGCGATCCACGAGGCCACCCGCGACTGCGGCGTGGCGAACGCCGGGAAGATCCGACTCATCGCCAGATCGCCGGAAAAGAGCACCCGGTCCTGCTCGACGAAGAACACCGTGTCGCCACGCGTGTGCCCGGGGCCGAGCCGCAGCAGCCGCACGCGCACGCCGCCGAGGTCGAGGGTCTTCTCCTTCTCGAACACCTCGGCGGGCTTGCGGAACCCGGTGATGCCCTGCAGCGTCTCCGCGATGACCAGCGAGCGGCTGGCGAAGTTCTTCACCCACTGCATTCCCATCTCTTCGATGTCCTGCTGCTGCGCGGCCGCGCGGATCACCTTCGCCTCCGGCGGGAAGCCCGCCTCGCCCGTGGCGTGCTCGGGGTGGAAATGGGTGTTGACGATGTAGAACTCGGTGTTGCGGCTGAGCTTCTTCGCCTCGCGCAGCACGGCCTCGCCGTTCCTGCGGCCCATCCCCGGGTCCACCACCAGCGTCGCCTTCGTGCCCACGACGATGCCGACGTTCGGCACCATCGGCACCAGCTCGTCCGGAATCACGTACACGTGCTGCGAGATCTTGAACGTGTTGCCTTCCTTGACGACAGGCGGCGCCGGTGACTGCGCGGCTGCGTGGAAGGACAGGATGCACAGCAGGAAGACGACGTACCTCATGGCAGATCTCCTTGCTTGATCGCGCCGAGCAGCGTGACCGCGAACCTATTTCGCGAGCGGATCGGGCCGGATCTGGAACTTCACCACCCTCGGGCGGTTCTCCTTGCCTCCTTCGAGGTGAAACATCGCGCGTGTGGAGTAGGTCGCCCACAGCCCGCGTCCCTTCCAGCCGGCGCCGGAGTCGTCGACCCGGCCGTCCACCCACTTGGTGAAGAAGCCGATGGGATACGGCACGCGCAGATTGACGAACTTCCCGTCCACCAGCGCGAGCAGCGAATCGTTCATGTTCCCGGTGGCGATCGGTACGTCGCGTCCCAGCCCGGAGATGTTGAACTGGTCGACCCATGTGTAGTAGCTGGACTCCACGCTCCCCGGATCGCTCACATCCCTGAACTGGGGGCCGGGGAAGACGTGGAGCCTCCAGCCCTCCGGGCAGTGGCGACCGGTCGCGGCCTGCGGACCGTGGAGCGGGCCCTTGCATTTGCGCCGGTCGAATTCGCCGAGGTGCCCGCTCGAGAGCGAAACCCAGAAGCGTCCGTCGCGGCCAAGGTCGCCGCCGCGCACGCCGTAGCCCGGTGACGGCACCTCGTAGATCTCGGTAAGCGCGGTGTGCGTTGGATCGGCCCCCGGCGCGACACGCACGATGAGGCCCGGAAACGGCGCGAGCGACGTGCCCCAGACCGAACCGTCTGCGGAATTCACGGCCACGGAGTAGATGCCGATGTGCACGCGCTTGTCCTTCGCCGGATCGAGCGGCTCGTTCGGCTCGACCCACGCGTCGCGTTTGCCGTTGCCGTTCGCGTCGAGAATGTACGGCGTCCACCCTTGCGCGCGCGCTTCGTCGCCGGTCTGCTCGAAGGTGCGGCGGTCGAGCCAGCCGAGCACGCCGCCACCGACGCCGCCGCTCGAGGTCCACAGGGTATGGTTCGCGTCCTCCGCGAAGATCAGATGGTGGGTCGGATAGCAGGTGCCGATGAGCGTGAACTTGCCGCTATTCGGGTCGAACATCGAGAGATGCCGGGTAGAGCGGTCGAGCGGGAACACTTTCGCCGACGGATGGCTCGAGCCCTTCTTGCAGAAATCCGGATTCTCCGCCGGGCGGATGCGCACCGTGAACCACGGCCGCCCGTGCTCGTCCATCATCGGGTTGTGGTTGCTGGTCTGCGCGTCCCAGATCGGCTGGTCGCCCCAGTACGGCGACGGGGCCATGGCGTCGGTGCGATGCGAGGGTGTTTTCGGATCGCGCACCGGGTGCAACACTTCGCTCGCGCTGTGGCGCACGGGGTCGAGGATCGGCACGTAGTCGGTGCTGTTCTCGGCCGAGCCGTAGAACCTGCCATTGGCGTTGACCGTCGGCTTGCGCCGGTCCGTGCCGATCAGGTCATGCAGGTACGCGGTTGGCCGATGCCAGTCCCACAGCGTGAGCACGAGGTTGCGCTCGACGCCCTGCGGGCGCTGCGGGTGCGCGAACGGCCCCTCACCCTTGGCGATGCGGTCGGTCCAGTCCGCCCACAGCGCAAGCGACTTCTCCATGCCGATGCGGTTCGCCGCGTTGATCATGTTGTTCATCGCCTGTCCCGAAGCGATGCGGCGTGCCCAGGCCTCGGTCGATGACTCGAAATGCGCGAAGTCCTTGGGCATGGTGCGCGTGCCCTTCGTGCCCATCGCATGGCATGAAATGCAGCCGTTGGTCTTCACCGTATTGAGCCACTCGTGCTGGCTCTTGACGCCCTCGGCGATGCCGTTGCCCTTCTGGCCGGTGCCGGGAAAGTCGCTCTTCGGCGGGATCTTGAGCAGCGCGTACCAATAGATCGGCGGATAGTATTCGGCGGCCGCGGCGGCGCTCGGCGCCACCGTCGCCTGAAGATCGAGGCGCTTCCCAGGAGCGGCCCGCACCTTGGCCGAATCCACCAGCCCATAGCCGCGCACCCAGACGTTGTAGTTCGCTTGCGGCAGATCAGGGATCAGGTAGCGGCCGCGGTCGTCGGTCACGACGATCTTCGCGAATTTCGTGGGCAGCTCTGTGGTCTCGGCGATCACCCATACACCGGCCTCCGGGCCTTTGGCGCTTGTCACCGCGCCTTCGATTTCGGCAGCTCGAGCCAGCTGCGGCGCGGATGCCGCCAGCATCACGGCGATCGCTGTAACAACTTCCCGGCACCACGTACTCGCGCTCGTCATGTTTCGCCTCCTCGGATTTTCATTCTATGATGAAAGCGCCATGACCCGGCTCAGCGCCGCGCAATGGCGCTACTGCGCTAAGGTGGGCATTGCCACCGCGCTCGGCTACGCGCTGACGCAGGGCGGCCAGAACGAGTATGCGATCTACAGCGCGTTCACCGCGGCGCTCGTCGTCGGCACGAGCGTGGGCGAGGATCTCGCCACGTCCGCGAGCCGGGTGAAGGGTACTGTCGTCGGCATGATCACTGGAATCGTCGTGGCGGCGCTCGTCGGCCCGAGCATTCTCACCATCGGCGCATCGGCCGCGCTCACCGCCCTGCTCGCCCTGCTTCTCGGATGGGGTGTGCCGGTGGCGCGCATCGGCGTCACGGTCTGCGTCATCACGCTCGCGGTCCACAGCGTGGACGCAGTGCACTACGACCTTTACCGCGCGGTCAACACCCTGATCGGCATCGCGGCCGGGCTCGCGGTCACCTTGTTCATCTGGCCGGTACGCAGCCGCGTCGAGCTCGAACGCACCATGCAGCAGCTGCTATCGGTGTCGCGGGCGGTGCTCGACGCTGTTGCGCGCGGCGAGCAGGATCTTCGGCCGCTGCTCGGCAAGCTGCACGACCACATCGCCGCAGTCGTCAAGGCCGGGCGTGATGCACACCGCGAGTGGCAGGCCGGGCATCCGGTCGACGTCGAGGAGGCGCGCGTCATCGACGTGATCCGGCTGGGCGTCGACGTGCTGTCGGCCGCGCTTGGCAACCCATCGGCCGACGCCCTCCAGGCGCTCGGGCGCCGGGCCGACGAACTTTCGAAATGACTTACTTGTTCAGGTCCTTGGAAGCCTGGGTGCGGCCGCCCTGCACGCCGAGCCTGCCACCGGTGCCGAGTCCGCCCTTCACTTCCTGGGCCTTGTAGCTCCTCGCGGCCTTGACCAGGTTGTTGTAGGCGTCTGCGAAGGAGCTCGCGATGACCTTGCCCTCCGGCGTCTTGGTGTATCCGCCCATGGTGCCGCCGCCGCCGCCGCCGAATACGCTGCCCCAGGCGCCGAAGTCGGTCTTGGTGGAGTTGCCTTCCGCCGCCGCGAGTTGCACGCCCGAGCGATTGTCGATCAGCGTGAGCATGGTCGAGGCCTCCTTGAACTTCAGGCTGCCGGCGACGGCGCCGACCGTGGATCCCCACGAGCCGAGCTTGCTGGTGAGGCCGCCGACCGCGGCGCCGATTCCGCCGGAATCGCGGCTGCTGAAGGTGATGCTCGGGTTCATCGCGTAGTCCGCAGACACCAGCTGGCCCTTGCCGAAGTCGCTGCCCTGGCGCGCCTCGCCGGAGCGCTCGAGCTCGCGCTCCTGCCGCATCACGTTTAGCGCCGCGCCGCGCTCCACGACTACGAAGCAGTTCGATTCCTGGATCAGCATACGCAACAACGGCACGGTGGACTGCACTTGGTACTGCTGCATTTGCCGATACCAGCCCGAATTGCGGTCCTCCACCACGGTCAGCGTGCCGAGGGTCTCGCGGCACTTCTCGAGCTGCCCGCCGCCCGCCGCCTGCGACTGCGCGCAGGCGTTGCCCGCCCCCAGCGCGAGCAGCGAGATGGCCAGCACGGTTTGCTTTTTCATGTTCGTCCCCTGTTTCGTTATGAAGCGCTGAGGGCTAGCTTACGCTAACCCCCGGGGCAGGAAATACGCAAAACACCCCTTTGTAGCTGTGACGCACGACCCCTAACATCCGTTGACATATGCCGGTGCCATCGTTGCCCAAGCGAGAAAAATTACCGTGATCAGCGGCGCCCAGGCGGTGGTCGATTGCCTGCGGCGGGAGCGGGTCGAACACGTGTTCGGCATCCCGGGCACCATGAACCTGCCGATCCTGGACGTGCTGCGCGACACGCCGGAGATCCGCTTCATCCTCACCCGCCACGAGCAGGGCGCGGCGTTCATGGCGTATGGCTATGCGCGGGCGTTGAACCGTCCCGCGATCGTGACCGCGACCGAAGGGCCGGGCGTGACCAACCTTGCGACCGGCATCGGCGCGGCCTACAAGGGCTACGTGCCGATCATCAGCATCAGCGGTGCGCAGGAAATCTGGCTGCGAGAGAAAGACGCGAGCCAGGACATCGACCAAGTGACTTTTCACCTGCCGATCACCAAGTGGGCGTACTCGATTCCCGCGGCGTCGAAGATCCAGGAAGCGCTGCGCCGGGCGTTCCGCGTGGCGCTCGCCGAGCCGCTCGGGCCGGTGCACCTCGACGTTTCGAAGGACATTCTGCTTGAGAAGACCGTCGCCGAGCCGATCGCACCGCAGGCATACCGGCCCACTTCACTGCCGAGCTGCTCGGCCGTCGAGCTCGATCGCGCGGCGGCGCTGGTCGCGAAAGCGAAGCGCCCGGTGCTCGTCGCCGGAGGTGGCGTCATTCGCGAGGACGCGCTTTCCGCGCTCCAGCACCTTGCGGAAGCCACGGGAATCCCCGTGGCGACGCTCCAATACCACCCCGACGCCTTTCCCACCACGCACCGGCTCGCCCTCGGGCCACTCGGGCGCAACGGCTGGTCGAGCGCCAACCGCACCCTGCCGCAGGCCGACACCGTGATCGCGGTGGGCGCGCACCTCGATCTTTTCTCCACCCAGTTCCGCTACGGCATCATCAGCCGCGAGGCCGCGCTCATTCACCACAGCACGGTAGCGACCGACATCGGCGTGGTATTTCCGGTCGCGCAGGCGATCGTCGGCTCGACGCTCAGCTTCGTCGAAGGGCTTGGCGCGCGACTCAGGGGAACGTGGGATTGGGCTGACGTCGCGCGCGTACGCCACGAGTGGGACGCGGAGCGGCATAAGCTGATCGACTCAAAGGCAACCCCGATCCTCCCCCCGGTGGTGGCATACGCGATGCGCGAAGCCTTGCCCGCCGACGGCGTGATGATCATCGACGCCGGCAACGCCGGAAAGCACGTGCGCCCGTTCATGGACACGCACCAGCCGAATACCTTCATGTACATCAGCGACTGGGGCTCGGTCGGCGCCGGGCTGCCGATCGCCATGGGAGTCAAGCTGGCACGGCCGCGCCAGCCGGTGATGGCAACGGTCGGCGACATGGGAATGATGTGCAACATCGGCGAGCTCGAGACCGCGGTCCGCGAGCGCATCCCCGTGGTGTGCGTGGTCTTCAATGACCTCGGGCTCGGCAACGAGCGCGCGTTCCAGAACGAGCTCTACGGCGGGCGCACCTTCGCCGTCGACTATGGCGACGTCGACTTCGCCGCGCTCGCCCGGGTGCTCGGCGCCCACGGCGAGCGCGTGACCGAGCCCGACCGGTTGCTGCCTGCCCTCAAGCGCGCGCTGGCGAGCGGCCAGCCCGCCGTGGTCGACGTGATCATCGACAAGAATTTCCATGCGCCTGTCGTGTTTAAGACCTGAGGAGAAGCCATGCAACGCCTGTTTCTGGCAGTGGGAGCCATGATGGTCATCGGAATCGCATCGGGACAGGACATCGCGGTGTTGAGCGCCGGCGCTGTCGAGCCCGGCCTGCGCGCCGCGCTTGCCCTCTACGAGAAGAAAGCCGCCGTGACGTTCAACACAGCGCCGCAAATCCGCGAGCGCGTCGAGAAGAAGGGCGAGAAGTTCGACGTGGTGATCGTGCCGCCGGCAGTGATGGACGCCTTCGCGGAGGCCGGACGCGTCGAGCCGGAGCGCGTCCTGCTCGGACGCGTCGGCCAGGGCATCGCGGTGCGCCCGGGCGCGCCGGCGCCGGACGTCTCGAGCGTCGAGGCACTCAAGCGCGCCATGCTCGAGGCCGAGTCGGTGGTCTTCAACCGCGCGACCGGCGGCCAGTACATCGAAAGCATGCTGCGCAAGATCGGCGTCTACGACCAGATCGAGAAAAAGACCACGCGCTACGCGAGCGCCGCGGAGGTGATGGACCACCTTCTGAAGGGCAACGGCCGCGAAGTCGGCTTCGCGCCCATGACCGAGATCATGCTCTACAAGGAGAAAGGGCTGCGCTTCGTCGGCCCGCTGCCGCCCGAAGTGCAGCAGTACAACGCCTACGTGGCCTCGCCCATGCGCGGCGCGGCGAACGCGCAGGCCGCCGCGGCGCTGGTGAAGTATCTCGGTACGCCGGCGGCCAAGAAGGCGCTCGCTTCCGGCGGCGTGGAGTAGGCTTCCTTCAGGAACGGCGGGACATCAGCCGCGCGAGCTCCTGCTGCTCCTCCGGCTTCATGCCGTAGGAGTGATCGGCGTCGGGGAACTTGCCCTCGCGCACCTCGGCCGCGTAGCGGCGCAAGGCGTCAACCGCCACATCCGAGATCTGCGCGTAGCGCTTGGTGAATTTCGGCTTGAACTGGTCGAACACGCCGAGAAGATCGAACGCGAGTAGGAGCTGGCCGCAGCTCGCGGGCCCGGCGCCGATGCTGAAGGTGAAGATCTTCACCGCGTCGTCTACCGCCTTGGCCACCGGTGCGGGCACCGCCTCGATCTCGAAGCCCACCGCGCCCGCCTTCTCGATGGCGATGCCGTCCTCCACGATGTGCATCGCCTCGGCGGCGGTGCGGCCCTGCAGCTTGAAGCCGCCGTACTGGTGGACGAAGTGCGGGCACATGCCGACGTGGCTCATCACCGGGACGCCAGCGTCTGCGATGGCGCGGATGATGTGCGCCTTGTCCTTTCCGCCCTGCATCTTCACCACATCGGCGCCACCCTCCTTCATCAGGCGCAGCGCGTTCGTGACGCCGAGCTCCGGCGTGGCGTAGCTGCCGTAGGTCATCGCCACCAGGATCATGCAGTTCGGCGCGCCGCGGCGCACCGCCTGCGCGTGCGCGATCATCATGTCGATCGTCACCGGCAGCGTATTCGGGAATCCGTAGCTCACCATGCCGAGGCTGTCGCCGACGGCGGCGATGTCGATGCCGGCGCGCTCGGCCCAGACCGCGGACGGATAGTCCGGGATCGAGGCCATCACCACCTTCTCGCCGGCCTTCTTGCGCACGGCGAGGTCCGGCACCGTCAGCTTCTTGCGCTCCTCAGGCACGAAATTCCGTCTTCTGCGTGCCTTGATAGAGTGCCTTCACCTGCCGGCCCACGGCTTCGGCGTGCGCGGCGAGCGCCGCCTCGTCGAGGTCGGCCTTGGGCCGCGGCTCGGCGTCGAAATGACGGTACTTGTCGACGCCGCGCACCAGCATGGCCGAATCGCGCACCTTGGTCTGGCGCACGTAGGTTGGGATGTAACGGATCGACATGCCGATGCGGCGGTCGTTCGTGCGGTTCGCGTCCGAGCCGTGCACCAGCTTGATGTGGTGCAGGGACATCTCCCCCGCTCCCATGGCGAGGCCGACCGCCTTCGACTTGTCGACTTCGACCGCGATCTCCTGGCCGCGCGAGAGCAGGTTGTCCTTGTGGAAGGTGTCGACATGCGGCAGCTGGTCCACTTTGTGGCTGCCGGGGATCACTTGCATGTAGCCGTTTTCCCGGGTGACATCGGTGAACGCTACCCACGCCGTCACCACGTCGTCGGGCTCGAGGCCCCAGTAGGTCGAGTCTTGGTGCCAGGAGACGAAACCGGGGCTGTTCGCTTCCTTGATGAAAAAATTCGTGGTCCAGCACAGGATGTCCGGACCGATCACGTCCTCGACCGCGTCGAGGACCTTCGAGTGGTGCACCAGCTCGTCCGCCCAGGTGAAGAGCAGATGCATCTTGTGGCGCCAGTTGCCCTGCAACGGCTTGCCGGTTTTCGCCTCGTGCGACTCCAGCGCGTTGCGGAAGCGCCGCGCTTCCGCGGCGGTCATCACGCGGACCGGGGAGTAGTAGCCGTCGCGCTCATAGGCTTCTACTGCTGCCCGCGAGAGGAGCTTAGGCATGGATCGGACCGTCGATCGTCACCGGTGCGTCGGGCCGCCGAAAGCGCTCGATCGTCGGCTTGAGCTCGGGCCGGACATGATCTTCATTGTAGCCATTGAACAGCGTGCCGAGCAGGCCGCGCTCGACGTCGCTCGTGCCCATGACCCAGTCGGCGATCGGGAACGTGAGGTTCATGTTGCGGCTCATCATGATGCCGTAGTTGTGGTGCGCGGTGTGATGGCGGCGGATCGTGTTGATGAACGGCATGTGCCGCACGAACCAGTTGTCGCGCACGTGGCAGCAGTAGTGGAAGCTTTCGTAGATCAGGTACTGCGCGATGATCGTGACCATCAGGATGTAGCCGGCGTTCGGGTTCACCAGCGCGCCGAGCAGGAGCGCGAACGGCGTGCCCAGTCCCATGAAGGTGAAGAGCGCGCGCCAGGGAAAGAAGATGATGCGCCACTCGCGCGTGGTCGAAACCGTCATCTCGTTGTCGGTGAAGTACTGGTGGTGCTGCCGGGTGTGGCGGTCGTAGATCGCGCGCAGCGCCCAGACGTCGACCAGGCGGTGCATCACATACTTGTGGATCCACCATTCGAACATGTTGGAAAAGAAAAACACCGGAACCACCAGCAGCCATTCCCAGCTCGCGTCCTGCAGGCGCGACACGCACCACGCGATCACCGACAGGCCGACGGCGTAGATCACCCCGATGTGCAGCGGGCCGCTGTACAGAGGATGGATCTGCGCCTGATACTCGGCGCGGAACTTGAGCTGGCGCTCCGACGGGTTATGCGTGTCGACCAGTTCTGCCATGGGCCCTCCGTTTCTCGACCAGATCGAGGAACTTCTCATACTCCCGGTCGTCGACGCCGTAGCTGTGGTCGTCGTCCGGAAACGTCCCTGCGCGCACGTCGGCGGCGTAGGCCTTCAGCCCCGCCACCGCAACCTCGGTGAGGTTGGCATAGCGCTTGGTGAACTTCGGCTTGAAATCGGTGAACGCGCCCAGCAGGTCGTAGGACAGCAGGATCTGCCCGTCGGTGCCGGCGCCCGCGCCGATGCCGATGGTCGGAATCTCGAGCTGCTGTGAGATCACCCGGGCGATCTTCGCCGGCACGGCCTCGAACTCGAGCATGAAGCAGCCCGCATCCTGGATCGCGAGCGCATCCTCCAGGATTTTCAGCGCCGCATCCGCCGTGCGCCCCTGGATCCTGAATCCTCCGAACATCGCGACCGTGTGCGGCGTGAGCCCGATGTGCGAAGCGGTCGGGATACCCGCGTCAACCAGCGCCTTCAGCACGTGCGCCTGCGACTTGCCGCCCTGCGGCTTGACCGCGTCGCACGCCGCCTCCTGCATGAAGCGCGTGGCGTTCGCGAGCGCTCGATCGATGGTGTGGTAGCTCTGATACGGCATGCAACCCAGGACAAAGGTATTCGGCGCGCCTCGCCGCACTGCAGCAGCGTGCAGCAGCATCATGTCCATCGTCGCCGGAATGGTGTTCGGATGACCGTGGCAGGTCATCGCCAGGCTGTCGCCGACCACGCAGACGTCGACCCCCGCGCTCTCGGCCCATTTGGCGGAGGTGTAATCGAGCACCGACGTGTAGACCATCTTCTCGCCGGTCTTCTTCGAGTCGCGGATCTCGGTGATCGTCCGCTTCTTGCGCTCTGCGGGCTTGGCTGTTTCGGCCATTCGCGCCAACTATACCTTGCCGCGGGTATATCAT
>Ga0075421_100010459_pt1 | contig 11469 bp, 12 predicted proteins | sample SoiMetdeltSBSDD5_FD_75292 | JGI IMG/M metagenome (GOLD analysis project Ga0075421, IMG submission 75292) | Bulk soil microbial communities from a Populus tree surrounding site in Tennessee, USA - Soil MetaG P. deltoides SBSDD5 | ecosystem: Environmental > Terrestrial > Soil > Tree plantation...
GAAAAGGTTGTCGATCTCGTGTTCCATCTGGAGAAAGTGAAAAGCGTACGCGAGCTCACGCGGTTACTGGCGATCGGCGGACCCGCCAAGGCTGTGAAGCGCAGGATTTCACCGAGGGGGACGCAAAGGACGGGCAGGAAGGCGAAGTAAACCGTCCGATCCCTTTTGCGTTCTATTCGAGCCGGCCGTTCAGCTGTTGTCCGTTTCTTGAACCGACCTTTGCGTCCTCCGCGTCCTTCGCGGTTAATTTAGGAACTCTATGACCCAATCTCCGACCATCGGTGTCATGCTCGGCGACGTGACCGGTATCGGTCCCGAGATCACCGCGAAAGTCCTGGCCGCCGGCATTGCAAAAGATCGCGCCAATCTCATCGTCATCGGCGATGCCCGCGTGCTCGATCTCGGCATCCGGGACGCTGGCGTGAATCTTCCCTACACGCAGTACACGAGCATCGATGAAGTGCGGTTCCCGCGCACTGATCTTCCGCTCGTCGATCTGGGGAACGTCGATCCAGCGCAGTTCAAGCGGGGCGAAGCTTCACCCGACTCGGGCCGGCTCACGGGCGATACACTCAAGGTCATGATCGACCTCGCGCTCGCCGGCAAGCTCGATGGCATATGCTTTGCACCGCTGAACAAAGGCGCCATGCACCAGGGCGGCTGGAAATTCCACGACGAGCACCAGATGTTCGCGAAATTGACCGGCCACACCGGCTTTTTCGGCGAAATGAACGTGATCAAGGAGTTCAGCACGTTCCGTGTGACCTCTCACGTCGCGTTGCGCACGGCGATCGACATGATCACCCCCGAACGGATCACGTCCGCCGTCGAGCTCGCGCAGAATACGCTGCGCGCGGCCGGTCACGAGAAGCCCCGCATCGCCGTCGCGGCGCTCAACCCGCATAGCGGCGAGAACGGCCTTTTCGGCGACGAGGAAATCCGCATCATCCGCCCGACCGTGGAAAAATTGCGTGCCCGCGGTATTGCATGCGTCGGGCCGGTCTCATCGGACGTCATATTCCTGAAAGCGCTGCGCGGAGAATACGACGGGGTCGTGATGATGTACCACGACCAGGGACAGATCGCGACGAAGCTGCTCGGATTCAACAAAGGCGTGACAGTGACCGCGGGACTGAAGTCCGTATTCACCACGCCTGCGCACGGCACGGCTTACGACATCGTCGGCCAGGGCAAAGCCGATCCGGGCGCCATGGAACACGCATTGTTACTCAACGCGAAGCTCGTTTCCGCGCGGCTCGCGGCGAAAGACAATGCACCCGTGCAGGCTGCGTGACGTTTCAATAGCAATCACAACGAGGAGGAAAATATGACTGCATTCCGTACTTTGCCCGTGGCGGCTGCGTTGCTGACGTGTTTTTCGTCGGCCGCTATTGCCGCAGAGGCCTATCCCACGCGTCCAATCCGGATGCTGGTGGGCTTTGCACCCGGCGGTGGAACCGATAGCACGGCGCGCGCGCTCACGCCCAAGCTGAGCGACCGCCTGGGCCAGCAGGTGATCGTCGACAACCGACCGGGCGCATCAGGCAACATCGCCACGGAGATCGTCACGAAAGCGCCCGCCGACGGCTACACGATATTGCTCGGAACAATCGCCGCGCTCGCCATCAATCCGACGCTGTTCGGCAATCTGCCTTTCGATCCGCTCAGGGATCTCGCTCCCGTCATCCGCGTAGCGGATTCCACGAACATCCTCGTCGTTCACCCCTCCGTGCAGGCAAAGACAGTGAAAGAGCTGATAGCGCTTGCAAAACAGAAATCCCTGAACGCCGGCTCTTCCGGCGTAGGCGGCACGGGCCACCTTGCGCTCGAACTTTTCAACGTGCTCGCCGGCACCAAGATCACACACATTCCTTACAAGGGCGGCGGGCCGGCGATGATCGATCTGCTCGGGGGGCAGATCAATCTCATTTTCGCGACGGCTGCAAGCGCGGTGCCGCACATCAAGACAGGCAAGATCAATGCGCTCGCGGTGTCGACGTCGAATCGCTCCAAGCTCGTGCCTGAGTTGCCGACCGTAGCCGAAGCCGGCGTAAAAGGATTCGAGGCCAATAACTGGAACGGCCTGGTCGTTCCGGCGAAAACGCCGAAGCCGATCGTCGATCGCCTGAACAAGGAGTTCACCGCCGTCCTCAACATGCCCGACATCAAGGACATCCTGTTCAAGCAGGGGCTCGACGCGGCGCCGGGCACGCCGGACGCCTTCGGTGCCTACATCAAGTCGGAAACGGCGAAGTGGGCAAAGGTCATCAAAGCTTCCGGGGCGAAACCGGAGTAGCGCGCAGTCAGGAGTCGAGTCGATGAAGTTTCGAGCACCCGGATCTCAATCCTTGCGTAGCCTCGCCACCCTTTGCTTCGCAAGCGCGGCGTGCGCGCTTGCGGCACCGGCCTGGAGCGCCGAATGGGCACCGCAGAAACCGGTCCGCATGATCGTCGGTTTTCCTCCCGGCGGGGCCACGGATCTCGTCGCACGACAGATCGCGCCGAAAATGTCGCAGGGTCTCGGTCGCCAGGTGGTTGTCGAGAACCGCCCGGGCGCGAACGGCGTGATTTCGAACGAGCTCATCATGCGTGCCGACCCCGACGGTCACACGATGGGGTTCGGCCACATCGGCACGCTCGTGATCAGCCCCGCGATCACGAAGGTTCCGTACGACGTGCAGAAGGATTTCGCGCCGATTGGCCTGGTGGTATCGCTGCAGAACATCATCGTGGTGACTCCCTCGCTTCCGGCGAAGACGCTGAAGGACTACCTCGCGCTCGCGAAAACGAAACCGGGACAGATGTTGTACGCGAGCTCCGGCAGCGGCAGCCCCGGTCACCTCGCCGCCGTGCTGCTCGAATCGATGACGGGCGTGCAGATGACGCACGTTCCGTACAAAGGCGGCGCGCCCGCCATCGTCGATCTGATCGCCGGCCACGTTCCGTCGTTTTTCGCCGTGATCTCCACCGCCGTGCCGCACGTGCGCTCGGGCAAGATTCGCGCGATCGCCGTCACGGGCGCGAAGCGCGCCGAGGCGCTTGCGAATGTGCCGACCGTCGACGAAGCGGGGATAAAAGGGTATGCGGCGACGAACTGGTACGGCATGCTTGCGCCGGCCGGGACGCCCGGGCCGGTCGTCGACCGGCTGAACCGCGAGATCAACACTGCCCTCAAGGCCCCGGACGTCGTAAGCTATCTCAAGGACAACGGGATCGATCCGGCTCCGAGCTCCCCGGCGGAATTCGCGCGCTTCGTCTCCGCAGAGCAGAAGAAGTGGACGCCGATCATCAAGAAATCCAACATCAAGGTGGAGTGAACCCGCGGTTCACTCCACCGAGTGTGCAGTAAACGAACAGAGGGACTCCCACGGTTTCCCTCCGAAACTCCTTTCCTTCGGCGATCTGACGATCGCTCCGCAGCCCAGGGAGATTGCAAATGTCCGACCACGTCTACAAGCACATCGAGCTCACCGGTTCCTCGAAAACGGGCATCCAGGACGCGATCGAAACGGCTATCGGCCGCGCCGCAAAAACATTGCGCGGCATGCACTGGTTCGAAGTGACCGACACGCGCGGCTATATCGAGGACGGCAAGGTGGCATACTGGCAGGTGACCGTCAAAGTGGGCTTTACACTCGAAGAGTAGTCCGATGAAAATCCTCGTCCTGCCCGGCGACGGCATCGGCCCCGAGATTACCGATGCCACCTTGAACGTGCTCGATCGCGCAAACGCGAAGTTCAGGCTCGGACTCGAATGGCAGATGGCCGAGATCGGGCTCGCATCGCTGAAGAAGCGCGGATCGACGCTGCCTGACGACGTGATGGAAGCCGCGCGTGCCGCGCCCGGGATCATTCTCGGGCCCGTCGATCACCTGCAATATCCGCCGCGCGAGCAGGGCGGGATCAATCCATCGGGCGAGCTTCGGGTAAAGCTCGATCTCTTCGCAAATATCCGGCCCGCGAAGTCGCGGATGGGCGTCGGCCTCACCGGGAAACCGGTGGACCTCGTGATTTTCCGCGAGTGCACGGAGGGCTTCTACGCGGACCGCAACATGTTCATGGGCCGCGGCGAGTTCATGCCCACACCCGATGTAGCGCTGGCGGTGCGCAAGGTGACCGCGCGTCAATGCAATCGGATCGCGCGCGTCGCCTTCGAGTGGGCACGTAAACGCCGCAAGCGCGTCACGGCGGTTCACAAAGCGAACGTGCTGCACATCTCGGACGGCTTGTTCCTGCGCGAAGTACGCGCGGTCGCGCAGGATTATCCGGACATCGAGCTGGACGAAAAAATCGTCGACGCGATGGCCGCGCTCCTCGTGCGAGATCCTTCGAAGTTCGACTGCATCGTCACGGGTAACATGTTCGGCGACATCCTTTCGGATGAAGCGTCGGAAATCTCGGGGAGCCTCGGTCTCGCGGGCTCCGTCATGGCCGGAGACGACGCATGCTGCGCGCAGGCCCAGCATGGATCAGCGCCGGACATTCAGGGGCAGGACAAAGCGAATCCGACTTCGCTGATTCTTTCGGCGGCGATGCTCTTCGACTGGCTCGCGGACCGGCACGAGCGCGCCGAGTTCAGGAATGCGGCGAACGCGATCGAATCGGCGATCGATACGGCGCTACAGTCGCCCGACACGCGGACCCCAGACCTCGGCGGAAAGCTCGGCACGCGGGCGTTCGGAAAGCAGATCGCCGAACGGATTTAGCGTCAGCCCGGCGGGCCCTTCAGCTCAACCGTATTGCCTTCCGGATCACTGATGTAGATCGACGGGCCTGTCCCGTCCGCGCCGTAGCGCTGCTTGGTCTCACCCGGCACCACGCCGTGTTTGATCAGATGCGCGATGACAGCGAGCTGGTCGAACGGCTCCACGCGCAGACAGAAGTGATCCATGTTGCGGCCTTCCGCGCCGGGGGCCGCGCCACCTTTGCTGCCGAGCTCTCCGTCGATCGTGACGAGATCGATGAGCGACTGGCCCGCCCGGAGCTGGATCAGCCCAAGCTCCTGCCTCTGGCGCTCGATCCTGCAGCCCAGAACGTCGCAGTAAAAGCGCGTCATGCGCGTCGCATCCTGCACGCGCAATACGACGTGGTCCAAGCCCAGAACGTGAATCATGGTTCGGACCGCACGCCGTCACTTCACCCTATTTGCGAAACACGACTTCGTATCTGCCCATGTTCCCGACGAGCCGATTTCCTTCGACTTTTCCTTTGAAGCCGAACGAGCAATCGCCCGCAGTACCGCCTTTGGCCGTGGAGCGCACGCCGATGACGTCGCCTTTGACGCTTCCTTCGACGGGATACTCACCGCGGCAACTGCCTTGATGCAATGTCGCGGTTCCTTTTACTTTGCCGCCTTCTGCGCTGTTGATGACGAGCGTCACACCAAATCGTCTCTGCCCTCCCGACCCATAAACTTCATAGTCGCCATTGTAGGTACCGGCAATCGACTCCTGCGCGAAAGCTGTCGTCGTTGCGCATGTCAAGGCAATGCAAGCGCTGGCAATCAGGAGCTTCATAGTTCCCCCTATTCAACAAAGCTGCGGATTACTTCGTGATGTCTCCGAGACAGAGATACTTCACTTCGAGAAACTCTTCCATCCCGTACTTCGAGCCTTCGCGCCCGATGCCCGACTCCTTCACGCCGCCGAACGGCGCGACTTCGGTCGAAATGATACCTATGTTGATGCCGACGATGCCGGATTCGAGTCCCTCCGCCACGCGCCAGATGCGACCGATGTCGCGGCTGTAGAAATACGCCGCAAGCCCGTACTCCGTATCGTTCGCGAGATCGAGCAGCTCCTGCTCGGTCTTGAAACGGTAGAGGGGCGCGACCGGACCGAACGTTTCCTCGTGCGTGACTTTCATCTGCGGCGTTACGTCCGCGAGCACAGTGGGCTGGAAATACTGGCCGCCTTTTTCGTGCCGCTTCCCACCCGTCATGATGCGCGCGCCTTTGCCCACCGCGTCGCTAATGTGCTCTTCGACTTTCTCCACCGCCTTCATGTCGATGAGCGGACCCTGCACGACACCTTCTTCGAGGCCGTTGCCCACCTTCATCGCCGCTACTTTGTCGGCAAACTTTTTCGCGAATGCGTCGTACACGCCGTCCTGCACGAACAGGCGGTTCGCGCAGACGCAGGTCTGGCCCGTGTTGCGATACTTGGAGGCCATCGCGCCTTCCACCGCCGAATCGAGGTCGGCGTCGTCGAAAACGATGAACGGCGCGTTGCCGCCGAGCTCGAGCGAGACTTTCTTGACGGTGCTCGCGCACTGCGCCATCAGCTGCTTGCCGATCTCGGTGGATCCGGTGAAGGTGAACTTGCGAACGAGCGGATTGGTCGTGAGCTCCTCGCCGATCGGACCGGCGGAACCCGTGACCACCGACAGCACGCCTTTCGGAATGCCCGCACGCTCGGCGAGCTCGCACAGCGCGAGCGCCGAGTACGGCGTCATCGAAGCCGGCTTGATGACCATCGTGCAGCCGGCTGCCAATGCGGGACCCGCTTTGCGGGTGATCATCGCGTTCGGGAAATTCCAGGGCGTCACGGCGGCGCAGACGCCAATCGGCTGTTTGATCACCACAATCCTGCGATCGGGGCTTTGCGCGGGTATCGTGTCACCATAGACGCGCTTCGCTTCTTCCGCGAACCACTCGATGAAAGACGCGCCGTAAGCAATCTCGCCGCGCGATTCTGCAAGCGGCTTGCCTTGCTCCACCGTCATCAGGACAGCGAGATCTTCCTGGTTCGCCATCATGAGGTCGAACCATTTGCGCAGGATCGCCGCGCGCTCCTTGGCCGTCTTCGCGCGCCAGCCCGGCAGCGCAACATTCGCGGCCTCGATCGCACGGCGCGTCTCCGCCTTGCCCATTTTCGGCACCCTGCCGATCTCGCGACCGTCAGCGGGGTTGTATACCGGCAGCGTGGCCTTGTCGTCCGCGTCGACCCAGGCGCCGTCGATGTAGCACTGCTGGCGAAAGAGGTTCGCGTCCTTCAGCTGGAATGCAGGTTTTACTCGGTCTAGCATGGGAGTCTTCCGTGAAATAAGTAGGACAGCGGGGACACCGTGAGGCCGTTCAGTATAGCAAAATTGGCTTTCAGATCCTCGACCTGCATTCCCTTGCTTGCACGGCGGTTGATATAATGCCTCAGCTCAGACGCCGAGCACTGGAATGACAGAACAACACGGAAAAACACTGATGCCCGCTATTCCGATGCCCCTAGGTCAGAGACTGGCCTGCCTTGCCATTGTCGTATCGCTTCTGGCGGGCTGCGCCATGGGTACAAATCCGCGAGATCCGTTCGAAAGGTTCAACCGCGGCGTCTATGAGTTCAACGAAGCCGTCGACCGGGCAGTCCTCAAACCGGTCGCCGAAGGCTATCGCTTCGTACTGCCCCAATTCGTACGGTCGAGCGTGAGCAACTTCTTCTCGAATATCAACGACGTCATCGTCGCGCTCAACAATCTGCTGCAAGGCAAGTTCACGAACGCGTACACGGATTTCGGTCGCATCGCGATCAACAGCACGCTGGGCGTTCTCGGGCTTTTCGATATCGCTTCGGAAGCGGGCATCGAAAAGCATGACGAGGACTTCGGCCAGACGCTGGGCTGGTGGGGCATGCCGGAAGGTCCTTTCATCGTACTGCCGCTCTTCGGTCCAAGCACCGGGCGGGATGTCGTGGGTCGCGTTGGCGACTGGTTCAGCGATCCTGTCACGTATGTCGACCCGACCCGCAGCCGCAATCAGCTGTGGGGTACGCGCCTCGTGAATCGCAGGGCCGAGCTGCTCGACGCAAGCAAAGTACTGGAAACCGCGGCGCTCGATCCCTACGAATTCGTTCGCGATGCATACCTGCAACGCCGCCGTAATCTGACTTATGACGGCGCGCCGCCGCCCGATCGCGATTTCCCGGACGCGCCGCCGAAGCAGCAAACCCCACCGGCGAAGCAGCAGACCCCACCTCCCAAGCAGTCCGGTTTCCCGAGCGGAGATGAGCCGAGCAGTGTCGGCTCGGTGCTCGTAAGCGGCGACACGCATGCACCCGTCGTGGCCGCGTTTCCGCAAGGCGCATTGCCCGACTCCCCTCCTTTACGGACGCCTGCTGCAAAAGCTTCCGAAACCGAGGCTCCGACCCAGGCGCCGAACCTCGCCCAGTTCTGGCGGGCACTGCGCCTCAACTTCACGACGAAGCAGTAATCGTTTGCTCCAGCCATGCATGAACGTGCGTGGCGACGTCTTCCCAGCCGGGCTCCAGCATCATCAGGTGCGCCATGTCGGGAAAGATGCGCGGCGTGACACCATGGAACCGCGCACTTTCTTCAATCATGGAAGCCGTGAAGAACGCATCTTTCGCGGCGCCGATCACGAGCGTTGGTAGCCCCACGGACGCCGCAATCCAGAAATACTGCGGCCACGCGAGATCGACGAGCGCGCGTTGCGATTCCTGCTGTGTGCGCCTGAGGTAGCGGCTGACCTCCGCTTCGGTAACACTCGCCGAAAACAAATAGTCGCGCACCCTTCTCAGCGCAGACACATCCGCGGCGCCGAACTGCATCGCGTTCAGCCCGAACAACAGAGGCGGATCTCGCATCGCGAGGGACAGGAGGCTGCCGCCCAGCCCGTGTGGAGGGACCGGCGCCATCAGCACGGTCGCACGCGCGTTGCAGCGGCGCGCCGCTCTCTGCACGACGATCGCGCCCATGGAATGCCCGATCAGAACGGGACGGCTTCGCAGCTCGCCCGCGACCGCCGCGACGTCGCTCACATAGTCGTCAACGCTCGCGAGATGAAGCTTTTCCCGTCCGGCGCTCGCGCCATGACCGCGCAGGCTCAGGGCATGTGCTTCGTACCCGAGCCTCGCAAACCAAGGCAGGAAGTACTCGGCCCAGCACCAGGCACCGACGTACGCTCCGTGCACGAACAGCAGCGGTGCCGCCCGCGGCTCCCCTCGCGGTTCTCGCGTCAGCAGCTCGAGCTTCATGCATGTGCGGGCTGCTCGCCGCCGCGGGAGGCAATAAAAAGCCCCGAGAAAATCAGGAGTGCACCCACGTAGTGGTACCAGAACAGCGATTCGCCGAGGAACATCCACGCGAGCACGGCCCCGAAAAGCGGCATCAGGTGCAGAAAGGCGCTGGCACGCTCGCTGCCGACACGTGCGACGCCGGCGTTCCAGAAGAAATAGGCGAGGACTGACGGGAAAAGTCCGAAGTACGCCACGGCCGCCCACGTGAGCGGCCCCCACTGCGTGCGTTGCCCCGAGGCGTAGTCCCACGCAAATACCGGAAGCAGCACGGCAACGCCGATCGCGATGACCGCGCCGGTGAACGCCGTCGAAGTGAGCTCGCGCGGCCGCCAACGCAGACACACCGTATAGACGGCCCACGCGAGCATGGCCGCGAGCACCCAGATGTCTCCGCGGTTCAACCTGAAGTGAAGCAGTGCTTCCAGCTCGCCCTGTGCGACGATCGTCAGCACGCCCAGGAGTGAAGTGGCCACTCCGACTGCCTGGCGTCGTCCGAGCGGCTGGCGCAGCACGAGAACGTTGATCGCGATGATCAGAATCGGGATGACGGAGTTCAGCAGGACGCCCGTCGTCGCCGTGGTGTATTTGAGGCCCGTGTAACTCAGCGTGTTGAATGCCGCGACGCCGAGCACGCCGAGCAGGACGAGCACTTTCCACGAACGAAGCAGGCTGCGCCACTCGCGTGCGATGGGCCCGGCGACGAATGGAAGCAGTATCAGGAGCGCGACGAACCAGCGCCAGAAAGCCATCGCGATCGGCGACATATGACCCTGGATGCCGCGTGCCAGCACCCAGTTACCGGCCCAGAAGAGTGACGTAAAAACGAGCAGCGTATAAGCCGCGGAGGTGGTTTTTGCGCCGATCACGAGCACGCTCCGGCGCGGAGCCCGCGAGCGAGCGAGCGCTCGAAGGCAGGTGTCAATTCAGCCGCGCGACGAGGGGCTCGAGCTCCGCGATCCGCTGCGCGATGCGTTTGCTATCGTGTGCTTGCGGCCTCAACTTCAGATACTGGCGCAGATCGGCCACGGACGCGCGGAAGCACTCGAGCTCCGCATAGAGCTCGCCCCGCTCGCGATAATCTTCGGCCGCTTCGGGCAGAAGCGCGAGTATGCGCTCGGAGGCGGAAAGCGCCTTCAGCGGTTCGCCGCGGCTCGCGTAAATCGCGCGGAGGTTGCGCAACATGCGCGCGAAGATTTCCCTGGGCGGGGCGGAAGCAAGAAGCCCAGGCACCACGGCCGGCTCGAGCTCGATGTCAGTCGCGAACGCCTTCAGGCGCTCCTGCAAGTCCTCCAGCCCCAGGGATGCACCGCGCGCATAAGGATCCAGGATGATCGCGCCGTCGCGCAGGACGCATTTCACGAGGAAATGCGCCGGAAACGACACGCCCTCGAGGGGCAGGCCTATGCGCCGGCCGATTTCTATGTACAGCACGGCAAGCGTGATCGGAATGCCGAGCCGGCGATCGATCACGTCGTTCAAAAAACTGTTGCGCGGATCGTAGTAATCGCCTGCGTTACCGCTGAAGCCGAGTTCGTCGAAGACGTAGCGATTGAGCGAAATCAGGGCCTCGGTGGTGCTGATATCCGCGCGCAAACGGCGCCGCAACACGGCGCCCATCTCGTCGATGCGGCCGAGGTAGCCATCGACATCGAGGTTGTCGTATTCCTCCGCCGCGATGAGCAGCGCGCCCTCGGCGAGGCTCACGTCTTCCGACGGCATGGAGGTAAGGCGTTCCCAGCGTTCCCGCGCGCCCAGCGTCACGTAGGCCTCGCCAGCGGAAGATTCAGCAGAAGGTTCTGCGGCTTCATGCGCAGCGTGGCCTCGGGTGTCATCGCGAGCCCGAGAAACACGGGAGCGCCGCGCAGCTCCGGAACGACCGCGGCAGTATCCATGAATTCCACTCGAAAAAGGCCGATCACGCGCTTCATTGCCGCTTCGTCTACTTCGCCGCCATTATAGATGTCGTTCAGCATGGCGGTCGCCTCGGCGTCGAGACCGACGTGCCAGACCCACTCGTCGTCGGGGATCTCGCGTATGGATTCGATCTTCACGTTCACGCCGTGAAAGTGGCCGATCCAGCGTTCGAGCACGCGCGCGAACGCAGCCGCACCCGCGCGCCCGGGACTCAGGTCGAGGACGAGATCGTGACGTTCGTCGCGCGTGAAATAGTCGACATGGCTGGCTTCGTCGAGGACATCGAGCTCCGCGCTTTTGAGCGGCGCCTGAAGCTCGCGCAGGAAGCGCCCCACTTCCCCGAGGCCGGCGGTGGTTGCATAGCTGTGCACTGTCTCCTGGTCCGCCACCATCACGGCGCCACGATCGATGTTCACGCTTTGCGGCCTGAAGAACAGCTCCGCGGCCCGCGCCTGGAGACCGTTTTCGACACCGTCGAGAACGCTGCGCAGAATCACTTGTGCCGTGTGGTGAACGAAAGGCGGCGGAACGG
>Ga0075421_100010461_pt1 | contig 11468 bp, 10 predicted proteins | sample SoiMetdeltSBSDD5_FD_75292 | JGI IMG/M metagenome (GOLD analysis project Ga0075421, IMG submission 75292) | Bulk soil microbial communities from a Populus tree surrounding site in Tennessee, USA - Soil MetaG P. deltoides SBSDD5 | ecosystem: Environmental > Terrestrial > Soil > Tree plantation...
CGGAAGTCGTGCAGGTACCGGCTGGCACGCTCGCGCGCTATGTGGGCATGTACGACACAGACGATGACGGCAGAAAGCACTTCGTCACCGTTACGCAGGAAGGCGTCGACTTGTGGTTCGACTACGACGGCAAGGGAAAGGAACTGCTGATCGCTCTTTCTCCGACGCGATTCTCGTGGACCGGCACGATCGTGGAGTTCTCGACGGCGGCCGGCGGCATGATGAACATCACGATTCACTACGTCGAAGGCACGGAACGGGGCGCGCGCAGGAAATAGGTTGTTACAGAACCTCGTTGCGTAGCTCTGGAAACACCTTCGACACCTTGTTGAGCAGATATTCGCCGTAGGTGCCGGAGAAATCGTGGACGCTGGCGTGGTCCCACCGCTCGCTGGAATCGTCGGTGGGACCGTCGTTCGTGAGTCCCTCGACCGGCAGCATTCGGGCATCGAAACTCGGATCGAAGAAGAACGGAAACGACAGTCGATCGCGGGATGAGGTATTGAGCACACGATGTGGCGTCGAGCGGTAGGTCCCGCGCGTCAGGCGTTCGAGCATGTCGCCGATGTTGCAGAGAAAGGAGCCGGGAATCGGCGGCGCGTCGATCCATCGCGAGCGCGATTTCACTTGCAGGCCTCCGATATCATCCTGCCGCAGGATCGTGAGCAAGCCGTAGTCAGTGTGTTCGCCAACGCCCCACCCAGTCTCGGCTCCTTGCGCTGCGCTCGCGTGCGGGTAGTTGAAGATGCGAAACAGGATCAGCGGATTGCGGAAGTAGCGCTGCTGGAAATAGTTCTCGTCCAGACCGAGGCCACGTGAGATCCCGGACATCAGCGCATGACCGAGCGTGGTCAACGAATCGAGATACGCCAGCACGGTGTCACGGAAACCAGGAATTGCAGGAAACAGGTTCGGCCCGTGAAGGGGTGTGCCCGCCCGGACCGCGGGATCATCGCTCGACAACTCCGCTCCGAAGTAGATCCCCTCTTTCCGGTCCGGCTTGCCCGATGTGAGTTCGCGACCTACCGGAAAGTATCCCCGCCAGGCGCGGCCTCCGCGCGACATCGCGATCTGCATCTTCAGCGATTCGCTCTGCGAGAAGAACGCTCGGCTCAGCGCTTCTAATCGTTGGCACAGCGATTCATCGACACCGTGATTGACGACGTAGAAGAATCCGGATTCGCGGCAGGACGCGCCGATTTGCTCCGCCGTGCGAACGCGTTCCGCGGTGTGATTCACCAGTGGCGCGACGTCGATCACCGGAACGTGCGAGAACTCGCTCAGATTCATCTCAGCTCTTCGCCACCTGCCAACATCCACTCCGCCACGTGAGTAGCGTATCCGCGTTCAGCACTGCGTCGTTCTGGAAACGACCAAACAGCCACGAAGCCTTCCTCGCGCTCGGCCGTGTCTGTCTTTGCCGGCAATCGCTGCGTATGCGTCAGCAATTCCGACGCGGCCATCCTATCCTGTAGCGGCCAATGTCTAAACCGCACCGGACCAAGGAACATCGATGAGTGGAGGTGACGCAATGTCACGAGACCATGCCGAGTCGGATCCGCCCGGGCCCCGGCAAGCCGTCGTGCTGATTCACGGCATCGGCGAGCAGCGGCCAATGGACACGCTGCGAGCGTTCGTGGCCGCTCTCCTGCCTGAGGACAAGCAACACGCCAACTCGGTCAGCTCAGGTCAGGCTGAGACGCAAGATCAGCAAAAGTACTACAGCAAGCCAGATACCCTCGGAGACTCGTATGAGCTTCGCCGCCTGAAGCTGCGTCGCGTCGACGTCGGCAAGAACGCTCCGGAGAATGTCAATGCCGATTGGCCGGAGACCGACTTCTACGAGTACTACTGGGCCCATCAGATGTACGGCACCACCGTCTCGCACGTGGTCGGCTGGCTCATTCGCACACTCGCACGAGGGTGGCGGCTGATCAAGACTCCGACGAAAGACGATGAGCGCGTGCGAAAGCTGTCGGTCGTGATGTGGGCAGTCACGATCGTCACCGTCGCGGTACTGAGCGCAGGCACGTGGCTATTCATCTCGCGCCCACAGGCGCGAGCCGCATTGCCGGTGCTCGGCGCGCTGGGCGCGCTGCTGTACCTGCTAGGAAAGGTCCTCGAGTACCTGCGTATGGTCCTACTCGGTTTCGTACTGGACGTCATCGGTGACGTCGCCCGCTACCTCGATGTCGCTCCCAAGAACGTGGCCCGGCGCTACGACATTCTGCGCGGGGGACTTGCCCTTCTCCGAAACCTGCACGATGCGCGCGACGAACGGGGCGACAAGGTCATGTATCGATACGGCCGCGTCATCCTGGTGGGCCACAGCCTGGGGAGTGTGATCGCATACGACCTCCTCCGACACTACTGGGCCGAAGTGAACGGCCGAATCAACGTTGAACACATCGACTTGAAAATGGTCGAAGGCTTCTATCCGGCAGGCAGTCCTCCGCCCCAGCCCCCCTCAGAGCCCTATCAAAAAGATTTCCGGAGCGCCCAAACAGGCGTCTGGCGCGCCATCGCCGAGCGTGTTCCGAGCGGTCGCCCGTTGGAAAAGCGCAGGCTTTGGCACGACGTGCAGGGAGGTGCGAAAGCGCCGTGCGCAGAGGCAGCCACCGAGCCACCTGACGGCTGGAGACCAGCGCGCTGGCTGGTGTCTGATCTCATCACGCTCGGAAGCCCACTCGCACATGCCCCGGTGCTGTTGGCCGATGGGATTGACGGCAAAGACGGCCTTGGCAACAAGATCCGCCTTCGCGAGTTGCCGACGTGTCCGCCAGATCGGAGTCGTCACCTTAATCCGGGACGCTTCACTGTCGATCTCTCGGCCGAAGCCGACCGGTTCGACCACTACCCGATCCTGCATCATGCCGCGCACTTCGCCGTCACACGCTGGACCAACTTTTGGTGCCCGCGGGATTTCATTGGCGGACCGCTGCACTCGTACTTCGGCCCGGGAATTTGCGACGAGCGTCTCGCGGACCTATCCAAACACCCGGTCCGGGCCCATACCAGCTATTGGACGAAGTCCGACGGCACGTGTGTCAAGAGTTTGCGGGCTATTTTAAGGACTCCAATGTCCGAAGGGGAATGACGAAGAGGAGGTTCTTCTGGGCTAGATCACAAGTGTGGCCAAGCCGGTGATCACAAGGGCAGCGGCCCAGGCCACGTCGAGATTGAGCCAGGCGCTGCGTAGAAGAGCGAGGCCAAGCTTCTGATAGACAACCCAAGCCACAGCCCCTGTGACCGCCAGATAACCGATTGTGTGAACGCCAGTGGCAAGCAGTCCAACGAGCGGGCGCATACCAGTCGATAGGTGCGTGTGGCCCAGCGCGTCGTTCGTCGCTTCGAGGCTGGGATGGCTGCCCAGCAGCACTGGTAACACCATCAGGCCGGCGCCGTGCGCCGAGGCCATGAGAAACGACCAGACTATGAGGTCGCGAAAGCCCACCTGCATACGGACCCATCGCGGGTGGCGGTGGCGTACGAAGCGGTAGATCCCAAGACCGATGAGTACCGCGCCGACAGGATAACGCATGGCCTCCGACGGGAGCGCCGTGCCGAGTAGCACCGCACCCAGCACGACGACCCCGATGGCGCACATGTGGCCGATCGCGATAGGCACGAGCGATTTCGCCACCGCCCTCCCATCCTTCTGTTGCATGCCAAGCGCGACCGCGAACAGCCATCCCATGCCCGGGCTAATTCCGTGGTACGCGCCCAGGAGCAACATCAGCCAGAACGTCGTCCAACCGATGTCCCACGAGTTCATCGCGTGTCCGGGTAGCAGTAGGAGTCCGACGAGGCGTCGCCGCCTTCCAGACGTACCTGATGCGCGCGCAGGACCTCGAATTCGAGGAGGAACCGTTCATCGAGCGTCATCCCACCATTCGGGTCTGCATCGACCTTGACCATCCAACTCTGGATGCCGGCCGGATAGAACTGTGCATCCCATGGGGAGTAGAGCGAATTCGTGAAATAGACGCGCTTGCCGTCACGACTGATTTCGACCATCTGCGGGCCGCCATTCAGCGGCTGCTTCGGTTTCTTCGGATGCGCCGAACGGCGCACGATGCCACCGAGGTGGACCGAGGCGGTCTTCTTGGGCGCAACAGGATCGGAGACGTCGTATTGGATGAACTCACCCGTTCCCCAGCACGATACATAGAGGAAGCGGTCGTCGAGCGACAGATTGATGTCCGTCACCAGCGGCGGCACGGCCTTGAAGCCCTGAAGCAGCGGCGGGAGATCTGCCGCGTCGGCCGGCTCGGCCGGGATTTCAATCACCTTGCGGACCGCCCACTTGCCGCCCTCTTCGCGGTGCCACATCCAGATCGACGCAGAGAGATCCTTGAGTGAAACGACCACGCCGACGAACCCGTAGGTTTTCGTCGGATCGTGGGAGGGCCGAAGTTCGAGCACCATCTGTTGCTCGGCGCCGAGATCGAGTTCCTGCAGGTGGCTCCCGTTGTCCAGATCCCAGACGTGCAGCTTGTGGCCGTACTGACCGCCCAGCAGCAACTCCGGGTTGACCCCGTCTTTCACCATGTTGGGCGTGCCCCATTCGGAGGTGATCATCGTGTCGTGCCCCAGGTGCCACCAGAAGTCGTACGCCAGCTGCTGCGGCCCGTGGTCTTTTTCCCACGGGCCCTTCAGCTCGAACGTTTCAGCATCCATGAGGAAGATCCCGCCCGGGCCATCGCCGCTGGCAGAGCCGAGCGCGCTCCCGTAGACGCCGTCGGGGCCGCAATGCACCGTATGAGGTCCGGTGTAGCCGGTCTTCCGTATGAACTCTTCCGCCTCAATCACTTTCACGAGTTTCGGCTGCCTGGGGTCCGGTTTCGTATCGAGGATGTGAATGCGCGACGATGCGATGCCCGGAACAATCAGGTAGCGGCGCTCCATGTGCGGATGCGCCGCCTGCGGGCAGAGACATGCGCTGCAGGCATTCCAGCCAAAGTGGTGCAGCTCGTTGTCGCCGTTGGGAAAGTCCGTCTGGCCCACGAGCTGGCCGTATGTCGTCGAGGCCGGATCGAGGTCAACGACCCCTATGGCGTCGTGTTTACCGTTTTTCTCCACGTTGAGCATCGTGACGTACGCGAGGCGTTCCGCCGGCGCCTGCATGGCCATCCCCGGCGAGGGGTAGAAGGTAGGATCCGGGCGAAGAGTAGGCATCGTTGTTCTCCTGAGAGCCAGTACTGAAACCCCAGTAGGCACGTCGGGTGCCTCCGGGCGGATTACGTCCACGCCGCGTGATCAGTGAGCGTGCGTGCTTCGGTGGGTGCCGGGGGGGAGGCCCAGTGCTCGCGAGTATACGTGCAGGGCCGTCGCGCGGACCGGATTACTCTCATGCAAGGACCTTTTCGCATGACCACCAATGCTGATTTCCCCGAGCACGCCGACGAGAATCGCCGCATCTGGAACGCAAACGCCCGCTGGTGGGACGATCAGATCGGCGACGGCAACGACTTTCAGACGCTGCTGATCGAGCCGGCGACCGAACGCCTGCTGAACATTTCCGCGCACGACACGATCCTCGACATCGCCTGTGGCGCCGGACGGTTCGCGCGCCGCATGGCCTCCCTTGGCGCGCGCGTCATCGCCTTCGACACGAGCACGGAATTCATCGCTCGCGCGCGAGAGCGCACGCCAGCCGGCGTGCCGATCGAGTACCGCATCCTCGACGCCGCGAACGCCGGCGAGATGCTGTCACTCGGCGCGCAGCGCGTCAACAAGGCCGTCTGCACGATGGCCCTCATGGACATGCCCGAGGTCGCTCCGCTGTTCCGGGCACTCGCGCGACTCCTCCCGCGAGATGGGATCTTCGTGTTCTCGGTGACGCATCCGTGCTTTCACTCGGCCACCATTCAACGTTTCGCCGAAATCCACGAGGAGGAGCCTGGCCGGCACATCATCCGCACCGGCATCAAGGTCTCGTCGTACCTTTCGCCGTCAGCGAGAAAGACGGAAGGCATCATCGGACAGCCGGAAACACAGTTCTTCTTTCATCGCCCGATCGGCCTGCTGCTGCAGGCCGGATTCGACGCCGGCTTTGCCGTCGACGGAATCGAGGAACCGGGATTCACACCCACCGAGAAACCGAAGGCTGGAGTGAGGTGGCACGACATGCCCGAGATCCCGCCAGTCCTCGTCGTGCGGATGAAGCTCGTCAGGCCGCCGGAGTAGATGGTGGCGGCGGAGGATCGACACGACGCTGATTGAGCTTGGCGAGCACGCCGATGGCCGTCAGCGCGGATGCCGCGGCGACACTGAGGCGTTCGGGCTCGGTGTAGCCAATCGAGATGTCTCCAGCCACGTCGCCGCCATCCCGATCGAGCTGACCCTCGACGCTGCCGTCGCCGGCGAACGCGGAGACCGCGAACGAGAGCCAGGTGATGCCGACGACGATGAGCAGGTCGGGCCACCAGCGACGCAACACGTTCATCTTTGCCTCCGGGCGTGCCGCATGAACCCACATTGTCGATCAGCACGACCGCGACGCGATCACGAACCGGCGCCTTCAAATGAGGTGGGGCCACGATGAATGGCGGCTGGATGAATGAGGCGGGTCTGAAGACCCGCCTCTACATGCGACTGACTACTACGCTTTACGCGCATGGAGCCCGAAGGCAGCGCCCTGTGGATCCGTCGCGCTGACGACCCGATCCCCGCCCGGAACCTCCATCGGGCCGTTGAGAATCTTGCCGCCCTTCGCCTTGATACGTTCCGCAGCCGCATCCACATCGGGAACACGGAAATAAATCAGCCAGTTCGGCGGGACGTTGGCCATCGACTTCGGCTTGTTCATCATGCCGCCGATCATGCCGTGCGGACGATTGAACATCTGATACTTCCCGTCCGGCCCCATGTCCATCGCTTCAGTCGGCTGCCAGCCGAACGCCTGCTCGTAGAACTTCATCGCCGCCTGCCAGTCGGTGGTCATCAGCTCGTGCCACGACCCCTCGCCGACTTCAGGGGTGCCCTCCGGTCGCTGTTCGCTGCTCGCCGGCTGAATGACGTAGAACGCGGCCCCCTGCGGATCCATCATCATCTGCAGGCGACCCACGGTGGGTATCTCGATCACCTCTGTGTGTGCCTTGCCTCCGAGCCGCGTGATCTTCGAGACCGCCTCTTCGAGATTGGGCACGCCGACGTACATCGCCCAGAACGGTGGTGCCTTCACTTCGGCTGGCTTGGTCATGACACCGCCAACGCCTACATCACCGCTGCGATTGAACACGGTGTAGGGCTGACCCGCGCCTTCGAATGGCGCCGTATTCCAGCCGACCACCGTCTTGTAGAAGTCTTCAGCCGCTTTCATGTCTGTGGTCATCAACTCGTACCACACCGGCCGTCCAAGCAAAGTTGACGTAGCAACTGCCATCGAACACCTCCCGACGTTCACGAACCACGTCGCTGACCTCGACCGCGAAACGACGAGCATCAGCAACCTCGTAGTTTGACATGCAGGGATGACGCCGGAGCAAACAGCGACTGAGGCGTAGGCAAGTTTTTCTGGGACCGACGGCGGGATGGATCAGCTCAGAATGGCCGACGTACGATATGGACGTGGCAGTTCCTCTTCCGTTTACTCACATGACCCGCGTCGGCTCGCTCCCGCAACTCATTCGTACACTGCCGCAGCGACAGCTGATCTACTTCTGGGTCGCCATCTTCAGCACGTTCTCGATGATCGGGTTCATGCTCGACATCCTCACACGCGGTCGGCAGCCAGCGACGCTCCTCGCGCTCAATGTGATCTTCTCGGGGGTGTTAGCGGTCGGCTACGCGATGATCTCGATCCCGATGCGGCGATGGGGATATGCGGCGATGGTCACGGCGCACATGACTTATGTCCTCGTGGTCCCCCGGTTGTTCGGCTTGCTGGCCGCGGCTCCTCCCGGACGCATCACTCTCGACGTCGTCGGTACGCTGGCGACAGTGGCCGTCGGGTACAGCTGTTTTCTACGGTTCATCAGCGTCACCGCAACCCGGTACGTGCGCGCGCAGGCGGAGATCGCGCTGGCGCGTGACATCCATCAGGTTCTGGTGCCGCCGGTCGAGCGGCGGATTGGCGACTTCGAGTTCTTCGGGTGGTCGCTCGCAAGCGGGGACGTTGGCGGTGACCTGGTCGATCTCGTGGAGCAGGACGACGCGTGGCTCGGCTATGTCGCCGATGTATCCGGGCACGGTGTGGGGCCCGGCGTTGTCATGGGCATGTTCAAGAGCGCACTGCGGATGCGCGTCCGGGCAGGCGGCTCGATCGGCGCCCTCCTCGACGATGTGCATGCCGTGCTGATGCCGCTCAAACGATCGAACACGTTCGTGACCGTCGCATGCGTGCGCGGCGGAGCGTGTGATCAGGTGGAATGCGCCGTCGCCGGTCATCTTCCGATCCTGCGCGCCCGCAACGGCGTCGTCGAGGAAGTCACCTCCCCGCAGCTTGCTGTTGGGATGTTCGAAGGGACGACCTTCTGTTCATCGTCGGTGGAATGTCAGCCGGGCGATCTCTTCGCTCTGCTGACCGACGGCCTGGTTGAAGTGTTCGACGGCGAGCGCCGGGAACTTGGACTCGACTGGGCGAAAGGCGTGCTGGCCTCGAGCGATCATCAGCCGCTCTCGGCCATTGCCGGTCGCGTGCTTGCCGATGCGCGCGCCCATGGCAAGCAACTCGACGATCAGACGCTCCTGTTGATACGGCGGACGGCCTCGCACGCCGCCGGCTGACGCGAGCACCTCGCGGCCGGCATCAGGCAGGAGGCAAAGGCGGACACAGCTCTCCGAGGAGCCCGCCACCGCCGCAGTACTTCACGTCCTGGATCTGAATCGCCAGTCCGTCCGGGTCGGTGAAGTACAGCTCTGGCGTTCCTCCCTCGGCGCCACCACGGTTCGGCATGCGCAGCGAAATGTAGGTCACGAGCGGCGAGCGGCCCTGCCCCTCCTGTTGCTTGAGGCCGTAGCTCACCAGCAGCTTCGTGACAGCCGCCGAATCGAAGTTGTCCATGGCTACGCACGCGTGATCGATCCCTGCCGCCCGTGCAGGACCACCGCCTGCGCCAGCGGCTCGACCGCCAGGTGGAGCGCCAGCGGGTGGAGCGCCAGCTGCACCTCCACGAGTCGGGCCCCCGCCGCCGATGAACATCAGGAAGTGGACGCCGCCGCCGACCTGCCACGCTGGTGTCGCCGCCTGATAGACCATCGGTTTGAAACCGAATAGCTCCATATACATCGGCACTGTATTCGGGTCGCTTGCGGCGATCGTGAAGTGGCTCGTGTCCTTCAGCGCCATGATTCCCGGTTTGGGCGACGGTTCAGCGACGGGGCACACGTTGCCGAGCGCACCACTGCCGCCGCAGTAGCTGACGTCGTGCAGCTGGAAGACCACGCCGCTCGGATCGGCAACGAACAGATCGCGCGTGCTGCCATCGGACGACCCACCTTCGTTCTGACGACGAGTGCGAATGAGCGCCTGCTTCGGGCCCGGCTTACCCGCGGTCGCGGGCGCGGCGGTGATGCCGTGCGCGGCGAGCGTCTGCATCGCGCGATCGACCGAGAAGTCCTGCACGCCGAACCCGAGCGCGCTGATGCTCGGCCTTTCGCCGGCCGCCGCCTGTCGAAGCGCGAGGAATCTCGGCCCGCTGCCAATTCGAAGCAGCACGGTCGAGCCCTGGCGAGCCTGCACCGGCATGCCGAACAGGCCCTGGTAGAACTCGAGCGATTGCTTGACGTCGGAGACGGTCAGGGTGATCTGACTGAGCCCGTTGACGCGAAACGGCGCAGCGCCTGGAGCTTGCGCGAGAAGCCGCGGCGCCATGGCCAGAGCCGGAAGGGCGACAAGGAAGTGGCGACGGTCGATCGATGCGCGCATAGGTGGGATTTTATACGGCGGCGACCCCTTGTAATCAGGTTTGATGATTTTTAGAACACTCCCCGCGCAGACGCGCAGCGATATACGCAGTCGACTGCGCCCGCGACGATCGTTCCACGAGGATCGGTCACGGCATTGACCGGCACGAACAGCACTGTCCCTTCCCGCCGCGACAGGACGTTCGTGGCCACGAGGGCGCGCATCATCCACACCGCCGAGCGGACGTTCGCGCACTCGATTCCAAGCCAACCGCCATATTGATGGTCCGATCGTCGAAGGCCGGTGCGCTGCTGAATCAGGGCCGCAAGGCTCGCGGCGAGGTCCACGTCGCCCGTACGCTCATCCGGATCGCAAAGATCGGGCTCGACCAGCGGTGATTCGCCGGCCATCGTTACGAAGAGTTCGGCGACGGCCTGTTGCTGGTCGCGAGGCATGTGGCCCAGCCAGTAGTGACACGTCTTGGCGACGACCGTGATGACGTTCTTGATTTCTTTTTCAACGCGGAAATGTGGAGCCGCCGGTAATTCCAGGATGGCACCGCGCCGACGGGCCGCGACATTCTCCATGACGATCGCGCGGACCAGCCAGCCTGCCATGCCGTCGCCCAGGCACGTCACGCAAACCCAGCCGGGAGTAGGCGACATGTACGACCGAAGCCCGGTCACCATCCTGATGCCCCGACAGATCTCATCGACGACCTCGTCGTAGCGGCCGTATTGCGCATCGATGTTCTCTGCGGTGCCGGGTTCGAGGAGCATGCCCTTGTGCGGTGGACCGCCGGCCATCGCGAGGTCGCAGAAGCTTCCCCACATCTCGTCCCACGCGACCTGGCCGTTGGCGTCGAACTTGAGCCCGGCCGATCCCATCGACTTGGGCTGCACTGCTTCATACGAATCGCGGTACTCCTCTGGCAGCAGAGCTCTGATGCGAGCGTCCAGCGTCTCGAAGGCGGCCTGACCGTCCACGTCGATCTTCACGGAGTGACCTGCCCGATGATCTCACGTCATTGCTGGTTCGTGATCAAGTCGTGTTCGCAGAAGATGCGGAGGGCACGGAGGTTTCCATCGCAGGGACGGGCTGACTCCCCAGATCGCGACGCGTGCGTACGAGACTGCGGATGGCGAGGCGCATTCAGCGCGGAAGCATTCGAGGCAACCTGACTACGACACACCGAGGCTCCGAGGCACTGAGAAACCTGCTATGTCCTCGGTACCTCAATGCCTCTGTGCGTCGCAATCATGAACTCAAGCAGTCACGATATGCCGTTATGCGGCTAGTTCGTCCCTGTCGGCGCCTTCAAGAGACGCTGGTATGCCGCCTGGTAGAAAGAGAGCTTCGCGGTCGGCGCAGATGACTCGGCTTGCACCGTATCACCCAGCACCATGACACGGCCGTTCGTCAGGTCCTTGTACTCAGGCCACCGCGGCAGGCCATTGCCGTTGGGATCACCCTTCGTGATGAAGTTGACCCAGTAGGACGACATCGTATCGGCCAGCTTGATATCGACATCGTTCCACGTCTGAGTGGCCTGTCCCTTCGGGTTGTTCCACGCGTACGAGATCTCGGCCGTGTGCGTCGCGCCATTCGGTGAGGGTCC
>Ga0075421_100010463_pt1 | contig 11468 bp, 14 predicted proteins | sample SoiMetdeltSBSDD5_FD_75292 | JGI IMG/M metagenome (GOLD analysis project Ga0075421, IMG submission 75292) | Bulk soil microbial communities from a Populus tree surrounding site in Tennessee, USA - Soil MetaG P. deltoides SBSDD5 | ecosystem: Environmental > Terrestrial > Soil > Tree plantation...
CGGCGACGACGAGACCGGAGTGACCATCCACCGGACGACACCGGAGCTCGACGCGGGCCCGATCGCAGCGCAGCAGTCGTTCCTGATCGGCGCCGACGACGACGCGGGCGTCGTGTACGCGCGCGCAGGCGAGCTCGCCGCGGAGCTGCTCGAGGACGTTCTCTCCGGCTCTCCGGAGTTCCGCCCGCAACCTGACGAGGGGGCTACGTACGCGGACCGCCTGACGCCCGAGGACCGCGAGCTCGACTGGAATCGGCCGCCCGCCGAGCTCCTGAACCAGATCCGAGCGCTGTCGCCGCACATCGGCGCACGTGGCGAGGTCGACGGCAAACGACTCACCGTCTGGCGTGCACGGCTCGCGACCGATGAGTCCCCGCTGACCGCGGGCGGGCTCGAGCTCCTCGAGGTGCAGCCGGAAGGCCGCCGCCGCATGAGCGGCGAGGAGTATCTCCGTGGCCTGAGAGGATCCGGCTAGTGGGCTGGAGCGAGTGGGTGCGCGGAGTCGAGGTCGAGCCGTCGATCTATGCGGCGGACTTCTCGCGCCTCGGCGAGCAGCTCGAGACGCTCATGGACGCGGGGGCGAGGATTTTTCAGTTCGACACGGGCGATGGGCAGTTCGTCGAGCCGATCACGATCGGCCCCGTCGTGCTCGAGTCGATCTCGTCGCTCGTCCATGCGCGGGGCGGTGTGCTCGACGTCCATCTGATGATCGTCAGTCCCGAGAAGCACCTTCGCGCGATTGCCAAGGCGGGCGGCGACAGCGTCACCGTGCACTACGAGGTTTGCGACGACCTGCCGGGCGTAATCGCGCAGGCCCGCGAGCTCGGGCTCGGCGCAGGCGTCGCGTTCAACCCCGAGACCGAGCCGGAGGCCGTCGCCGAGGCGGCCGGCGGGCTCGTCGATCTCATGCTCTGCATGAGCATCCATCCGGGCTACTCGGGGCAGCCGTTCATGCCCGAGTCGATCCCGCGCGTGCGGCGGCTGCGGGAGCTCCTGCCCGACGATGTGCACATCCAGGTCGATGGGGGAGTGGGGCCGGACAACGTGTCGCAGCTCGTCGAGGCGGGCGCGAACCTGCTCGTCGCCGGCTCGAGCGTGTTCGGTCAGGAAGACATCGCCGAGGCTTACCGCCGCCTCGCCGCTCTCGGGTGATGCTCGAGCGGGCGCTCGAGCTCGCCGAGCGAGGGCGGGGGACGACGCACCCGAACCCCGTCGTCGGCGCAGTCGTCGTTCGCGACGGCGGGGTCGTCGGCGAGGGTTGGCACGAGCGGAAGGGCGGACCGCATGCGGAGGTTGTTGCGCTCGACGCTGCCGGGGAGGCGGCGCGGGGGGCGACCCTCTACGTGACGCTCGAGCCCTGCGATCACCACGGGTCGCAGCCTCCGTGTGTGGAGGCGGTGATCGGAGCCGGCGTTGCGAAGGTCGTGGTCGGCGCGAAGGATCCGACCCGCGAGGGCATCTCCCGCCTGCGCGAGGCGGGGATCGACGTCGAGCTCGTCGACCTTTGGGAGGCGCGCGCCCAGAACGAGGCGTGGCTCACGTGGGCGCGGCTCGGGCGGCCGTTCGTCACGTACAAGGCGGCAGTGACGCTCGACGGACGGATGACGATCCCGGGAGAGCGCTGGGTCTCCGGCGAAGAGAGCCGGCTGGTCGTCCACGAGCTCCGCGCGGAGTCGGACGCGGTGGCCGTGGGCATGGGGACGGTTCGGGCGGATGCGCCACGGCTCGATGCGCGCGACGTCGAGGCTCCGCGCCAGCCGCGGCGACTTGCGTTCGGCACAGGCCCGCTACCCGCCGGGTCCGAGCTCGAGCTGCTCGGCGGCGACCTGGACGCGGAGCTCGCGCGTCTCGGCGACAAGGGTGTGCAGTCGCTCCTGCTCGAGGGCGGCGCGACGCTGGCCGGCGCCTTCTTCCGGGCCAATCTCGTCGACAAGGTGCTGCTCTTCGTGGCGCCCAAGCTGAGCGGCGAGGGGCCGGGTCTTGCCGCCGCGCTGCCGGGGCCGGTGACGCTCACGCGTTTGAGCGCCCGGCAAGTCGGTCAGGATGTCGTCTCGACGGCCTATGTCCACGAGCCCTGATACCCGCACCGAAGACCGGCTGATCACGCTCATCTCGCGTTGGCTCGGGCGGCACATCGGCAACGCCGAGCTGATGCGCGGGATCGCGGAGGCCGGCTCGGACGGCCTCGGCCCTGGTCAGCTCGAAGCTCTGGACGAGCTCTCGGAGCGCCTCGAAGGCGCCGAGCCGGGGGAGCGCGGGGAGCTCGAGATGATCGCCCGCGAGACGCTCGAGGCGCTGGCCCTCGGCGAGTAATTTTCGCCGCAGCCAGCGGCGAAATGGGTCGCGCCTGCCCAGGCGGCGCGAGCCTGATTTGTAGGCTTCGAGCATGTTCACCGGGATCGTTCGGGAGCGCGGCCGCGTGCTCGTCTGCCGCCGCAACGGCACGGTTATGCGGCTGGTGATCGACGCAGACACACTGCCTGCGATGACGAAACCAGGGGACTCCGTTTCCGTTCAGGGGTGCTGCCTCACGATCGTCGACAATTCGGCCGGCGCGCTGAGCTTTGACGTCATTCAAGAATCGTTAGAGCGCACCACGCTCGGCAGTCTCTCGATCGGTGACGACGTGAACCTCGAGCCCGCGCTGCGCGCCGGCGAGCCGCTCGGCGGCCACTATGTCCAGGGCCACGTCGACGGCGTTGGGCGCGTCGTTTCCGTCGAAGTCGAAGGTGAGAGCCGCCGTGTGTGGGTCGATACCCCTCCCGAGCTGCTGCGCTACTGCGTCGAGAAGGGCTCAATCGCGGTCGCCGGCGTCTCCCTGACGATCACGGCCATACGCGACGGAGCCTTCGAAGTGGCGCTCATCCCGCACACGCTCGAGGAGACGACCCTAGGAGATGCTCAGGCAGGAGACGAGCTGAACCTCGAGGTCGACATCCTCGCCAAGTACGTGGAGAAACTCGTCCACCCCGGTACGATCACTGGCGCATGACGCAGACCGCGCCCGAGAAGACGACGCCGTTTGCGGCGATCGAAAACGCGATCGACGATATCCGCCAGGGCAAGTTCGTGGTCGTCGTCGACGCAGCCGACCGCGAGAACGAAGGCGACCTCACGATTGCCGCGCAGTTCGCCACGCCCGAGGCGATCAACTTCATGGCGACTCATGCGAGAGGCCTCATCTGCCTCTGCCTCACAGAGGGTCGCTGCGACGAGCTCGGCCTCCGCCAGATGGCCGAGCACAACGAGACGCCCCTCCAGACGGCCTTCACGGTCTCGATCGAGGCCCGTGAGGGCGTCTCGACCGGGATTTCCGCGCAGGACCGCTCGCACACGATCCAGGTCGCGATCGACCCGACCAAAGGGCCGACCGATCTCGTCCAGCCCGGCCATGTCTTTCCGCTCCGCGCCCGTGGCGGTGGAGTGCTGCGCCGCGCGGGCCAAACGGAGGCTGCCGTCGACCTCGCGCGTCTCGCGGGGCTGAACCCGGCCGGCGTCGTCTGCGAGATCATGCGCGAGGACGGGACGATGGCGCGGGTGCCCGACCTCGTCGAATTCTGCGACCGCCACGGGTTCCGTCTGATCACCGTCGCCGACCTGATCGAGTACCGCCGGCGAACGGAGAAGCTCGTGGAGCGGACGACCTCGGTGCGGCTCCCGACCGCACACGGTGACTTCCAGGCGATCGCCTTCCGCGAGAAGCTCACGGGCAAGCACCACATCGCACTCGTCCGCGGCGAGGTCGAGGGTGAGGAGAACGTCCTCGTCCGCGTCCACTCGGAATGCCTGACCGGCGACGTCTTCCACTCACTCCGCTGCGACTGCGGAGAGCAGCTCGACCAGGCTCTCGCGCAGGTGGCGGCCGAGGAGCGCGGCGTGCTCCTCTATATGACCCAGGAAGGCCGCGGGATCGGACTGCTGAACAAGCTCAAGGCTTACGAGCTGCAGGAGGCCGGTCTCGACACCGTCGAGGCGAATCTTCAGCTCGGCCTCCCCGCCGACGCGCGCGAGTACGGGATCGGCAACCAGATCCTCGCCGACCTCGGCCTGACGACGATCAGGATCCTCACGAACAACCCGAAGAAGCTGACCGGCATCGAGGGCTTCGGACTGACCGTCGTCGAGCAGGTGCCGATCGAGACCGAGCCGACCCCGGAGAACCGTCGCTACCTCGAGACGAAGCGAGACAAGCTTGGCCACAGGCTGCATCACCAAGACTTGCGATTCGAGGCCGACCAGCCCGGCGAATGAGCGACCGGATCGACGAGATCGAGTCTCGCCTTCGCGAGCTTGGGCCCAAGCAAGCCGCGGACGGCGGCTCTCGTGTGGAGCCGGCGGCGCCGCCGCCTGTGCGCGACAGTCGACCAGAAGATGCGGCTCCGGCAGATTCAGAAACCTCCGCCGCACAGGAGCCTGAGCCCGCACCGCGTCCACCCGACCCGGGCCCCAAGCCGGAAGCCGTGCCCGAGCTCGAGCGGGAGCGGGAGCAGGCCGCAGAGCACGCCGAGGGCGAGTTGCGTGTTCCCGACGGGTACCACGTCCTTTCGGGCGGAGTGGATGGCAGGCGCGCGGTCGGCGTCGTCGTCAGCCGCTTCAACGGCGAGATCACGGACCGCCTCCTGAAGCGGGCGCTCGACGAGCTCGAGGACGTCGGCGTGCCGCGCGAGGCGATCATGGTCATGCCCGTACCGGGCGCGTTCGAGCTGCCGCTGGCCGCGATGGCCCTCGCGAAGACACGCCGCTACTCATGCATCGTCGCGCTCGGCTGCGTAATCCGGGGCGAGACCCCGCACTTCGAGCTCATCGCGCACGAGGCGGCGAGCGGGCTCCAGCTGGCGGCGATCGAGAGCGGCGTCCCGGTCGCGTTCGGAGTGCTTACGGTCGAGAATCGCGAGCAGGCGGAACAACGAATCGACAAGGCCGCCGAGGCGGTGCGCAGCGCCCTCGAGATGGCCGACGTCTTCTCGCAGCTGCGGGCGTCGGCAGCCGGCCCATTGCACTAGCTACGCGCTACGCGCCAACTGAACATCGCGTGCCCACCAAGGGCGCAGCGCTATCGCTACGATGCGGCCCCATGGCCAAGATCTGCGCAGTCTGCGGGAAGAAGCCGTCCTTCGGGCACAACCGGAGCCACTCGATGGTGGCCACGAAGCGACGCTTCGAGCCGAACCTCCAGCGCGTCCGCGTCATCCTCGACGGACGGGCCACGCGTGCGTACGTCTGCACGAAGTGCATGAAGGCCGGCAAGGTCGAGAAAGCCCTCTAAGCGCCTAGGCGCCGACTCGGCGGCGCCGACCGGAGAGGACGTTCGCGCTTTGCGCGTGCGTCCGTCTTATATAAACGCCCGATGAGCGAGGTTCTCGAGCTCGTTCGGGCTGCCGAGGCTGCTCTCGAGCGCAACCGCGCGCGCATCGACGATCTCAACGTCTACCCGGTGCCCGACGGCGACACGGGCACGAATATGCTCCTGACGATCCGCGCCGTCCGCGAGGCGCTCGAGGCCGGCGAGCAAGACATCATCCGCGCGGCGCTGCTCGGCGCACGCGGTAACTCGGGCGTGATCCTGTCCCAGATCGTGCGCGGCGCGGTCGGAGGCTACGAGGAGGACGGCTCCGTGGCCACCGCGCTCAGGCGAGGCTCCGACGCGGCGTACGCGGCCGTGCGCGAGCCTGTCGAGGGAACGATCCTCACGGTCAGCCGCGCGCTCGCCGAGGAGGCCGAGGCGCACCCTGCCGCCGAGCTGCCCGAGCTCCTCTCACACATCGTTCGCCGTGGCGACGAGGCGGTCGAGCAGACGCGCGAGCAGCTCGACGTCCTGCGCAAGGCGGGCGTGGTCGACGCGGGCGGCGCCGGTCTCGTCGAGATCGTCCGCGGGGTCGCGGCGCACATCTCCGGCGAGCCGCTTCCCGAGGTCGCCCAGGCCGAGCCGATCTCCGCCGAAGCGATCCACCAGGAGGCCTCCCGCTACCGCTACTGCGCGGTCTTCGTGGTCACAGGAGACGCCCTCGATTCGTCGTTGCTCGAGCGAGACCTCGCCCCGCTCGGCGACTCGCTCCTCGTCGTCGGCGACACGACTGCCCTCAAGGCGCACGTTCACACGGACGACCCTGGAGCGGCGCTGCGTGCAGGAACGGCGCTAGGTGTGCTCGAGCGCGTCGAGATCGCGAATATGCACCTCCAGACAGCGCAGCGCGAGGAGCGGCTATCGCACGGCGATGCGGACGGCGGCAGGATGACTGCGGTCGTCGCCGTGGTCACCGGCGAGGGGAACCGCCGGCTTTTCGAGAGCATGGGGGCGACGGGAATCGTCGACGGCGGCGAGACGATGAACCCGTCGACGGACGAGCTCCTTCAGGCGATCGAGCGAACGCGGGCGCCGGAAGTCGTAGTCCTCGCGAACAACGACAACGTCGTGCTCGCGGCACGGCAGGCCGCACGGCTGGCGGAGGTTTCCGTGCAGGTCGTACCGTCGAGCTCTCTCCAGGCAGGGCTCGGCTCGCTGCTCGCCTACGACTCGGCGGCTGACGCGGAGTCGAACGCTGCCGCGATGGAAGATGCAGCCGCAGGAGTCGCGACCGGCGCCGTCACGATCGCTTCCCGCGACGTGAGCGTCGACGGGCTCCGGGTCGAGCGCGGCGCCTACCTCGGCCTCGCCGACGGGGAACCGGTCGCCGGCGGGACGAGCTTCGACACCGTCGCGACCGCGGTCGTCGACCGCCTCCTCGGCGAGCCGAGAGACGTTCTGACCTTCATCACCGGCGAGGAGGAGCCGGAGCTCGGCCCGCTGCTCGCTCGCGTCGCCGAGCGCCACCCGGACCTCGAGCTCGAGGTCCATCCAGGCGGCCAGCCGCACTACCCGCTGCTGCTCGCAGCAGAGTAGGTGGCAGACGGTCCGGAGTGGACGCATGTGGGCGCGGTTGGCCTGTCTGCTGAGTGACCGGGGATAGAGTGCGCCGATGACCCAGCCGGTCCGCGTCGCGCTGGTCGAGGACAACGAGGTGTTTCGGGAGGCTCTCGAGCTCCTGCTCGGCCTGCGCGACGACATCGAGGTCGTCGGCGCGGTCGAGGACGGCACGAAGGTCGTCGAGCTCTGCCGGGAGCTCGACCCGGACGTCGTCGTCATGGACTACCGGCTGCCGGCACTCGACGGCGTCCAGGCGACGATTGCGCTGCGAGAGGCCTGCCCAGACGTCGCGGTCGTCTGCCTGACGGCCTCGGCGAACCTCCGGGAGGTGGACGCCCTCTTCGCGGCTGGAGCCGTCGCCTGCCTGACCAAGGACGAGCACCTGGACACGATCGTCGCGACGATCCTCAATGCCGCCAACGGCAAATGAGCCTCACCGCCGACAACACGGCGATCGTCCTCGACTCGACCGCCGACTTTCCGGACGCGCCGGACCGGTTCCCGAACTGGCGGGTCGTGCCTCTCTACGTGCGCTTCGGCGCCGAGAGCTTTCGCGACTACGTCGACATCGGGCCGGCCGACTTCTACGAGCGGCTGCGCACGAGTGACGAGCTGCCCACGACCTCGCAACCGACGCCGCAGGACTTCCTCGCCGCCTACGAGGAGCTCGGCGGCTTCGAGCGCGTGTTCTCGCTCCACGTCTCGGCGAAGCTGTCCGGGACGTTCGCAAGCGCCGAGTCTGCGGCGGCAGAGTCCGGGAACCGCGTGCGCGTGGTCGACACGGCCACGGCCTCGGCGGCGATCGCGATGCTCGGGCTCGCGATCCAGCGGCGGCTCGAGAGCGGGACGACCGACGAGGAGGTGGACGCGCTGGTCGACCGGTTCAAGCGCGAGTCGGGCCTCATCTTCACCCTCGACACGCTCGAGTTTCTCGCCCGCGGCGGGCGCATCGGCCGCGCGTCGAGTTGGGCCGGGCAGCTCCTGCACATCAAGCCGGTCCTGACGCTGGCCGACGGCGAGGTGCTGCCGATCAAGCGCGTGCGCGGAAACCGGAAGGCGATCCAGGAGTTCGCGAGCGCGTTCAGGGAGGGCACGACCGACCGGGCAGGCCTCCGGGTCGGGATCGCCCACGCGGAGGCGCCGGAGCGAATGGCGACGCTCGAAGAGCTCGTCCGCGACATCCGGCCACAGGCGGAGATCGAGGTCGCGACGTCTCTCGGTCCCGTCGTCGGCACCCACGCCGGCCCAGGGACCGTGGGCCTGTTCTGGCTACAGGACTGAGTTGGCCTTCTCGGCGAGCTCGTAGTCGCGGTCGGTGACGGCGTCTTTCACGTGTGTCCACCAGCGCAGCGTCACGCGATTCCAGTGGATCTCGATGTCCGGGTGATGGTTCTCCCGCTCGGCCAGCTCGCCGACGCGGTTGACGAACTCGAGCGCCTCGGCGAAGTCTCGGAACTCGTAACTTCGTTGCAAAGCGCCTTTAATCAGGGCATAACCGGGTGGGGGCTCCACCGTGACTAGTATCGCCGCCGTCGAAAACCAAATGATTCGGAACTGAGAACTAGGCTAGAAAGCTCAGTGACGCAAAGGAGGACGATGACTCGCATCGCACTACTCGCCGCCGGCCTCCTGGCCGTGCTTGCGCTTGCGGCGCCGACCGGAGCGATGACGCCCACGAAGCTCACAGGCGTGACCGGCCCGGGGTTCACGATCTCGCTGAAGAAGGGAACGGCGAAGGTCAGGACAGTCAAGCCGGGCAAGTACACGATCACGGTTCGGGACAAGTCGAACATCCACAACTTCCGGCTCAAGGGCCCGGGCCTCAACCGGGAGATCACAAAGCTCGGGTTCGTCGGGACCAAGACCGTCACCGTGACGCTGAAGAGGGGCAAGTACACGTACCAGTGTGACCCGCATGTCGCTCAGGGCATGAAGGGCACGTTCACGGTCAGGTAGGCGTTACTGCTCGATCCAGGGGGCGCGCAAACCGCCCCCTGGCGGGCGCTCTCCGAGCGCGAACGCCGGGTCCGGCTGCCGCTTACCCTCCAGGAGCCCCTGCACGTATTCGGCGAGCGCCGGCCCGTGCTTGAAGCCGTGGCCCGAGCCGCCGCCCAGGAGCCACATGTGGTCGTGTTCGGGGTGTGGGGCGATCAGGAAGTTCGTGTCGGGCGTCAGGGCGTAGGGGCAGGAGCGCGTCCCGACGAGCGGCGCCCGCGCGAGCGCAGGGAAACGCTCGGCGAGGTACTCGCGGGCCCGCTGCTCTTTCTCCTTCGAGGCGACCCGGTCGTCCGAGTCGGGGTCGAACTCGGGCCCGACACTGTCCGGGCTCGCCTTGAAGCCGCGCCCGTCGAGATCGCCGACCCCGTAGACGCCACCCTCGAAGTCGACCCAGCCCGGAACTCCCGGCGCCTGCCAGCCGGCGGTCGCGCCGAAGAAGTAGACGTCCTGCTTCGTGACCTGGAGCGGAACGAGGCCGGGGAACAGCCGGGCGAGCCAGCCGCCGCCGGCCCAGACGACCCGGTCCGCCTCGAGCCGCTCGCCGTTCACGAGGACCGTGTCTCGCTCGGGCGCCGCCCTGCCGCTGACGAAGCGGGCGCCGCGCTCGATCGCCTGCTCGGAGATGACCCTCGTCGCATCCCGTGCGCGGAGCACACCGGCCTCGGGCTCGAAGAGGATCGAGTCGAGGCCCTGGCCGTCGAAGCTCGGAAAGAGACGGGCTCCTTCCTCGGGCGCGAGGCGCTCGACCGGAATCGACTGCTCCTTCAGCACCCGCTCGGCCGCCGCGCTCCAGCCTTCGCTCGATCGCATGAACCACGCGACGCCGCTCGGGACGAAGAGCTCCGCTCCCGACTCGCGCTCCAGCTCCTTCCAGAGCTCGAGGGCCCGCCACGCGGAACTCGTGTACCAGTCGTTCTCTCCGTGCGAGAAGCGGATGAGCCGCGACTCGCCGCCCGAAGCGGCACGTACGTGGCCCGGCGGGTACTGCTCGACGATCGTCACCTCCCAGCCGCTCGAGACGAGCCGGAGCGCGAGCGAGCCCCCGAAGACGCCGGCGCCGACGACGACCGCGCTAGGCAAGCGCCACCGGGACCGGATGGCCGTCGTCGAGGCGCCAGGCCGCGAGCTCGCGCGTGTCCGTGCGCATGATCAGCCAGGGCCGCGACGCCCAGAGCCCCGCACGTTCGAGATCGGCGCGCGACGGGCGCGGCGGCGACGAGGGATGCGAGTGGAAGACGGCCAGCTCGTAGCCCTCGTCCTCGAGGAACCACACCTCCGGGTCGACCTCGAGCCGGAAGCGGTAGGGCGAGGCCTCGGCGTTCCGTCCGCGCCGGTAGCCGACGGCTCGGCCCTCACGCACGAGCACGAGCCCGCACGCCTCGTTCGGCGCCTCCTCGAGCGCGTGCCGCTCGAGCTCTCGGCGGAGCTCAGCGGGGACGACCACAGAACTCGACGTAATCCACGTACTCGGTGATCGAGGGCTCCTCGCCGCAGACGGGGCAGTCCGGATTGCGGCGAACGGCGACCTCGTCAAAGGTGCCGGCAAGGGCGTCGTAGAGGAGTAGCCGGCCGACGAGCGGCTCGCCGACCCCGAGCACGAGCTTCAGGGCCTCGGCGCCCTGGATCGAGCCGATCACGCCCGGCAGGACGCCGAGCACCCCGCCCTCGGCGCAGCTCGGCGCGAGCTCCGGCGGCGGCGGCTCCGGGAAGAGGCAGCGGTAGCACGGGCCGTCTCTGGGCTTGAACACCGTCGCCTGGCCTTCGAAGCGGAAGATCGAGCCGTGCACGACAGGGATCCCGTGCCAGACCGACGCGTCGTTGACGAGATAGCGAGTCGGGAAGTTGTCCGCGCCGTCGACGATCACCTCCCAGTCTGCGTCCAGGATCCGGTCGACGTTCTCCGTGCCCAGCCGCTCGAGGTAGGGGATGACCTCGACGTCCGGATTCAGCTCCCGGACGCGCCGGACCGCCGAGTCGACCTTCGGCTCGTCGAGCGCCGCCGTCGAGTGCAGCACCTGGCGCTGGAGGTTCGTCTCGTCCACGACGTCGTCGTCGACGATCCCGAGGCGCCCGACTCCCGCCGCGGCCAGGTAGAGCGCCGCGGGCGAGCCGAGCCCTCCGGCCCCGATCAGGAGGACCTTCGCTTCCAGGAGCCGCTGCTGGCCGGCCTGGCCGATCTCCGGGATCAGCAGGTGCCGGCTGTAGCGCCGCCGCTGCTGGTCGCTGAGCCCGGAAGGGGTCTCGATGGGAAATCCGGCGTGCTCCCAGGCCACGATTCCGCCCGCAAGGGACACGGCGTCGTCGTACCCGGCTTCCGCCAGTGCGTCCGCGACGCGCAATGAGCGGTTCCCGTGGGCGCAGTAAATGACGAGCGGTCGGTCGCGATGCTCCTCCAGCTGGTCCGAGAGCTGGCTCATCGGGACCTTCAGCGCGCCCTCGATCCAGCCGGTCTCCCACTCGCTCGGCTCGCGGATGTCGACGAGGACGGCGCCTTCCTCCTCGGCCAAGAGCTTCCGGGCCCGAGCGGCGTCGATCTCGCGGACAAGCTCGCGGTCACCCGCCATGC
>Ga0075421_100010464_pt1 | contig 11468 bp, 9 predicted proteins | sample SoiMetdeltSBSDD5_FD_75292 | JGI IMG/M metagenome (GOLD analysis project Ga0075421, IMG submission 75292) | Bulk soil microbial communities from a Populus tree surrounding site in Tennessee, USA - Soil MetaG P. deltoides SBSDD5 | ecosystem: Environmental > Terrestrial > Soil > Tree plantation...
GCGATGAACGTCTCCGACGGGCGGAACTGTTGGTGCCTGATGACCCCGACGACGGGTGTGTCTGCCATGGTATCTGTTCCCCTCGCCAGCGTGCTGGCCTAGGTATGTGATCAGCAACGCGACCATCGGGAGAAGGTGGATCTCACCGAAGATGTCGGTGTTCTCGCCCAAACCCTGGATCAGGACCCAGCCCAGCGCCATCGCGCTGAACGCGGCGAATTTCGTGTCCAGCGATGACCGCTGGGAGAGCGCGCGCATCACCTGGCCGGTCAAAACTACGAAGAACGCCACGGTGACGCCTAGGCCGAGCAGACCGGTCTTGGACCAAACCGACAGCAGGAGGTTGTGCGGCGGGAAGTCGTCACGGTAGATCCCTTGCTCGGCCGCGTAGGTGGCGAACCCGGCTTCCCAGCCCCCGTAACCCAACCCGAGTAGCGGGTGTTCCACGAAGGCCGACGCGCCGAACCCCCAGATGGCCGTGCGGCCGATAAACGCCTCGCCGAGTGTGCCGAGGAAGCCGAAGACCAGCCCGCCCACGATGATCAGCGTTACGGTGGCAAGCCCCATGGACACCAGCAGGACGGGCCGCCGCAGCAGCCGCGGCGGGGAGTGCTTCATGCGGAAGATGAGCATCGCGGCGGCCGGCAGGGCCAGGGCTAGCACAGTGGCCGACTTAGACCCGGTGAACGGCACTGCCAGCAGCGCGGCGATTCCTATCCGGCGCACCAGCCGCGAACCGGTGATGCTCGACATCGCAAGGGCCGCCAAGCCATTGACCCCAAGGAACATGGCGGCGACGTTGGCGTTGAGGAAGACTCCACCCGCCTTGGCCGTGTCGATGACATTGTTGGGGCCCTTGGGAACCAGCGTCGTGATGGCGTTCTGCCCGGTGAACAGGCCGCCCAGGAAGTCGTGGAAGGTGTGCTCCACGCCGGGCAGAAGCCGGAATACCACGACCAGCAGGGCTTCGGCGGCAACCCACGGCCAGTAGACCCGCTCCAGCAGCCGCGGCAGATCGTTGCCCTGCCGAAGGGCCTCACGGATAAGGACCAGGGTCACTATGAACTGGGCGAGCAGGACTATCGATTGGGCGCCCGCCCTGGGCTCGGGCGACCAGAGCAACGCGAGGACGCGCACCGCAAGCAACGCCACGAGCAAATAGAACAACCGGCTGAAACGTCTCGTGCCGGCGCGCAGGAACACCACTGGCGTGATGACGATGGTCGCGATCGTGGTCAGGGCGACGTCGCGGCTGCCCTCGGGGAGAAGGTAGATCTGCGGAACCGTGAGGAAGAACAGGACGCAGACCCGCAGCCCGTGCGATGGTCCGGCGACGGCGGCGACAGCGGCGGCCCACAAGCGGCTGGCCACCTGGGCGAGGCGCCCACTAACCATCGATACCCCTGAATGTTCGAAGCCAGCCAATGCCGCTCACCCCGAGACTCGACGGGCAAGCTCGGTCGCCATCATCTCGCGAAGCAACCGGCCACGGCCTTCCCACCCGTGCTCGGCCGCGCTTGCTGCCCGCGCGGCAATAATCTCGTCTGCAACGGGTGCGAGCAAACTCATCATGGCGGCTGGCAGGTCGGCCGGCTCGGCCGCCGTCACGTGGCGACTGGATCCGGCCAGCTGCTCGACGGCGGGCAGCCGGGTGCTTAGCACCGCCAGGCCGGAGGAGAGGTATTCAAAGCACTTGAGCGGGCTCACGCCGCGCGTGTAGGCGTTCAGCGCGTACGGGATCAACCCGACCGAGCAAGTCCCAGCCACGTCCGCCAGCTGCTCATGAGTGAGCACGCCGAGGTAGCGCGCGCCAAGGGCTTGGAGCCGTTGCAGCTGCGCGTCGAAGCTTCCTCCCCCAGCGGCCAGCGGACCGGCGAGCAGGAGCTCGCCGCGGCCCTGCAGCGCGCGTGCGACCGCCTCGAGCAGGTCGACGTCAAGCTTGTGAATCGTCAGGTTGCCGGAGAACAGGACCCGTGGCAGCCGCTGCGCGGCAGGCCGGCTCGCCGCCCGGAACACCTCGACGTCGGCGACGTTGGGCAGTGTGTCTATGCGCGAGAACCCCATCGCCGCCAAGTGGCTCTGCACGGCCGTGCTGGTGGCGATCGCCACAGTGGTGTGCGGGGCAAGCCGGTGCTCGCCGCGGTCGACGGCGACCGCGTCGATGCCCGGGAACGAGCGAAGCAGATCCACGCAGTGGTAGATGACGACGTCGGCCGCGGCCTCCAAGTCGTAAGTGACGGGTGTGAAGGTCCAGAGCACGCGCGGTCGTGGACCTTTGAGCCAGCGCTGGGTGGCCCGATGGAGCAACGCCCTGTTCAGGCCGGAGGTCGCCGCCCGATGCACCGGAAGCACCAGCGGGGAGACCACCTCGGTGTGCTCGGGCTTGGGCCGGCTCGCGATCATCTTTGAGCCGTTGCCGGCCGCCTTGCGAACCCTGGCAGCCATGCGGACGATGTCGGCGCGGCGCAGGGTTGGACGCCGGAGGCCGAGCGACTCGACGAACGTGACGTCTGCGTCCTTGGCCAGCTCACGTGCGACGTAATGCTGGTTGGTGGCGATCGGCGCATCCCACTCGGCCGTGCCAAGCATCAGGACCCGGGGCCGCGATTCCCCGCCGGAATCAGTAGTGCCCGGGGTCGACCCCACCGCCATCTTTGTTGTCCCCGTCCCACTCTGTTACAAAGCGTCGTCATGCTACGCGAGCGCACCAGCGAATCCAAGACCTGTCAACGGCTTCGCGGCGCCTCGTAGATGCCGGTCGCACGTGGACAGAAGCCCGGCCGCCGCGGCTGCGGCGCGCGTTATGCGGCCAGGCACGATTGTCCGTCACAGGCTGGCCACCTCGGGCTGCGGATGCGCCGCGAGCCACTCATCGGCCTTGTCATCACGCACTGCCTGGAACAGCTCCTCGCAGCCCTTCATGTCCAGGCCCACCGAGGAGCCGGCGTGCGTGGTCATCGTGCCGGTGATCGGGACGGTGGCGAACTTGATGTTGTCCTGGTCGATGTCCTTGAGCTCGATCGCGAGATCGGTCAGGTTCATACTCTTGTCCACCGTCAGCGACCTGGCGGCGGTGCTGATCAGGTCGTTCATCTTGCCCGGGTTGGCCAGCAACCCGTCCTGCTTCACCTTGCCGATCAGGCCCTTGATGACGTGCTGCTGGTTCTTGATCCGACCCAGGTCACCACCGGGCGTGCCCTTGCGCTGGCGCACGAACTCCTCGGCCTCCGCAGGGTTGAGGTTGTGGCAGCCCTTCGGCCAGACCTTGTCGGAGAAGCTCGACTTGACCGTATACGGGATGCAGACCCGTACCCCTCCGACGGCGTTCACCATGGTCTGCACGCCCTGGAAGTTGACGATCACAGCGCCGTTGAGCGGGATCTTGGTCAGTTCGTAGACCGTCTTAGCGGCGTGCTTGGCGCCGCCGAAGGACATCGCCGAGTTGATTTTATTGTCGCCGCCCTTCCATGAGCCGGCGGGCGGGACGTTGACATAGCTGTCGCGGGGGATGGAGAAGATGAAGGCGTTCTTCCTGTCTTTGCTCACATGCGCGACCATGATCACATCCGAGCGGTTGCCTTGGTCCTCGAGGGACGTGACGCCCTCGTCGGCCCGGGTGTCGGTGCCCAGGATCAGGTAGTTGAGCGGCGCCTTCTCACCCTTGGGCGGCGGCGGGACCTGCGGGATGCCCTCGAGGATGTCCTCCTTGGCGACCAGGCCCTCATAATGATCCGTGAGCATCCTTACGGCGACCATGCCGCCACCGCTCAGGACGATCAGCAGGCAGCCGAAAGCGATCAAGAGCTTGTGCCAGAGTTTGGCCTTCTTGCGCTTCCTGCGGGGCCGAGCATCGAAGTCGTCGATGTCATCGTCAAGGTGGTGTCGCGCGGTCTGCATCTGCCTTCCCTAGGGTTAGGGGCCGCGGCGTCGTCTCCCCCGCGAAGCGGCGGTTGCGGCCATCAGCATTGTAGGACGCAAAAGCCCCAGTCCTTTCTGGCCCCGTGCATCATCGAGGTAGCTGTTCAGATAGTGTCTGTAGGGTACGGCGACGCTGCCGAATTCGGTACATACCTTGCTGCAGAGGAGATGGGACCTGTGACCATCCGGGTTGGCATCAACGGCTTCGGCCGCATCGGACGCAACTTCTACCGGGCGCTGCTCGCGTCCGGCGCGGACGTGGAGCTGGTCGCGGCGAACGACCTGACAGACAACACCACCCTGGCGCACCTGCTCAAGTACGACAGCATCCTTGGCCGCCTGCCCTACGAGGTGAAGGCGACAGCCGACGAGATCACCGTCGAGGGCAAGTCGTTCAAGGTGTTCGCCGAGCGCGACCCCGCCAAACTGCCCTGGGCTGACCTGGGCGCCGACGTGGTGATCGAGTCGACCGGCCTGTTCACCGACGCCGCCAAGGCCAGGGTCCACGTGGACAAGGGCGCCAAAAAGGTGATCATCTCGGCTCCGGCGAAGGGCGAGGATGTCACGCTGGTTATGGGCGTAAACCAGGACAAGTATGACCCTGCCGCGCACACGATCATCTCCAACGCCTCCTGCACCACCAACTGCCTGGCTCCGCTGGCCAAGGTCGTCCACGAGGCGATCGGGATCGAGAAGGGTCTGATGACCACGATCCACGCCTACACGCAGGATCAAAACCTGCAGGACGGCCCGCACAAGGACCTGCGGCGCGCCCGTGCCGCCGCGATCAACATCGTGCCCACCTCGACCGGGGCCGCCAAGGCGATTGGCCTGGTGCTGCCCGAGCTGAAGGGCAAGCTCGACGGCTACGCGCTGCGAGTGCCGGTCCCCACCGGCTCCGCCACCGACCTCACCGTCACCACCGCCCGCGAGACCAGCGTCGAAGAGGTCAACGCGGCGTTCAAGGCGGCGGCTGCCGAAGGCCCGCTCAAGGGCTACCTCACCTACACCGAGGACGAGATCGTCTCCGCCGACATCGTCACCGACCCGGCCTCGTGCATCTTCGACGCCGGCCTGACCAAGGTGATCGGTAACCAGGTCAAGGTGGTGGGCTGGTACGACAACGAGTGGGGCTACTCCAACCGCCTCGTCGACCTCGTCAAGTTCGTCGGCGCCACGCTGTGATGAAGACCCTCGATCACCTGCTGAGCGAGGGTGTGCAGGGTCGGCGTGTGCTCCTGCGCGCCGACCTCAACGTCCCGCTTAAGGATGGCGAGATCACCGATGACGGACGCATCCGCGCCGTCCTGCCGACGATAGGGGCGCTGCGCGACGCTGGTGCCGCCGTCGTCGTGATCTCGCACCTTGGCCGGCCCAAGGGCAAACCGGACCCGGCCTTCAGCTTGGAGCCTGTTTCGGTGCGTTTGGGAGCCTTATTGGGTACCCCCATAAGGTTCGGAATTGAAAATGTCTCGGGCATCGGGCCCGGAGACGTTGCGCTGCTTGAGAACCTGCGGTTCAACCCGGGCGAGACGAGCAAGGACGACGCCGAGCGCGCAGCCTTCGCCGACCAGCTCGCCGCGCTCGCCGATGTCTACGTCGACGACGCCTTCGGCGCGGTGCATCGCAAGCACGCCAGCGTCTACGACATCGCCTTCCGCCTGCCGCACTACGCCGGCGGTCTGGTGATACGCGAGGTCGAGGTGCTCAAGCGGCTGACCGAGGACCCGGAGCATCCCTATGTGGTGGTGCTGGGCGGCTCGAAGGTCTCCGACAAGCTCGCCGTCATCGAGGCGCTGCTCGCCAAGGCCGACAAGCTGCTGATCGGTGGCGGCATGTGCTTCACCTTCTTCAGGGCGCAGGGCAAGCAGGTGGGCTCGAGCCTGCTGCAGGAGGAGATGGTCGACACCTGCCGCGAGCTGCTGGAGCGCGCCGGTGACCGGATCGTGCTGCCGGTGGACGTCGTCGCGGCCGACAAGTTCGCCGCGGACGCGCAAACCCAAGTAGTGCAAGAGGTTCCGGAGGGCTGGCTGGGCCTGGACATCGGGCCCGAGTCGGTGCTGCTTTTCGCCTCCTCGCTCGGCGGCGCCCGCACCGTGTTCTGGAACGGGCCGATGGGCGTGTTCGAGCTGGAGCCGTTCGCCGCCGGCACCCGGGGCGTCGCCGAGGCGATCACCAAGGTCGACGGCTTCACCGTCGTCGGCGGGGGAGACTCGGCCGCCGCCGTGCGGGCGCTGGGCCTTGACGACTCGGCCTTCGGCCACATCTCCACCGGCGGTGGCGCCTCGCTGGAGTACCTGGAGGGTAAGGTCCTTCCTGGTCTGTCGGCATTGGAGGCTGAATGACCTCGGTCATGACCCGCGGCACACTGGCGACACAGGTCGTGCAGGCGTGATGACATCCCCGAGAAGGCCGTTGATGGCCGGCAACTGGAAGATGAACCTCAATCACCTTGAGGCCATCGCGCTGACGCAGAAGCTGGCGTTCAGCCTCACCGACAAGGAGCTGACCGACGTCGAGGTGGTGGTGTTGCCGCCATACATCGACATCCGCAGCGTCCAGACGCTGATCGACGGGGACAAGCTCCTGCTTGGCTATGGGGCCCAAGACCTTTCGGCGCACGCCTCGGGCGCCTATACCGGCGAGGTTGCCGGGTTCATGCTGGCGAAGCTGGGCTGCACCTACGTCGTCGTCGGCCACTCCGAGCGGCGGCACTACCACCACGAGACCGACGAGCTGGTGAATGCGAAGGTGAAGGCGGCGCTCGCCAACGAGCTCACACCCATTCTCTGCGTCGGCGAAGGACTCGAGATCCGCGAGGCTGGTGACCACGTGTCGTATACCGTGGCCCAGCTTGACGCCGCCCTCGATGGGTTGACGCCCGGCCAGGTGGAAAAGGTTGTCGTCGCCTACGAGCCGGTGTGGGCGATCGGCACCGGAAAGACCGCCACGCCCGAGGACGCTCAGGAGGTGATCGGCGCGCTGCGGGAGCGTCTGCATGAGATAGCCGGGCAGACCGTCGCCGAGTCGGTGCGCATCCTCTACGGCGGCTCGGTCAAGGCGTCCAACGTGGGCGACATAATGGCCCAACCCGATGTGGACGGGGCGCTGGTGGGCGGCGCCTCCCTTGACGCCGAAGAATTCGTCCGCATCTGTCGTTTAGGTCGGTAGCGTGTCCCTACCCCGCTTTCGAGATGCGGGGTAGGGCACCTAGAGTGTGTTTCCATGCGCCACCCCCGCTCGCTCCCCAGCCGCCTGATCACCGCGATCCTGGTGGGTGCACTGGCAGTCACGACCGCCGCCTGCAACTCGGCCGCCGACGATCAGCCGAGCATGCAGCCGGGTGGCACGCTGCGTGTCGCGTCCGCCTCGCTGCCGGCCAACCTCGATCCGCAGCGCATCGCCGCCGCCCTGGAGGCCAATGTCAGCCGGGTCATCACGCGGACGCTGACCACCTTCAAGGCCGAGCCTGGCACCGCCAGCGGTGAGCTCGCCGCCGACCTGTCCACCGACCTCGGTCGGCCACGGGAGAACAACAAGATCTGGTCGTTCAAGCTCAAGGACGGCCTGAAGTGGGCCGATGGCTCGCCCATCACCTGCCAGCACCTCAAGTACGGCGCGGAGCGCAACTTCGCCACCTTTGCGAAGAACAACCTGCCCTATGCCCGGCAGTACCTTGAGGACAACCCGACGAAGTACGAGGGCCCGTTCCGCGGCGGCAACGCGGGCGGCGCCGGCCTCGCCTCCGTGGTATGCCTGGACACCAAGACCATCGAGTACCACCTCAAGTTCCCGGTCGGCGACTTCAACTACGCCGTCGCGCTGGCCGTGTTCGCCCCGGTCAAGCAGGGCGCCGACAGCGACGACGCCAGGTTCAACCTCGAGCCGCTGGCCAGCGGGCCGTACAAGGTGAGGCCCGGCCGCACCGAGAAGGACACCGAGATGGTGCTCGTGCGCAACGAGCACTGGTCGCCCGCGACCGACAAGGTCCGCAAGGCGTACCCCGATCAGATCATCATCACGACGCAGACCAACATCCCGTCGCTGACCAACTCGCTGATCGAGGACGTGGGCGAGGCGAAGGACACCATCATGCTCAACGATGTCTCCGCCAACTTCGTGCAGCAGGTGATGACCGACCCGCAACTGCAGGCACGGACAGCGACCGGGCCGTCGGGCCTGGTTCGTTACCTGAGCATCAACACCAAGCGGATACCCAACGAGAAGTGCCGACGCGCTCTGATCTACGCGTTCAACAAGCGCAAGTTCCGTCAGGCCATGGGCGGTTCCCTCGTCGGTGACCTCGCCACGACGATGATCTCGCCGACCCTCAAGGCGTACCAGAAGTTCGACCACTACGGCGTGTCCACCAACGGCGGCGAGGGCAACCCGCAGGAGGCCCTGAAGCTCATCGAGGCGGCCAAGGCCGAGGGCGTCACCTGCCCCACCACGATCACCCTCGCCCACCCGGACCAGGCGACCACCACCAACCGCTTCGTCAAGACCGTGGTCGACGCGTACATCGAGATCGGTGTGCAGGTGAAGCTCGTGGGGCTGGCGGTCGGGCCCTACTTCAACACCATCAAGGCCTTTGAGGCGCAGTCGAAGTACGACCTGGTGTGGGCCGGCTGGATCCCCGACTGGTCCAACGGCTCCGCCGTGATCCCGCCGCTGTTCAAGAGCGACGCAGTGGCAGGCGAGCCCGGCGTGATCGGCGGCTCCAACACGTCGTACTGGCAGGACCCGGAGACCGACAAGCTGATCCAGGACGCGATGCTTGAGGCCGACATCCAGCGGCAGTGGAAGCTTTGGGGCGAGATCGACAGCAAGCTGCAGCTCAAGGCGGTCTCCATCCCGATCATCTACGGAAAGGCGATCCGGCTGTACGGGTCCAACGTCGGCGGTGCGTACATCCACTCGGCCCTGGGCATGCCCGACATCGCCTCCCTCGGCCTGAAAAAGCCGGGCGGAGCCGCCCAGCCGTAACGGTGCAGTATCCTTGTCCCGCCATCACACACCTAACCGAGGATTGTGACCATGCCGATCGCCTTCGCATACACGTTGATCGTGTTGCTGATCATCACGAGTGTGCTGTTGACCCTGCTCGTCCTGCTCCACCGGGGCAAGGGCGGCGGCATGTCGAGCATGTTCGGTGGTGGGGTTTCGACAAGCCTGGCCGGTTCGTCCGTCGCCGAGAAGAACCTGGATCGGTACACCATCCTGGTGGGCATCATCTGGTTCGCCTGCATCGTGGGCCTCGGGCTGTGGCTCAAGACCGAGCTGTCCAGCACCACCAGCACGACCACCGAATCTCTCGCCGCCGTCCTTCGCTCGCGCTAAAGCCGCGCCCTAAATCCGCGCGATAAGCCCGGCGCCCTTTAGCGCAGCGCCCGGGAGCGGAGCGGGACTTCGTGGGCTGCGGCGCGGTCGAGGAGCCAGACGGTGCGCTCCACGCCGGAGACGCCTGCTGCGGGAAGCAGCACCGGGCCCGCGCCGGCCAGGGCCATGCCGACCGCCTTGGCCTTGTCGCTGCCCGTGGCGATCAGCCAGACCTCCTCGGCGGAGTTGATGGCGGGCAGGGTCAGCGTGATGCGGATCGGCGGCGGTTTGGGACTGCCACGCACGGCGCTGACGGGCCGGGTCTCGTACGCCACGGGGTGCTCCGGGAACACCGACGCGACGTGGCCGTCCTCACCGATACCCAGGAGAAGGACATCAAAGTGGGGTAGCTCGGCCGATCCGGGTTTCGCCGCCCGCGCCAGTTCGGCCGCGTAGCGCTGCGCCGCCAGCTCCGGGTCGGGGCCGTCCGGGCCGTCGCTGGCCGGCATGGGATGGACGTGAGCCGGGTCGAGCGGCAGCACGTCCAGGAGTGCTTGCCGCGCTTGGGTTTCGTTGCGCTCCGGGTCGCCGGCGAGCAGGAACCGCTCATCGCCCCACCAGATGTCGACGTGCCTCCACGCCACGGCGTCGCGTGCCGGGTTGGCGGCGATCGCCCGGTAAACCGAGTTGGCGACGCGGCCCCCGGTGAGCACGACGCCCGCCTGCCCCCGGGCGGCCTGGGCATCGATGAGCTTGACGATCAGCCGCGCCGCCGCCGCCTCGGCGAGCAGCGGGGCGTCGGCGTGAACGATGACGTCCGTCATGGCCGTGCGGGGTCGCGCCAGATGTGGGTGCGAATGGCGGGGCGGTCGTTGAGGCCGGTCGTGTCTGTGGCGGCCTGCAACGCATACCCATAGGGCTGATCGGCGTCGAGCCGCCGCAGCTCCTCGGCCAGCTCCTCGCCCAGGCGGCGCCGCACCAGCGGAAGCACCCGGTTGTTGACGCCGGTGCGGGTCAGGGTCGCTGTCCCGTTTCCGTTGTTGCGCAACGCCATCGACGTGCCGTCGGCGAGGTGGAAGTCCAGCGCCTCCAGATCCCTGCCGGCATGCAACCCGACCGGGATGCCGAGGCGGGCGCTGAGCCAGCCGCGCAGCAAGGCCGCGGTCGGGTCGCCCATCGAACCGGTCAGGGTCGCGGCGGAGACCTCGGCGGTGGCGGTGTCGAAGGCGCCCGCGATCAGCGTCCGCCAGCCGGTCAGCCTGGTCCACGCCAGGTCGGTATCGCCGGGGGCGTAGTCGTCGGCGCGCTGGCGCAGGGCCGCCCCGGGGTCGGCGGTCTGCGCCACGTCGGTGATCCGGCGCTCGGCCAGGACACCCAGCGGGTCGAAGGCGATCCGCTCGGGCGGCGCCCCGTGCCACCAGATGACCACGGGCACGTCGGGCGCGAGCAACGGCATGACCACAGACTCGGAGTGCAGCGCCAGGCGCCCGTGCATCCGCATGACGACCGCCTCGCACGGGCCGAGCCGCCCACCCACGATGATCTCGGCGTCGAGCCTGTCCTTGGCGTTGACGGTGGCGGTGTCCGGCCCCGGCACCGGGCCCCGGGTCACGACCAGCAGGCGGCACGGGTGTGCCGACGCGGCGATGGTCGCCGCGTCCTCCACCTGCCGCACCCGGCCCTCGTCGACGACGACAACGAAGGTCAGCGCGATGCCGCTGGCGACACCGCCCGCGCTGCGCCGCTCGGCGGCGAGCTTCTTGACCACCTCGCTGCCGTTGGTGTCCCACAAAGCCAACATCAGGGCCTCCGCCAGCTGCGGCCGGTGCGGGCGAGAATGGCGTCCGCCTCACGCGGACCCCATTCGCCCGCACGATAGTTTTGCGGCGGTGTCGACGCCCACGCCTTCTCCAGCGGATCCACCACCCGCCAGCCCTCCTCCACCTCGGCCGCATCCGGGAACAGGGTGCGGTCGCCGATCAGCACGTCCAGGATGAGCCGCTCGTAAGCCTCCGGGCTCGACTCGGTGAACGCCTCACCGTAGGCGAAATCCATGGTGATGTCGCGCAGCTCCATCGCGGTCCCCGGTACCTTCGAGCCGAATTTGAGCACGACACCCTCGTCGGGCTGCACCCGTACCACCAACTGGTTGTGCCCCAACAGCTCCGCGTCATCGGAGCGGAACGGCAGGTGCGGCGCCTTGTTGAACAGCACCGCCACCTCGGTGACCC
>Ga0075421_100010465_pt1 | contig 11467 bp, 11 predicted proteins | sample SoiMetdeltSBSDD5_FD_75292 | JGI IMG/M metagenome (GOLD analysis project Ga0075421, IMG submission 75292) | Bulk soil microbial communities from a Populus tree surrounding site in Tennessee, USA - Soil MetaG P. deltoides SBSDD5 | ecosystem: Environmental > Terrestrial > Soil > Tree plantation...
GCCCGCGTTGTTCACGAGGACGTCGATCCGTCCGAAGTGCCGGGCGGCGCCGTGCACGAACGCTTCGGCGTCCTCGCGCAGGGTGAGGTCCGCGGGAATCGCCAGCACCTGACGCCCGCTCTCGCGCCGGATCTCCTCGGCGGCCGCCTCGAGCACGTCCTTTCGGCGCGCGCAGATCGCGACGTCGGCGCCCTCGCGCGCGAGCACGCGGGCGATGCCCTTGCCGATGCCGGCGCTGCCGCCCGTGACCAGCGCTACCTTGCCGTTGAGCTGCAGGTCCATAGCCCACCTCGTGTGCTAGCGTAGCGCAGCTTCGAGGCGCGCCACGGCTTTGCCGGGGCGCGACGAGCGTTGCCGGGGAGTCCGAGGGGGCGTAGCCCCCTCGCTTGAACAATCGGGGGCCATGTCGGGGCCCCCATCTCAAATTGGCGCGATTGTACGGGTGAACGACCAGCGGGGATACCCAGTGATCGCGGTAGCAGCCCGCGAGCGGCTCGTGGGCGCACCCGTGCGCCGCACCGAAGACCTAAGATTCGTCACCGGGCGCGGCCGCTACGTCGGCGACATCGCGCCTCCCAACGTCTGCCACGCCGTGGTCGTCCGCAGTCCCGTGGCCCACGCGCGCTTGACCGGCATCGACGACATCGCCGCGCGCGCCCGGCCCGGCGTGCTCGCGGTGCTTACCGCCGCCGATCTCGGCGAGATCGCCGCACCGATTCCGATGCGTCTGGCCCCGCTGCCGGGATTCGATCGCTATCTGCAGTGGCCGCTCGCCAGCGATCGCCTTCGCTACGTCGGCGAGCCGGTCGCGCTCGTCGTGGCCGAGGACCGCTACGGCGCCGAGGATGCCGCCGAGCGCGTCGTGGTTCACCACGAGCCGCTCGAGCCGGTCGTCGCGGCGTCTGCGGCCGCTGCCGATCGCGTGCTGGTGCACGAAGCGGCGGGGACGAACGTCGCGACGCGCTATCGTGTCTCGCGCGGCGATCCGGACGCCGTGTTCGCGCGCGCGCCGTATACGCGGCGCGAGACGTTCCGCTGTCAGCGGCACAGCGGCGTGCCGCTCGAGACGCGCGGCCTGGTCGCAACCTGGGATGCCGCGACCGGGACGCTGACGGTGCTCGGCGCGACCAAGGTCGCGTTCTTCAATCGTCGGGCGCTCTCGCGGATGCTCGGGCTGGAGGAGGCCAGGATCCACCTGATCGAGGTGGACGTCGGCGGCAGCTTCGGCGTGCGCGGTGAGCTCTATCCCGAGGACGTGCTGATTCCGCTCGCCGCGATGAAGCTCGGACGGCCCGTGAAGTGGATCGAGGGCCGGCGCGAGAGCTTCGTGGCCACCAACCACTCACGTGAGATCGAGTGCGAGGTGGAGATCGCCGCGCAGCGCGACGGCACGATCCTCGCGATGCGCGGCCGCGTGCTGGCCGACATGGGTGCGTACGTGCGCACCAACGGAGGCGTCGTGCCGGCCAAGGCGGCGCAGTTTCTCCCTGGCCCGTACCGCATCCCGCACTTCGCGTGCGAGGTGCAGGCGGTGGCGACCAACAAGACCCCGACCGGGACCTATCGCGGCCCGGGTCGCTTCGAGGCGAACTTCTTCCGCGAGCGTTTGCTCGATCTGATGGCGGGCGATCTCGGGCTCGACCCCGCCGAGCTGCGGCGGCGCAATCTCATCACCGCGGCCGAGCTCCCGTGGACGATCGGCACGCTCGTCCCGTACGAGGCGTCCGGCGCCTATGACGGCGGCGACTACCCGGCGGCGCTGCGCCGCGCGCTCGCGGCCAGCGACTACCATCGACACGCGAAGGACAACGGCCGGCTCGTCGACGGCAAGCTGCGTGGCATCGGCATCGGCTGCTTCGTCGAGTCCAGCGGTGCGGGGCCCGCGGAGACCGCGCGGATCGTCGTGCGCGCTCCGGGGCGCGTGGAGCTCTACAGCGGCTGCGCGTCATCCGGGCAGGGTCACGAGACGGTCATGGCGCAGATCCTCGCCGACGAGCTCGGCATCCCGTTCGATGCCATCACGGTGGCTCACGGCAGCACGACGCTGGTGGCCGAAGGCTGGGGCACGTACCACAGCCGCGCCGTCGTCGTCGGCGGCAGCGCCGTCGCCGCCACGGCGGCAACGCTCAAGGCGAAACTGGTCGCGCTGGCCGCGCAACGGAGCGGTCTCCACGAGGCGACGCTGGAATGTCGCGGCAGCGCGGTGTTCCGGCGTGACGGAGCTGACGATCGGCCCGTGTTCACGCTCGACGAGGCCGTCGCCGATACCCCGCTCGAGGCCGCCGGAAAATTCACGACGAGCGCGCTCACGTACACGTACGGCGCGCACGTCGCGCACGTCGCCGTCGATCCCGACACCGGCGCGACGGAGGTCCTGAGCCTCGTGACCGTCGAGGACGTCGGCCGCGCCGTCAATCCGGCGCTCGTGCACGGCCAGGCGCACGGCGCTGCCGTGCAGGGACTCAGCGGGGCCTTCCTCGAAGAGCTCGTCTACGACGAGACCGGCCAGCTCGTGACCGGCACGCTGGCAGACTATGCGCTGCCGAGCGCCGCCGATTTCCCGCGTCTCGAGAGCATCACGCTCGAGGAATCGCCATCGACCTCCAATCCGCTCGGCGCCAAGGGCGCAGGGGAAGGCGGGATCGTGGCCACGGGCGCCGCCGCCGCGAACGCGGTCGCCGCCGCGCTGGCGCCGCTCGGCGTCCTCGTCCGCGAGCTGCCACTGTCCGCTCGAAACGTCGCCGGCTGGATCGCGAGCGCTTCGCGATGATCGACGTCCACGCGCACTACGTGCCTCCGGCGCTGCTCGAGCGGATGCGGACCGCGGGCGCGCGGTACGGCGTCTCCGTCATCGAGATCGCGCCCGCGTGCCACGCGCTGCACTTCGCCAATGGCCTCCGGCTGCGGCCCTTCTTCACCAAGCTCGTCGAGGAGCCGGCGCGGCGGCTGGCGAGCATGGCCGCGATCGGTATCGAGCGCGAGATCCTGTCATCGTGGACCGACATGCACGCGCACGGCCTCGGTATCGAGCAAGGCACGGCGTGGCATCGGCTGCTGAACGAGGAGCTGGCCGCCTTCGCGCAGCGCCACGCCGAGCACTTCTCGATGCTGGCCTCGGGCTACCTGCCGGATGCGGCATGCGCCGCGCGGGAGCTGGAGTTCGCGGTAAAAGAGCTCGGCGCGATCGGCGCCGTCGCCGCCACGAACGTCGAGGGCACGAACCTCGGGGAGCTGTCGCTCGACGAGTACTGGGCCGCGGCGGTCGAGCTCGGCGTTCCCGTGTTCCTGCATCCCGTGCAGGCGAATCCGACACCGCGCACGCGGCGATTCGCGCTCAACCAGATCGTGCAGTACACGATGGACACCACACTCTGCGTCGGCTCGCTGATCGGCGCCGGCGTGCTCGATCGGTTCCCCGAGCTGCAGCTGATCCTGTCGCACGGCGGCGGGGCGCTGCCGTATCTCAGCGGCCGCTTCGACGTGATGTTCGAGCGCAGCGATCGCGACGCGACCGGGATCACCGCGACGCTGCCGCCGTCGGCCTATCTTGGCGGGATGTACTACGACACGATCGTCCACGACCCGCGCGCGCTCCGGTATCTGGCCGAGCGGGTGGGTATCGAGCGTCTCCTGATCGGGAGCGACGACTCGTTTCCGCCCGCCGACCACGATCCGCTTGCGAGCCTGCACGCCGCGGGGTTCACTGCGGAAGAGACCCAGCACATCGGCGAGACCAACCCGAGAAGGATCTTCCGCCTGTGATGAACTTCACCCGTGAGCTCTGGGCGTCGATCGGCTCGATCTACGCGGCGATCCTGAAGCATCCGTTCGTCGCCGGTCTGAGCGATGGCTCGCTGCCGCGCGAGAGCTTTCGCTTCTACGCGGTGCAGGACGCCCTCTACCTGCGGGACTTCGCGCGCGCCCTGTCCCTGGCGGCGGCGCGCGCACCGCGGGACGAGTGGATCATCATGTTCAACGACCACTCGGCGGGCGCGCTCAAGGTCGAGCGCGCGCTGCATGAGAGCTTCTTCGCCGAGTGGGGTCTGACGCCCGCCGACGTGCTGGCCACGCCGCTAGCGCCGACCAACGCCGCGTACACCTCGTATCTCCTGGCCGTGGCGTACGGTCGGCCGTTTCACGAGGCGGTCGCCGCGCTGCTGCCCTGCTACTGGATCTACTGGGAGGTCGGCAAGGAGCTGGAACGTCGTGGCTCATCAGATCCGCTCTACGCGCGCTGGATCGGCACGTATGCGTCGGACGACTTCGGCGGCATCGTCCGCGCCGTCCTCGAGGTGACCGACACGCTGGCGCGCGGGCTGTCGGACGCCGAGCGCGAGACGATGCGGCAGCACTTCGTCACGACGAGCCGCTACGAGTGGATGTTCTGGGACATGGGTCTGCGGCGGGAGACTTGGCCCGTGTAACCCCAGGCTCACCTCCTCCCATCCAGCGTCGCCGCCTGCACCAATCGTCCGCCGCGCATGATCGACACGACGAGCGCGGCCAGCATCACGACGGCGCAGACGGCGAACGTGGCATTCATGGCGGCCACGAACGGGCCCGGCGTCGCCGCGCTCGGCGTCGCGTCCGGAACGCCCGAGTAGTAGCGAAACATCTGGGTGAGGAGCACGCCGCCGAGCGAGATGCCGAGCAGCGATCCGAGGCCGAACAGCATCTGCACGAGGCCGGTGGCAAAGCCGCGGTAGGCGCGCGGCACCGAGCCGATGATCGCGGTCTGATTCGGGGTGTTGAAGAAGCCCTGGCCGATCCCGGTACAGGCCAGCAGCAGCGCCGGCCACCCCCAATGCGAGTTCACGCTCAACCCCGCGCCGACCACGAACGCGATCAAGATGACGAACAGGCCGACGGAAGCCGGCAGGCGTGGGCCGAGGCGGTCCGTGAGGTGACCGGCAAGGATGGCGAGGCCGATCGTCAGCACAGGCGCCGAGAGGAACAGCAGGCCCATGAACGTCGCCGAGTGGTGCAGCACGTCCTGTAGGTAAAACGGCAGCAGGAAGACGAGCACGCTGCTGGTGGTCGCGAAGAGGAGCAGGGTCACAACGCTGAACGAGAACATCCGGATCCTGAACAGGCCGAAGTTCACCACCGGATTCGCGGCGCGGCGCTCATGGACGGCGAACCCGACCAGACCGATGCCGAAGAGGATGAGGATCACGCTCGTCCGGCCGGCGCCGATGGCCTCTGCGCTCCGGCGGTCGAGGGCCACGGCGAGCAACGCGGTGAGCGCGACGAGCAGCGCTGCGCCGACCCAGTCGACGGCGGGCGGCCGCTCAGAGCGCGGCGCGCGGCGTCCTCGCGCACGCACCACGGTCAGGACCGTGCCGGCGAGGCCGACAGGCACGAGCAGGAAGAATGACCAGCGCCAGCTCAGCCAGTCGACGACCAGCCCGCCCACTGGCGGGCCGAGCAGCAAACCACCGTGGAAGGCCATGGTCATGAACCCGTTCGCCCGCCCCGCCGCGCCCTCGGGCATGGCTTCCATCGCGAGCACGCGCGTCGCGGACGCGATCATGGCCGCGCCGATTCCCTGGACGAGGCGGAAGGCGATGAGCCAGCCGACGCTCGGCGCCAGGCCGCACAGGATCGAGCTCGCGGTCATCACGACGAAGCCGGCGCCATAAATGGCGTAACGACCGTGGACGTCACCGAGCCGGCCGAAGACCACGGACAGGCAGATGCCGGCAAGATCATAGGCGATGAGCGCCCACGAGACGGCGACGATGTCTGCCTGCAGCCCGGCGGCTATCGTCGGGAGCGACACGATGAAGACCCGCGTCGCGAAGCCGGCGATGAACTGGCCCATGATCGCGTTGGCGAGGAGCAGCCTGTCGGGACGCGTCATGGTGCGGCGGTTCGCCGACGCCGCGTCGCTACACGAACGTCAGCGGCTCCACGTGCGCCTCGCCGCGCGCGAACCGCGCGAGGTCCAGCGGCGACGCGTCCATCGTCACCGCGCGGCCATGCACGAGCATCTCCGCCATGAGCTGTCCGGCGATCGGGCCGTGCATGAAGCCGTGGCCGCTGAACCCAGCGATCACGTGCAGTCCTGTGACGCCGGGGACGGCGCTCACGATCCCCGTCTGATCCGGCGTCATCTCGTAGAGACCCGCGTACGAGCGCATGAGCGTGGCGTCCGCCAGCGCCGGCGCGCGATGGATCGCGCGCTCGACCACGCGGGGCTCGAGGCTTCGATCGATCTCGGTGCTGAAGCTTTCCGGCTCGTCGCGGCGCCCGTGGCCGAGGAGCAACCCGGCGCCCTCGCGGCGCAGCGAGAAATTGCGGTGCGGGTCGATGACGAACGGCGTGGCCGCCGGAATGCGCTCGGTCCCGAACGGCGCGGTCATGAACTTGTGGCGCCGATGCGGCCGCACGGGGATGTCGACGCCGGCCAGCGTGCCGACCACGCCCGACCACGCGCCGGTCGCGATCACGACCGCGCCCGCCTCGAACGTCCCCGCCCGCGTGACGACGCCGCGCACGCGATCGGCGTCGCGGACGAATTCGGTGACCTCGTGCTGCTGCCTGATCGCCACGCCGAGGTCACGCGCGCGCGCGGCGATCGCCGTCGCGGCGAGGTACGGGTCGGCGTAGCCGTCGCGCGGCGTGTACGTCGCGCCAAACAGGTCGTCGGTGTTGAGGTAGGGCGCGAGCGTGCGCGTCGCCGCGGCGTCGAGCAGCTCGACGTCGACGCCGAGACTCCGCTGCAGCGCGACGCTTCGCCGGGCCACCGCCAGCTCCTCCTCGGTCGCCACGAGGATGAGATAGCCGTGCTGTCGGAACTGGGGGTCGACGCCGAACTCCTCCTTGAAGCGCTCGTACGTGACGATGCTGTGTGTGGTGAGCTCGATGCCGAGCCGGTTCGCGTACTGGTGGCGAATGCCGCCGCTTGCCAATGCCGTCGAGCCCGAGCACACGGTGTCGCGCTCCAGCACGACGACGCGGCGCACGCCCAGCCGCGCCAGGTGATACGCCGTGCTCACGCCCATGATGCCGGCGCCGACGATCAGGACCTCGGCCGTGGTGGTCGTCACGAGGTTGCCGGCGGCCGGTATTCGTAATCGGACCGGCACTTCTGCATGATCGCGCGGAGGTCCTGACGCAGCTCCTCGAGCGTGGGACGGCCCACGTACCACCAGCCGTTATAGATGCGGTGGATCGTCAGGTCCGGCTGCAGCGCGAAGGTGTACGGCACCGCGACCAGGCCGTGCTCGAACCCGGGCGCCGTCTGCTCGACGATGTCGAGCTCCGTGATCGCGCGCCGCTCATGATCGCTGAGAAACGTGAACGTCGCGCCCAGTCCGGCGCGAAACGCCGCGGTGACGTTCGGCGGATCGGTGCTGACCACCGCGACGTGGCAATAGTTCACCGCCAGCTCGTCCTGCATCGTCGTGAGGTGCCTGACCTGCACCGCGCACTTCGGTCACCAGTAGCCGCGATAGAAGCTCACGATCAGCGGGTACCCGTTGGCCAGCGCCGAGAGCTGCACCGGGTTCTTGCGGTGATCGGGAAGCACGAGGTCGGGAAACCGGCTGCCTGCGACGAGGTCGGCGCGCATAGGGAAATCCTCCGCGTGAAGTCTAACGCCGGTGTAGCGGTCGCGCATCCGTCGCCATGCGACGTGCATCCCATCGTTTGAGGCGGATCATGGCGATGCGCGTCGCGGAGCTGTGGCGTTATCCCGTCAAATCGCTCGCCGGCGAGCGACTCGATGCGGTCGACGTGTTGTCTATGGGCGTGCCGGGGGATCGTATCGTGCAGGTGTACGACGCGCGAGGACGGATCGTGACGTCGCGGACCACACCCGCGCTGCTCGGGCTGCGCGGCACGACGAGCGCCGACGGCGAGCCGCTCATCAATGGCGAGCTCTGGACGGCGCCGAGCGTCAGCAAGGTGATCGAGGCGATTGCTGGTCCCGGCGCCCGCCTCGTCCGCGACGACGGGCCGAACCGCTTCGACGTGCTGCCGCTGCTCGTGGCCACCGACGGTGCGATCGACGCGCTGGGCCTCGATCGACGTCGTTTCCGTCCGAACATCCTCGTGGCCGGCGTCGAGGGGCTCGCCGAGCGCGAGTGGCCCGGGCGTCGTGCGCGCATCGGTGACGCGATCGTCGCCTTCAAGAAGCTCCGCGGCCGATGCGTCATGACCACCTACGACCCCGACACGCTCGAGCAGGATCCCTCGGTCCTGCGTCGCATCGTGCAGGAGATGGGCGGACGCTTGGCCCTCGATTCCTACGTCATCGAGGCCGGGCGAATCTCGGTCGGCGATCCCGTCGAGCTGTTCTAGGCCGCCGCCGCACGGGGACTTGCGTTCGGGGCCTCGAAGGCGGATATTGCGCGCACCGCCAACCCTGGAGGGACGCCCATGGCGCGACTGACGATCAACGGGAAACCACTCGACCTCAGCGTCGATCCCAACACGCCCCTGTTGTGGGCGATCCGCGAGCAGGCTGGGCTCACCGGCACGAAGTACGGCTGCGGCATCGCTCAGTGCGGTGCCTGCACCGTGCACGTCGACGGCGCCGCCGTCCGCTCGTGCGTGACGCCGGTGGCCGCGGCCGAGGGAAAAAAGATCACGACGATCGAGGGCCTCGCCAACGGCACGACGCTACACAAGGTGCAGAAGGCCTGGCTCGATCACGAGGTGCCGCAGTGCGGTTACTGCCAGCCCGGGATGATCATGGCGGTGGCGGCGCTGCTGCGCGAGAAGCCCAAGCCGACCGATGCCGACATCGACGCGCGGATCACCAACATCTGCCGCTGCGGAACGTTCCAGCAGGTGCGCGAGGCCATTCACGCCGCGGTGAAGGCATAAGGGGGCGCCATGAAGACTCCGACGCTCAATCGCCGCTCCTTTGTCATCGGCAGCACCGCGGTCGGCGCCGGGCTCGCGCTCGGACTCAAGATTCCGTTCGGTCCCAGCGTCGTGCGCGCGCAGGACGGCTCGCCCGAAGTGAACGCGTGGGTGGTCATCCGGCCGGACGACACGGTCGTCATCCGCGTCGCGCGCTCGGAGATGGGCCAGGGAACCATCACGGGTCTCGCCCAGATGGTCGCCGAGGAGCTCGAGTGCGACTGGTCGAAGGTGCGGACCGAGTATCCGACGCCCGGTCAGAGCGTGAAGCGCAAGCGGGCGTGGGGTGACTTTTCCACCGGCGGCAGCCGCGGCATCCGCGACTCGCACCAGTACGTGCGCGAAGGCGGCGCGGCCGCGCGCATCATGCTCGTCCAGGCGGCGGCGAACGAGTGGAGCGTGCCGGCGACGGAGTGCAGCGCCGCCAACAGCGTGATCACGCACAAGCCGTCCGGCCGCACCGTCACGTACGGCAAGGTGGCGGAGGCCGCGGCCAAGCTGACGCCGCCCGAGAAGCCGGCGCTGAAGGATCCCAAGGAGTGGAAGCTCATCGGCAAGTCGGTCAAGCGCCTCGACACGATCGACAAGCTAACCGGCGCGCAGGTGTACGGCTTCGACATGAAGCTGCCCGGGATGCTGAACGCGGCGATCAAGGACTGTCCCGTCTTCGGCGGCAAGGTGAAGAGCTACGAGGCCGCGAAGGTGCAGAGCATGCCGGGCGTGCGCCACGTCGTGAAGGTTGGTGAGTCCGCGGTCGCCGTCGTCGCCGACACGTGGTGGCAGGCCAAGACCGCGCTCGACGCGCTGCCGATCGTCTGGGACGAGGGCGAGAACGCGAAGGTGTCGAGCGCCACGATCGCCGAGATGCTGAAGGACGGCCTCGACGCGGACCAGGCGTTCGTGGCCAACCGCAACGGCGACGTCAAAGCCGCCATCGGGTCCGCCGCGAAGAAGGTCGAAGCCGTTTACGCCTATCCCTTCCAGAACCACGCGCCGATGGAGCCGATGAACGCGACGGCCCGGTACACGCCCGATCGCTGCGAGGTCTGGGTGCCGACGCAGAACGGCGAGGCGGCGTTCGCGGCGACGCTGGCCGCCTCGCAGCTGCCGGCGGACAAGTGCGAGGTCTACAAGATCAACCTCGGCGGCGGCTTCGGCCGGCGCGGCGCGTTCCACGACTACGTCACGCAGGCGGTGCTCATCGCCAAGCAGATACCGGGCACGCCGGTGAAGCTCCTGTGGACGCGCGAGGAGGACATGCTGCACGGCCGCTATCACCCGGTCATGCAGTCCAAGCTGGTGGCCGCGTTCGACAGCAGCAACAATCTCACCGCGCTGCACATGCGCCTGTCGGGGCAGTCGATCCTGACCACCGTGCGGCCGGAAGCGCTGCAGGACGGCAAGGACCCGCTGGTGTTCCAGGGGCTCAACCCGAGCGGCGACTTTGCGATCGGCTACAGCGTGCCGAATCTGCTCATCGACCATGCAATGCGCAACACGCACGTGCCGCCGGGCTTCTGGCGCGGCGTCAACATCAACCAGAACGCGATCTTCCTCGAGTGCTTCATGGACGAGATGGCGCAGGCCGTCGGCCAGGATCCGCTCGAGTTCCGGCGCAAGCTGATGACCAAGCATCCCAAGCACCTCGCGGTGCTGAACGCGGTGGCCGACCGCGCCGGCTGGGGCAAGCCCGCGCCGAAGGGCGTCTATCGCGGGCTGGCGCAGATGATGTCGTTCGGCAGCTACGTGGCGGCCTGCGCCGAGATCTCGGTTCCCGAGGCGAACAAGATCAAGGTGCAGCGCATCGTCGCCGCCACCGACTGCGGCTACGCCGTCAATCCGGCGCAGATCGAGCGCCAGATCGCCGGCTCGTTCGTCTATGGCCTGTCCGGGCTGTTCATGCAGGAGTGCACGGTGAAGGACGGCCACATCGAGCAGACCAACTTCAACACCTACGACTCGATGCGCATCAAGCAGATGCCGAAGGTCGAGTCGATCGTCATGCCGTCGGGCGGCTTCTGGGGCGGCGTCGGCGAGCCCACCATCTGCGTGGCGGCGCCGGCGGTGCTCAACGCGTACTTCGCCGCCACCGGCAAGCGCATTCGCACGTTCCCACTGAAGAACCACGGCATCCAGATGGTGTAGTCGATGCGGACGCTGGTGGCCGCTGCGATCGGGCTCGGCTCGGTCGCGGCGGCCGTCGTGGCGTCGGCCGAGCCGCCGGCCGGCGCGGCCTCGTGCACCGGGTGTCATCCTGCGTCCTCTCGTGTGACGTCGTCCGTGCCGCGGCTGGCCGGGCTCGATCGCGCCGCGATCGTCCGCGCGATGCAGGACTTCCGCTCCGGCCAGCGGGCAGGCACCGTGATGGATCGCATCGCCAAGGGATTCACCGACGACGAGATCCAGGCGATCGCCGCCTGGTACGCCACGCAGAAGTGACGACGACCCGCCGCGAATTTCTCAAGGCCTCCGTCGCGGCTTCGACCGCGCTCCTTGCCCTGCCCGCGTTCGCGCAGGGCTCGGGCCCGCGCGTCGTGGTGGTCGGCGGCGGCTTCGCCGGCGCCTCGTGCGCGCGGGCGCTGCGCCAGGCCGA
>Ga0075421_100010467_pt1 | contig 11466 bp, 10 predicted proteins | sample SoiMetdeltSBSDD5_FD_75292 | JGI IMG/M metagenome (GOLD analysis project Ga0075421, IMG submission 75292) | Bulk soil microbial communities from a Populus tree surrounding site in Tennessee, USA - Soil MetaG P. deltoides SBSDD5 | ecosystem: Environmental > Terrestrial > Soil > Tree plantation...
CGTTGAGTCGCTGTTGGATGGACTCAATCGCTTGCTGCAGCCGCGACAGGATCCACCGGTCCTCGAGTCGCTCGGTCCGCGGCTCGGGTGAGCCGTCGGCGTTGAGCAGGATCAGCCGCGAGGCGTTCCACATCTTGTTCGCCAGGTCCCGCCCCTGCTGGATACGGTCAATCGAGTAGCGCACGTCCTGTGTCGATGCCATTGCCAGCAGTCCGAACCGCAGCGCGTCCGCGCCGTGGACCTCGATCTCGTCCAGCGGATCGATGCCCGTCCCGAGCGACTTCGACATCCGCCGCCCGTCGGGTGCCTGGATGATCGGGGTGATGTAGACGTCGTCGAAGGGCCGCTCGCCGACGAACTCGATCCCCATCATCACCATCCGAGCGACCCAGAGGAAGAGGATGTCGCGTGCCGTCACCAGCGCATCGGTCGGGTAGAACGCGTCGAGGAGGGGCGCCCCTTCGTCCGGCCAGCCGAGGGTCGCGAACGGCCACAGGGCCGACGAGAACCAGGTGTCGAGCACGTCCTCGTCCTGGCGCAGTGCCCCCGGGTCGATGCCGCGCTCGCTCGCCTGCTCACGCGCAGCCTCCTCGGTCTCCGCGACTATCTCCTCGCCCTCGGGCGCGTACCAGACCGGCAGCCGGTGGCCCCACCAGAGCTGGCGCGATATGCACCACGGACGGATGTTGTTCATCCAGTCGAGGTACACGCGCTTGTGCTGCTCGGGCGTGATCCTGACCTCGTCGCGCTCCACCACCGCGATCGCCGGGGCCGCGAGCTCGTCCATGCGGCAGAACCACTGCAGCGAGATCAGCGGCTCGATCCGTTCGCCCGAGCGGTGCGAGAACGGGACCGAATGCGTGTATTCCTCCTCGGCCCGCAGGCGGCCCTCGTCGCGCAGCGCCGCGACCACGGCCTCGTGGGCCTCGGCCGCGGTCATGCCCCCAAACCGCTCCCCCGCCGCGGCGGTCATCCGCCCGTCCTCCCCGATCACGGTGATCTCCTCGAGCCCGTGGCGGCGGCCGATCTCGAAGTCGTCAGGATCGTGGCCGGGCGTGATCTTCAGCGCCCCGGTGCCGAACTCAGGGTCGACGTGCTCGTCGGCGATGATCGGCAGCCGGCGACCGACGAGCGGCAGCACACAATGGCCGCCGATCAGGCGCCGGTGCCGCTCATCGTCGGGGTGGACGGCGACGGCGGTGTCGGCGAGCATCGTCTCCGGTCGCACCGTGGCGATCGTGAGCACCTCGTCGGCGCCTTCGATCGGGTAGTCGATCGCATACAGGGTGTCCGTGACGTCCTGGTTGAACACCTCGAGCTCGGAGATCACGGAGCGCGAGCCGACGTCCCAGTTGACCATGTAGTTGTCGCGGTAGATGTAGCCCTTCTCATAGAGCGAGACGAAGACCTTGTAGACGGCGCGCACGTAGCCCTCGTCGAGTGTGAACCGCTCCCGGTCGTAGTCGCACGACGCGCCGAGCCGCTTCAGCTGCTCGACGATCTGCGACCCGTACTCGCGCCGCCACTCCCATGCCCGTTCCAGGAACGCCTCGCGCCCCAGATCCTGGCGTGAGGTCCCCTCGGCGCGCAGCTCCTTCTCCAATACGGCGTGTACGGCGATGCTGGCATGGTCGGTGCCGAGCAGCCAGAGCGTGTTGCGCCCCCGCATCCGGTTGAGGCGGATCAGTGCGTCCTGGATCGTGCCGTTGAGCGCGTGGCCCATGTGCAGCGCGCCGGTCACGTTCGGCGGCGGGATCACGATCGAGTAGTTCTGGTCCGGCGTGCCCTCGGCCGGTGGATGGAACGCGCCGCTCTCGAGCCAGGCGGCGAACACGCGCCTCTCCGCCGCGGCCGGGTCCCACCGCGTCGTCGCCTCCAGCTTCTCGCGTCGCCGTGCGTCCATCGAAGCGGCGAGTTTAGTTGCGGGCTGCTGTCACCCAGAGGACGCTAGGAGCGCGGCTTGGAGATCACAGATGCGCGGCTCAGGCCGATTCCTGGATCTCGCCGAGCGCGTCGTCGCCCGCCTGATCGGGCGCAGCCTGGGTGACGAGCGTCGGGCCCAAGTTCTGGTCGATCGTCTCTTTGGTGACGACGCACTTGGAGACGTCGCGTCGCGACGGTAGCTCGAACTGCACGTCCATCAGCGTCTCCTCGAGGATCGAGCGCAGCCCACGGGCGCCCGTCTCACGCTCGAGCGCCTTGTCGGCGATCGCGCCGAGCGAGTCCTCCTGGAACTGGAGCTCGATGTCGTCGAACTCGAAGAACCGCTGGAACTGGCGGGTGAGCGCGTTGCGGGGCTCGGTCAGGATCGTGATCAGGTCGTCGCGGGTGAGTTGGTGGATAGCGGCGACGACCGGGAGCCGGCCGATGAATTCGGGGATCAGGCCGTACTCGATCAGGTCCTCGGGCAGCACCTGCTCGAACAGCTCCCCGGTGTCCTTGTCGGCCTTCGAGGAGACCTCGGCGCCGAAGCCCACCCCCTGGCGGCCGATCCGGCGCTCGATCACGTTGTCGAGCTGCGCGAACGAGCCGCCGCAGACGAACAGGATGTTGGTCGTGTCGATGGTCAGGAACTCCTGGTGGGGATGCTTGCGCCCGCCCTGCGGCGGCACCGACGCGGAGGTGCCCTCGAGGATCTTCAGCAGCGCCTGTTGGACGCCCTCGCCCGAGACGTCTCGGGTGATCGACGGGTTGTCGGCCTTGCGGGCGATCTTGTCGATCTCGTCGATGTAAATGATCCCCGTCTCCGCCTTCTTGACGTCGAAGTCGGCCGCCTGGATCAGCTTCAGGAGGATGTTCTCGACGTCCTCGCCGACGTAGCCGGCCTCGGTGAGCGCCGTCGCGTCGGCGATCGCGAACGGGACGTTGAGGATCTTCGCCAGGGTCTGGGCGAGCAGGGTCTTGCCACAGCCGGTCGGGCCGAGCAGCATGATGTTCGACTTCTGCAGCTCGATCTCGCCCTCGCTGCCCCCCTGGGTCATCTGGACCCGCTTGTAGTGGTTGTAGACGGCCACCGAGAGCGCCCGCTTTGCCGTCTCCTGGCCGACGACGTACTCCTGCAGCACGCCATGGATCTCGCGCGGCTTCGGCAGGCTCTCGAGCTCGAACGACGGCGGGGCGGTGAGCTCTTCGTCGATGATCTCGTTGCAGAGATCAATGCACTCGTCGCAGATGTAGACGCCGGGGCCCGCGATCAGCTTCTTGACCTGCCGCTGCGACTTGCCGCAGAAGCTGCAGAGGAGCTGCTCGTTGGAATCGGTCGGGCGTGCCACTGCGGTGTCTCCCTTCGGCGCTCAACGTCCGGGCCGCCGTGCTCAGGTTACGGCACCACCGGCTCCGGCTGGACGCGTAGTTGTTACTCGCCCGCTATCGCGGTCCCTGCAAGCGGCGCGGCCGTTGCAGTCGCGGAATCACGGGGAAGCGGTGCTCCGGACGCTCGGGAGGCGCCACCGCCGGGGCCTCGGCCGCGAGGGCGTCGGCGAGCCGCCGCCAGAAGGCGGGGCGCGCGGGAACCGGGGGGCCGGAGCCGGGACCGTCGACGAAGCCCGCCAGCCACTCGTCGAGGGGCGGTTCGCCGTCATAGCCGGGAAACGCCCGGTAGGCGGCGACGTAGGCGCTCAGCAGAGCCTGCTCGTCGCCGGCGCGCCGGCGCGGCTCGGCGTCATGGGCCTGGGCGAGTTCGATGAACGCTGCGGTGTCTCCGGCGCGTGCTCGCTCGAGCGGCCCGGACACGCGGAGTACCTAGTGGTGCTCGATCACGCGGTCGACGATCTTGTACTCCTTGGCCTCCTCGGAAGACATGAAGTAGTCGCGGTCGGTGTCCTGGGTGACCTTCTCGAGCGGCTGACCGGTGTGCTTGGCGATGATCTCGTCGAGGCGGCGGCGCACGTCGATGATCTCCTTCGCGTGGATCTCGATGTCGGTCGCCTGTCCCTGAAAGCCCGCCGAGACCTGGTGGATGAGGATCTTCGAGTTCGGGGTCGCCATCCGCTTGCCCTCGGTCCCGCCGGCCAGCAGCAGCGCCCCCATGCTCATCGCAACCCCGACGCAGATCGTCTGCACGTCGGGCTTGATGTACTGCATCGTGTCGTAGATCGCGAGCCCCGCGTACACCGACCCGCCCGGCGAGTTGATGTAGATCGAGACGTCCTTGTCAGGGTCCTCGGACTCGAGATGGATCAGCTGCGCGACCACGAGGTTCGCGATGTCCTCGGTGATCGGCGTGCCGAGGAAGATGATCCGCTCGTTGAGCAGCCGCGAGTAGATATCGAACGCGCGCTCGCCGCGCGACGTCTGCTCGACCACCATCGGGACCAGAGGGCTCATCGGCGGGTGAGTCTACAAAAGGCGTTGGAGGGGCCCGTCGCCACAGCGCCGCCCGAGCGGAGCGCCACCGGCCCGTACGCCCCCTAGCGCCCCGGTGTCCAGAGCTTGCCCGGCTCGGGCTCCTCGGGACCCGGCGCTGCGCTGGACTCCCCCGGCTCCTCCTTGTCCGGCGTCCAGATCTGTTCGCGCGCGGCCGCCTGCGCGACCGGGATCGGGGTGGCCGACTCGGCGACGACGTCGGCCGCCATCCGCAGGCGCACCTCATCGCGCAGCAGGTTGTCGCGGCCGGTCTCGCGCAGCCGCGCCAGCAGCTTCGCCGGGTCGTTCTTTCCGTCCCCCGGGTCCAGCGCTTCGAGCAGGTCCTCGTCGCTCGGCTCGATCCCCTCGGTCGCGGCGACCGCTGCGAGCGCCGCCTCCCGGCGCAGGCCCTGCTCCGCGTCCGCCTCCGCGTCGTTGATCAGGTCGTGGCGATCCTTGCCCTGCATCTGGGCGTAGGCCTGCGGGTCGATGCCGCTGGCGGCGAGCTGACGCTCGATCCGCTCCCACATCTCGTGGGCGCGTGCGTGCACCAGCTCGTGCGGGATCTCGAGCTTCGCGTTCGCGGCGACCGCGTCGACGGCGGCCTGGCGGAAGTCCGCCTCGGCGCGCCGGTCGAGGGCCTCCGCGAGCCGCGAGCGAATGCTCTCGCGGAGCTCGTCGAGCGTGTCGAACTCCGAGGCCTCGGAGGCGAAGTCGTCGTCGAGCTCGGGGAGGTTCTTCTCGCGCACCTCCTTGACCGTCACCGCGAAGCTCGCCGTCTTGGCGGCGAGCTCCTCGGGCCGGTGGTCCTCGGGGAAGGTGACCTCGACCGTGCGCTCGTCGCCCGTGGCGGCCCCGGTCAGGGCCGCGTCGAACTCGGGCAGCAGCCCCTCGGCGCCGAGCTCGATCGTGAAGTCCTTCGAGGACGAGCCCTCGAACGGCTCGCCGTCGATCAGGCCCTCGAAGTCGATCACCAGCGCGTCGCCCTCCGCGGCCGGGCGATCCACCGGGCTGAGGCTGCCGAAGGCGCCGCGCAGGCGCTCGAGCTCCTCGCCGATCGCCTCCTCGGGCACGTCGACCTCGGCCCGCCCCACCTCGAGCCCCTTGTAGTCGCCGAGCTCCGCCTTCGGGCGCACGCCGACCTCGATTGTGAATTCGAGGTCCTCGCCCTCCCCGGGCGGGTCCCCGACGTCGAGCTTGGGATCGCCGATCGGCGAGACACCGGAGGCGAGCAGCGCCTGCTCGTACCACTCCGGGAGCGCGTCGCGCATCGCCTGCTCGACCACAGCCTCGCGGCCGATCCGCTGGATCACCATCTGCGGCGGCACCTTGCCCTTGCGAAAGCCGGGCATCTTCATCTCGCCGGCGAGGTCGCGGGCCGCGCGATCGACGCGCTTTGAGAAGCGATCGGCGTCGACCGCTACCTCGATCTTGACCTTCGAGTCGGGGAGCTCCGTGACGGTGGTCTGCATCGCTGCCGCAGCTTAGTGGCCGCTACCGTTCGACCAGTGGACCCCGGACGGACAGCGATCGGCACGTGGAGCGGCGGGCGGTTCATGCATTTCGGGGAGCCGATCGACGCGGATCGCCTGGCGGCGCTGATGCGGCCCGGTCACGGGATCGACACGGTGATATCCGCCGACGTCTACGGCGAGGGCGCCGCGGACACGCTCCTGGGACGGGCGCTGGTGGGCGCCGCGCGCGATTCGTTCTGCCTCGTCGGCGCGGTCGGCCACGACTTCGCCGACGGCGAGCGCGAGGGCCCACGCGGATTTCCCCGGTTCACCGACCCGCGCCTGCGCGGCCCCCAGGACTACGCCGGCTACCTGCGCCGCGCGACCGAGGGCAGCCTCGAGCGGATCGGTGCCGGGCGCTTCGACCTGCTCCTGCTCCACAACCCGGACCGCACCGGCTTCGGCTCGGAGGCCGTCTGGGACGGCATGGCCGCGCTTCGCGACGCGGGCCTCACGGACGCGATCGGGATCGCCCCGGGCCCGGCCAACGGGTTTACGCTCGACCTGATCGACTGCTTCGAGCGCTTCGGCGCTCGAATCGACTGGGCAATGGTGATCCTGAATCCGCTCGAGCCATGGCCGGGGGAGCTCTGCCTCGCCGCCGCCGTGCGGCACGGGGTGCGCGTGATCACGCGAGTGGTCGACTACGGCGGCCTGTTCTGGGACGACGTGCTCCCGGGCCACGCCTTCGCCGAGCAGGACCACCGTCGCTTCCGGCCGGAGGGCTGGGTCCAGGCCGGGCGCGAGCGGCTCGAGCGGATGCGCCCGATCGCCTCCCGGGCCGATCTCAGCCCGATTCAGCTCGCGTGCCAGTGGAACCTCTCCCATGCGGCGGTCGAGTGCGCGGCTCCGACCCTGATCCAGGAGGCCGGGCCGCAGGCGCGCGCGATCGAGGACAAGCGCGACGAGCTCGCGCGGCTTCCGGCCGAGCCGCGGCTCTCAGAGGACGACGTCGCCGAGATCCGGCGGATCGGGGACAACGAGGGCTCGATGGTGCTCAAGGGCGCGAGCCCGGACCACGAGGGCGAGGAGCGCGCGGACCGCTGGTCCCTTGACCCGCGACTCACCGAGCTCGCGCGCCGCTGGCGGATCGATCCGGACCGTGACCTGCGCCGCACGGCGGTCGCCGCATGAAACTGACGTGGCGCGATCGCCTCGGCGCCTGGCTGGTCACCGGTCCCGTGGGGCGCTTCGTCGCATTCGTCGCCGACCTCGTCGCCTACTGGCTGCGCTGGGCGCTGCGCCGGACCGGCGGCCGCTAGCCCACCCGGGGCGCTACTGGTCGCCCGCGTAGCCGAGGATCGACCGGTCGATCAGCCACTCGACCGGCGCCTTGTCGTCGGTGTAGACCGCGCCGCCCTCGAGCCGCGGCCCGATCCGCGCCGCCTCGATCCGGGCCACGCCGCGAAGCTCCGGCGGGAGGTCTCGCGACGCGCGCGCGAGGTTCGCCGCCGAGCCCGGGGCGCTGGTGCCGACCAGCAGCGTGTTCGTCGGCTCGATCGGGTCGCGCAGCACGGTCGGAAAGACCTCCGCCATCGTCCTGCCGAGGACCTTCTCGAGATCGTCGTTGTCCTCCGGGTGGCCGGCGTTGACTACCACCAGACCGCCGGGCGCGAGCCGATCGCGGACGAGCTCGAAGAACTCGGTGGTCGCGAGGTAGAACGGGATGTAGGGCTGGCGGTATGCGTCGACCATGATCACGTCGTAGCCGCCGGCAGAGCGCCGCAGCCAGGGGCGCGCGTCCTCGTTGTGGACGGTCAGGCGCTCGTTCGATCCCATGTCGAAGTACTCGAGCCCGACGTGCTCGAGCTCGGGGTCGATCTCGACCCCGTCGATCTCGGTCTCGGCGAAGTAGTGGCCGTAGGCTCGCGCCGTGGTCCCTGCGGCGTTGCCGAGGATCGCCATCCGCGCCGGGGGCCGGTCGAGCACCGTGAACGGGAGCACGAGGTAGCCGTCCCAGACGTCGCCGGTGAGAAACGAGCCGGGCCGGTAGAGCGAGTGGGTTGCCTGGCCCTCGTTGAGCTCCAGCGCCCGGTCGCCGTCGGGCTGCTCGATCACGCGGATGTACTGGTGCTCGGAGTCGGTCTCGAAGATCACCGTGCCCTCGTCGGTCGCCTTCACCGTGCCGACGGGTATCGCCATCGCCGCCGCGACCGCAAGCGGCGCCGCGATCGCCCGCCAGCCGAGCCCGACCGCGGCGACGATGGCGAGCCCGAGCGCGAAGGTGAGGAAGGTCCGCTGGGTGCCGATGAACGGGATCAGGACCAGCGCGGCGAGCATCGTCCCGAGCAGGGAGCCGATCGTCGAGATCGCGTACAGGCGCCCGGCGACCCGCCCGGAATGCTCGACGTCGGGGACGGTGAGCCGGATCGCCCATGGCGAGCACGTGCCGGCGAGGCCCACCGGAACTGCGATCAGCACCAGCACCGCGAATAGCGAGCCGATGAAGGCGCCCGCCTCGATCTCGTCGAGGGCGTCCACCGAGAGGTCGAAGAACGGCTGGGAGACGAGGGGAACCAGGGCGAGCATCAGCGCCGCGGCCATCACCGCGAGGCAGAGGCTGCGAACGCTCGGGTATCGGTCGCCGAGCCGCCCGCCGAGCCAGTAGCCGATCGAGAGCGCCACCAGCACCACTCCGATCGTGTTGGCCCAAACAATCGTCGAGGCGCCGAAGAACGGCGCCATGAGCCGCGCGGCGGCGATCTCGGCGCCGAGGGTCGAGATCCCGACCACGAACACGAGCACGTACAGGAAGCGGTTGGAGCTCGCGATCCCTGTCACACGCTGCCCCTGAGGATTCGCTCGCGCAGGCGCTCGCCCTGGCCGGCCGCGACCGCGCGGCCCGCGCGCGCCGGATCCAGCTCGACGCCGCGCGCCTCGGCGAGCTCGATCAGATCCTGCTTCTCGGCGCTGCGGTTCGCGGCCCCGATGAACAGCCACGTGAACAGGCCCAGGGTGACGACGCCGGTCCAGATCATCATCAGGTTGCCCGCCGCGCCCTGGTCGGTAAGCGGGCTGATGTCCCAGTCGGCCTCGGTCGGTGCGTAGTCGGGATACAGCACGGTGCCGGACCAGATCAGGACGTTGGCGAGCACCGCCTCGAGCAGGCGGACTACGATGACGTACAGCAGCTTGGCGCCGTCCCCGAACCACGCCGGCTTCGGCAGCGGGCCGACAAGCGGCAGCCACATCGCGAGCCCGAAGCTAAAGAAGCACACGTGCTGGGCGAAGTGCAGCAACGGGCTGGTCAGGACGCCCTGGTAGAGGGTCGAGAGGTGCCAGAGGTAGAGGTTGAGCGCCCAGAACGGCAGCGCGACGAGCGGGTTGCCCATCACCCGCAGCCAGCCGAGCGCGCGCGTCGCCAGCAGCGGCTGCAGGATCGGGCCGGTGAGCCCGAGCGCGACGAGCAGCCCGGCGAGGTCGGCGATCAGCAGGTGCTGGGCCATGTGGGCGACGACGAGCTCCTCGGCGACCGTCGAGATCGGCGGGACGTCGGCGAGCAGCAGGACCACGACGCCGGCCGCGAACGAGATCTGGCGCCAGAGGTTCACCGGTTGGCCGCGGCGGGCCAGGGTCGAGCCGCGACGCGCGTAGGCCACCGCCACCGCAACCAGCAGAAGCGGCGCAGCTACATCGATCATTCCCGTGAGCGTACTGAGCGCCCGCGGTGGGTCAGAGCCAGTTGATGCGCTTGAAGAACCGGTGCAGGACCAGCACGGCGACGGCCATCAGCAGCAGCGCGAGGGGGTAGCCCCAGGGCTCCTGGAGCTCGGGCATGTCCTCGAAGTTCATGCCCCAGATCGAGGCGAGGAACGTCGGGACGGCGATGATCGCGGCCCAGGCGGAAATGGTCCGCACGACCTCGTTCTGCTTGACCGAAAGCAGCGCGAGGTTCGCCTCGAGGATCGAGGTCAGGAGCTCGCGCTGCGAGTTCACCTGCTCGTCGACCCGGCGGGCGTGGTCGGCGACGTCGCGGAAGTAGCGCCGCAGCTCCTCGTCGACCTGTGGGAACGCCCCTCGCTCCAGTGCCTCCAGCGGGGGCAGCAGCGGGGCCACGGCGCGGTGGAACTCGATCACCTCGCGCTTGAGGAAGTAGATCCGTTGGGTCGAGTCGCTGCCGCCGGCGAAGATGTCCTGCTCGACCTCCTGGATGTCGTTGTCGATCCCGTCGACGACCGGTGTGTAGTCGTCGACGACCTTGTCCAGCACCGCCCAGGCCACCGCCCCGACCCCGTGATCGAGCAGCGTCGAGCCCTCCAGTCGCTGCCGGGCCGGCCTCAACTCGCTGGCGGGACCGTGACGGACGGCGATCGCGTAGTTGTTTGCCAGGAAGAGGTGGATCTCGCCGAACTCGACCGACTCCGTCTCGTCGTCGTACCGCGCGCTGCGCAGGACGATGAACACCGAGCCGTCATAGCCCTCGAGCTTCGGCCGCTGGTGGGTCTCGAGCGCGTCCTCGACCGCGAGCGGGTTGAGGCCGAAGCCGCGCTCGGCTCGCACGAGCTCGTCGTCGCTGGGGTCGCGCAGGCCCAGCCAGACGAACTCGCCCGGCTCGGCACGCGCGGCGAGCTCCGCCGCGGTCTCGATCTCGAGCGGCTCGTCGTTAAGGCGCTGACCGCCGCGATAGTGCGCGCAGTCGACGATCACGAGGCAGCATTCAGCCCCCGCCACCGGGCTCCTGCCACTAGGCGATTCCGTTCAGACGCGCTCAGTGGCCGCTGCGCGCTGAGCCTCGAACGCGTCGAGCCCCGCTCGCATGCCCTCGGCCAGCGACAGCCCCGGGGCGACCCGGTCGATCATCTCGAGGTCCTGGCGCCAGGCCCGGACGCGAAGGTCGAGGGTCGGCGCCTTGTGGAGGTCGATCGCCTGCTCGCCGTGCGCCTCATACATCGCGCCCATCTCGCCGATGTTGGCGAGCTTGTCAGCCGCGTAGATGGCGGCGGCGGCCGCGCCGGCCTCGGCGACCTGCGCCCGCAGCGCGTTCTTGCGCTCGACCCATGCCTCGATCGACGCGTCCTCGGTCAGCGCGCCGACCAGCTCGCCGATCTCGACGCCGAAGCGCTCCACCACCTCGCCCACGGTGAGCTCCGAGTCCTCGACGCCGTCGTGCAGCAAGGCCGCAGCGAGCGTTGCCTCGCCCGCGCCGGCGCCGGCCAGCAGCTCGCACACCCGGAGCGGGTGTGCGAGGTACGGGCTGCCGTCGTGCCGGGTTTGTCCGCGATGGGCGGCAGCGGCCACAGCCAGCGCCGCGCCGAGCAGATCCGAGTCGCGGACGTACCCCGGCGCGGAGATCGGTTCCTCGCCAGCCACGGCGCCGGGGCCGGCGCTACTGCGCGGGCGCGGGCGGCGGCGGCTGAGTGAAGGAGACCGCGACCGGCTCGCGCTCAGCCGCGTCCTCGATCTCGAAGAACTCGCGCGCCGTGAACCCTCCGGCGCCGGCGACCATGGAGTTTGGGAAGACCTGGATCTTCGTGTTATACGACTGGACGTTCGAGTTGTAGATCCGGCGCGAGGCCTGGATCTCGTCTTCGAGCTCGGAGAGGTTGCGCGAGAGCTGCTGGAAGTTCTCGGTCGCCCGCAGCTCGGGGTACTGCTCGGCGACGACCCG
>Ga0075421_100010468_pt1 | contig 11466 bp, 9 predicted proteins | sample SoiMetdeltSBSDD5_FD_75292 | JGI IMG/M metagenome (GOLD analysis project Ga0075421, IMG submission 75292) | Bulk soil microbial communities from a Populus tree surrounding site in Tennessee, USA - Soil MetaG P. deltoides SBSDD5 | ecosystem: Environmental > Terrestrial > Soil > Tree plantation...
GACTATGGCGACGTCACGACGTACTGGCATGGCGTCGACTTCACACTCAACGCGCGCACCAGGAACGGCGTCACCTTCCAGGGCGGCACCAGCACCGGCCGCGGCGTCCGCGACTATTGCGAGATCACAGACGCACTGCCCGAGATTTTCGTGACGCCGCTGTCCGTGCTCGCCAATGCCCAGCGCGATGCCTGCGCCGTCACCGAACCGTGGCTGACGACGTACCGAAGTGCGGTCACCTATACGATTCCAAGGATCGACGTGCTCGTGGCGGGTTCGCTCAGGTCGACACCGAACACAGTGCCATCGACCGTCAACACGTTCGTCGCGACCAACGGCGCGTCGCAGGCCGCCAATTACAACGTCACCAGTGCCATTCTCCAGCAGTCGTCGCTCGGACGTCCGCTGGCGCCTGGCCTCGCGTTCCAGACCGTTGATCTGACCTTGCCCGGGGACGTCTACCCCGATCGCGTCAACTCGGTGGACATGCGAGTGGCGAAGGTGCTGCGATTCAGCGGCACGGTCACGACTGTCGGCTTCGACTTCTGCAACCTGTTCAACGCGAACACCGGCAGCGCGTTCAACCAGGTTTACGACGTCGTCTCGAACGGCGCGAGCTGGCTGAGACCGACGACGGTGCTGAATCCGCGCTTTGCGCGATTCAATCTGACGGTCAACTTCTAGCCACGAAGCTCACAAAGATCTCGAAGAACACGAAGTTCGGTTCTTCTTGATCTTCGTGACTCATCATCGGCGGAGGTCCCCGACCACGTATTCTTCGCGCCCGTCGCGATCTTCGTGTCCTTCGTGCGGGCCACGACATATCGCGGAAGCCTGCACCGCGCGTGAGGTCATTGCTCTGGAACGCGAGTCCTGACCCCTGTAACTGCTGGTGATCCAACGGGGCCCGGTGGCGACGGCACGGATCCGAACTTGCCAGCATTCCACTCCGGCAAGGAGGCCACCATGGCACGTTACAGTTGTCTCGCACTCGCGGGTGTCTTGCTCATCGTCGTGTCCGTAGCCAGTGGATACGCTCAGACGGAAGCTCAGACGGCAGCGGCCACGGCGGCCAAGGCAAGCCCCGGGCTCGTGGGCGCGCTCTCGAAGGAGATGAACGCCACGCCGGAACAGTCGGCGGGCGCGGCCGGCGCGCTTTTCGGGGTCGCGAAATCGCGTCTCAATGCCGACCAGTTCTCACAGGTTGCGAAGGCAGTGCCCGGGATGGATTCGCTCCTCAACGCGGCGCCGACAGGTGGTGGAGGCGGTGGCGTCGGCGGAGCGCTCGGGGCAGCCTCTCAGCTCGGCGGATCCGCTGGCGGCCTCGCCAACGCCGCAGCCGCGTTCTCGAAACTCGGGCTTAGTCCCGATATGGTCAGCAAGGCCGTACCGGTTCTGGTGTCGTTCGTGACGAAGTCGGGCGGCGCAAACGTCGGCAACCTGCTCGCCGGCGCTTTGAAGTGAGTCGTCGCGCGAATGGATCTATCGTGGGGGAATGAATCTCGCTGCCATCCCAACCTTTGCAAGCGATGACACCTTTCACGTGATCGTCGAGGCGCCACGCGGCTCAACGCTCAAACTGAAGTACGAGCCGCGATGGGAAGCGATGTCCGTCTCGCGGCCTCTGCCCGCCGGCGTGACGTTCCCGTTTGACTGGGGATTTGTGCCGTCTACAGAGGCCAGCGACGGCGATCCGCTGGATGCCTTGTTGATGTGGGACGTCCCGTCGTTTCCCGGCGTCGTTGTACCGTGCCGCGCGATTGGCGTTCTGCAGGTCGAACAGAATCGCCGGAAAGACGACCCCTCCGAGCGCATTCGCAACGATCGCGTCCTGTCGATTCCGATCGAGGCACGCCGCGAACAGAGCCTGACGGACGCCTTGGCGCTGCCCGGACGTGTTCGGCAGGAAATCGAGACATTTACGATTGCGGCGACCGCCCTGGAAGGCAAGGACGTGCGCATCGTCGGCTGGGGCGATGCAATCACCGCGCTCCAACTCGTACGCGACAGCGTAAAACGCTAAGCGCGCTCTCGCTTACGCGTGCACCGCCACCGCCTTCGGCTGATAACTCCCTACCTCCGGGCGGAACGAAATCGACAGGCGGTTCCAGCTATTGATGACGACCACGGCGAAGGTCAGCGCTACCAGTTCTTCTTCGTTGAAGTGCTTCGAGACACTCTCGTATATCTCGTCGGGCACGTGCGTATCGGCGACTCTCGTGACGGCCTCGGTCCATTCCAATGCGGCGCGCTCGCGCTCGGTGAAAAACGGCGTCTCACGCCAGGCATCGAGGGCATAGATACGCTGCTCTGTTTCTCCCGCGGCCCGCGCATCCTTGGTGTGCATGTCGATGCAATAGGCGCAGCCGTTGATCTGGGACGCGCGAATCTCGATGAGATGGAAAAGCGCGGGGTCAATCCGCTTCTGCGTTTCGGCTGAGAGATTGAACAACGCACGGACTGGCGCGGACGAGAGGTGTTTGCTGATATCGAGCCTTGGGTTCATGTTCGCTCTCCTCTTCTTCTACACTCGAGACGAACCAGCGTTTGTCAATGTGACCGGCCGCTCGCCAGCTTCTCTGGATTGACGACGGCATAGACAGCCTGGATGTATTCCCCATCGGTGAGGATCGAAAGCGTAGCCGTCAGACGATCGCCGTCGCGGATGCACAGTCCCGTCTCGCCATTGATCGTCGCGATCTCCATCGTGCGACCCGGGGCCCAGAACTTTTCCCGCAGACCGATGACGAGCTTCGCGATACGGTCCGCACCCACGATCGGGCGAGGCGAAGCAGCCGTTTTACCGCCGCCGTCAGCGGTCCACATGGCATCGGGCGCAAAGAGCGCGAGCACCGCCTGCTCGTCACGCGCCTCGGTGGCCGCCATGAAGCGGTGCAGCAGGGCTTTCTTCGCGGCGTCCGGGACCTCGAATCGCTTCCGATCGCCACGCACCCGCTCGCGCGCACGGTGGACGACCTGGCGGCAGGCGGCCTCGCTTTTTTCGATCACTGAGGCAATCTCCGCGTACCCGACGTCGAACACCTCGTGCAGGAGAAACGCGGCCCGTTCCTCGGGCGCGAGCCGCTCGAGCAGTGTCAGGAATGCAATCGATAAGTCGTCGGCGAGATCGAGATGGCGATCGGGCGGCGCATGCGTCACGATCGGTTCGGGCAACCATTGCCCGAAATAGGCCTCCCGCTCGGTCTTGAGCCGCCGCAGCCGATCGATCGCCAGCCGGCTGGTGGTCGTCACGAGCCATGCTTCGGGGTTTTCGACACGGGATTGGTCGACCTCATGCCAGCGAAGATAGGCCTCCTGGACGATGTCCTCGGCATCGGCCCGCGAACTGAGCATGCGGTACGCGAGACCGAAGAGGCGTCCACGCAGCGTTTCGAAAGTTGTGGTCGAGATTCCTGTCTGACTCACGCAAGCACTCTCCAATTGGGAAGACGGGCGGCCTGCCATCGGTGTGACAGGCCTGGCCGTCGCGATCAACAGTACGACGCAACGGCCCATCATCCAGCCCGTCTGAATCCCGTCGAGGTATGGCACGGCCTGTGCCTTACACATCCCGGACACAGACGAATCTGACGGATTCTTGAGGCAATCGCCTCAGGTGCCCACGATAGTTCGCGGAATCGAGCGAGACCTCAATGGAAGATACCGCTACCATCGCGGTTACACACCTGTCGCGCTACGACGCGCTGCTTCGTATCTCGAAGACGCTTGCGGCCCATCGCACGATGGGAGAGCTGTTCGAGGTGCTGGCCGACAACCTTCACACCGTCGTCCCTTTCGACTACCTGGCCCTGTTGCTACACGACGGCCCGACCGACGAGATGCGTCTGGTCCTGCTGGAGCCGAACCAGTCCGGCCTTCCGTTCGTTTCGATGCCGCTCAACGAGCCTGGCCCCGCCGCGACGGTGTGGCACACCCAGAAGGCCGCGGTCATTCCCATCCCGGAGGCGGGCCAGTTGCATCCGGTGCTTGCCCTCATTCGCGATCGCGGAGGGAAGTCCACCAGTTGGCTGCCGCTGACCACGGCTCACCGGCGGATTGGCGTCCTCAGCTTCGGCAGCCGATTGAGCGACGTGTATACGGATGACGTCGTTGCTTTCATGGAGCAGGTGGCGGCAACAGTGGCCATTGCCGTGGACAACGGGATCAACTGGGATCATGCGCAACGTTATCAGCGCGAGGTTCAGGAAGAACGCGACAACCTGCGATTCCTGCTCGAGGTCAACAACCTGCTCGTCTCACATCTGGATTACCCGGAACTGGTGAAAGCCATCGCCGGCGCGGTCCAACGAGTGGTCAAGCACGACCATGTCAGCGTCGCGCTCTACGACGAAGACACCGGACTGCTGCAGTTTCACTGGGCCTACGATGACACGCGCGGGCTCGTCGCATCCGACGTAGCGATCCCTCTGGAGCGGTCGGCCGCTGGCATCGCGTTTCAGAAGGGAACGGCCTGCCTGTTCCACAGATCGGAGTTGGAGGCGCTTGGGCTGGACAGCGCTCCCCTGATGAAGACTGCCGGCCTCGAAACTGTTTGTTGTGTCCCGCTGGTGACACGCAAACGCAAGCTGGGCACGTTGAACGTTGCCAGCACTGCGCTGGACGCCTTCTCGCCGCAAGACATCACGTTGCTGGGCCACACGTCCACGCAAATCGCGATCGCGCTCGAGAACGCACGCGCGTACGAGCAGATCGCGCACGTCAACGCGAAGTTGATCGACGAGAAGGATTACCTCGAGCGCGAGCTGCACCACGAGTTTCGAGAGATTGTCGGCTCGAGCCGCGCCCTGCGGAAAGTGCTGAACGCCGTGAAGACGGTAGCGTCGACCGATAGCACGGTGTTGCTCCTTGGCGAGACCGGGACCGGAAAGGAGCTGATCGCGCGCGCCGTTCATAGCCATAGCCCTCGGCGCGATCGGTCGTTCGTCCGCATGAGCGCCGCTGCCCTGCCCGCGAGCCTGTTCGAGAGCGAGCTGTTCGGCCACGAGAAGGGTGCGTTCACAGGCGCCACGATGAGCCGCGCCGGGAGGCTCGAGCTGGCGCATCGCGGCACGATGTTCCTCGACGAGGTGGGCGATATCCCCGCGGAAATGCAGCCGAAGCTGCTGCGCGTCCTGCAGGAACGCGAGTTCGAGCGCCTCGGAAGTACGCGCACCCAGCGCGTGGACGTGCGGCTGGTCGCGGCAACCAATCGCAATCTCTCCGAGATGGTCAACGAGGGATCGTTCAGAAGCGATCTCTTCTATCGGCTCAATGTGTTCCCAATTCTGGTCCCGGCGCTGCGCGAGCGGGTCGAAGACATTCCCGCGCTCGCCGAACACTTCGCTCAACAGTGCTCCCGGCGCATGGGCCGTCCGTTGCTGACCATTTCCGACTCGGTTATGGACGCCCTCAAGCGATGGACCTGGCCGGGCAATATCAGGGAACTGCAGAACGTCATCGAACGCGCCGTCATCCTCTCGCCGGGGCCGAACCTCGTGCTGCCACTGCAGGATGTTCGCCCCAAGCCGGATGTTCAGCCGAGGCCGGATGTTCAGCCGAGGGAGGACGATGAGCCAGCAGCCAACGACGAGGCGACTGGCTCACCGCCGGTGACGACCTTTCAAGATGCGGAACGACAGGCCATCCTTCGCGCGTTGCGCGAATCCAATGGCGTCGTCTCTGGCGCCGCCGTGCGACTCGGGCTGAGGCGAACTACGCTGCAGTCAAAGATGCGCCGGCTGGGAATTCGGCGCCCGTCGTTCTAGCGGCTAGGAACGTACGTGTCTCTCGCGCGCCGTAGGCCGGGTGCTGTTCTCCGGACCCGACGCTCTATAATCCCCACCCATGGATCGACGGGACGTACTCCGCTTGCTCGCGTACTCCGCGGTCGCGCCTCTGCAGACCAGCGCGCCAGGCGCCTCCTTGACGTTTCCCAAGGGGGCCACGATCCGGACGCTACTGAAAGACATCTCACCCGACGCGATCGTGCAGGCGACGCTCTTTCACGAACATCTGTCGTTCGAGTGGGCGCGAGTCGCTCCGCAATCGAACAGATCAGGCCCGGCGAAAGATCCGGCTCCCGTCCTCGAACAGCTCGATGTCGCCGCGAAAGAAGGCGTCGGATGCATCGTCGACGCCGGGACGACCGACGTCGGGCGTGATAACGATCTTCTGAAGCAGATTGCCTCGCGCACGAGCATCCACATCGTGGCGTGCGGCGGACTATACATGGAGCGCACGTACCCACAGGACGTCGCAACGAAATCTGAAGATCAGATCGCCGACGATTTGGTGCGCGACGCGGACGCCGGCAGGTACGGCGCATTCGGTGAAATCGGAGAGACGCCCAATGCGGCGATGAGCGCGGCCGAGCGCAAGGTGTTTCGCGCGGTGGGACGAGCCCATCTCCGCACGCGCCTTCCAATCTTTACGCACAATGCGTACGGCACCGGACCCAATGTGCCCAGGGACGCCGGGCTCAGGCAGCTCGACGCGTTCGAGTCGGTCGGCGTTCGTCCTGAACGCGTGGCGATCGGTCACAGTTGCTGCCTGGACGACCCGACCGCTGACGTGATCAAGCAAATCGCCAAACGCGGCGCGTTCGTTGGATTCGACCGGGTCACCGGCGGGTTGGTTCCCGACGAAAAGAAAGTGACGATGATCCTCGCGTTCCTGGAGGCTGGCTACGTCGATCGCCTGCTCCTCTCCTCCGACTACAACTTCACCGCCCGCAGCGATGCTCGCCCGGGCTATGCGGTCACCTTGACCGTGTTCGCCCCGAAGCTGCGCAAGGCAGGTGTCACGGACGAGATGCTTCGCAAGATCACCATCGACAACCCACGGCGTTTCTTGTCATTCGTGCGCGGGTGACGGCGGTCCTGACAACCCGCCCCGAATCCCGAGCCCCGAGTCCCGAGTCCCGTATACTGGCGCGCATGAAGCGTCTTTCAGTCGGGTTTGCCTTCTGCCTGGCCTTGTTCACGGGATGGTACGTAGCGTCCGGACTCCACCTTCGCGAAACGCTCCGGTGGACCGCCGTAGCCTTGGCGGAGGTGGTCAGCCGGACCGTGCTCGCGGCCGATCAACAGTGCGTCGATCACTCCAAGGATCCGGCAGGCTGCCAGCCGAGTACCTTCGATACGCCGATGGCGCAGATGCCGTCCGTGCGCGTGAATCGGCAGGGACAGATCGATCCGCATTCGTCTGAAGCCGACGCAAAGGCCGGGGCCTTCGAGCTCGAGAAGCGGCTCTTCCTGTTTCGCAATCTCGAGCACATTCACTGGGTTCCGCTCATCCCCTCCGAGCGCGATCCCGCTACAGGCGCGTGGCGCGGCGGCGATCTCGATGGCGCGGGCGACGGCCGCGGACTCGGCGTCGCCGGCAGCTGCATATTCGTCGGACATGCCAATGGCGCCGGTGTCAGGCACGCCATCAACATCCTGAAGATCCAGTCTGACCCCGCAAAGCAACCGCCGGTCGTCGTCGGAGAAATTCCCGCGATGGCGGAAGGCAACGAAGGCTTCGATGACCGCGAGCTTCGATCGCTGATCTACAAGACCTCCCGGGGTGAAGACCGCTACATCCTCGTGCGCAACGCCGGCACTAACACGCTCGGGCGCATGGAGACGTATCGGATCGACATGGACACGTGCCTGCCGACCGCAAAAAGCGAGGTCGTTGACTTCTATTCCCAGTCGCACGAGTTCTTCCTCTGGCATGACCCGGCGAACGCAAACCGCGTCCTCGTCTACATGACGAACTGGACCGGCGGCGTACCCGATCCATCGAGCCCGGGTCTCAAGGTCCCCGACCTCCTTGTCATGGCCGTGACCGATGAAGAGACGGGCGAGATGCTGATGCGGCCAAAGTTTTTGGCTGGCTTCACACTGCAAGAAGTCGGCGGACCGCCGATCGACGAGCGGCCGGACGCCACCGGGCTTTTCTCGGATGGACGGTTCCTGGATTTCAGTGACGCCAAGAACGGGCTCGGACAGCCGGGCAACTTCCAGAACCGCGAGCAGAATCGTCTTCACTCGGTCTCGGTCACCGACGATGGCGAGCGGGTGTATGTGGCAGGGACGACGGCCGGATTCTACGTGCTCGATTCGGAGGCGATCGCCCACGGGCGTGACGGGCAACTGGCGGCTGGCTCGGCGGGCTGCAATCAGCGGTCGACAATCCTCTCGGCCAACGGAATCCTCGTCGCGACGAAGATTCCGGACATCGCAAACGACTGCCTGCACATGGTGGTCAACAACGATCCGGGTCTGAAAGCATTTCTGGCGTCGAACGCGTCATCTGAAGCGAAAGCCGCTCGCTACCTCGTGCTCATGACAAGGTCGCGCTTCGATGTCTATCCACCAGTGAATGCGTCGCCAACAGGAACGCACAGCGCCGTGTTCGTCCCGAATCGACCCGCCCGTATACGAGGCAACACAAAGGGGCGTCCTGCCTACGTCTGGTTGAGCGACGAGAACGGCGGCTGTCCACTCAACTACGCGCGCATGGTTTCGGTTGAATCCGAACTCGTGCCAATCATGGTGGGCGCGTTTGCGATTCCGGACAACCAGGTCGAAGAATGCCTCACTCAGGCGACCACCGAACCAAACGGCCAGCCTCGCAGACGCATTCCGCAACAGAACCACAATCCGACGATCTTCAAGAATCTCGTGTTCACGACCTGGTACGGTCACGGCTTGCGCGTGATCGACATCTCGAATCCCTACTCGCCACGTGAGGTCGGTCATGCGCTCACCGTGCCTCAAGGCGTGGCGCGCACGTATCCGGTATTCAAAGACGGGCTGATCTATTGGGTGGACAACGATACCGGACTGCATGTGGCCCGCTACACTGGCCCGCGCGCCGACGAGCTGCCAGGCCCAGGCACCGGTACATATGAGGGCAATGCCACCAGCCCGCATCGCTGAGCGAAGTGGCGCCAAGGCGCCACTTCGCTATCGCAGTATCTCTTGCCCGCGCTCCGCGCGGGGGGTCCGGATGCTCGGAGCCGCTCTGGCGAGTCGTGTCACGGCGGCGATCGTGACACTCACCATGTGCTGGTTCGTCACCCTGTTCGTTCAAGCGCAACAATCTCCGTCGAACGCGGTCACGGATGCAGAGGCCGCGGCCTTCGTGTGCCCGATGCACCCAGACTACACACTCGATATCGCCGGCACCTGTCCGCGTTGTGGCATGGCGCTCGTGCGCGGCGCGCCATTCGACGTGCGTGACTACGGGCTCGAACTTTCGACCGAGCCGGCCGTCGTGCAGCCCGGCAAACCCGCGCGGTGGCGTTTTCGTGTCTCTCGCCCCGGCACCGGCGAACCGATTGTCAAGTTCGAGACGGTGCACGAGCGGCAGTATCACCTCTTTGTCATCAGCCAGGACATGACGCACTTTCAGCATATCCACCCGGAGCTTCAGGCCGATGGGACGTGGACAATCGACGTCACGGTTCCGAAAGCGGGCTACTACAAAGTGCTCTCTGATTTCCTTCCTGCGGGAGGGGCCTCGCAGTTCATCGCGCGGCCACTCGTCACCGCGGACTACAAGGGCGATCTCGCTGGCGACTCTGCGCGGCTAGTACCAGACGTCGAGAGGACGCAGACGGTCGACGATCTCACGGCGCGAGTCGGCTACGACCCGTCGCCATTTTTCGCCGGACTGTATGGCCATCTTCAGTTCTCATTGACCGACACGTTCACGAGGCAGCCGGTCACGGATCTGCAGACCTACCTGGGTGCGTTCGGGCACACGCTGATCATGAGCGAGGACCTGAACGAGTACGTCCATTCGCACTCACTCGACATCGTGCCTGGCGGCAACGACGACGATGACATGCCGCAGTTCCTGATCCCGCCTGGTGCCGACCTCGAGAAACTGAGAGGCGGCCCGACCGTGATCTTCGATGGGCTGATGCCGAAGCCGGGGCGCTATCGGGCGTGGACCCAGTTCAGACGCCGGGACAAGATTCACACGTTCGTGACCACGTTCGAGGTACGGGATCGATGAGGGACCACTGGGTGTCTACGACGCACAGACGTACGGTTCTGGGCCTCGGCTCGGGAGTCCTGGCTCTGTGCGTGGCGCTGATTGTCGCGTGGTCACACCCGGTGCAAACGCACGGCTCGCTGACAACGACGGTGCTCTTCGATCGAGAGATCGTCCGCATTCTCAACGATCGGTGCGTGATGTGCCATGTTGACGGTGGCCTCGCGTTTCCGCTGGTCACCTACGAGCAGACGTGGCTGCAGGGCCGGGCCATGCGATCGTCCACGCTGCGCCGCCACATGCCTCCGTGGTCGGCAGTCGCCGGTTACGGGGAGTTCGTCAACGACAACCACCTGACCCTGCGCGAGTCGCAGTTCCTCGTCTCGTGGGTCGAAGGGCTCGGACCGCGCAATGCCGGCAAAGTCTTCCTCAATGTCGTCGATCCCAAGGCGGCCGCGCCGCGAGAAATTCGCGCCACGACACATTCCGACCACTGGCAGTTGGGCGAACCGGACCTGACACGTCGACTGACGCCGACGACGATCGAAGCGAGAACTCCGGACGTCGTAAGACGCTCGGTTCTCGATCTCGATCTGACCTCTCCCCGGCGGGTCCGCGCGCTCGAGTTCATGCCGGGCGATCGTCGTGTCGTGCGGGCCGCGTCATTCAGCCTCGAAGGCACGGGTCAGTGGCTGGGCAGCTGGACTCCCTGGCACAGCTTCGTGAGCCTGCCCGACGGTGTGGTCTATCGACTGCCTGCCAAAGCAAGGATCGTCGTCGACATTCACTATCGAGGGACGAGTGAACCGGTAGTGGACGCCAGCACACTCGGAGTGTTCTTCCTGGAGCCCCGATCGTCATCGAGTCCCGAGTCCCGAGCCCCGAATCCCGGCTTGAAGCTTGCCACGGACCTCGTGCTCGACGCGAGGCCCATCTCCGGATCACAAATGCTGAAAGGCACGTCGCGGCTCGCCAGTGATATGCGAGTGTGGGCGATTCAGCCGGAGATCATACCCGGCCTGTCCTCGCTCGAAGTTTCCGCACGACGGCCCGACGGCGGCACCGACGTGCTGCTTGCCCTGACGGAGCCCTCCATCGAATGGCCAACGCCGTACTTGCTCAAGACGCCACGACTCCTTGCCCGCGGTACTGAGGTTTTTGTCGTCGCGCGGCCCTCAATGGGACAACCGCGCCAGCTGCGTGTGCGAATCAGCAGGTATTGAACGATGTCGTCCCAACGTGAAGCTGAACACGAACCCAACAGAGCGACTGAAAAGCGCGAACGACGGCTTTATGACGGGGGCGTATAATCGCGGCGCGTCACGACACAGGAGGGGCGATGCGGAAGCTGTTTCTGGCTGGTTCAGTGCTGATGCTCGTCAGCGCCGGCGGCGTGATCCTCACCTCTCAATCTGGCTCTTCTGGAGCCGCTTCATCGCGACCACTCGTGACAAAAGCGGAATACGAGCGCTGGCA
>Ga0075421_100010469_pt1 | contig 11465 bp, 10 predicted proteins | sample SoiMetdeltSBSDD5_FD_75292 | JGI IMG/M metagenome (GOLD analysis project Ga0075421, IMG submission 75292) | Bulk soil microbial communities from a Populus tree surrounding site in Tennessee, USA - Soil MetaG P. deltoides SBSDD5 | ecosystem: Environmental > Terrestrial > Soil > Tree plantation...
GCCACAGGTCCAGCCCCGCCGAGCCGCGAACTGATATGGCCACGATCCTCGTCACCGGCTCGGCCGGGTTCATCGCCGGGTATCTCGTTCAGGAGCTGCTCGCGCGGGGCCATGAGGTCGTGGGCGTCGACAACTTCTCCAAGTACGGCCGGGTGTCGAAGAGCTACGACGCGCACCCGCGCTATCGCCTCGTCGAGGGGGACTGCCGGGACGCGGCGCTGCTGAAGGAGCTGTGCGCGGACTGCGACCACCTGGTGGCGGGGGCGGCGCGCATCGGCGGCATCTCCTACTTCCACCGGTACGCCTACGACCTGCTGGCGGACAACGAGCGGATCGCCGCCGCCACCTTCGACGCCGCCATCTGGGCGCACCGCGAGCGCCGGCTGAAGAAGATCACCGTCATCTCCTCCAGCATGGTGTTCGAGAACGCCACCGAGTTCCCCACCCCGGAGGGCCACCAGCGAAGGTGCCCGCCGCCGTCCTCCACCTACGGCTTCCAGAAGCTGGCCTGCGAGTACTTCGCCCAGGGCGCCGCCCAGCAGTACCGGCTCCCCTACACCATCGCCCGGCCGTTCAACTGCGTGGGGGTGGGCGAGCGGCGCGCGCTCGGCGGCGCGGAGGTGCTGAGCGGCAACGTGAAGCTGGCGATGAGCCACGTGGTGCCGGACCTGGTGCAGAAGGTGCTCAAGGGCCAGGACCCGCTCCACCTGCTGGGTGACGGCGGCCAGGTGCGGCACTACACCTACGGCGGGGACCTGGCGCGCGGCCTCCGGCTCTGCCTGGAGCACCCTCGCGCTCTGAACGAGGACTTCAACCTCTCCACCGCCGAGTCCACCACCGTGCTCGCGCTGGCGGAGCTGATCTGGCGCAAGGTCCACGGCCCGGACCGGCCGTTCCGCCACGTCAGCGACCCGCCCTTCGAGCACGACGTGCAGCGGCGCGTCCCCGACACGCGCAAGGCGAAGGAGTGGCTGGGGTTCGACGCGGCCACCCCGCTCTCCGCCATGCTGGACGAGGTGATCCCCTGGATCCGGGGAGAGATCGAGCACGGGACCATCTGATGGAGCCGAAGCTCTCCGTCATCATCCCCACCTTCAACAACCTGGACGTGCTCCGCCGCTGCCTGGAGAGCTGGGAGCATTTCGCCTCCGGCCAGCCGGTGGAGCTGCTGGTCATCGAGGACGGGTGCAAGGACGCCACCCCGGCGTTCCTGGAGGAGCGGGCGAGGAGCGAGTGGGGGAAGCGCTTCCTCCGCTGGTTCCACGAGCGCGACGTCCACCAGCTCCGCTGCAACAACCGCGGCTTCCAGGAGGCGCGGGCCCCGCTGTCGCTGGTGTGGGACGACGACATGTTCCTGGAGGTCTCCTGGCTGGTGCCGGAGCTTTTGGCGACGTTCGAGGCGTACCCGGAGATCGGCCTGCTCAGCCTCATCCGCGGGCTGAACCTCTTCCCGCCGCAGTACCCCATCACCGAGTGGGAGCACCTCCACGACCCGCGCCACATGGTGCCCACGGTGGGGCCGGGGCTGGGCCTCAACTGGCTGCGCCTGTCCGAGGTGGACATCGTCATCCGGCCCTGGGTGGTGCGGCGCGCCTGCCTGGAGAAGGTGGGCCCGCTGGACGAGGCGTTCTGCCCGGTGGAGTGGGACGAGGCGGACCTGGCGTACCGGATCCGCACCGCCGGCGGCTGGCGGGTGGCGACGCACGACTACGAGCGCGACGGCGCCTTCACCCACCTGGGCAGCACCACCCTGGGGCGGATGAACGTGGAGAAGCACCACCGGATGGTGCTGCCCAACGGCCAGCGCTTCCACCAGCGCTGGGACGACACCATCCGCCGCGAGCACCCCCGCCCGCGCAGGACGTGGTGGCGCAGGCTCCCGCCCGAGAGCGTGCCGCGGCTGGTCCGGCAGGCGGCGATCTTCGGCGGCCACCGGGCGGCGAAGGTGCTCCGCTGGCTCCGGGACGTCACCGCTCCAGCATCTTCCTCGCCGCCACCGCGCTGAAGGCCATGATGGTCTCGGACGGGTCCACGCTCACCGCGGTGGGGAACACCGACGGGTCGCAGACGTACAGCCCCTTCACCGCGTGGACCTCGTTCCGGCAGTCCACCACGCTGGTGGCGGGGTCCGTCCCCATCCGCGCCATCCCGGCGGGGTGAGGTCCGGCGAAGAGCATCGACCCCGGCCGCACGTCCACCGCGTCGATCTTCTCCAGCTCCGCCAGGTCGCGGATCCTGGTCCCCGCCGGGTCCGGGATGATGACCTCCCGCGCGCCAGCGTGGAGCAGCACCGTGGCCTGCTTCTTCATCGCGTCGCGGATGGCCAGCTCGTCCCGCCCGCGCAGCTCCCAGTGCCACACCGGCTCGCCGTCCTCGTCCAGGGTGACCGCCCCGGTCTCCGCGTCGTCCACCCACGCGATGCAGGAGCCGATCTGGTGCGCCCGCGCCATCAGCGCCCGGTGCGAGCGCCCGAAGCCGGGCAGGAGCGCGCCCAGGGTGGCCGGCTGGAGCTGGTTGGGGTGGAGCAGGTACCCGCCCTCCAGGTAGCGGTCCCCGTCCATGCGCGGCAGCCTCAGGTCCATCACCCCGGTGGCGGCGGGGATGTTCCGCCACATCACCACGTCCTCGTCGAAGAGGGCGAAGGTCTGCGCGCAGGGGTTGAGCCGGAGGTTCTTCCCCAGCTGCCCGGAGGGATCCGGCACCCCGGACCGCATCAGCAGCGGCGCCGAGTTGAATCCGCCCGCCGCCACCACCACCACCTCGGCGCGCACCCGCAGGGTGTGGCCGCCGGGCTGGTTCGTCCGCCGGTCGATGAACCGGGCCGACACGCCGGTCGCGCGCCCGCCCTCCATCAGCACCCGGTCCACCCGGCAGTCGGCGAAGATGCGCGCGCCCGCCGCCAGCGCCGCCGGGAGGTACGTCACCAGCTGGCTCTGCTTGGCGTCGTAGGCGCAGCCCTGCGCGCAGTACCCGGAGCCGACGCAGCCCTTGCGCGCCTGGAGCACGCGTTCGGTGCGCAGGCCCGCCTTCTCCGCGCCGGCGTTGAAGAGCTGGTTCATCCGGTTCATCCGCACGTCCTCGGCGGGGTGGACGCTGAGGTCGCGCTCGATCTGCTCGAAGTGCGGGCGCAGCTCCTCCGGGGAGTGGCCCTCCACGCCCATCCGCGCCCACAGCTCCAGCCGGTCGTCCGGCGTGCGCCAGGTGTCCGCCCAGTAGTGCACCGACGCCCCGCCCACGTTGTGCCCGTAGGTGAGGGCGATCTGCCCGTTGCTGGTGGCGTCCAGCCCGCGGCCGCCGTCGACGCGCGCCATCATGTCGTCCTCGCGCTGGTCGAAGTCGCCGCGGTCCATCAGGAAGAACCCGCCGCGCTCCAGCAGCAGCACCGACTTGCCGGCGCGCGCCAGCTCCCTGGCGATCACCGAGCCGCCGCACCCGGTGCCGACGATGACGGCGTCCACCGCCTCGTCCAGGTCGCGGCGGACCTGGTGGCCCTCCAGCACCCGCTCCTTGAGCGCGTCGTCCATGGTCAGGTCGGCCTCGGCGCCACGCGCGAGTCCGCCTCCGGCGGCGAGGCCGTCTGCACCAGCGGCCCCTGGTAGTTGATGGAGGGCCAGGTGCGCTCGTCGCAGTAATAGAAGAAGCAGGCGAGCACCTTGAGCCCGGAGAGCGCCTGCCGCTCCAGCTCGGTGCCGCCGGCGATCAGCTCCAGCCGCTCGTCCTGCCCCTGGGGCGAGAGCTTGCTGAAGCGGGTGAGGCGCCCGTGCGCGAGCCCGCCGTGCTCCACCACCAGCAGCGCGGCCTTCACGTCGCCCTGGAACTTCCGGGTGTGGAAGGTGAGCTCGCGGTCGATGCGCTCGGCCAGGCGGGCCTCGCGGGTGGAGAGCCAGCCCGGCTCCGCGGGGAGCAGCCGGTCCACCACCGCGAACAGCACCCCCAGCTCCTTCTCCGACAGCACCACCGGCGTCGCTCCGCCCGAAAGCCGCCGGTAGTGGTCGCCGCCGCCGCCCATCACCAGCCACGAGCCGCCCGCCAGCGCCGCGGCGCCCGCCCCCGACAGCTGGAGCAGGCGCCTTCGGGTCAACGGAGAGCCAGCTCGGTCCGACACGGTCCACCTCGCCTGCGCCAGGAGCGCGCAGTCTAGCGCGGTGGACCGCGTCCCTTCAGGCCCGGCGAGCGGCGCCGGCTACTGCGGGAGCTCCTCGCAGGCGGTCCGCCCGAGCGACGACACGCACATCCTGGTGATCGCCGCCCCCGTGCCGGGGTTGGTGGCGAAGGCGCGGAGGTCGCAGGTCGCGTCCAGCAACTCCACGCTGCCGGCCGCGCTGTGCGCGGTCCACCTGCAGAGATCCAGCCCGTCCAGCTGGTCGCCCCCCGCGGTCACCGGCCAGGCGAAGAAGTCGATCACTCCTTCCGAGTCGGGGCCGCCGAAAGGGGAACGCTGGCGCTCGATCTTCAGCGTCCACGCCTCGTCGTCCACCAGCGTGATCGGCAGCTCCTCGCGGAGCGCGCCGATCTGCAGCGCGGGCGACTGACCGGGCGCGGCGACGCGGTACGCCTGCGTCTTCCGCCACGGGTCGGGCAGGCCATGGGTGACGAGCAGCGAATCCGCCGGGGGGACGCCGGAGCCGCTGAGGAGCTCGAAGGTATTGCCCCTCAGCTCGAACGAGACGTGCACCAGCCCGCCCACCACGTACCCCTTCCCGGTGAGCTCGCGCCCCCACGGATTTGGCGCCACCGGCGTGGCGGTCGCGCTCCGCACCTCCATGCAGGTGACGTTGAACGAGTCCTCGTAGCGGACCTCGTCCCCGGCCACCACCTTGACGCCCACCCTCTGCGTCTGTCCGACGGGCGCGGCGCACCTGAACTGGATCACGAAGTCCCCCCAGTCATTCTGTGGCTTGGTCACGGTGGCGGTCTCGCCCTGGAACGCCGCGGGCAGCTCGACCTCGAGGTCCGCGCCGTCGAACGCGAAGCACTCCCTGGGGTCGCCGGAGTAGACGGCGCCCGGGCGGGCCCCGAAGTACGGGTTGATGCGGGTCAGGCGGACCTCGGTCACCAGCCCCTGGGCCGGGGGCGGCCCGGATTCGAAGTTCAGGACGCTGTCGTTCCCGCTGCGGGGCCCGAGACAGGGGTCCTCGACGTAGTTACAGCCCACCGACGCGCTCACCACTGCCAGACCAAGCACCAGCACTGCCCGCTGCATCAACATGAATTTCGCTCTCTCCTCGGCCGGGCGCGCGCAAGAGCAAGCTCGATGCCGCCGCCGGGTCGTGAGCTGTCGGTGGGTTGCGCTGCCGGGGAGCGCCGCGCGGCCGGGCTGCCGCGACACGGATGTCGGACTTCGATCGGCGCTATCGTGCGCCCGGACCGGACGCCACCCGGGGGACCCTTGGCTGAAACCTCACCTGCGACGCACTTCACGGCATTCGGGTATTACCTGCCGCCGCAGCACCGCACCGTCGAGGAGCTGGTCGACTCGAAGCGGACCAAGAGCCACGCCCAGCGCCTCCGCCAGCTGGGCCACGAACGCATCCACGTCGCCGGTGACGAGCCGGTGGAGTCCATGGCCCAGCGCGCCGTGGAGGACCTGGTGGCGCGCAGCGGGTTCGACCTGCGGCGGGTGGACCTGGTGCTCTACGGCGGCGGCCTGGCCAGCAGCGGGGTGGTGGCGGTGGCGGACCGCTTCGACTGGCTCCACGCCGAGAACCCGCACCCCCTGCTGAGGTTCCCCGGACCCAAGATGCAGATCGGCCTCGGCCTGGGCGTGCCGGTGCTGGGGGTGTCCCAGCTGGCGTGTAGCACCTTCCAGGGGGCGGCGCGGCTGGCGCGCGGGCTGCTGGCGGCGGAGCCCGCGCTGCGCAACGTCCTCCTGGTGGCCGCGGACAAGTTCCCCGTCGAGGCCAACCGGGAGATCGTCTACACCCTGGTGTCGGACGGCGCCTGCGCGGCGGTGGTCTCCCGCGGCGAGGAGCGCCACCGGCTCCTCTCCTGTAACCAGGTGACGCGCGGCGCGTACTGGGACAACGAGCGCAGTCACGACCAGCTGGTGGCCGCCTACTACCCGCTGGCCCGCCAGTCCTTCGACGAGGCCCTGCAGCTGGCCGGGACGACGTCCGCCCAGCTGGCGCGCGTCATCCCCCACAACGTGAACCTCCGCTCCTGGGAGACCATGGCCAGGGTGCTGGGGGTGCCGCTGGAGAAGGTGTACACGCGCAACATCGCCCGGCACGGGCACGCGGTGTCGGCGGACAACGTGGTCAACTACGTCGACGCCCTGGACGACGGCACGCTCTCGCCGGGGGACAAGGTGGCGTGGTTCGTCACCGGCTTCGGCGCCCACTGGAGCACGCTGGTGATGGAGGTCTAGAGATGGCCACCATCCTGGTGACCGGCGGGACCGGCGTGGTGGGCTGCGAGATCGTCCGCGCGCTCGTCCACCACCCCACCGCCCCGGAGATCGTCCTCCTCATCCGCGGCGGGCCGCAGCAGGCGGAGCTCAAGCGCCGCTGGCTGCTGCAGGTCCTGGAGGTCCCGCCCGGGCACCCGCGCGAGCCGGCGGTCACCGCCGTGGCCGGAGACGTGGCCGCGCCGGGGCTGGGGCTGGCGGAGAACGACCGCGCCGCGCTCGCCGAACGCCTCACCCACCTCGTCCACTCCGCGGGCGTCACCACCTTCAAGCAGACGGCCGAGGAGGCGCAGCGCAACAACGTGCAGTCCACCCTCCACGCGCTGGAGCTGGCGCGGCGGTGCCGCGGGCTGCGCGGCGTGCTGCACGTCTCCAGCGCGTTCGCGGCCGGCGAGTGCGGCGGCGACGTCGGCGACGACGACCTGGACGCGGAGGCGGGCTTCGTCAACGAATACGAGCGCAGCAAGATGCTCTCCGAGCGCGTGGTGCGCGCCGCCATGGGCGAGCTGCCCATCGCCATCACCCGCCCGTCCATCGTCGCCGGCCGCCGGAAGGACGGCTGGGTGGCGCGCTTTCTGGGCGTGTACACGGTGTGGGAGCTGTTCCACCGCGGGCTGGTGGGGATGGTGCCCGGCTCGCCGGAGACGCCGCTGGACCTGGTGCCGTCGGACTGGGTGGGTGAGGCGACCGCGGCGCTGCTGCTGGACCGCTTCCAGCCGGGGGGCTGCTACCACCTGTGCTCGGGGCCGGCGCGCTCGCTGGGGATCCAGGCGCACCTGCGCTTCCTGGCGGAGGTCCTCGCCGCCGAGGACCCGGCCTGGGCGCAGCAGCGGTACCCGGTGCCCATCTGCGTGGACTACGAGACCTTCTCGCACTTCCTCGAGACCATCGAGATGCTGAACCACCGCCGGCTGCGGCTGCTGGTCCACCAGGTCCGGGCCATCTGCCACACGCTGGCCTCCCCCAAGCGGTTCAGCACCGCCCGCGCCGACGCCCAGCTCGCCGGCACCGGCGTCTCGCTGGACCACGCCAGCACCTGGGTGGGCGAGTCGATCCGGTTCGCGCTCCGGCAGCGGTGGGAGCCGCCCGCGCCGGGCCCGGGCCGGCTACTCTCGGGCGGGTGACGGAGCCGGCGGAGCCACGCCAGGTGCTCGGAGTGGTGCTCCGCGGAATTCGCGCGGAGCTGGATCGCCGCGGATTGACGGGCCGGGTCCTGGAGCGCCTCCGGGGCGAGGCCCGCGACGCCCTGGAGCACCCGCCGATGCACGGGACGTGGATGCCCGCGGCGCTGCACGACCAGGTCATCCAGGCCATCGCGGAGGAGGCGAACCGCAGGACGGTGCGCGACGTCATCTACGAGCTGTCGAGGACCACCACCGGGCCGCTGGCGCTCCCGCTGATGAAGACGTTCCTCAGCTTGTTCGGCCTGAGCCCGGTCTCGCTGCTCGACAACCTGGGGAGGATCAGCGCGCTGCACATGCGGTACGGCATCCACTTCCGCTACCAGCCGGAGACCGGGCGCAGCGGCTGGGTGACGGTGACGTACGCCGAGCCGGTGGACCCGGTCCAGTTCGCGACCTGGGAAGGCGTGCTCCTGTTCGGGAAGGACCTGTTCCGCCTCAGCATCATCACCGTCGACGCCGCCGTCCCGCTGCCGGGCGGGTGCGCCGGGCGGATCTACGTCGCCTGGTGAGGCGCGGTCAGGCTCCGGGGTTCCACTGGCGCAGCAGGAACGCCACCAGCACCGCGATGGCGCTGGAGGCGAAGACCAGCAGCGCGGTCAGCTTGGTCGCCATGCCGCCCAGCTTGCCGAGGAGGAGCGCGTCCGCGCGGTCGCCGACCTCGGCGGCGACCTTGGCGAGGTCCACCTTGCCTTCGTGCTCCGCCGCGTCGGACCGGAAGCGGACCAGCGTGAGCTGCTCGATCCCCCGGATCAGCCGTTCCTGGATGGAGCGGGCGAGGGTGGCGCGGATGCCCTGCTGTTGCGCCGCCGACCCGAGCGTGGAGTCGACCGCCAGGCGCAGCCGGCGCTCCGCCTCCCCCAGTGGGATGCGTCCGGCCACGTCCCCCAGCGGGCCGCGCGGGTTCAGCACCAGCCGCGCCGCGGCCTGGCCCAGCTTCTGCTTCTGGAGCCCGCCGATGACCCCGCCCAGGACCGCGCGCTTGGCGGCGAGGATCCCGCCGATGATGGCTACCTCGATCAGCACCAGGACCACCGCGAGCAGGCCGCGCTGCCAGGAGCCGTCGAAGGCGATCCAGAACGCGATGCCCGCGAGGGTGAACGCGAGCAGGAACGTGCCGGCGATCGTCTTGAGCAGCGTGCGGACTGCCCCACCGACCGCGGCCCCCGCCAGCGCTACGTAGTCACCGGACATGGCCCTCGTACCATCGCACAAGCGCCTCCAGTTGGGAGGCGATTGTGCCCATCCCCAGGGTGGGCACCAGCCGGCGGTCCACGGGCGAGCCGCTGTCGGCCTCCTCGACCGCCACGCTCCACCCCCGCGCCGCGGCGATGCGCCGGAGCAGCTCCGCCTTCGACACCGCCGGCTCGCAGGCCGGCTGGTGGAGGCCCGGCGCCAGCTCGCCGGCCATCGCCCGCTCGCACAGCTGCGCCCAGGCCAGGGTGGTGATCCCGTTCCAGAGCCGGTCGGTGAAGCCCGTGACCGTCCCGCGCTGGCGCGAGAGCCAGGCGTAGAGCGACCTCCCCTCGCCCAGCTCGGGGCCGACGATGGAGCAGCGCAGGACGCACGCGCGCGCGCCCGGCACCGCCGCGGCCAGCTCGCCCAGGCGCTTGGAGAGGCCGTACTCGTCGCCGGCGTCCGGCGCGGCGCCCGCGGCGTACGGGCCGGCGGCGCCGGAGAACACCCCGTCCGAGCTGGGCTGCACCAGCAGCGCGCGCCCGACCAGCGCCATCGCCAGCTGCTGCGGCCAGGTCCCGTTGATGGCCATCATCTGCCCCGGCGCCAGGGTGGCGATGCAGTTCACCGCCGCGTCGCACCCCGACCTCGCCACCTCCTCGGCCAGGGCCATGGTGCCGTCGTGCCGGCGCTCGGTGGTGAGCACCCGCGCGCCGCGCTCGGCCAGCCAGCGCGCCACCACGTGCCCGAGCATCCCGCGGTGCCCGAGCACGAAGGCGCTCATCCCTCGAACGCTTGCAGCCATGTGCCTCGGTACTCCGGGTGCTTGGCGCGGATGTCCCGCGCGTAGTTCCAGGCGGTGATCAGGCACGCGTCCGGCGGCGATTCGCCCAGGTGCGACGAGGGGACCACCGGAGTGGCCACCCGCGGCAGCCACCGGCCCTGCCGCAGCGGCGCGTCGTCGACGACGTAGGCGAAGCGCAGCTCCGGGAGCTGGTTGAGGAAGACGTTGGCGCGGCCGGAGGCCCCGTACGCCGCCACCGGCTTGCCGGCCGCCAGCGCCCCGGCGATGGCGCGGTACGCCGCGGTGGAGCGGCGGCCGGCGTAGGCCTGCCGCAGCAGGTGGAACGGCTCGCCGCGGTCCGGGGAGGCGCCCGACCCCGAACGCTGCGGGGGGAGCTTCCGGTAGCCCGCGCGGAGCAGGCCGCCGTGGAGCGGCAACCGCTCCAGGTGGACCCGCGCGAACCCGGCGGCGCCCAGGCACGCGTCCAGCGAGCGCTCCGACCACTCCACCTTGTGCTCGTGGTACACGGTGTCCCACTGCGCGCCGGAGAGCGTGGCGTCCAGGTCGTGCACCTCGATCCACAGCTCCCCGCCGTCGCGCAGCACCCGCCGCGCGCCCGCGAAGACGTCCGCCAGGTCGGCGATGTGGGCGAGGCAGTTGGAGCCGGTGACCGCGTCGTATTCGCCCGCGGCGGGCACCTGCTCGGCGGCGGCGGCGCCGAACGGCGCGGAGATCAACGTGTAGCCGTCCTGCGGTGCCGCGCGCGCCACGTCGCTGGGGTCCACCCCCACGCGCGTCCACGGCGCGGGCAGGCGCCGCAGCAGCACGCCGTCGTTGCAGCCGATCTCCAGCAGCCGGACCGGGCGGTCCGAATAGCGCGCCGCCAGGAAGGCGGCGTAGGCGTCGAAGTGCCGCACCAGCCCCGGCACCGAGGAGGACGCGTAGTTGTACTGCTGGAAGAGGTGCTCGTCCGGCACGTCCTCCAGCACCTGCACCAGCGCGCAGCGCCGGCACTGCACCCAGGTGAGCGGGAGGACGTCCGCCGCGCGCGCCTCCGCCTCGGAGCGGCAGAACTGGCCCGCCAGCGGCATCGGCTCCAGCTCCAGCACGGTGTCCCAGGCCTCGCCGCGGCAGCCGCGGCAGCGCTGGAGGAGCGAGCACGGCGTCACAGGTAGTACTCGACCTCGCCGATCTGGTCGAGCAGCGCGGAGATCGCGTCGTAGTCGGTGATCCGCTCGGTGTTCTCGGAGGTGTACTCCTCGCCCGGGCCGAAGCGCGTCACCGCCTGCGCCGGACGGCGGTACTCCGGGTGGATGGTGAAGTAGCTGGCGTCCTCGGTGCTGCGGAGGATCTCGTACTCGTTGACCAGCACCTCGTGGATCTTCTCCCCCGGGCGGATGCCCACCACGTCGATGGGATGGTCTTCCCCCCTGGAGCTGTACTTGCGGCGCATCGCCTTGGCCAGGTCCATCACCGTGCAGGCGGGCGCCTTGCGCACGAAGATCTCCCCGCCCCTGGAGTCGGTGAGCGCGTGCAGCACCAGGTCCACCGACTGGTCCAGCGTGAGCAGGAACCGGGTCATCCGCGGCATGGTGACCCGCAGCGGCTTCCCGTCCTCGATGAGCTGGCGGAAGAGCGGGATCACCGACCCGCGGCTCCCCATCACGTTGCCGTAGCGGACGCAGCAGAAGACGGTCTCGCCCTCGAACTGGTTCTGGGCGCAGACGATCTTCTCCATCATCGCCTTGCTCATCCCCATGGCGTTGACGGGCTTGACCGCCTTGTCCGTGCTCAGCGCCACCACGGTCTTCACCCTGGCCTCCGTCGCCGCCAGGCAGACGTTGTGCGACCCCAGCGTGTTCGTCTTCACCGCCTCCACCGGGTAGGTCTCGCAGGAGGGGACCTGCTTGAGCGCGGC
>Ga0075421_100010470_pt1 | contig 11464 bp, 5 predicted proteins | sample SoiMetdeltSBSDD5_FD_75292 | JGI IMG/M metagenome (GOLD analysis project Ga0075421, IMG submission 75292) | Bulk soil microbial communities from a Populus tree surrounding site in Tennessee, USA - Soil MetaG P. deltoides SBSDD5 | ecosystem: Environmental > Terrestrial > Soil > Tree plantation...
GCAACCGCATCCGCCTGATCGCGCACCGGCCGCTCGGCGGGCGGGATCGCCAGAACAAGCGATTCGCCGATCCCGCGCTGGCCGCCGTCGCCGCGCGCCACGGCGTGACGGCGTTCGACATCGCGCTCGCGTGGATGCGCGACCTGTCCGAGCTGATCGTCCCGATACCAGGTCCAACGCGCGTCGAGACGGCAAGCACGCTGGGACGCGCGCCGCAGCTCGAGCTCACCACCGACGACCGGGCGGTGCTCGACGCGCGGTTCCCGTCCGGCGCCATGCTGCGGCGGCCGCGGGCAGCGCCGCCGCCGGCCGCCGGCGCCGCACCCGGCGGCGAGATCGTGATGATCATGGGGCTGCCGGCCGCTGGAAAGAGCACCGCGGCGCGCGCGTTCGTCGATCGGGGCTACGCACGGCTGAATCGCGACGAAGGCGGCGGCTCGCTGCGCAGCCTGCTGCCGGCGCTCGACGGCCTCGTCGCCGGCGGACACTCGCGGATCGTGCTCGACAACACCTACGTCTCACGCAAGTCGCGGGCGGCGCTCGTCCAGGCGGCGGCGAAGCGCGGCCTGCCGGTCCGCTGCGTCTGGCTCTCGACCAGCGTCGAGGACGCGCAGGTCAACGCGGTGTCGCGGACGGTGAGGAAGTTCGGGCGGCTGCTCGCGCCGGCGGAGATGAAACAGACGATCAAGCACGATGTCAGCGCGTTCGGGCCGGCGGTGCAGTTCCGCTACCAGCGCGAGCTCGAGCCGCCGCATCCGTCGGAAGGGTTCTCGAGCCTCGACACGATCTCGTTCGAGCGCGAGCGCGACCCGGCGTTCGACCAGCGCGCGCTGATCGTCTGGTGTGACGGCGTCCTGACCCGCGATCGCTCGGTCGCGTCGGGTGAAGTCTCCGTGTTCGCCGAGCGTGCCGAAGTGCTTCGCCGCCATGCGAGCGACGGATGGCGCCTGCTCGGCGTCGGCTGGCAGCCCGAGATCGAGGAGCAGGCGGCCACCGTCGAGCAGGTCGAGGCCGGATACGCGCGGATGCAGGAACTGCTTGGCGTGCCGATCGAAGTCCTCTATTGTCCCCATGGCGGCGGCCCGCCGGTGTGCTGGTGCCGCAAGCCGCTGCCGGGGCTTGGCGTCGTCTTCGTGGAACGGCATCGTCTCGATCCGCGGCAATGCATCTACGTCGGCAGCGGCCCGCAGGATCCGGGTTTCGCGCGTCGCCTCGGTTTTCAGTATCGGACCGCGGACGAGTTCTTCGAACCCCGGCGGCCCTGAGGGGCCGCCCACCTACGATGAGCATTGAACAATCGTGGCGGGACGTCCGGCTTGCGGCGCGCGGGCTGTGGCGCGCGAAGGCGCTCTCGGCGGCGGCGATCGCGATGCTGGGCGCGGGCATTGCCGGCGCGACGGCGATGTTCGCGATCGTCGAGGGCGTGCTGCTTCGTCCGCTGCCGGTGCACGACCAGGCCAGCCTGATCGTGGCGTGGCGCCAGGTCCGCGCCGGCGGTGTGAGCCACTGGCCGTTTCTCGTGCCGGACGTGGACCTGATTCGCAGGGAGAGCCGCACGCTCGAGTCGGTCGCCGGCGCCGGCTACAACGGCGCCGGCCCCGTCGCCGTGGTCGAGAACGGATCGGCGAGCTACATCAGGATGGCGCCGGTCGGCGGCAACCTCTTCGATGTGCTTGGCGTCCGCCCGCAGATCGGTCGCGCGTTGACGCCGGCCGACGATGTGGCCGGCGCCGAGCCCGTGCTGGTGATTACCCACGCCCTCTGGCAGCGCCGCTATGGCGGCTCGCCGGGCGCGATCGGACGCCGGCTGGTCGTCGACGCGCGGCCGTTCACGATCGTCGGCGTGATGCCGCCCGACGTCGAATACCCTCGCGGCGTGGAGGCGTGGCTGACCATTGCCGCGCAGTCGGCGATGCTGGCGAACCCGGCGTTTCGCGTGGACGTGGACCTGATCGCGCGGCGGCGCGGCGGCGTCACGATTGACCAGGCGGTCAGCGAACTGGCGGCCCTGGCCGCGCGGGCGGACGCCGAGCGGCCGGGCCACGACCCGCGCGGCTTCGAGCTGGTGGTTCGCCCCTACGACGAGCTCGTCGTCGGCGACGTCCGCGCGGCGATGCTCATGCTGTTTGCCGCGGTCGGGCTCGTGCTGCTGATTGCGAGCGCGAACGTCGCCAATCTGCTGCTCCTGCGCGGCGAGGCGCGGCGCGCGGAGCTGGTCCTTCGCGCCGCACTCGGGGCCGGCCGCGGACGACTGGTGCGGCAGCTGCTGGCGGAGAGCGCCGTGCTTGCGCTCGCGTCGGGCCTGGTGGGCCTGGCGCTGAGCAGGACCACGCTCGACGTGCTGGTAGCGCTTGCGCCCACTGCGCTGGCGCGAGCCGATTCGATCCGCATCGATGCCGCCGTCGTCGCGTTCAGCCTCGCGGCGGCGTTCGTCTCGGCGGCGCTTGCAGGCCTCGCGCCGGCGGTGGCCGCGGCGCGCGGCGACCTGGCATCGCAGCTGCGCAGCGGCGGCTCGGTGGGCATCGCCGGTGCCGGCCGGCGCGGGCGGCGCGCGCTGGTCGTCGCACAGGTGGCGCTCGCCATCACCATCGTCGCGGCGGCGGGACTCCTGACGCGAAGCCTGCTGCAACTCGAGACGGTCGAAATCGGCCTCGCAGCGGACCGCCTGGCGTTCGTCCGCCTCGAGCTGCCGCAGGCGATCTACGGCGACCGCGGACGCCATCTCCAGTTTCTCGACCAGGTGGTCACGGCGATCGAGGCGTCGCCGGGCGTGGCGGCGGCCACGCCGATCAACACGCCGCCGTTCTCGGGCACCGGCGGCTGGGACGCGACCTGGGCGGCCGACGGGCAGACGCTCGACCAGTCAATCGCCAATCCTCAGCTCAACCTCGAGGCGGTGCATCCGAACTTTTTCGCGACCGTGCAGCTGCCGGTTGTCCGCGGCCGGGCGTTCGCGCCGGCGGACCGCGACGGCGCGCCGCTGGTGGCGATCGTCAGCGAGGATGTCGCCGCGCGCAGCTGGCCGGGCCAGGACGCGATTGGGAGACGAGTGAAATTTGGCGACATCCACTCCACGAGCGAGTGGCGCACGATCGTCGGCGTCGTGCCGCGCACGCGTTATCGCGAACTCCTGACGCAGCGGCCGACGTTGTACCTGCCGGCGGAACAGTTCATCGTCGCGGCGCAGACGCTGCTTGTGCGCTCGCCGCTGGCGCCGGCGTCGGTCGCCGGCGCGGTGCGAGCGGCGGTGGCCTCCGTGAACACAGCCGTGGAGGTGATGGAGGTGGTGCCGTTCGCCACCCTGCTCGATGCGCCGCTGGCGCGTCCGCGGTTCAACGCCCGGGTGATCGGCATCTTCGCGATCGCCGCGCTGCTGCTCGCCGCGGTCGGCGTCTACGCGGTGATGGCCGCGCATGTCGCCCAGCGCTACACCGAGATCGGCATCCGAGTCGCGCTTGGCGCAACCGCGGCTGATGTGCGTCACCTGGTCCTTGGCGAGGGGCTGCGGCTGGCCGGGCTCGGCGCCGCGATCGGCCTTGCCGGCGCGGTCGTGGGATCACGGCTGATGCGCGGGTTGCTGTTCGGCGTCGATCCGCTGGATCCGGCGTCGCTTGTCGGCTCGGGTGTGCTGCTGGTCGCGGTGTGTGTCGTCGCGTCGTACCTGCCCGCGAGACGGGCGACGCGGCTCGATCCGATCGCGGTGTTGCGGGCTCATTGACAATCCCTTGCGACCTCTTCCACCGCCTGGAGTGTGAGCAGGAGGTCAGGAGGTCAAGAGGACTCGGATGCCGCTGAAACCCGTCACCCGCTACGACTCCCGAAGCGCCTCGATCGGATTCAATTTCGCGGCACGCCGCGCCGGCAGCCAGCACGCGCCGAGCGCGACGGCGAGCAGCACGATCGTCGTCGCCGCGAAGACCACGGGATCGCGCGGGCTGACGCCGTAGAGCAGCGACTCGATGACGCGGCTCCCCGCAAAGGCCGTCGCCAGGCCGGCGCCGATGCCCGCGAGCGCGACGGCGCCGCCCTGGCGCACGATCATCCCCGCGACGCTGCCCGGCTCGGCGCCGAGCGCGAGCCGGACGCCGATCTCGCTCGTGCGCTGGCTGACGATATAGGACATCACCCCGTAGATCCCGATCAGCCCGAGCAGCATCGTCACCGCGGCGGCGATGGCGAGCAGCACCATTGTGAACGCCATCTGCGCCGAGGCGCGGTCGAGCATCTCCTGCAGCGTGCGCACCTGTGCCAGCGCGAGGTCCGGGTCGACGCCATCGACCGCGCGCCGCGCCGACGGCAGCATCGCCGCCGGTGTCGTCGCCGATCGAACCACGTAGTTCATCACGGCGATGTCCGGACCGATCAGGCTCAACCTCGGGATGCCCGGCCCGCCGGCTATCGAGAGCGGCATGAACACCTGGGGCGTGGCCCTGGCTTCTGCCGGCGTGCGCAGCGCCGTGTTCGCGACGATGCCGACAATCGTCAGCCAGGTGAGGATCGGCCCCTGGCCGGGCCCTGGCGGCGGACGATTGGACGCAATCCGCTGTCCGATTGCGTCCTGGCCCGGAAACACCCGCTCGGCCAGCGCCTGGTTGACGACGACGACCTGGTCCACATGGTCGACATCCGCGCGCGTCAGGCCGCGGCCGCGCAGCATCCGCATCCCGATCGCTTCGAAGTAGCCGCCGGCGACCGCGCGAAACAGCGCAATCGGTGGCGTCGTGTCCGCCGGGAGCGGCCGCCCCTCGACCAGGATCGTGTTGCCCGAACATCCACCGGTCAGCGGCAGGCAAGTCGACGCGGTTGCCGCGGCCACGCCCGGCACCGCCGACAGGCGGTCGAGGATCGCGTGGTGCGCGGCGACGGCTGCCTCGCGCGTCGGATATTGCGCGTCCGGCAGGCCGACGCTGAAGGTGAGCGCGGAAATCGGGTTGAACCCGGGGTCGAGCGCCCGCATCTTCTGGAAGCTGCGGACCATCAGCCCCGAGGAGACCAGCAGCACCAGGGCCAGCGCGACCTGCGCGCCCATCAGCAGGTGCCGCGCGCGGTGGCGGCTGCGGCTCGCCGTGTTGCCGCGCCCGATGTCGTGCAGCGCGGCCGCCTGCCCCGCGCCACGCCACAGCGGGATCGCGCCGAAGGCAAATGCGGCGACGACGCTCAGCCCGCAGGTGAAGGCGATGACCGCGGCGTCGAGCTGGATCTCGTGCAGCCGCGGCAGCGTCTCTGGACCGACGCGGACGAGCAGGCGCACCGCGATGGAAGCGATCAGCAGGCCGATCGCCCCGCCTGCGAGCGAGAGCAGCACGCTCTCGGCGAGGAAATAGCGCGCGATGCCGCCGGCGCTGGCGCCGAGCGCGCGCCGCACCGCGATCTCGCGCTGCCGCGCGTCGGAGCGGACCAGAAACAGGTTGGCGACGTTCGCGCAGGCGACCATCAGCACGACGCCGACCGCGGCGAGAAGAATCCACAGCCCGAGCACGACGTTGCCGAGCGTCGCTTCCTTGAGCGTCCGGCCCGAGAAGAAGAGGCGTGTCTGGACGTTGCCGATGGCCAGCTGATCCCCGGGGTAGGCCGCCGGCACGTCGGCGATCAGGGTGTTCAACTCAGTGCGTGCGTGCGCGAGTGTTGCGCCGGCGCGCAGCCGGGCCACGCCCTCGTAGTTCCACAGCCCGAAGCCCATCGATCGCGCGAGCGGCTCGGCAATCCAGACGTCGACGCGCGGATCGGGAAACGCATAGCTGGCGGGCATCACGCCGACAATCGCCGTCGGCACGCCGCCAAGCATCACCGGCCGGCCGAGGATGCCCGTGTCGGCGCGGTAGCGGCGCGTCCACAAGCCGTGCGACAGCACCGCCACCGGCGGCGCGCCCGGCCGCCCTTCCTCTTCGCTGAACCAGCGCCCGAGGGCCGGCGATACGCGCAGAACCGCGGCGAGCGAAGGGGTCGCCCGCGCGCAGCGGACGCGCTCCGGGTCGCCGTCGCCGGTGAGCGTGAGATCGTCGGTGCGGTAGACCGCCGTGCGCTCCAGCGTGCGGGCGCGTTCGGTGTAGTGAAAGTAGAGGCCGGCGGTGAGCCCGAGATCGGCGGGCATGTTGAGGCCGTGCGCGCCGTGGTCCAGTTCGATCAGCTGGTCCGAGTCAGGATAGGGAAGCGGGTTCAGCACCACGCGCTGAACGACGGCAAAGATCGAGGCATTGGCGCCGATCGCGAGCGCAAGCGTCAGCACGGTGGCGAGGCTGAACGCCGGGCTGCGCACCAGCCGGCGCGCCGCGAAGACGAGATCCTGTCCCACCGGATCCATGCGACCTCCGGATCTGCGGCTTAGACGGCTGGCACGTGGTGGAAGTTGCTCGCCGGGAGCGCGAAGGCTTCAGCCGAGCGCCGACGCTCGCCTTAAGGCTTCGCGCTACGGAGCGGCCGGCTTGGAGTGCGCCGGAACGACGTTGAGTGCGAGGCGCAGGGTCGAGACGGACGGCGCGCTCCTGGTCGGCGCCGCCGCCGCGAAGGCGGTCGACAGCACATCGGGATCCTCGAGGCGTGCAGTGACCTCGACCTTGGTGCCGCGCGGCAGCGTCAGCGGCTGCTGGAACCAGTAGCGGCGATCCCAGTCCGGCCGCGTGTTCAGGCGAATCATCGGCGCGCGCGAGCCATCGGGCTTCACGGCCTCGACCTGCAGGGTGATGTTCGGCGGCACCTGATCGGGGCTGAGTGCCAGCGCCTGGACGTCCTCGTTGATCGTCTGGCTGAAGGTGACGACGCGGCTGGTCGCTTCGGGGCCGGGAAGGGTGGGCGACGTGATTGGCACCGCGAGCAGCTCGCGCGCCTCACGCCCCTGGGCGAAGTAGACGCCGATCGTGCTGCGATCGCTCAGCGGCTTCCCCTCGAACTGCCACGTCTTCTTGTAATGGATGCGCGCCACGAGCTCCGCGCCCGCCGGCAGGCGGAATGCCGCGCCCTCGATCGGCTCGGCGTCGTGCCCGGGTACCCAGCGCGCGAGTACGCGATCGGGCGATGGAGCCGCGGCCGCGGCGGCGCTCGTGCCTTTCAGCGACACGACCGCGCTGCGCACGATCGACGGCGTGCCCGGAAGCAGATCGACCGCCCGCACCCAGCGCGCTTCTGTGAGCCCGGTCGGAAGCGTGAACTCCTGCGTGTCCTCCATCTTGTCGGCGCCGACGGTGGCCTCCGATGGCAGCTTCAGCGCCAGGTCTGGTGCGCCGATCGTCCACTCGTTCTTCAGCGGCACCTCGGGCAGCTTCTGATCGAGCGCGCCGCGCGGGTTGCCGCCGCTCGCCCAGGTCATGATCACGTCGAGCTCTTTCGAGGTCAGCGTGTGCGCGCGCTTCAGCTCGCCGAAGCCGTCGTCGGCGTTCCAGGGCGGCATGTGCGCGGCGACCAGTTCGGCGCGAATCGACTCGGCCCACGGGAATGCTTCGTCGTAGGTCATCAGCGACATCGGCGCGACGCCGCCTGGCACGTGGCAGCGGGCGCACCGCTCGCGGAAGATCGGGAACACGTCGTCGTTGTAGGTGTATTTCGAGGTGATCGCCTTGTGCGCCTCGCCGCGCTGGACGTCGAACGCGACGCCGGCGGCAACCAGCGCGCCTGCGGCAACGATCCGGAGCGACTGCGTGACGATGGTGGTGGCTGTCATGGCTGCTGCGGGAAAGACGTGTGGATGTCGTTGGCCGCCTCGACGAACCGGTCGTAGGCCTCGGTGATCTGCTGCTTGTTGCCGATGTCGCCGAACGCGTCGAGCAGCCACGCCGATCGCACCAGCTTGGTGATCGCCGGCTCGACGACCTTACGCCGATCGTCGGGGAGCTTGCGCACGTGGTCCTCGAGTGCGAGCGCGAGATCCTTTGCCTGGAACGCCGGCACGTAGATCGCGGCGAACGATCCTTTGTCGATGAAGCTGCGGATCTGCTCGGTCCGCGACTTGAGCTGCGCCATGATCTCGGGAACGGTCTCGGGAATCGGCAGCGTCACGAGCGCCGGATCGACGTTGGGCAGCGTCTCGGTGAGCGCGGGTGCCGGCGGCGCCGCCGCCGTGGCCGCAGCAGCCGGCGCCGCGGCTGCCGGCGACGGCGTCGCGGCGGGCGTTGCCGCCGTGCTCAACGGCGTCGTGCCCGCGGCCGGCTCCTTCGAGTAGCTGTCGAAGGTGAAGTCGAACCGGTTGTCGGGTCCGTCGGCCTTGAACTTCACCCTGGCGTACATCGCCGCCGGCAGCGGCAGCTTGCCGACGCGCGCCTGCAGGTACTGCCCGGAGCGGACGAGCGGCGTCGTCGTCTCCTTGCCGGTGGCGTCCTTCGTCACGATGCTGGCGGTGATCGTCCGCACGTCCTTCACTGGCAGCGGCTTCGTGTAGTCGTCGTAGAGGTGCATCCGGAAGACACCGGTGGGGAGATAGGTGCCTTCGAGGTGATGCCAGTTGTCCGAGGCCATGAAGAACTGGCCGCCGTGCTGTGGGTTGTGGTTCCCGTGCGCACGAGGCATCGTCTTGCGCGTCATCGGCGAGCCGTCCGGGCACGTCCCAGGCTCGGTCGATTCGGTGGTGGCGCCGGGGCACGTCCACGAGACGGCCACCGTCACCTGAATGAGATCGCGCTTGTCGATCGGGCACTTGCCAGGCTTCGATTCCGCGATCACCGAGTGCACCGGGCAGCTCCAGACCGCATCGAGCCGCACCGGCACCAGGTCCATCTTGCAGATCGGACACGTGCCCTTCTTGTCCTCGAGAACATCGGGATGCATCGGGCAGGTCCATGACAACGGCGGCAGGGTGGCGCTCTGCGGTGCCGTGGGCCGCGCGGTCTGCGGCGCCGCGGCAGCGGCCGACACGAGCGCGATGGCGAATAGAAGGGCAGCAATCGGTCTCATGACGTCTGTCTTATGTTATACACCCTCGCATGCCTCTCAAACGGGCGCACCGGGCGACGCTCTACAGCACCGCGCTGCTGATGCTTGCCGTCCTCGCGGCGCACCCGGCGCGGCCCGCCGCTGCCGCCGCGCGCGGTGAAAATCTCGAGAGCGCGCGGCTCGACCCGTTCCTGGCCGCCCCTACGCGCGGGGCCGCGGCGCAGCTCGTCGATGGCCTCATCAAGAGCGGCATCGGGTTCGACGAGGCCTATCGCGCGCTGCAGCGCGGGCGCGCCTACGGCCCGGCAAAAACCGGCGTCGTCCGCCTGCGCAACAAGACCTCGGATGGAATCGAGCATCACTACGTCCTGAACGTCCCCGACAGCTACGATCCGTCGCGCCGCTACCAGGTTCGGTTCCAGCTGCACGGCGGCGTCGGCGGCCGCGAGACCAACGCGCCGGTCGGCGCCGGGACGATCGGCGCGCTCGCCGGCGCAGAGCAGATCTACGTCATCCCCTACGCGTGGAACGCCGCGCCGTGGTGGAGCGACGATCAGGTGCTGAACCTGGTCGAGATCCTCGACACCACCAAGCGTGCCTACAACGTCGACGAAAACCGCGTCGTCGTCTCGGGCGTGTCGGACGGCGGCACCGGCGTCTACTGGGTGGCGATGCGCGAGACGACGCCCTTTGCCAGCTTCCTGCCGCTCAACGCCTACTGGATGGTGCTGGCGAGCGGCGACATCGACGACGGGATGATCTTCGCCAACAACCTGCGCAACAAGCCGCTGTTCGCGGTCAACGGCGGCCGCGATCGGCTGTATCCGACCGCGATCGTCGATCCGTACATCGCACACCTGAAGCGCGGCGGTGTGACGCTCGACTATCACCCGCAGCCGGAGGCGGGCCACAACACCGCGTGGTGGCCGGAGGTGAAGGAAACGTTCGAGGCGTTCGTGCGCGAGCACCCGCGTGTGCCGCTGCCCGACAGGCTGACGTGGGAAACCGGCCGCGCCAACACCGCCAACCGCGCGCACTGGCTCGTGATCGACACGCTCGGCGCGCAGGCGGCCGACGCGAAGGCGCTGCCGGATCTCAACGAGATGGAGATGCCGCCGGCGCCCGACTTTGGTGTCCGTGCGGTCGGTTCGCGGATCAACCGGGTGATGCCCGGGTCGAACGCGGAGCGGCTCGGCCTGAAGGCGGGCGATGGCGTGGTGCGCCTGAACGATCAACCGATTCCCACCGGGCTGGACGTCGCCGAGGCGCTCGAGGACGTCGCCCCGGGCACGACGATCACGCTGCTGGTGGCGCGCAACAACGCGCCGGTGGAGTTGAGCGGCACCTACGATCCGAAAGTCGCGCCGGTGCCGCCGCGGCACCTGTTCGCGCACGGCACGCAGGCTGGACGCGTCGACCTGACGCGCGCGGGCAATACCGTCACCGCCGTCACCCGCGGCGTCGCGGCGTTCACGCTGCTGCTGTCGCCGGCGCAGTTCGATTTCGGCAAGCCGGTGAAGGTCGTGGTCAACGGGCGCACCGCGTTCGACGGCAGGATCGAGAAGAGCGCGCGGACGCTGCTGAGATACGCGGCGGTCGACAACGACCGCACGATGCTGTTCGGCGCCGAACTGCACGTCGACCTCGTTCGATAGCAACGTCGACGCTTTCGATCGCCGCTATGGCCGCGCGATTACGGTGACACCCCACGGCCGTTGACCGGCCGGGATTTTCTTCAGCACGGCCTTCGTCGCCAGGTCGATCACCGACACGTCGTTCGACGGCCCGTTTGCCGTGTAGGCGATCTTGCCGTCCGGCAGCAGGGCGACGCCCCACGGACGCTGTCCGACCTCGAACGAGCCGGTGGCGGCGTTCTTCGCCGGATCCAGCATGAACAGGTGGCTGAACGATCCGGTCGTGACGTAGACGGTCGACCCGCCGGGATCGACGGCGATGCCCATCGGCCGCGGCTTCGGCGTGTTCCCTTTGCCTTCGAGCTGGATGCGGCGCAGGAACTTGTGCTGCTGCGAATCGATCACGGCGATCGCCCCATCGTTCTCGAGCGAGACATACGCCCGTGAGCCGTCCGGCAGGAAGCCGACCGATCGCGGGCGCGGGCCGACCGGGATCCGCTTCACCACCTTGTTGGTGGCCGTGTCGATCGCGAACACCGCGCCGTCGCCTTCGCTGGTGACGTACACCACCTTGCCGTCGGGACGGATCGTCACCCCTTCGGGCTCCTCGCCGATCTTCACCGTCGCGGTGATGGTGCCCGTCGCGGCGTCGACGACGCTGACCTGTGCGGTGTCCTCGTTGGCGACGTAGAGCTTGCTGCCGTCGGCGCTGACGGCCAGCTGCTCCGGGTCGGCGCCCGCGTGGATGATGCGCTTCACTTTGTAGGTGTCGGCGTCGATCTCGCCAATACCGTCAGCGGAGCGATCGGGCGGCGGCAGCTTGCTCTCGTCGGTTCCGGGCGGCGCGGGCGGCGAGCCGCTCAACGCGACGTAGAGCGACTTGCCGTCGGGGCTCGGCTGGATGCCGCGCGGGCGCTTGCCGAGCGGCGCGGTGGTGATCGCGGTCTGCGTCGCCGCGTCGATCACCGTGA
>Ga0075421_100010471_pt1 | contig 11464 bp, 12 predicted proteins | sample SoiMetdeltSBSDD5_FD_75292 | JGI IMG/M metagenome (GOLD analysis project Ga0075421, IMG submission 75292) | Bulk soil microbial communities from a Populus tree surrounding site in Tennessee, USA - Soil MetaG P. deltoides SBSDD5 | ecosystem: Environmental > Terrestrial > Soil > Tree plantation...
CAGGCCTTCTCGCAGCCGCCCGAGGCGTAGCTCACGAGCTGGTGGAGATCCTTGACGAGCTTCGCGCGCTCCTCGGCGAGCTTCACCATGTCGGCGGGGATGGCGGGCGCTGCGGCGGCATCGGTCTTCGCGGCGCAGGCCTTGGCGCACTCCTCGTCGGCCTTCACGGCCGTCTCGAGAGCGGTGCGCACGAAGGCGATCGTCTCGCCCACGCGCGATCCGACCGGACACTGCTTCGCGAGAGCATCGATCTCCGTGTTCAGCTTGGCCCTCTCCTCCGCGCAGCCGGACTTCTCGGCCTCCACGGCGGTCTGCCAGCTCGAGAGGAGCTTCGTGACCTTCTCGCCGACGTTACATTTCGTCTTGTCGCACTCCTCGCCCGCCCAGATGAGACCACCTGCCACCGCGACCGCCGCGAAACCGATCACGAGCCTGCGCATGATTCCTCCTTTGAGACTCCCGAAGGGGTATTTGCCTGTACGACGTGACCTGCCATCCTACGGCGGGAACGTACCCGGCGTGTAGTCCGAATCGGAAGAAAGCCGTCTATCCCGGCCCCCGGTCCCTATCGACACGCTCGATCGGGGGATCGATCGGTCAGGGGGCTCTCCTGTTCTTCACATCATCATCTATAGTCTCTACGCCCCCCGTGGACCGGTCCCCCGGGGCTCTCTTACAATTCCCGCCGAGGAGGTCCAAAACTTGCCTGCTTCTTTGGAGCGAGCCCAGCGGGTGCTCGAGGTGGGGCTCGTCCAGATGTCCTGCTCGGAGGACCCTGCGCAGAACCTCGCGAAGGCCCTGACTCACGTGGAGACCGCGGCCCGCCGGGGCGCCCGGGTCATCTGCCTCCAGGAGCTCTTCCGGAGCCGGTACTTCTGCCAGGTGGAGGATCCGAAGCTCTTCGACCTGGCCGAGCCCATCCCGGGGCCCACGACCGAGGCCCTCGGGGCCGCGGCCGCCGCGAACGGGGTGGTCATCGTCGGTTCGGTCTTCGAGCGCCGCGCGCCGGGCGTGTACCACAACACCGCGGTCGTGCTCGATGCCGACGGCTCGCTCGCGGGCATCTACAGGAAGATGCACATCCCCGACGACCCTCTCTACTTCGAGAAGTACTACTTCACCCCCGGGGACACGGGGTTCGTCAGCTTCTCGACCCGGCACGCCCGCGTGGGCCCGCTCGTGTGCTGGGACCAGTGGTACCCCGAGGCCGCGCGGCTCACGGCCCTGCGGGGCGCCGAGATCCTCTTCTATCCGACCGCGATCGGCTGGCATCCGGGCGAGAAGGCGGAGCACGGGGAATCGCAGCACCAGGCCTGGGAGACCATGCACCGCGCGCACGCGATCGCGAACGGCGTCTTCGTCGTGTCGGTGAACCGCGTGGGAAAGGAGGCGGGCCTCGAGTTCTGGGGAGCGTCGTTCGTCGCGGACCCCTTCGGCGTCGTCATCGCGAAGGCGAGCCATGATCGTGAGGAGGTCCTCGTCGTTCCGTGCGACATGGGGCGTATCGAGACCGTCCGTCGGAACTGGCCCTTCTTCAGAGACCGGCGGATCGATGCCTACTCGGGCCTGACCTCGCGCTTCCTCGAATGAACGGCGGCGTGCAGTTCCGCATGCCCGCGGAGTGGGAGCCTCACGACGCGACGTGGCTCGCGTGGCCCCACAAGAAGGAGAGCTGGCCCGGGATCTTCGAGCGGATACCGCCGATCTGGGGGGCGATGGTGCGCGCTCTCCGGGAGAGCGAGGAAGTGAGGATCCTCGTCATCGACTCCGCCATGGAGGAGGACGTGCACCGCGCGCTCGACGGGGACCTCGGCGGCGTCAAGCTCTTCCGGGTCCTCACGAACGACGCCTGGATCCGCGATTACGGCCCGATCTTCGTGAGGCCGGCGAGCGACCCGGCGAAGCTGGCCATCACGGGCTGGGGCTACAACGCGTGGGGGGGGAAGTACGCGCCGTGGGACCTCGACCAGGCGGTGCCCTCGAAGATCGGCGAGATCCTCGGGCTATCGGTGATCAAGCCGGGGATGATCCTCGAGGGCGGATCCATCGATGCCGATGGACAGGGCACTCTCCTCACCACGGAGGGGTGCCTCCTCCACCCGAACCGGAACCCGCACCTCGGGAAGGCGGACATCGAGACCCGGCTCGAGGCGTGTCTGGGCGCGGAGAAGGTGCTCTGGCTGGGTGAAGGCATCCTGGGGGACGATACCGATGGGCACGTGGACGACCTGACCCGGTTCGTCGCCCCCGGGAAGGTGGTGACGGCCGTCGAGGAGAACCCGAAGGACGAGAACTACGTTCCGCTCCACGAGAACCTCGAGCGGCTGAGCGGGATGGAAGATGCGAGGGGCCGGAGGCTCGTCGTCGTGCCCTTGCCGATGCCGACGCCCGTCTTCCACGATGGCGTCCGCTGTCCCGCGAGCTACGCCAACTTCCTCATCGCGAACACGGTCGTGCTCGTCCCCACGTTCCGCTCGGCGAGAGACGAGGAGGCGCTCGGAGTCCTGCGGGGCCTCTTCCCCACCCGCAAGGTGGTCGGGATCGATTGCTACGACCTCGTCTGGGGCCTCGGGGGCATCCACTGCGTGACCCACGAGCAGCCCGCGCCGCCGCGGCCGTCCTCGTGAACGCTCCGCACGGGCGGGGGAAGATGACCATCATCCTCATGCTCCTCTTCGCGCTCGGTTTCACCGTCGGCGGATACTTCGCGGTCAAGTGGGTGGTGGCCCGGAGGGCTGCCGGGCAGGCCGGGGCCGGGAAGTAGCATCCTCGCCCTTCCCCCTCTTGCCCGCCCGGAGGACCCTCCTTATACTCGTGCCCTCCATGAGCCATACGTCCCACAACGAAGATCCTCACCACGAGGAAGAGCCCGCCGATAGCCCCTCGGGGAATGCCGAGCGCTACGAGATCGAGGATCTGTTCCGGGGGGAAGCCCCCGAGAACCAGCACTTCATCAAGGTGGCCGGCATCGTCATCCTGGTCGTCTTCCTCTTCCTCTCTCTCGCCTATCCGTTCACGTTCCTTCTGCCCTGACCGGCTTTGCGGGGACCCCCCCGCACCCCTGGAGCCTCATGTCCGCACCCACGAAACCCTTCGCCAAAGGCTACGGAATCCTCCTCGGGATCATCATTCTCTGGACCGTCGCGCTCGCGCTCTTCGTCACCGGAGTCTTCATCTTCGGCGGCGGCTCCGAGCCTCCCGTGTGACCTCGGCCCGGAGGCTCATCTTCCTCGGGAGAACCGGGGAGGAGCCCTCCGGTGAGACCCTCCTCCACGAGGGTCGTCCGCTTTCCCCGGGCGAAGCCCTGCCCCTCGAGAGGAAGCGATCGCCCTGGAACGCGCACCGCGGGGTCGAGCGCGTCATCGTGGGGTCGCACCCGGCCCGCGCGGACGTGCTCCTCGTGGGCCCGGCCATCCGGCCCGAGCACGTGAGGATCTACTTCCCGCTCTCCGGCCCCGGACCCGCGGACCTCCTCCCCATCGAGGGCGCGGAGACGAAGGTCCTCGGAAGTCCCAAGGGTCCCCGGGACTGGACCAGCTTCCAGGGCGGCGAGGAGCTCGAGCTGGGCCCGTGGCGCTTCAGGTACGAGTGCAGAACGGAGTCCTGAGATGCTCGCCCGGTTCTTCTCGCGGAGGACGCTGCTCGCCGACCGCATCCTCCACGCGACGCCCGAGGGGCTCGGCCTCGCGGCCCGTGACGTGAGCTTCACCTCCCGGGACGGCGTGACGCTCCGCGGCTGGCTCCTCGCGGGCGCGAAGCGAGGCACCATCGTTCTCTGCGCGGGAAACGGGTGCAACGTGTCGGCTCACCTCGAGTACGCGAAGGTCGCGGCCGGAACCGGGTACTCGGTTCTCTGCTTCGACTACCGGGGGTTCGGGAGGAGCGACGGCGAGCCCGACCTGCGCCGCGTGGCCGCGGATGCCCTGGCCGCATGCCGCTTCGCCGGCTCCCTCGACCCCTCGTCTCCCGTGGGCATCTTCGGGCTCTCGCTGGGCGCCGGCGCCTCGCTCCTGGCGGCGGCCCGGGGCGGCGCGTGCGCCGCGGCCGTGGAGGGAGTCTCCGACATAGGCTGGATGCTCCGCGGGCTCCTCGCCCGGGGCTCCTTCGGCCCGGTGCGCGTCCGTTCCATCGAGGAGCCCGACGGCACGGTCCGCCCCCGCGAGCGCATTCGCCTCGTGCGCCGTACGGTCGGCGCGCCAATCGCCGCGTGCGTGGCTCCGATCCTGGCGGGATTCTTCCCCCTCGATGCGAAGTCGCTCCCCCGGGCCGCCGCGGGCCTCGGCTCGAAGCCCGTACTCGTCGTTCACGGGCTGGATGACCTCCTCCTCCCCTTCGAGGGCGCTCTCGATCTGTCCCGGCTCCTCCGCGGGCCTCGAAGCGTCTGGCTCATCCGCGGATGTGGGCACGCGCAGGAGCCCATCCTCTGCGCGGCCGCGGAGTACGCGCAGAGGCTCGGGGCCTTCTTCGACGCCGCATTCTCCGGGCGCGCCGCGGCTCCCACTCGGGGCGGCTCACGCCTCACTGCGCGCGAGGATGCGGGCGGCCTGCTCCGGCTTCGCTTCGCGACCGAGGTCGAGAGCGGCTCCGGGCGGGATGTCATCGCGGACGTGTCCCCCGTCGACCCCGATGCCGCAGGTCCCGACGACCGGGCCCGTTCTTACCGCGAGGGGGGTTACCGTTGTACGCTCCGGAGCATGACCCAGGCCGTGAACCGGAGGGACCTCGCCGCGCTCGATCGCGCCATCGGCGAGCACCTCGAGCTCGAGCGGGCGCATCCCTTCGACTTCATCGCGGCCTTGCAGTGCGTGACCGCCGCGCGGGCCGCTCTCGGCAGGAGCCTCGACTGGCCCGCGCGGGACCGGGAGATCGCGAAGAGATCCCTCGAGCGCCTGCTTCTCCTCAGGGGAGCCCACCCGTGCTTGCCCGGCACCGGGGTGGAGACGAGCGCCTCGGCATGGGCTGAGAGAGAGCTCCGGAACCTGTGAGGGCCCCCGCGAGCCTCCTTCCGGCGATCGCTGTGCTCCTCCTCGCGGGCTGCGGAAGCCGCGAGAAGCGATGGCCGTTTCCGAAGGTGGAAGCACGCGACGATGCCGCCATCCTCGCGACGCTCGCGGACAGGACCTCGGGGATCGAGTCGCTCTACGCTGAGCTTGCGATGAGCTTCGAGACGACGGAGCGCTCCGCGGTGTTCACGGCGGTCGTGAACTACAAGGCCCCCGACCGGATCCGGATGTCGGCCTTCAAGGACATCCTGATCGCTTCGAGGAGCATCTTCGAGTTCCTCCTCACCGGAAACCGGTTCGTCACGGTCTTCGAGGGCGGGAATGGGCTCGAGCGCCAGGAAGGGTCGCTCGAAGATGTGGACCGCGTGCAACCGGGGTTCCGCGCGATGATCGCCCTCAGAGAAGCCATGTTCCTCCCCGGCAAAGTCGAGCCGGGAGCTCCCGCTCGCATCCATCGAGGGCCCGGGCGCATCACCCTGCAGACCGTGACCGCTTCGGGCCATGCCGTTCGCTGGGAACTCGATCCCGACACCCTCGGTGTCCTCTCGGGCCAGGTCTCCTTCGACGGCCGGGAACCGGTGACCGTCCAATACGAGAGCTACCGGCCCGCAGGAAAGCTCTACGTTCCCGAGCGGTTCCGCTTATCCGACCCCGGGGGCGGCATCGTCGTCGAGGGCTGGCTCGAGGACCTCGAGGTGAACCCCGAGCTCGACCCGGGCATCTTCGACCCGGCCGCCCTCGATCCCGCCTCCTGACCCCCCGATCGGGGGCATACGCTTTGCTATGAATCCGCCAGGACTCAGGAGATGGATTCCATGCTGCACCCCCCATCACGCCGGGCTCGCGGGCTCGGGACTGCTCTCCTCATCGCGGCCTCTCTTCCAGCCGCGGGCTGCTTCTCCCTCAGGCCCTCCCAGGGCGGAGGCGAGACGACGCTCGAAGGCGACCCCCCGATCGGACCCGATGCCATCGCGCTCCCGGACGGCTATCGGATCGACAGGATCGCGAGCGACCTCACGTTCCCCACGGCGATCGTCTTCGATGATGCGGGGACGGCGTACGTCATCGAATCGGGCTACTCCTACGGAGAGGTGTGGACGGTGCCGCGGCTCCTCCGCCTCGAAGAGGATGGATCTCTCGCCGAGGTGGCGAGGGGCGGCGACAACGGCCCGTGGACCGGAGCGACCTGGGGCAACGGCCACTTCTACGTCGCCGAGGGCGGACGGAAGCAGGGAGGGAAGATCCTCCGCATCAGCCGCGATGGGAAGATGGAGGCGCTCGTCGTGGGCATCCCCTCGAAGGGCGACCATGCCGTGAACGGCCCCGTCCTCGGCGCCGATGGGTTCCTCTACTTCACGGTGGGCACCGCGACGAACTCGGGCGTCGTCGGCGCGGACAACGTCGCCTTCGGATGGGTCGATGATGACCCCGACTTCCACGATGTCCCCTGCGAGGACCTGATCCTGAACGGAGTGAACTTCATTACTCCGAACCCGCTCGCGGCGGACAAGGCCGAGGTCGAGACGGGTGCCTTCGTCCCGTTCGGGACGCGGACCGAAAAGGGGCAGAAGATTCCCGGCGCCGTCCCCTGCAGCGGATCCGTCCTCAAGATGAAGCCCGAGCCCGGCGCCCCGGTCGAGCTCGTCGCGTGGGGCTTCCGCAATCCGTTCGGGATCGCCTTCGCCCCCGATGGAAAGCTCTTCGTCACCGACAACGCCTACGACGACCGAGGGACCAGGCCGGTTTACGGGGCCGGCGATCTCCTGTGGGCGGTGAGGCCCGGCACCTGGTACGGGTGGCCCGATTTCCACGGGGCCCGCATGCTCGATTACGGCGACTACTACGATCCGCCGGGGCGCAACGCGCCGGAGATGCTCCTCGCGGCGCACCCGAACGTGCCGCCCGAGCCCACGGCCATCCTGGCCGTGCACTCATCGACGAACGGATTCGATTTCTCGACCAACGAGGAGTTCGGGTTCGTGGGCCAGGCGTTCCTGGCGCAGTTCGGCGACATGGCTCCCGCCGTGGGCAAGGTGCTGGCGCCCGTTGGATACAAGGTCGTACGCATGGATCTCGAGACCGGATTGAGCGAGGACTTCGCCGTGAACCGGGGAGAGACGAACGGACCCGCATCCTGGCTCCGCGTGCCGGGCCTCGAGAGGCCTGTAGAGGCGCGCTTCGATCGGGAAGGCAAGGCCCTGTACGTCGTCGACTTCGGCGTCCTCCTCCAGAAGGAGGAGAAGAGCCTTCCCCAGCCGGGCACCGGCTGCGTCTGGCGCATCACGCGGGATCCGCGCGCTCTTCCCGGCCCGCTCGCCCTGTCCCCGAGAGGAGTCGCACCATGAAGAGCTCTCGAGTCATCGCCATCGTGCTCGGCCTTGTCGTCGCGGGTTGCGCGAGCGCGCGGAGGAGCGAGCCCATCGCGGGCCCGCTGCCCGAGGTGTCGCGGGAAGTGGAGTCGGGACGGCTCCTCTTCCAGAGGAACTGCAATGCCTGCCATGTCCACGGCGAGGCAGGGCTGGGCCCGGCGATCAACGACAAGCCCCTCCCCTCCTTCATGATCCGCATGCAGGTGCGAAACGGGCTCGGCGCCATGCCGTCCTTTCCGGAGAAGGACCTGAGCGCGGAGGACCTGGACAGGATCGTCGCCTACCTGGAGACGCTACGCGATCACGGCTAGTCTCTCCCCTCTTCTCTGCCCTCTCCCGCTCCCCCTCCCGCTCCCTCTCCCGGTCCCCTCTTCTCCTCCGCCGCCCTTGCGGCAAAGGGGTCTCTCCGATAGCCTTCACCCCCTCGTGGGGTAGTCCGTCCGGCGTGACTGGAGAGAGTCTGCGTGCGTCCCATCACTGTATTCTCCGTCGTCCCCCGGCTTCCCGAGGCGCTCGAGCCCCTCCGGAAGCTCGCCTATAACCTTTGGTGGAGCTGGGACCCCGAGTCCGTGCGGCTCTTCCGGCGCCTCGATCCCACCCTCTGGGAGGAGACGTACCACAACCCGGTTCGCCTCCTCGGAGCCGTCTCCCAGGAGCGGCTCTACCACATGGCCGAGGACTCGGGCTTCAAGGCCCACATGAACCGGGTCCTCGCCGGCCTCGACCGCTATCTCACCGATGACCGGTGGTACCAGCGTCGGAGCGGCTCGGGCTCGCAGGGCGTGATCGCTTACTTCTCGGCAGAGTTCGGTCTCTCGGAGTCCCTGCCGATCTACTCGGGCGGTCTCGGGATCCTGGCCGGCGACCACCTGAAGTCGGCGAGCGACCTGGGCCTCCCGTTCGTCGCGGTCGGGCTCCTCTACCAGAAGGGGTATTTCCAGCAGTACCTGAACGCCGACGGCTGGCAGCAGGAGCAGTACCCCGTCAACGACTTCTACACGATGCCGATCGAGCGCGTCACCCGGCCCGACGGCTCCATGCTGACGGTCGAGGTGACCTTCCCGGGCAGGGTCGTCGAGGCGCAGGTCTGGGTGGCTCACGTGGGACGCGTGCCCCTCTACCTCCTCGACACGAACCTCGTATCGAACTCCGCCGCGGACAGGAACATCACCGGGGAGCTCTACGGCGGGGACAGCGAGACCCGCATCCAGCAGGAGATCCTCCTCGGCATCGGGGGCATCCGCGCGCTCGATGCGCTCGGCATCGCGCCTTCCGTGTGCCACATGAACGAGGGCCACTCGGCCTTCCTCGGGCTCGAGCGCATCCGCATCCTCATGGAGCGTAAGAAGATCACCTTCGAGGAGGCGCGCGAGACCGTGCTCGCCGGGACCGTCTTCACGACGCACACTCCCGTGCCCGCGGGCATCGACATCTTTCCTCCGGAGCTCATGGACCGGTACTTTTCCGAGTACTACCGGTCGCTGGGGCTCTCGAGGGAGGAGTTCCTCCAGCTCGGCCAGGAGAACGCGGGCTCGGGCTTCTCGATGGCCGTCCTGGGGATCCGGCTCGCGGCCCAGACGAACGGCGTGAGCAAGCTCCACTCCCATGTCTCGAGGCGCATGTGGTCCCACCTCTGGCCCGAGCTCCCCTTCGATGAGGTCCCGATCCGGCACGTCACGAACGGCATCCACTACCGCTCCTGGGTCTCGCGCGAGATGGCGGAGCTCTACGAGCGGTATCTCGGGACGGACTGGCAGGATGACCCCGATGCGGAGGACATCTGGAAGCGCATCGAGGAGATCCCCGACGAGGAGCTGTGGCGGACGCACGAGACGCGCCGCGAGAAGCTGATCGGTTTCGCGCGGAAGCGACTCAGGGCGCAGCTCATCCGGAAGGGCGCATCGCACACCGAGATCCGTGAGAGCGCGGAGGTGCTCGACCCCCAGGCCTTCACGATCGGCTTCGCGAGGCGCTTCGCCACGTACAAGCGCGCGACGCTCTTCTTCCGGGACGTCGAGCGCGCGGCGAGGCTGCTCGGGAGCTCATCGCATCCGGTCCAGATGATCTTCGCCGGGAAGGCGCACCCCCGGGATCACGCCGGCAAGGACCTGATCCGCTTCGTGAACCACCTGGCCCGGCAGAAGGAGTTCCGCGGGCGCCTCGTCTTCATCGAGGACTACGACATCTGCGTCGCCCGCTACCTCGTCCAGGGGGTCGACCTCTGGCTGAACACGCCTCGCCGGCCGCTCGAGGCGAGCGGCACGAGCGGCATGAAGGCCTCGGCGAACGGCGTCCTCAACCTGAGCATCCTTGATGGCTGGTGGGACGAGGGCTTCACGAGCGAGACCGGGTGGGGGATCGGTAAGGGCGAGGAGTACCAGGACGAGGGCTACCAGGACATGGTCGAGAGCCAGGCGCTCTACGACATCCTCGAGAACGAGATCGTGCCCCTCTTCTACCAGCGGAACGGGGCGAAGCTCCCGCGGCGCTGGATCTCGCTCATGAAGTCATCGCTGCGCAGGCTCTGCCCCGTCTTCAACACATCCCGCATGGTGCGCGAGTACCACGACGAGTTCTACCAGCGTGGCGGTGCGCTCTACCGCTACCTGAGCGACGACAAGATGGGGCGCGCCCGATCCCTCGCCGCCGCCAAGCGCCGGATCTCCGAGCGCTGGCCCCTCGTGCGCATCAAGGAGGTCAAGCACTCCCAGGAAGGCGGGAACGGGCTCCAGGTGGGCTCGGACCTCCACGTCATGGCCGAGGTGGACCTGTCGGGGCTCGAGCCCTCCGATGTTTGCGTCGAAGCGTACCACGGGCTCGTGGACTCCCGGGGAGCCTTCCTGAACGGCAAGAAGACGCGGATGAGCTTCGTCTCCTCGCCGGGACGGCACGGCGAAAGCCGGTTCGAGTCGACGATCCCGATGGAGCGAAGTGGGCTGTACGGGTACTCCGTCCGGGTGCTGCCCAGCCACCCCGATCTGGCTGAGCCCCGCGCGTGGGGACTGATACACTGGGCGGTGGGCTAAACACCAGGTTCGACGAGGAGGACTGAAGGGCTCTCGCCCCCGAGAGGAGGGGAGGGGTGGAGTCATGCTGCCGGCCGATGAAGCTTCGTTTCACCATGCACGCTCGTGGCCGGCGTCTCCGGTTCGTTATTTTGCTATCGATATCCATGTCGGGGCTCCTCGCGTCGTGCGCGAGCGGGCCCGGAGCGCATCCCGAGGAGAAGTCGGTCTTCGTCGGCGAGCTCATCGCCATCTTTCCAGGGTTCTTCGTTCACGGACTCGGTCATCGCTATGCCGGGAACGCGGAAAAGGCGAACGAGATCCTCTTGATGGAAGCCTACTCGCTCCTCACCGCGGGTCTCGGCGGAGGCCTGCTCGCCCTCGGGCATAGCGAGGACGCCGAGGCCGTCGAGATCGCGGGGTGGGTGGGCATCGGCGCTGGCGGCGTGGGGTTCCTGGGGACCTGGATCTACGACATCCTGTTCACGCCGGGCCAGATCGAGGAGCACAACCGGCTCCTGCGAGAGGATTAGGCATGCATAGCTTGCCTCCTTCCCGCTCCCTCTCCCCCTCCCGATTCCCTTCCCTTGCCTCCCTCCTCGCCGTTCCCCTCGCGCTCGTCTTCGCGTCCGTCGTGGCGGGACAGGAGCCCGGCATCCCGGACTTCTCCGAGGTCGCCCCCCGATCCGAGAGACCGTTCACGTCGCTCCCCGCCCTCGCGGTCCTCATCGTCGTCCTGTCCTTCGGCCTCCTGGGGGCGATCCGGGCGCTCCTACCGCGCACGTCCGCGGCCCCGGCGCGGTGGATCCGCTCCGTGTACGCCCACGCCCTGCGGATCGGGTGGCTCGTCTTCGTGCCGGCCCTCGTCCTCGACGGGCTCATCTTCTTCATGGGAGGGCGCTACTCCCACGCGTGGACCATCGGCGTCCTCGTCTTCGCGCTCGCGCCGTTCGCGGCGGGCCTCCAGTGGGAGAAGCCGTGGTGGAACGCGCGGAAGCATCGCGAGGAGGCCTACGTCCCCGCGTTCAACTACTTCGTCGGCATCGCGCTCGTCGCGCTGATCCCCGCGCTCATCTTCGATGCGATC
>Ga0075421_100010472_pt1 | contig 11463 bp, 10 predicted proteins | sample SoiMetdeltSBSDD5_FD_75292 | JGI IMG/M metagenome (GOLD analysis project Ga0075421, IMG submission 75292) | Bulk soil microbial communities from a Populus tree surrounding site in Tennessee, USA - Soil MetaG P. deltoides SBSDD5 | ecosystem: Environmental > Terrestrial > Soil > Tree plantation...
GCCGACCCAGGGATCCTCGTCCCAGGCCGAGAGCACGGCGCCGGCCGGGTCGAGCGCGAGGTCCGGTCGAAGGGCGGCGAGCGAGTCGAGCCAGGCGCCCGGACCGTCGGCGACGCCGAGACGCTCGAGCGCGGCCGGCGAGCCGCAGAAGCAGCTGACGACCGGCATCGCCTCCTCGTCTGGCCCGGTCGCGGTCCAGCACCAGTAGCGCTCGGGGACGTTCATCACCGCGCCGACCGGTGCCGACTCGCGCAACGGGACGAACAGCTTCGCCGCGTGCCCGTAGCGCACCCGGGCGAAGGCGTCGCGCTTTGCGGCGGGCAGCGCGGGCGTGAACCGGATCCGGTCGGTCACGCCGGCCGGCACGGCGACGACGGCGGCGTCGGCCGGGTACGCGTGGCCGGCCACGGTCTCGACCCGGACCCCGCCGCGCCTCCATTCCACCAGCGCCGCCGCGTCGCCCAGCCGCACCGCCTCGCCCAGTCGCTCGGCGAGGCCGAGCGCGAGGCCCTGGTTGCCCCCCGCGACGCTCGGCGCCGGCTCGGTGTCGATGTGCGCCAAGCCGGCGAGGTCGGTGGCCGGGATGTCGTCGGCGGACGAGGCGGACGAGATCTCGGCGCGGGCGAGGATCGCCTCGCGAGCGCCGGGCTCGATCTCGAGCGAGTCGAGCAGCTCCCGCACCGATTGGCGGCCATCGAGGGCCGCGACCGCCCGGTCGGCTGCGCGCACGGCCTCGGCCAGCCCGGCCGCGGTGGTCCCGATCCCTCCGCGCGGCTCGCGGTCGCCGTAGCGCATCCCCTTGTCCCAGAGCCCGAGGCCGAGCTCCTGCGCGAGCGCGCGCACGGCGCTGTTGCCGGCGAGGACGAACTCCGCCCCCATCTCGATCACCGCTCCGTTCGGGAGAAGCCGCGACCACGTCCGCCCACCGACCCGCTCGCGCGCCTCGACGACCTCGACCTCCGCGCCGCCGCGCGAGAGATCGTCGGCGGCGGCCAGCCCGGCGAGCCCGGCGCCGATGACCACGACCCGGCGGCTCAATTCAGCGAAGCACGAGGCAGTGCTCGGGATGCCAGCCGAGCTTCACGCTGCTGCCGGGCTCCCAGCGGTCGTCCGCGCTGGAGCGGTAGGTCGCCTGCTCGAGCGCGACGACCCGATCTCCGTTGCCGAGCGAGACCGTGATCTGCGTGGAGACTCCGAGGTAGACGCGTGCCTCGACGGTGCCGTCGAGGCTCACCATCCCCGCCTCGACGTCGTCGTCGACCGCGATCTTCTCCGGGCGCACCGAGAGGTTGACCGTGTCGCCGCGCGTGACCCCGTCGGGCAACGGGGCGTCGATGCGCAGCCCGTTCGCGATCCGCACCTTGCCGCCGTCCTCGACCGTGCCCGTGATCAGGTTCGAGATCCCGATGAAGCCGGCGACGAACTCCTCGCTGGGGCGCTCGTAGACGTCCTCGGGCGCGCCGCACTGCATCACGCGCCCCTCGTGCATGACCGCGATCCGGTCCGACATCGAGAGCGCTTCCTCCTGGTCGTGGGTGACGTAGACGAAGGTGATCCCGACCTCACGCTGGATCTGCTTCAGCTCGACCTGCATCTGGCGGCGAAGCTTCAGGTCGAGCGCCCCGAGCGGCTCGTCGAGCAGCAGCACCTTCGGCCGGTTGACCAGCGCCCGTGCCAGCGCGACCCGCTGGCGCTGGCCGCCGGAGAGCTCGTTCGTGCGCGCCCCGGCGCGCTCGGAGAGGTTGACGAGCTCGAGCGCCTCGGCGACGCGCCGCCCGACCTCTGCCTTGTCGACCTTGCGGCGCTTGAGGCCGAACGCGACATTTTCAGAGACGTCGAGGTGGTCGAAGAGCGCGTAGCTCTGAAACACCATGTTCACGTCGCGCTTGTAGGGAGGGACGTTCTCGACCGGCTGGCCCTCGAGCAAAATGTGCCCTTCGGTGGGCACCTCGAACCCGGCGAGCATGCGCAGCGTCGTCGTCTTGCCACAGCCCGACGGGCCGAGCAGCGAGAAGAACTCGCCCTCGGCGATCTCCAGGCTGACGTCGTTGACCGCGACATGCTCGCCGAAGCGCTTGGTCACGTTCTGGATTCCGATTGCCTCTGCCATCGAGTTGCCTATCCCTCCTGTGCGGTGAGTACCTTGAACCCGCTCTCGCGGCGGCCGAACAGTCGCGGCAGGAGCACGGCGAGCGCGATCGCGGTCAGCGACACGACCATCATCAGCGTCCCGATCGCGTTGATCGTCGGCGAGAGCCCGAACCGGATCGCGGACCAGATCCGGACCGGCAGCGGCTGCATGTCCTCCCCGGTGGTGAAGAACGAGAGCACGAAGTCGTCGAACGAGAACGCGAATACGAGCAGCCCGGCCGCCAGCACCGCGGGCCAGAGCGCCGGCACGAGCACGAGGCGCACGGCCTGCCAGCGCGTGGCCCCGAGGTCCATCGCGGCATCCTCGACCTCCTGACTGATCGACGCCATCCGCGCGCGGACGACGATCGTCACGTACGAGATCGAGAACGTGATGTGGGCCACGACGATCGTCCAAAACGAGAGCGCGATCCCGACCTGGCTGAAGATCAGCAGCGCCGAGATCCCGGCGACGATCTCGGGCACGACCAGGGGCACCAGCATGAGGATGTTGGCACCCGGCGCCCACCGGGCTCGCGAGCGCACGAGGCCGATCGCCAGCGCGGTCCCGATCACGGTCGCGGCGAGCATCGTCAGGAAGGCGATCTCCAGCGACATCAGCAGCGAGTCGCGCAGGGCCGGATCGTTGAAGAACTCCTCGTACCACTGCAGCGAGAAGCCGTCGAAGGTGTTAAGCGACTTGATCGAGTTGAACGAGAACAGGATCACGACGAAGATCGGCGCGAACAGGAAGAGGTAGACCGCGATCGCGAACAGGCGCAGGAAGCGCGGCTTGTCGAACGGATGGGACTCCATCTATCCGGCCGCCTCCTATGCGCCCGCTCGAATCAATTGCCCACGGCTACGCCGTGGGCTTCTTGCTCTGCTCCCGCGTCCGGGGGCGGCCGGGCTGTTGGTCATATCGCCGCTCCCCGCACGTCGCGCGCCGCCGAGCGCAGGTAAGCGATCATCCAGATCGACAGGAACAGCATCATGACCACGGTGAGCGCGGCGCCGAACGGCCAGTTGTTGGCGGCGAAGAACTGGTCCTGGATCAGGTTGCCGACCATGTAGGTGTCCGGCCCGCCGAGGAGTTGGGCGGCGACGAAGTCGCCGACCGCGGGGAGGAAGACGAGCACCGAGCCGGCGAGGATCCCCTGCTTGGTCTGCGGCAGGGTGACGTGGAGAAATGTCTGGAGCCGGGTGCCGTAGAGATCCTTGCCGGCCTCGATCACCGACTTGTCGAGGCGCTCGAGCGACCCGTAGACGGGCAGGATCATGAACACGAGATAGCCATAGGTGAGCCCGCCGATCACCGCCCAAGGGGTGTTGATCATCTGGATCGGCTCGTTGACGATCCCGAGGTCGACGATCGCGTTGTTGACCAGGCCCTCGTCGGCGAGCAGGGCCACCCAGGCGTAGGTGCGGACCAGGTAGTTGACGAAGAACGGCAGCACCAGCAAGACGATCAGAACGTTGCGGTAGCGGCCGCCGAAGCGGGCGATGTAGTAGGCGACCGGGTAGCCGATCAACAGGCAGAGAACGGTGGTCGCCAGCGCGAACCCCACCGACCGGAGCAGGACCGGGAAGTAGGTGGGATCGAACGCGTCGGCGTAGTTGTCGAAGTCGGTCGCGTAGACGGCCCGGCCGAGATCGTCGACGTAGCCGAACGAGAGGGCGAGCACGAAGACGAGCGGAACCAGGAACAGGAGCAGCAGCCAGGCCGCTCCCGGGATCAGGAACCGGTTCCAGAAGCCGCCCGCGGTCACCGCGCCTTGGTTCCCATCAGCCGGCCTTCACCTCGGTGAAGGTCTCGGTCCACAGCTGACGGGCCTCGGCGTCGTCGAGCCTGTACTCGAGCGCGCTGTCCGCGAGCGCCTCGAGGTCGACGTCGATCGACGGCGCCTCCTTGACCAGCTCCGCGAACTGCTGCTTGGCGCCCTCGACCGGCTGCGGGTAGCCGTTCCAGCGCACGTTCCGGGCCGAGTTCTCCGGATCGATGATCCAGTCCATGAACAGCATCGCCGTGCCGGGGCTCCTCGCGGTGATCGGGATCGACATCAGGTCGGTGCCGACCGGCACACCCTCCTTGCACGTCTCGTACTGATAGAGCTCGGGCTCGTCGACCTGGTTGCGGACGTTGACGATGTCGCCGTTCCAGGCCTGGTGCATGACCGCGGAACCCGTGACCAGGTTCTGGACGCTGTTCGTGGAGAAGCCGCGCGCGTTCTCCTTCTGCTGCAGCAGGGTCTCCTTCGACGTCTCGAGCTCGTCGGGATTGGGCGTATTGAGGTCGAAGCCGTTGATCAGGTTGGCCTCGCCGATCGCCTCCTGGAAGTCGTCGAGGATGAACATCCGCCCGGCGGCATCGGGGTTGAGGAGGTCGTTCCACGAGCCCTCCATCCCCGACACCTCGTCGGTGCGCCAGGCGATTCCGGTGGTGTAGTAGGTGTACGGGATCCCGAGCTCGTTGTTCGGGTCCCACCAGGGGCTGTCGTAGAACGGCGAGATGTTGTCGTTGTTCTTCAGCAGCGAGCGGTCGAAGCGCGCCAGGAGACCCTCTTGGTTGAGCCGGTAGACGTACTCGGTGCTGGGCCAGATCAGGTCGTAGCTCGCGCCGCTGCGCAGCTTGATCACCATCGCCTCGAGGTTGTCGAAGTTGACCTCGTTGACCTCGACCCCGTACTTCTCGCCGAACTCCTTCTTCAGCGCCGGGTCCATGTACTGCGCCCAGTTGTAGAGCAGCAGGTCGCCGTCGACCTCGGGCTTGATGATCCGGCCCTCGGCCGAGCGGTCGACCTGGCGCTCGACCGTGCACCCGGAGAGGCCGTAGGCGGCCAGCGCCATGCCCGCGCCGGCCTGGAGCAGCTGTCGGCGGGAGAGGTCGGTCACGCCACGAGCTCCTCGGTGCGGGCTTCGAGCTCGGTGGTGAGCACCCGTTCGGCCACCTCGACGCAAGTCTCCCGCATCAGCGACGGCGACACGACCCGGTCGCCGAGCGCGACCTGCACCGCGAGCCCGTCGATCAGCGCAGCAAGCTCGAGCGCCGCGCGCTCGGGGTCGGCGTCGGCGAACACGCCGGCCTCGATGCCGTCCGAAATGATCGTCGCGATCTGCGCGCGCCAGCGGTCGTCGAGGCGCTGGCGCGCTTCGCGCAGGCGCTCGTCTCGCAGCGCGCGCGTCCACAGCTCCACCCAGAGGACCCAGTCCTCACCGGAGACCGACGCGTCGATCAACGCGAGGAGCCGGTCGCGAGGGTCCGAGAGCGCCGCGAGCCGCTTGGAGAAGCGCTCATAGAAGGCGTCCTCGGCGAACGTCAGCGCCTCGCCGAGCAACTCGTCGCGCGAGTCGAACCAGTAGAGGACGGCGGGTGGGCTGGTCCCGGCGCGCTCGGCGACGTCCGCGATCCGGGTGGCGTCGACGCCGCGCTCGGAGATCACCTCGGCGGCGGCGGCCAGCAGCTGCGGCTTTCGGATGTGGTCGATCTGTGGGCGGGGGCTCATGCCCGCTCGTTCTCCTCCTGCCGGGCCGAAGGCCGCGGCGTCAAACCTGAACGGCGGTTCAAGCTATCACCGGATCGCGACAGTCGCAACAAAGGTTTAGTGACGTTTTATGCGTTGGGGGACGGTCGATCATAAGCCGGTCTGTGCTATTGACTACAAGATCGATAAAGTCCGGCGCCGTTGAGAGCGATGAAGGGGAGCGTTGAGATGCAGGCGTGGAACGGGACAGTCGAAGGGGCGTTGACGCGCCGCGGCTTCGTCAAGGGAGGGGCCGCGGCGGCGGCGGGACTGGCGCTGGGCGCGCCGCGGTTGGCGGCCGCGCGCCGCGGGGCGGCGGCGGATCTGGTGCTGCGCAACGGCCGCGTACACACGCTCGCGGGCGCGCGCCAGCAGGCGGTGGCGATCGCCGACGGCAGGATCGCCTACGTCGGCTCCAACGCCGGCGCCGACGCGCTCGCCGGCGCCGGCACCGAGGTGATCGACCTCGGTGGGCGGATGGTGATGCCCGGGATCCACGACGGGCACATGCACCCGTTGTCCGGCGGTCTCGTGCTGACCGCGCCGACCCTCAACTACCGCCAGCTCAACCTGAAGGAGTTCGTCGCGGCGATCCGCAAGCTCCTCGCCCGCACCAGCGAAGAGGAGCCCGACGGCTGGCTCTCGGTCGACCTCTGGGACGCGCCCGCGATGGACAAGCTGCCGACCAAGGAGGATCTCGACAAGCTCGAGACGTCGCGGCCGATCATCGTCTTCGACCTCAACGGGCACATCGCGCTCGCCAACTCGCGGGCGCTCGCGATCGGGGGCGTGGACGCGAGCACACCGGACCCGCCCGGGGGCGAGATCCGCCACGGGCCGAACGGCGAGCCGACCGGGATCCTGCTCGACAACGCGATCGGCCTCGTCGCCGACAAAGTCCCGCGGCTGACTCCCGAGCAGAACGCGCGTGCCCTCGCCGCCGCCTACGCGGAGATGGCGAAGCAGGGCATCACCTCGTACCTGGAGGCGTCGGCTGGCGAGAAGGAGCTGGCCGCGATGGCCCTGCTCAGCGACCAGGGAGCGCTCACGGTCCGGCCGTCGGTCGCCGTGTACGGCGACGCCGGGCTCGCCACCGACCCCGCGGCGCTGCTCGCGCACGTGGAGCAGATGCGCGCGACCTACGGTCGGCCCGATGTGACGATCGGAACCGTGAAGCTGTTCTTCGACGGTGTCATCGAGTACCCGGCCCAGACCGCGGCGCTGCTGAAGCCGTACCGGGTCAACAAGGGCACCGAGCGCGATCCCAAGTTCGTCCCCGGGAAGAGCAAGGGCCCGAGCTACTTCCCGCCCCGGGTCGCCAAGGCCGCGATCGCGGCGCTCGACGCGGCCGGGTGGCAGGTCCACGTGCACGCGATCGGCGACCGCGCGGTGCGCTCGGCGCTCGACGCGTTCGAGCATGCGCGGGCCACCAACGGCGCCACCGACAACCGCCACACGATCACCCACCTCGAGCTCGTCAACCCAAAGGACTTCGCCCGGTTCGCGAAGCTCGGCGTCCTCGCGAGCATGCAGATGCAATGGGCCGAACGCGACAGCTACACGGTCGACCGGCTGAGGCCGTACATCGGGACTGAGCGCTGGCGCAACACCTATCCGGCCGGCAGCCTGCACCGCGCCGGGGCGACGCTGTGTGGTGGCAGCGACTGGCCGGTCGATCCGCTGCTCCCCTTCCGCCAGATCGAGATGGGGGTCAACCGGACCGCGGACGAGGTCTACGTGGGCGACCCCGAGCCGCTGTTCGCCCACGAGGGTCTGAAGCTGCGCGAGTCGATCGCGATGCACACCCGAAACAGCGCCTTCCAGCTCCATCAGGAGGGAACGAGCGGGCGGATCGTCGAGGGCCTGGCCGCCGACCTGGCGGTGCTCGACCGCGATCTGCTGCGCGTGCCCCTGAAGCGCGTCTCGAAGACCAAGGTCGAGCTGACGCTCCTGGGCGGCAGGATCGTCCACCGCGGCGGCGGGCTCGCCGCCTGAGCGCCGGCTCAGCCGAGGGCGCCGTGCTCGAGGCCGAGCTCGTCGGCGAGCAGCGCCGCGATCTCGCGCCGGGCGCGCTCCGTGTCCACCTGCGGGTCGCGCAGGAGCGCTCGAACGCCGAAACCGTCGGCGAACGCCATCGTCCGCTCAGCGAGGGAATCGGGGTCGGCGGCCGCGAACTCGCCGTTCTCGATTCCGGCCCGGATCGCCTCCGCGACCCAGTCGCGGTAGCGCTCATACAGCTGCGCGGCCACCGGGCGCAGGGCCGGGTCCCGTGCCGCCCGCAGCCACAGCTCGACCCAGAGCACCCACTCGCGCTCCTGCAGCCCGGGCAGCGGCAGGCACTCGTCGATCATCCGGGCGAGGCCGGCGGTCGCACTCGCGTCCGCCTCGTGCTTGCCGCCGAAGCGGTCGTCCGCGACCCGGTCGAACGAGTGCAGCAACGCCTGCTCGAGCAGCTCCTCACGGGTCGAGAAGTAGTGGTGCACCAGGGCGGTCGAGGCGCCGGCACGGTTCGCCACCCGCGCGATCCGGACGTCGTCGATGCCATCCGAGGCGATCAGGTCGCACGCGGCCTCGAGAATCCGCTCGCGCGTGCCGGTGGCCACGCTGCGAGCGTAACGGCGCGATCGGCCGCCTCTGACCTTGCGGTCCGTCCGAGTCTCGTTCAACGCCCGCGCCCGCCGCGCCCGCCGCGCCCGCTCCGCCTCAGAGACAGGCGCCTCAACGGCGGCGCGCCTCGGCTTCGCCCTGTCGGGCTCCGCCTCACCGCGCCACCGGGCTCTCGGCGCGAAGCGCCGTCATGTAGCGCTCGGCGACCATCCGGTCGAAGGCGTGCACGTCGTACTCGTGCGTCGTATAACGGCCGGCCACATAGCCGCGCGACCGGACCCCCATCTGCGTCAGCTCGCAGACGTGCCAGTCCTGGCGGTTGACCTTGTCCCAGAAATCGATCGCGTCGCTGGGGTCGAAACCGTCGGCTGCGATCGTCGCGGGCTCGAACAGCCACTCGCAGGTAACCGTGGTGTGTCCCGGGCTGCGCGGCCAGAGCGTGTGCAACATCACGTAGTCCGGGTGCAGGGAGACGAGGGCGTTCGGAAACAGCGCGTAGTAGTAGACCGAGCTCAGGTCGTCGGTCTCCAGGCCCGCGATCGGCGGCCGCGCCGCGTGGCCGCCGTTCTTCGACATCGTCCCGGCGCCCTCGTTGAGGGTCATCGAGCCGCCGCACCAGGCGCCGTCGCCGACCACGGCCTCGCCGCTGTCGTAGGAGCTGAGCGCGTTGAGCTCCGGATGGACCCCCGGGCAGTGCAGGCACTCGTTGTAGTTCTCGGCGATCGCCTTCCAGTTGGCCTCGACCTCGTAGAGGCGCTCGCCGCCGACCGCGAGCTCGGGGGTGCGATATCGGTCTAGCCACCCGGCGAGGTCGCCGACGACCTCCGCGACCGGCGCCGCCTCTCCACCGAGGTCTACCATCACCAGCCCGCCGACGACCTCGGTTCGCAGCGGCACGAGCCCGTAGCAGGAGGCGTCGAAATCGTCGATCCCCTCGGTCGCCCGGGCGCCGAGGAGCGCGCCGTCGAAGCCGTAGGACCACGCGTGGTACGGGCAGGTGATCCGAGCGCGGGTCCTACCGCGCTCCTCCTCGAAGAGCCGAGCGCCGCGGTGCCGGCAGACGTTGTGAAAGGCGCGCGGGACGCCGTCCTTGCCGCGGATGACGAAGAAGCTCTGGTCGCCGATCTCGCGCATCACCCACGCGCCGGGCTCGGCGATCGCCGAGACGTGGGCTGCGCAGATCCACCCGCGCCCGAAGAACTCGTGCAGCTCCCAATCGAAAACGGCCTGGTCCGTGAACGCGGGCGGCGGGAGCATGGTCGCGCGCTCGAGCGGCTCGAGCGTGCGCAGCACCTGTTCAGGGTCGAGCCGCAACTGCGGGCTCATCCGCCCACCTGGCCGAGGTCGGCGCGGATTCGGTCCGCAAACCAGCCGACCGCTCCCTCCTTAGCCGCGAGCGGCCCCGGGTGATAACCGTGCGTCTTGATCCCGCGCTGCACCGCCGCGACGAGGTCGATGTCCTCGTCGAGGACGCCGGCGTTCACGTGGGTGTTGAGGCGCTGGGCGAGGCGCGTCAACGGGCCCCGATTGGGTGGGCCGAAGCATCCCCAGACGTCCCGCGTCTCGCCGGTTCCCGCCGGCACCATCTGCCATACGGTGACCTGGTCCGGGTGCAGGTCGATCGTGGTGTTCGGGTAGACGAACGCGTAGCGCCACGCATGACGGTCCTCCGGCTCGAGCCCTGGCATCGGCTGCACGACCCGCTGGTAGAGGCGCTCGAGCCGGTTCGCGGACGGCTTGTCGCGAAGCGGCGCGTCGAACCACGCCCAGCCGTCGTGGAGCTCGAACGAGTAGCGCTTGTAGTCATAGAGCCGCATCAGCCCCGGGTGGGCGATCGGCACGTGATAGCCCTCGAGGTAGTTCTCCGCCACCAGCTTCCAGTTCGCGGGCTGGCTCGTCTCACCGAAGTCCGAGAAGCGAATCAGGTCCGGAAGCCCGTAGCGCTCTAGCCGGCTCGCGAGCTCGCCGGTCGTCTCCGCGAGCGACGGTGCGTCGGGATCGAGGTTGACGAACAGGAGCCCGGCGAGCGACTCGACCCGGGCGGCGATCAGGCCCAGCTTCGACTTGTCGAGCCGGTCACCGAAGCCACGGTGCTCGGGCACCCCGAGCAGGCGCCCGTCGGTCGCGTTGTAGGTCCAGCCGTGATAGCGGCAGCGGATCGCCTTCTTGCACTGGCCGGCGCCCGTCAGAAGCTGCGAGCCGCGATGCCGGCAGACGTTGCGAAAGGCGCGGATCTCGCCGTCATCGCCGCGCAGCACGAGGACCGGCTGGTCGCCGGCCACCGCGGTCAGATAGCGCCCCGGCTCGGGCAGGTCTCCGACATGCCCGGCGTATTGCCAGGTCCGGGAGAAAATCGTTTCCAGCTCATGCTGAAGGACCGCGGAGTCGAGGTAGAAGCGCGGGTCGAGGGCCTGCGGGACGCTCGTCGTCGTCGGGTTCGATGCAGCGCCGCTTCCGTCCACCGCTCCCTCGCCCTCCCGCTGTGTTAACTTTGTAGTCAACTGCATCAAGATGATATCGTAACGCACAGTGGAGCGCAACGGAAGGGCATGGCTCTCGCTCACCCCGGAGCCCGAGCAGGAGTTGCCGCGTGCGATCGCGGCCCTGCGCGCCGGCGGCGACCCGTCGCCGGCGGCGGTCTTTACGGAGGCCGATCGGATCGAGCGATTGGTGCTCGGCGGCCGGCGTGAGAGCTGGCGGCGGTGGCTGCTCGAGACGCGGCAACTGGCCGAGCAGGGGCAGGAGGCCCAGCCCGACGAGGCGCGCCTGGCGCTCGATGTGATCGACAACCACGACGCCCTTGAGCTCGGACTGGAGCGCAGGGAGACAGGAGCGAAGCGCAGATGACGATGACGACCGAGGCCCCGGCCGCGCTCGACCCGACCAGCCTGCCGCTGGAGCTGACCCCCGAGCTCGAGGAGCTTCGCGAGCGCGCGCGGCGCTTCGTCGACGAAGTCCTCATCCCGCTCGAGCCCGAGGCCGAGCGACTGCACGGCCGCCTGCCGCAGGAGACCATCGACCGGATCAAGCAGGAAGGGATCGCCGCGCGCCTCAACGGCGGCCTGCACTCGCCCGCGTACGGCGGCCAGGGCTGGTCGCGCATGGAGTGGGCGCTGGTCGAGGAGCAGTTCGGGCGCTCGACCAACGGCATCTATTGGCACATCCCGAACGCCTACAACGTCTGGGACAGCGCGTCCGAGGCCCA
>Ga0075421_100010474_pt1 | contig 11462 bp, 12 predicted proteins | sample SoiMetdeltSBSDD5_FD_75292 | JGI IMG/M metagenome (GOLD analysis project Ga0075421, IMG submission 75292) | Bulk soil microbial communities from a Populus tree surrounding site in Tennessee, USA - Soil MetaG P. deltoides SBSDD5 | ecosystem: Environmental > Terrestrial > Soil > Tree plantation...
AACCGAGCTTTTGCAAAATGTGGATCGTCAAGTTCCGCCAGAATCGGTAGCCCGTCACGGTCAAACCGCGGAGCACTTCAGGGAAATAGAGCCTCTCCCACAGCGACATTTTTTCAATGCGTCTCATGCTTGGTCCTAGTTAGCTTTGATAACTATTCTCGATTGACAGCGTAGATCGGCATGGGGTCGCGCTTGATGCGGCCCGCCAATTGAATTCTGCAATTTAGCTTTACGGTCACTGTACAGACGATCACGGGGCCATGTCAAGGAAGTGAAACGCTGAATAATGCGCAGGTTTTACCGACTATTCCGAGTCATATTGTATCAGGGAAAAAACGCCGAATTTCTCAAGTTTCTTCCGCCCTTTTAGAAATGACAGCTCGATGATAAAGGCGCACTCCACCACCGTACCGCCAAGCTTGGAGACCAGCTCAGCGGTGGCTGCCGCAGTGCCGCCGGTGGCGATCAAATCGTCGGCAATAATGACCCGAGCATTGGGCGCGAGCGCATCGACGTGAATCTCCAGCGAGTCGGTGCCGTATTCCAACTCGTAGCTTGCCTTGTGGGTTTCGTAAGGGAGCTTACCCGGTTTGCGGACGACGCTGAAACCCGCGCCCAACTTGTAGGCCAAAGCCGCGCCCACGATAAAACCGCGGGATTCGATACCGAGCACCGTATCCACCTTTTGCCCCTGGTATCGCGCGGCGAGCAAATCGATGGTCTTAGCGAACAGCGGCCCGTTGGCCAATAGTGGCGTGATGTCCTTGAAGACGATTCCCGGCTTGGGAAAATTTGGCACATCACGAATCGCTCGTTGAATGCTCGCGCTGTCATCGCTCATACATCGGCTCCGTTTGTCGTCCTGAATTTTGAAAATTTGCAGATTTGCAATGCCGCGCGCGGGGCTATCCCCAAATCTGCCGGGCTGCTTCGACGACCGTTTCGAGCTTGCGTTTTTGGTCGTCTTCGCTGATCAGATTTCCGACCACGTCGGAAGAAAAGCCGCACTGCGGGCTGATCGCGATCTGATCGAGCGGCACATGCTTGCCGGCGTCGTCGACGCGGCGTTTGAGGTCATCGATGCCCTCGAGTTGCGCGACCTTCGTGCTCACCAGGCCTAGAACAATCATCTTACCTTTAGGCAAAAACCGCAGAGGCTCAAAGCCGCCCGCTCGCGGCGTGTCGTATTCGAACAAAAAACGATCGTGCTTGAGCTCGTTGAGCAACCGTTCTGCAATGTCGTCATAGCTTCCTTCCCGGTGCCACATGCTGCGCTGGTTGCCGCGGCAGAGATGAATGCCGAACGTCACATCCTCAAACCCCTCGATGAGCGCGTTATCGGCCTTCAACGAGCGGCTGAAATTTTCTTTGGTGTCTTCGCCACGGGCGCGCATGGCCTGGAGCGATGGCGGATCGACATAAGCGGTGTACCCCGGAGCGTCGATCTGCACGTAACGGCAGCCTGCATCGACTAATCCGCCGATGATCTGCCGTTCCACCTTGACGACATCGTTGACAAACTCATCCAGACCCGAATAAATCGCCGCCGAATTCTGCCAATCGAAGCGCTGCGAGATTCGATCGGGCCCGATGAGCGCCACTTTGCCCGGCCGGTGCGCCGCGCCGCGCAAAAACCGAAACTCTTCCGCCGGCACATTGCGAGCGAGGCTGATCTTCGTCGTGACCGGCCGCCGCTGGGCCACAGCCGTGCCCTTCTCCTCGCCATGATCCGGAATTTCCCAACGTCGCAGCGCGCTGCTGCCGGCAACGCGCTGTTCGTAGAACTCCAGACTCGGCTTGCCGGCATCGTAACCCGCCACCGACTCACCGAAGCTGTCTTGAAAATTTAGCCGTCGGTACTCGCCGTCCGTGACCACGGCCAGGCCTATTTGCTCTTGCAGCCGAACGGCGTCTCGAATCGCCTGATCCTCGATGTCGCGGAGCTGTTGAAGCGAAATTTGGCCGGCATCATAACGGCGCCTCGCTTCTTTCAATCCTGCCGGGCGCAACAAGCTTCCGACCACGTCGTTACGAATCTTTGCTAACTCTTTCACGCGCAATTTTATCCTTTCGGCGCAACCATATCCGATGCCGGAATACAGCACAACTCAGGCAGATAAACCATGGGGTCTTGGGCGAGATTGTTTTTGCGAATCTCAAAATGAAGGTGGGGTCCGGTGACCCGGCCGGTGCTGCCGACCCGCGCAATGATCTCGCCGCGCGCCACCTGCTGGCCGTTTCGCACCAGATTCGCTTGATTGTGCGCGTAGACGGAAACGATGCCTCCGCTGTGGCGGATGATGACCATATTGCCGTAGCCGCGCAGCTGATCGCTGTAAATGACTTCGCCGTGTTCGACGGCGCGGATCGGCGTTCCCTCCGGCGCAGCGATGTCGACCCCGTCGTGAAAACTCGAGCCACGCGGACCAAATCCAGAATTGAGCGACCCGCTCACCGGCCACAAAAAGGCGCCGCCTTCCTCCCCGTGAGCCTGCGGGATGCTTCGGGGCGTCGTCGCCACGCCTTCCGCCGGCGTGACGATTTCAACGGGGACCTGCCGCGTTGCTCCAGGAATAAAGATTTTTTGGCCGACAATAATCTGGCGCGGGTCTCGGATGCCGTTCGCGCGCGCCAATTCATCGGACGTCGTGTCGTAGGCTTTACCGATACGAAACAAGTTCTCGCCAGGTTTGACGATATGAAAAATACCCTGCCCTTTGCGCACTGTACCCGCTGACGGGGCAGTTGCTCGCGGCGCGCAGGCAAGAAATCCCAGCGGCACGAGTAGCGTGTAGCAACCGGCAAGACGGAAGATCGTCCGCGATATTGAAGATCCCCGGGGCAACCCGTAATCGTGCTTCCGCCAGCGCCACAGGCGCGCCGGGAAAACCCACGCACGCGGCCGGGCGTGTGCGCTCAGTCCGGCCAACCGTATTTCCCGAGTAGTTTGACAAACTTGCATTCGCCCAGCCGTTCTTCGTTGAAACCAGTCTCGGTACGGGTAATTTTTAGAAGAATCTGCGCCTGTTCATCGCCCACCGGAATGACCAAACGACCGCCGGGCGCGAGTTCTTCAAGTAACGATTTGGGAGCGGCAGGCGCCGCGGCGGCAACAAGGATGGCATGATACGGCGCATGCTCGGACCATCCGATAGTACCGTCGCCGACGTGAAGCGCGATATTTTGATAACCTAAATGGTCAAGCAACTTTCTCGCCTTGCGCGACAGCGAGCGAAGCTTTTCCACCGAGAAGACGTTGAAACATAGCTCTGCCAAGAGCGCCGTTTGATACCCCGAGCCTGTGCCGATTTCGAGCGCCTTCTCTTGTCCGGTAAGCCCCAACGCGGCGGTCATCTGCGCCGCCATGTACGGTTGCGAAAGCGTCTGTTTTTCACCAATCGGCAGCGCACTATCGTTGTAAGCGCGATTTACAATGCCAGGGTCCACGAATAAGTGTCGAGGAATTTTGCGTAACGCGGCGATGACGCGGGCGTCACCGATGCCGCGCGCGACAATCTGTTCCTGTACCATGCGCTCTCTGGCCCAGGTAAAGTCAGGAGCACTCGATTGAAAAAGTTTCACAGGTTCCGAAGAGAATGACGCCAGGTTTCCCTTATGATCTGTCCGTTTTCCAGTCCCGGACGGAGCTTTTCCGCAGCTGTGACCACTGTGCGCGTTTAACAGCTCGTTGAAATACGATCACCCAAACCATACGCATGATGGGGTCACATACTCGAAGCCGTTCGCCTCACCTGCGATAGCAGCGATCATTTTAGCATCAAAGTACTGAAACTTTCTACAAATAGGTCGGCAACCGACGTTCAAGTGACGACGCCGACGGTTGATCATGAGGGATACGCAAAGTCGATAGAATGGTGCGTCGATATCTTGCTTTTTTTGAGCGGCGCCTGCTTCAAAGAAGCGGCTTATCGAGTCGGCAATCGCGATACCGGGCAGCTGTAAAGAAAATGGTCGGGGCGACCGGATTTGAACCGGTGACCACACGCACCCCAAGCGTGTGCGCTACCAGGCTGCGCTACGCCCCGACAAACCTTCGAAGTACGCGGAATGTAACACCGCAATTCGGCTAAATCAATTTAGCTGCGCGCCACGCGACGACATAAAAACGCCAAGGGCGCCGCAAGTTATTTCAGCAACCCTAAGAAATCAATTTGCGGAGGGATTCTAAGTCCTTTTTGAGTTTTACCAGAGCGGTTTTGTATTTTTGCTCCGAGAGCGGCAGCTTGAGTTGGTCTTTGTCTTCCTTCTTGGTTTCTTTCAACTTTCGCCGGGCACCTTCTATTGTGAAACCTTCACTGTACAGAAGTCGCTTAATATCGAGCAAAAGCTCGACGTCCCGCTTTTTATACAACCGGTGTTTGGAGGGAGCTTTGGCCGGCCTCAGCAGCTCGAACTCGGTCTCCCAATAACGCAAGACGTAGGGTTCGACGCCGAGAATCTCGCTTACTTCTCCAATCTTGAAATAGATTTTTTCCGGCAAACGGGCAGGCATTGCCAACGCCTATTCGGACGCCGATGACGTTGGCGATGAAGCGTTGTTGTTGGAGGACATGCTATTGAGACTCTTCTTCATAATCTGGCTGGCTTTGAAAGTCAGAACTTTCCGCCCGACGATGATAATCTCATCGCCGGTTTGAGGATTACGCCCTTTTCGCGGCCGCTTGGTATTGACGACAAAATTTCCGAAACCGGAAATCTTCACCTTTTCGCCGTGCTCCAAGCACCCTTTAATAATATCGAACGTGGCCTCGACGACATCGGTGGCGTCCTTTTTTGAAAACCCCACCTTTTCATAAATGCGCGTGATGATTTCAGCTTTTGTCATGTTTCATACCTCTTCCCGCGGCCCGGCAGGCAAGACTAGCTGCGCCGTTCGGCGCCGAAGGTCTTGCTCAACTGTTCCACTAATCTCTGATGCAGATCGTTGATCTCCGTATCCGTTAGCGTTCGGTCTTCGGCGCGATAAGAAATTTTATACGCCAGGCTTTTCTTGCCTTCGGGAATCGGCGCGCCCAGATACTGGTCGAAAACTTCAACATGTTCGATCAAAGTTTCGCCAAGACCCTTAATCAAATCAATCACGCGCTGCGAGGTAAAATCCCGATCAACCACCAAAGCAACGTCCCGCTCGACGGCCGGAAAACGTGGCAGTGCGTTGATCAATATTCGCGCCGGAGCATACTCAAGCAATTTCTCGAAGTCAAGTTCGAAGAGAAAAAACGAAGGCAACTCAAGCTGTTGCGCAATGTCGGGATGCAACTCGCCCAAATAACCGAGCGGCGCCTCGCCATAAAGCAAATTGACGGATTTGCCCGGGTGCAAGGATGCAGTTCGAGCCGAAACCCAAGTGACCGAATCACTCATATGGAAGAGTTCCAGGACCGCTTCGACGAGGCCCTTGGATCGTAAAAAATCGGCAGCTCTTTCTTCGCTCAGGCGCAAGCCTCGGCGTGCGCGCGGCCCATACATCAATCCCGCGATATTCGTCCGCTCGCCGATTTCGCCGTCGGCACCTCGATCGAAAACCTTGCCCAAGTGGTAGGCGTGGAACCCACGCGCTTTGAAGGCGAGATTCAGTTTGAAATTCTCGCACAACCCCGGGATCAAACTATGGCGCATTTCAGCGTTTTCTTTAGCTAAAGGATTCAATACCGAAACCGCGCTGGTAGCGCGCCGGTCAACGCCCGGGAAACTTGCATTCAGAGATTCCGTTGTGAACGGCAAATTGACCACTTCCGTCAAACCTTCTCCGGCCAGGAGAGCTCGCAATTTTCTCTCCCACGCTAAACGCACATCGTTTTTGACGCCGGAGTTTCTGACCCATGGCAGTGTGGTTGGAATTTGATCGTAGCCGTGCAAACGGGCGAGCTCCTCGATGACATCCGCCTCACGGCTTATGTCCGGTCGACTCATTGGCGGTACGACCGCCAGGCCTGGACGCCGAGTTTGCTCTCTGGTTTTCATTCCCAGCGCACCTAGCATTTTCGCTGCCTTCTTGCGGTTGATCTTGATTCCTAAAAGCTTTTCGATTCGCTCTTCGCGCAGGAGAATCGTCGGCGGCTTTACTCGGCCCGGGTAACGATCGGCCACGCCGGCGACAGCCCGGCCTCCCGCCAATTGGCCGAGTAAATAAACCGCGCGATTCAATGCCGTGATCGTGCCTTCCGGATCGACACCTCGCTCGAAGCGATGCGAAGCCTCGCTGTGGAGCCCGAGCCTTCTTGCGGTCCGCCGGATTGATGCCGGCGCGAAGTTGGCGCTCTCGAGCATGATGGAGCGCGTCGAGTCTCTCACCTCGGTGTCCGTGCCGCCCATCACCCCCGCGAGCGCCACCGGTTCGGCGCCGTCGCAGATAAGCAGATCCTCTGCGCTCAGTCCTCTTTCCACACCGTCTAGCGTGGTAAAATTCGTAACTGCGCCGGCGGCTCTGACGACGATCGCTTGATGCTTGAGTCGTTCCAGGTCGAAAGCATGCAGCGGCTGGCCAGTTTCAAGCATCACGTAGTTGGTAATGTCGACAACGTTATTGATCGCGCGAATGCCGCAGCATTCGAGCCTGTGACGCAACCGCGTTGGCGACGGCGCGATGCTGATTTCGTCGACAATTCGCGCCGAGTAACGCGGGCAGAGCAGCGAATCTTCAATTGAGATGGAAATCCGTTTTAGAACACTCGGATCTTTCGCAGCCGCGCTAAGCGACAGCGCCTGCAGTTTTCCTCCTGTCAGCGCCGCGACTTCGCGAGCGATCCCGGCGATGCCCAAACAATCGCCCCGATTAGGCGTGACCCCGACCTCGAACAACCAGTCTTCCTGGGCGCCTTCCGGCTCGTGTATCACTGTCAACGACTCTACTTCGAGTCCCGCCATTGTGAGGCTCTTAGCGAGATCCGCGGGCCGCAGAGTGATCTCGACGAATTCTTTTAGCCAATTGAAGGTGAACTTCATAAAATGGGAGTGACGAAGTGATGGAGTACCGGATTGATGCTGCTTCGGCCCATCACTCCAATACTCCAGTAACTCCACTCTCTTTGGTCTAGCGAAACTGGTTCAGGAACCTCAGGTCGTTTTGAAAAAACGAGCGAATATCGTCGATGCCGTATTTGAGCATCGCGATGCGCTCGACGCCCATACCGAAAGCGAAGCCGGAAACCTGCTCCGGATCGTAGCCGACAAAAGTGAACACTGCCGGGTCGATCATGCCGGCACCGAGAATCTCCAGCCAACCGGTAGCTTTGCAAACCCGGCAGGATTGACCTGACTTGTTCGAGCCGCGGCCATCGCAAATCACGCATTGAATGTCGATCTCGGCACTCGGTTCGGTAAACGGGAAAAAGCTCGGACGAAACCTCACACCGAGCTCACGGTCGAAAATGTGCCGCAAGAAATGCGTCAGCACGCCTTTGAGATCGGAAAAGGCGATCTCGCGGTCAACCATAAACCCTTCGACCTGATGAAACATCGGCGAGTGGGTCGCATCGTCGTCGTGCCGATACACCGCGCCCGGCACGATGACCTGCAGCGGCGGCTTGCGGCTCTCCATTGTACGGATCTGCACGGGAGATGTGTGCGTTCTCAGCAAACGGCCATGCGCCACGAAGAAAGTATCCTGCATGTCGCGCGCAGGATGATCCTTGGGAATGTTGAGCGCCTCGAAGTTATGGTAGTCGTCCTCGATGTCGGGACCGCGCGCAATTTCGAAACCCATGCTCCAAAAAATGTCGACTATCTCATCGATGACGAGCGTCAGCGGATGAAGGCTGCCCCTGACAAAGCGAGTGCCCGGGAGCGTGACATCGATCCGCTCATCGGCCAGCGCCTGCGCTTTGGCTTGCTGCTGCACGGCGCTGAGCCGCTCGCTCAAGCATGCCTCGATGGCTCGACGCAGGTGATTCAACTCCTCGCCGCGCCGCGGCCGCTCCTCGGCCGGCACGTCCTTCATGCCGCGCAGCAATAAAGTGACACTGCCGCTACGGCCCAAAGTCTCGACGCGTATTTGCTCGAGATCCTTTTCGGAGTCGGATCGCTGAATTCGATCCAGAACCTCTCCTTGGAGAGCTTCCAGTGAATCGTTCATTTGACTGAAAGGCTCAGGAGTCTAAGCGTTGAGATGAGATTTCGCGGTCTGGGCTAACTGACCGAAACCCGCCATGTCGGCCACGGCGATTTCCGAAAGCACCTTTCGATCCAACTCCACTCCAGCTTGCTTAAGACCTTTGATGAGCTGGCTGTAAGATAAACCGTTGATCTTCGCCGCCGCGCCGATCCGAATGATCCACAATCCCCGGAACGTCCTCTTTTTGACCCGCCGATCGCGATAAGCGAAGACCAAAGCGCGCTCCACCGTCTCGCGCGCCGAGCGATACAATCGCCCCCGTCCGCCGACGTAACCTTTGGCGAGCTTCATGATCTTCTTGCGCCGCTGTCTCGATTTGCTTCCACCTTTAGCTCTAGGCACGGGAAATACTCCTTCCGTTTCTTTAACACCGCTTGACGCAGGCCGAATGCCGAGAAGTTGGGAAGTTGGTATCGTCCGACTCCATGCTCAGCACCCGACGCTCACCACGCGGCACTTTTATTTATTTATAGGGTATCATCTGGCGAATGTTGCGCGACTCGACCGCCGACACCAATGCCGCCTTCCTTAAATGCCGCTTTTGTTTTTTGCTTTTGCTCGACAGAATATGGCGTTTATATCCTTTATTGCGCTTAATTTTGCCGGTTCCGGTCACGCGAAACCGCTTGGCTGCAGCTCTGTTGGTTTTTATCTTGGGCACTTTTTACTCCTCTAAGCTTTGTTCCTATTCAGATCATGCCTTGGGCGTCAGCAGCATCGCCATATTGCGGCCTTCCAAGCGCGGCTCGATATCGACCTTGGCGATGTCTTGCACTTGCACAACCACACCCTTGAGCATTTGTCTGCCCAATTCAGGATGCGTGATTTCCCTGCCGCGGAAGAAAACCGATACTTTGACTCGTTGCCCTTTGCCGATGAACTGGCGAATGTTGCGAACTTTATGCTCGATGTCGTGAGCATCGGTGCGGGAACCCATTTTGACTTCTTTGATTTCCACGACCGACGGCTTCTTGCCGCTATGCGAGCGTTTTTTCTGCTCGTAGCGGAATTTGCCGTAATCCATCATCCGGCAAACCGGCGGCTGGGCATCGGGCGCGACTTCGACCAGGTCCATTTCCAGCGCGTCGACTTGTTTGAGCGCTTCATGCAGCGGCAACACCCCGAGCTGCTCGCCCTTCGGTCCGATTACCCGGACTTCACGGGCGCGTATCTGATGATTGATCCTCGCTTCTCTGGCGATAGGGCACCTCCACTCCTCGTTTGATCCTTATTTCTATGCTTCTCCGAATTCTTGTGCAACCTCGGCGCGCAAACGGGCGATAAATTCAACCAGCGGCAGCGGAGGCAGGTTTTCGCCGCCGCGCCGGCGCGGCGCGACAATGCCGGCCGCGACCTCTTTGTCGCCAATTACGATAGCGTAGGGAATTTTCGCCAGTTGAGCTTCACGAATCTTGTAGCCGAGCTTCTCGTTTCGCCCATCCAACTCCACGCGCCAGCCATCTTGGCGCAGTTGCGCGAAAACTTTGGCCGCGTATTCCTTCTGATCGCCCGTAACCGTTAAGATTTTCAATTGAACAGGCGCCAGCCACAGGGGAAAAGCGCCGGCGCAATGCTCCAAAAGGATGGCGATGAAGCGCTCGATGGAGCCCAAGATCGCCCGGTGCAACATCACCGGAGTCCCTTCGGTACCCTCTGGTGTAACATATCTCAAACCGAACCGCTCGGGCATGGCACAGTCGATCTGCACGGTGGCGAGCGTCCATGACCGTTCCAGGACATCACGAAAATCGAAGCCGATCTTCGGTCCATAAAAGGCGCCCTCGCCCGGCAGGACTTCCACGGTGAATCCCGAGCGTTCCAGGCAGCGGCGCAGCGCAGCTTCGGCGGCGTCCCACAGCTCCACCCGGCCGAGAAACTTCTCCGGCCTTGTCTGCAAAGTGACTTCGATGCGGTCGAAGCCAAATACTTTGTAGACCTCCTTGGTCATCGCGACAAATTGTTCGAGCTCGCTATCCAATTGCTCGGGCGTACAGTAGATATGGGCGTCGTCCTGAGCGAACGACCGCACACGGGTCAAGCCGGAAAGGACCCCCGACGGCTCGAAACGGTGCAGCCGGCTAAAGTCGGCATAGCGGATCGGCAAATCGCGGTAGGAATATTTTTTTGCCGCGAACAGATAACAGTGCCCCGGACAGTTCATCGGCTTTACACCGTACTCGCCGTCGTGCACGTTCATTAAAAACATGTCGTCGTGGAAAGCCTCGTAATGGCCGGAAGTTTTCCACAAATCGGTCTTGTAGATCAGCGGCGTCACGACCTCGCTATAGCCGTACCGGCCGTATAGACCGCGGACGTGTTCGACCAGCAAGTTATAAATAATCGTGCCCTTGGGATGAAAAAACGGCGATCCCGGCGCGATGGGATGTAGCGAGAACAAATCCAAAGCCGGGCCAAGCCGCCGGTGGTCGCGTTGCTTGGCCTCTTCGATACGCTTCAGGTAGGCGTCCAGGTCTTTTCGGTTCGCCCACGCGGTGCCGTAGATGCGCTGCAACTGTTCGTTGCGCGAGTCGCCGCGCCAGTACGCGCCGGCGATGCTGGTCAGCTTGAACGCCTTGATCGCGGCGGTGCTCGGCACGTGCGGGCCGCGGCAAAGATCGACCCAGTCCCCTTGGCGGTAGAGCGAAACCTTTTCCTCCGGGATGCCTTCGATGATTTGGACCTTATAGTCCTCGCCCATCTTGCGAAATAGCTCGATCGCTGCGCCGCGCGGCATCTCTTCGCGCACGACTTTCAAGTCGGCCTTCGCCAACTCCAGCATGCGTTTTTCGATGAGCGCTAAATCTTCCGGTGAAAAAGTCCGATCGCTCTTAAAGTCGTAATAGAAGCCATCCTCGATGGTCGGCCCGATGGTCACCTGAGTTCCCGGAAACAGGCTCTGTACCGCCTGCGCCATCAGATGCGCCGTGGAATGACGCAGAACATCGAGGCCGTCACGGCTGTCCGGCAAAATAAATTCGAGAGCGCAATCCTTGTCCAGAGTACCGGCCAAATCTACGGTCCGGCCGTCGACTTTAGCCGCAATGGCAGTCTTCCGCACGCCTGCGGACGCGGCGATTTCATCGATCCCGGTCCCAGCGCGAACGTCGACGGACTTGCCATCGGGAAAAGTGACGTGAATGCTGTCCATTTTAAACGATTAGAAAATGGTAGGCACGGGCAGGATTGAACTGCCGACCTCTTCCGTGTCAAGGAAGCGCTCTCCCACTGAGCTACGTGCCTGCGCGAACGAATAGTAGTGGATCAAATCAACCAACTTCGCAATTCCCCTTAAAATCGCCTGTTTGGGGATCGACGCTTAAAGATCGGG
>Ga0075421_100010476_pt1 | contig 11462 bp, 6 predicted proteins | sample SoiMetdeltSBSDD5_FD_75292 | JGI IMG/M metagenome (GOLD analysis project Ga0075421, IMG submission 75292) | Bulk soil microbial communities from a Populus tree surrounding site in Tennessee, USA - Soil MetaG P. deltoides SBSDD5 | ecosystem: Environmental > Terrestrial > Soil > Tree plantation...
GCATGATTTCGCCGGTTGCATCGCCGGTTTGCACGAGGTTTTGCGCCGACAGGGATTGCTGGCGGGCCGCTGGTGTCTCGACCCGCGCGAAGACCTTTCACCCGGACAGATGGAAGAGATTGACCGCGTCTATGACCGCTATCCGCAGCTGAACGACGATGAGTTCGTGCGAGAAAATCTAGACCGGTGGATGCGCGAGTAACATTGCGGCGCGCGGCGTACCGTAGGTTGTCCAACCTGCGGAGGCTCAATTAATGAGCCGTTTAGTTGGCGCACAGTCGCTTGATGATAAAGCCTCCGCAGGTTGGACAACCTACGGTACAGCGACTTCCAGTGAGCGAATACATTTACAAAGAGCATACAGAACGGAGCCTGCCGCATTTCCACCCGCCGGGCGCGACTTTGTTTGTAACGTTTCGACTGGCTGGAACTATTCCGAAACCAACGCTACGGCAATATTATGCGCAAAAGCAGTGGTTGGAAGAAGAAACGAAGCGCATTATAGGGTTGAAGCTGAAAGATGATTCGCCTGAAATGGAAGAGCACGAGCAAAGGCTTCTGGAATTTGGCCGGAAGTGGTTCGTTAAGTTTGAGGATATTTTGCACAAAACAGAAGCCGGACCGACCTGGCTGAAAGACGATCGAGTCGCGAAGGTCGTTGCTGACGCGCTACATTATCGTGACGGAAATGTTTATCGCCTCGACGCCTACTGCATAATGTCGAACCACGTTCACGCAGTATTTGCGCCTTTTCTGACGGCGGAAGAACTGCGACAGGTATTGCTTCCCGAAGGATTGCGCTTCATCAGCAAAAATCCCCCGTTGGACAGGATTATGAAGTCGCTCAAGGGTTACTCAGCCTGGGAAGCGAATGGCGCGATTGGACGCAGGGGGGCATTCTGGCAACGGGAAAGCTACGATCACTTTGTGCGCGACAGCGCGGAGTTTGATCGAATAGTGAAATACGTTTTGAATAACCCTGTGAAAGCCGGCCTAGTGAAGGAGTGGCAGGGATGGAAGTGGAGTTATTGGCGCGACACTGTACCGTAGGTTGTCCAACCTGCGGAGGATTTCGTTACTCGATAATTGATGAGGACCTAGAGTCACTCATCAATGCTCACGCTGACTTCGAATGTTTGAATAATGAAGCATCCCGCAGGTTGGACAACCTACGGTACGCTTTCGCAGGAGACTATATGCGCAATCTCAACAGGTTTCTCTTTACGGCGGTATTGATCGCGTCATTCCAGGCCATCGCGACGGCCGACGGCGAAAACTCCGCCCCGGAGGGCTGGCGTACGGCCGCGCCTCGTGACGAGATACGTCCGCAATTCGATTACAGACCGAAAGGCGGAAAAGGCGGCAAGGGCGCTTTCCTCATCATCGCCGATGACCGCGAAGGACTCGATGGTTATTGGGTGAAAACATTTTCAATAACCGGAGGCAGGCATTATCGCTTCTTCGCCCTGCGCAGGGTCGAAAACGTCGCGGAGCCTAACCGGAGCGTGGTCGCGCGAATCCTGTGGGAGGACGCCAACGGCAAACCCGTCAATTGGGACAAGCCAGCCCCGACTGGCTATATGAAAGGCGCGTTCTATCAGGCCGAGCCCGAATATCCGACGGACAAAACGACCGGCGCAGATGGATGGACGGAAGTCTCGGACACTTATCTCGCGCCGTCGAAGGCCGCGCGGGCCGTCGTCGAGTTGCATCTGCGTTGGGCGCCGCGCGGGCGTGTCGAATGGAGCGAAGTTTCATTGGCCGAGACCGCGCCGCCGCCCGAACGCAAAGTCCGATTGGCCGCCGTCCACTTTCGCCCGCGAGGCGGCAAAACGCCTATGGACAACTGCCGGATGTTCGAGCCCCTCATAGCCGACGCCGCGCGGCAGCGCGCCGACCTGGTCGTGCTGCCCGAAACACTGACTTTTTACGGGCTGGGCAAGAGCTTCGACCATGTGGCCGAATCACTGCCTGGCCCTTCGACTGAATACTTCGGCGAACTGGCGAAGAAACACAATCTCTACATCGTCGCGGGGCTGGTTGAACGCGACCGGCATTTGATCTACAACGTCGCGGTCATGCTGGGGCCGGATGGAAAGATCGTAGGCAAATACCGCAAAGTCGCATTGCCGCGAGGCGAAATCGCAGCCGGTCTCACGCCGGGCTCCGAGTATCCGGTCTTCGACACGAGATTCGGCAAGGTAGGAATGATGGTCTGTTACGACGGCTTCTTCCCCGAAGTGGCGCGGCGTTTGAGCGACAACGGGGCCGAAGTGATTGCGTGGCCGGTGTGGGGTTGCAACCCGTTGCTGGCCTCGGCGCGGGCCTGTGAAAATCACGTCTACCTCGTCAGCAGTACTTACGAAGACGTCTCGCGCGAGTGGATGTTCACCGCCGTTTATGATCACGCGGGCAATAAGATCGTTCACGCCGAAAAATGGGGGACCGTGGTTGTGGCCGAAGTCGACCTGAACGAACGATTGCGATGGGCTAGCCTGGGCGATTTCAAATCGGAGATACCTCGGCACCGCCCGTCCGATCAGGTTCAAAGATGATCGAGCGCTATTGAATAAAGGATGAATGCGGTTTTTCGCTTCACAACGGCTGCGGCGAATCCGCATCCCCACGTACTACGGATGCGGAACTGGAAACGTGCGCTTGGACATTCGGCCACATGTTTCTGAAAAGGTTACGCAGTCATGAGCGCAATTAATTACAATCATTTTTTCACCACCCACACGACATGGAATCGTTTGTCGCTTTTTGTCTCATCGCCCTTATTAGGGAAACGCTTCGACAAAATAGCCGCCGCCGGCGCGGTAGAAATAATTTTCATTGCTGCGCTGCGGTAGCCTACAATGGGTCAAACTACGATAGGAGGATTCATGGCTAAAGAATTTTTTCTTCCTGCGCCCCTTTACCTGCAAGTTGATTGTTACAAAGATACGAATGAAAAGTGTGGGGCGGCCTGTACGCAAATGGTTCTGCACGACATTGACCCTCAACGCCCCTTCACGACGGGGGAGCAGGATCAGCTTTTTCACGATATAAGGACACCGCCTACCGGAGGGGACGCCTGGCACAACCCGCCTCAAGGCATAAGAAGGGTTTTGGATATCGAGAAACCGGCGGCGCGACAGCCGCAACGCTCCGTGCTTAAGCCGGACATTCAAGCGATATTTACATCGCCTCCCGTCGACCCTGCGACACCCTACAATTTTATTATTTTCGGTGACAGCAGCCCTGAAACCAATCCTAATCCGGGCATTCTCAGGGCGCCTGACGTTAGCGATCAAATCGAACAAATTGAGGAGATCTCCAAGCAGTTAATTCGCACAGTCGCCCTCAGAGGCGCCGCGCCTGTCATCGCCGTGCGCGAAGATAATGCGCACTGGATAGTCGTCAACGGATTCGTCGTGGAAGACGGTTACCGTGACGCCGACCTCGGCCAGCGCGACATGATCAAGGCGATCTACATCCGTAATCCCCTGGGCCGATATACATACAGCACTGTAGCCTGCAGGGGGCTGTCCGATCAGGAGATGCAGGTAATCACAGGCCACACATGTGAACTGAACCCCCATGTGCAGGACGTGGCGCCATACGCGACCTGGGTGAGAGAATACATGTTTTCTGATTGGGCCGAGACTTTTGTGGAGGTTTGCGATTCGTCCGAGCCAGTCATTAAGGAGTTCCTTGCCCGGGTTAACCGTTTGGCTTCGAGAACCCGCGAAAAGTCTGCGACGTCCGAAATTCGTAATTGGTTCGCCCGGTGGGATCGAGCTTATCGCCGCATACTCATGAGCGAAGAAATCACCCCGGTAGAGGCGGTCGAGCGGGCCAGACTCGCGATCGAAGAGTTCAATTTGTCGCGGCTAAACCCGCGCGTCACGCCACGAAACGCGCTTCCACCTTACAAGATAAAACGGTTGGATCGCATTGACGGCAATTATTATCTGGTTCCGGTCGGAGTGGAGAATAAAATCTCAGCGCTCATCAATATCTCCGTCTACGGAGAATTCGACGGGGCTACAGTCTGGCCGGTCAACATCGAAAGGGAACCCGGTAAAATTACTGACGAGCCGAAGGGGCGTCAAACTGTTGAGATTAAGCAAGACAAGGACACGGTAGAATCCGATGCGGCTATCTCCAGTTTGAACGATCATTACATCGCGCCGTTCGATCACCACCCGCAATTCAGCGCCTTAACAGCCGGGCAGGGCAGTAGCTTGCGTGGTCGAACGATTCGATTGACGGACGGCGGCCCTCTGCTAACGATCGCAAGCGTAATCCGGGATCAAACGACTCCCTACGTCTGGCGGCCAGGCCCTAACTCATTTTCCGCTTCAAGGCCGTTCCATAATCTCAAGGTAACTGTACAAGGAAGCAACACACCCATCTCTCTCTATCTCCCGGTAGATGACTATTGCTTGCCGACCGATGGCGCCGGAGCCCTCTCGCTGCCTTCGGCGAACTATCTGGAGATGGTCGCGGATTGCATCAAGCAACAGGCGGGGAGCATGGTTGATGAAGTGTTGGCGCTGATCAGTCGGAGTGGAACCACAGCGATGGTGATGTATAAGTCCAACCAGACCAATGCGATAGAAGATGAGTTGGAGGCTATGAGGGTGATCATCTGCCAGTGCCTGAAGGATCATCCCAGCCCGGGGCTGACACACTTCCGCATCAAGGCGTACCCTACCAATGCGTTCTTAACCAGGCTGCGCGGAGGTGGAGAGGATGACGTACTTGGAACTGCTCCTGCATCTGGTGGTGGCGATGGCTATTCAATCAGCACTTGCCTTTGACGAGATGGGTTCCGGCAGTATGGACACACTTTATAACTGTTGCATGGCGTATCCAGTCATGATGATCACCGCTATCGCTACACCGAATTTCAGGTGCGCGCCTCAGCAGAACAATGATACCGTCTCTGCCCCTGCTTCCGGTGGTTAAGCAATTTGCAAAGTTACGAACAGGCGCTATTTTTCCGGGTCGCCTTGCAGGCTAAAGGCGGCCCAGAAAAATGGGGCGTTGGACTCAGCCCGCTCCCACATTTCAACCTGCGCTTGCCGCAACGCCTCGCTAACTGGCAGTTTCCGCTCCAACAAATTCCGATAAAAGCTTTGCATCAGTTGTGCTGTTTCCCGATCCGGCACGTCCCATAAACTGACCATTACGCGCGGCGCGCCGGCATAGATAAAACCTCGTGTCAGGCCGATCATCCCCTCGCCGCGCCATTGTTTGCCAAGTCCCGTACGACAGGCTCCCAGCGTCACCAGATCAGCGTTCAGCCGCAATTGATAAATGTCGTTGAGCCGTAAATAGCCCGGTTGTTCCTGCCCCTTGCGGTCTACCTGGGATAGAGCCAGCCAGGAGAGACCCGGAAAAACATCGTCAACATAAGCATGCGTGGCGAAATGCAGATAACGATAGTCGCTCAGCGCGCCGCTCATCACCATCTGGCGGTTCGCGTCAAAATCCATCGCCAGCAGGCTTCTTTCAGGCGCGAGTTTTGCGATGGCCTGCGCCTCGTCACGCGACCCCGGCAGGCGGTTGAGCGCGCCAGATTCCGCCGCGCCGCCCAGATCACGCAACGCCAGTTCAAGATCAGGGGAACCTCTCAATCTTTGCGCGGTGGTCGCCGGCTCAGTCTCCGGCTGTAGCGCAAGGCCTTTTACACGTTCATCGTTGGCGGAAAAGACCGGATCGGCGACGACCGCGATTTCTCCGGTCGCAGGCTGGCGAGTCCCAATCGCTTTGCGCAACCACGCGACTGTCGAGGCTGAAGGCAGAGTTGCAATCTCGTGTTCCACGATCAAGGGAGTGATGGACAAACGGCCTTTAGCGTCGCGGACTGTATTTGTCCTCGTGGGCATAGATATTTTGCGCGGATCGGGCAGCGCCGCAAACGGGATTCGTTGCAAGCCGCCGTCACCGACAATCCAGATTTTTCGCTTGTGCAATAACGGCTTGACAGGGGCCAGAAGCTTGTCACTGAGGAATTGAACGGTTTTGGCGAATTCCGGGTTTTGATAGGAAAAACGCCGCTGCAATTCGCCGGCGCTCTCAAATTTTTTGCGTTGAAAGAACTCCGCCGCTTTTTCGATGGCGGCTTTTTCCGGAATCTCGACGACTTGCAATGCTTTCTTGCTTCCGCCGGTCAGGGCGAACAGATATAACCGGTCCTCGGCGACAAAGTATTCCAGCAACAAACTGTCCGGGGATAACAACTGATGCTGAATTTCAGCCGGACTGAGCGGCTGGGGGCCCAATAGCGCGGCATAACGCGGGTGGCTGGCGCGCATCTGTCCCTGCAATTCATCCATCTGGGTCGTCAGTTGACGCAGTTCGGTTTCAATCTCTTGCAATCTTGCGCTTCTAGTAGGAGACGCGGCGTCTCTAACCACTTTGCCCCGCTCACTAATGATCCGGTCTAACGCTTTTTGTAGTGACGCCTCACGTTCGATCAGCGTGGCGGGCAGGTCAGCGCGCAGGTCGGCGCCGAGGTTTGACAAGCTCTCCAGCAAAGCGCGGGCCTGGGCGCGTTCGCTGGTCTGAAAAGCCTGTATGTCGTAGCCCGCCGACGGCTGTCGCGCGTGTAATTTCAATAACAGGGCGATATGCTCGGCGTAGTAGTGATGCGTTGAGGAGCTGTAAGAAGCCCCCAACAGGGGATTTGAGTATTGCTCTCGAACCTGATCCACAAGATCCAGGGCGCGATCGCTTTGGAACAAAGCCTCTGCAAAATTTCCCCGGTGAAATTCCGTCTGGGCAATTTTGCTGATGGAGAAGGCATCCAGAATCTTTTGGTTCAGTGCCTGACGCAAATCCAGCGCCCGCTGGTAATATTCAATCGCTTTATCAAGCTGGCCGAGCAGCCGGTAAGTGTCTCCCAGGCAATGCAGCGCATACGCTTCGTCTCGTTTGTTACCGCCTGTCATGATTAGTGGTAGAGCGTTGTTGAGCGCTTCCAGCGCAATCTGTGGCTGTTGCAGCGCGACGTGATTCGCGGCAATACTGGTCAGAGTCCAACCTTGTTTTCCGGTGTTGCCCAATTTGCGCCAGATTTCAAGGCTGGCTTTTTGATCTTCGATCGCCTGCGGGTATTGTCTCTGAAAGTATCTCGCCGAGCCGCGGCTGTTTAAAACAGAAGCCTCCTCTAGTTTATTATCCACTTCTCTATGAATCGACAGAGCCCGCTCGTACCATTGCAAAGCCTCTTCTGGTTGTCCGGTGGACGTGTAGATGTTTCCGATATTCATTAAACAAACGGCCTCAGTGCGGCGATTGCCCAGCCGACGAAAAACCGGGATAGCTTGCAAATAATAAAAAAGCGCTTTTTGATTGTTGTATTGCATGCCGGCGACGGCGCCTATATTGCTGGTTATTCTTGCTTCCAGCGAGAGCGATTTTGTGGTTTGCTCCGCTTTGCGCACTAATGGCAGCGCCTGTTCAAAGGCGAATAACGCGTCGCGGTAATTGGCGAGGTGATAGTGCGCTTCGCCCGTCGTTTTGACCGCATGCGCCGCGCCGAACCAGTCCTCCGCTTTCTCGTAGTAAGGCAATGCGGCCCGATACTTTTCGATTGCGGCGAGGAAGGCTTCCTTCGTACGCTGGTCATATATCTCTTCCCCGGCGGCGAAGAGATATTCACCCTGACAGCGCGCCTTGTCAGCGTCTTTAGCAACTCTCAATTCCGAAATCCGCACCTGATATTCGACGCCGTCTTTTTGCCGATCCATCGCCGTGATCTTTACGAAATAGCTCGCTGCTTCCGCCGCCACTACCGCAACTGAATTGCCTTCCGGAATTCCATTGCGGGCCTTCATCTTCATGAGCTTTCCGCCGTCGGGAGCCGTCAATTCCAGAGTGATGTCGCCGCTGAGCGCCTTAGCTTCAACCTGCGCGTATTGCCCGGCGGTCAGCATGAGCGGATAACGATGTGTCTCGCCTTTACTCAAACGAGCCGTTACTGGCGCGTCATAATTCAAGGGTGCGCGTTCGGTCTGTACCTGGGCCGTTACTCCGGCCAGTCCGAGCGCGGCCGACGCGGCCAGACAGACACGGAGGCCGAATTTTGTCATCCGGTATTTTGTCAGACGAATCATTGGTGTAGGTTCCTTTCACCGGGAAAGGCAAATCAAATTATGGCTAGGGCGAATAACAGATCAGCGTACGGTTTTATAGAAGGCGAATGACGAGGATAGATACGCAATCGAAAAACGATCTAATCGCCGGGATCGCGGTAGCGTATGGAGCGCGGCGAGACCTCGCCGCTTTGCTTTCGGATAAAGAAAAGCGGCGAGGTCTCGCCGCGCTCCATACGCTTCGCGATTTCGGCCACGGCTATTGTAAGCAATCCCGTACATCCAATTGATAACCGGTCTAAGATGCGGATTTGATCGAACGAATCTCCCTCGAGCGACCTTGGCGCCCTCCGCCTATGCTGTCGGCTATTTTTGCCGCCCCGACCGCCGAAGATCGGCGGCGAGTTCAAGACTGAAAGTCGCGATCACTTTTTCAAGTGGGCCTTCATACTTACGCCCAATCACGCCAGGGGTCAACGGCCAGATCACTTTTCCGTTCGCGTCCGCCAAATGCGCCGTCAACGCGAGCCGGCCCTGCCGCGACGCTGTGACAGTCACTTTGAGCGCAACGTCGGCCTCGGCCGGGTCCTCAGTCAGACTGAATTTGTTGTCGGAGGGCAATCGCCTCAGGATTGATGGGCGCGCCTGTTCGCGCAGCGCGCCGCTGATTTCCAGATAGACTTTTTTGGCTTCGAGCAGGCCGGCGGCTTGGGCGCGCTCCCCGCGGGTGAGCGTCTCGCCAGGAGCGCCGGCGCGCGGGCGGATGTCCATTGCAATAACTTCGGCGCCGGACAACTGCGGGGGCGTTGATGGACGATTGGTCGGCGTGGCGGAGGGGCTTGGCTGCGGAGAAGACGGCCTGGTGGGCTCGGTTGTGGGCGAAGCCTGCGGCCTTGGCGGCGTGTCGAACGCCAGATTGTCGTTGGATGCGCCTCGTCTGACCCAGATCCAATACCCCAAAATCGCGCCGCACGAGGCTAACAACATGAAAGCCAGCGCAGGTTTCCAGGTCAGGCGCCGCTCGGGGTTGAAAAGCCACTGGCGGAGCCGGCGGAGGCGACGGTTTAGGACGCGCAGCGGGGCCGTCTCGCGATAACTCACCGCGACCCTTGCGCCCGCGTCTTCCTCGTCGGCCGCGCGCAGCGGCTCGACGGCCAGCCGCAGTTCCTGGCCGCCTTCCAGCGTGAGCGTCGCAGCGACAGCCTGCAATTGATCGTCTAAATTGTAACTCAACAGGTGCGCGGCCAGCCGGATGTCTTCGCCGTCCCTAACGCCGTATATTTCGATCAATCTGCCGTCAGGCGCAATTTCGATCTGGCCGCTCCGGCTTTGCTCAAGAGGCCATCTCGCGCGCTCCATCCTATCCACGACGATGCGCAGCCATACGGGCGAGAAACGCCTGCGGCGTTCACGCTCCTGGATTATGGATTCCTTGAGGCTCTGCATGTCTTCCTCGCTCAACTCCGCCTTGGGAGTCTGACCGCCGCCCGGTGGCTCAGGCGGTTGACTGTCGTTCGATTGGAATTCAGGTACTTCGAGACGTTTGGCCGGCGCGTCCAGGCGCAAAGCCGCGAGCAGCCGTTCGAAACAATCAGGATGCAGCAGGGCATGCAAGCGGCGGATTTCAACTTCGTGCTCCCCGTCCGGGTCATCCCCCCGAAAACGCAACGAAGGCAATTCGTCCGTATGCGGGTCGAAGGCTGCGGGGAGGTAACAATATGTTTCCCACGGCGTGAACTTGCGCAAACATTCCCTGACCCATGCCAGATGGTCTTGCGCGTCCGGCAAGGCTTGAAATCGCTCTTCGCCGCGGGCGCCGCGTTGCACGGCCAGGAGCGCGCCGAACCGCTCCTGCAATTCCCGCATCAACTGCGCCTTGCGCCGCCGGTAATACGAATCGTCGCGACCGCGGTCCGGATTCTGCGCGACCAGTTCGTGAATTTGCGCGGTTTCCGCCGTGGTGTAGTTGTACAAGAGACGGCTCAGGCCCAGCGCGACAAAAAACGAATTGCGGCAACCGGTGATAAACGCCAGATGTTTGACGTAATGCATCACCAGCGCGTCTGCCGAAACGCCATGTTCTTCCTGCCGCCGCTCTTCCGGTTCGGAGGCGAAATAAACCAGGCGCTGCAACATCTGCCATTCGCCGAGACTGACTTTCGTACGATGGCTCGGCAGGTAATGAACCCGCTTGTCCTGCCGGGAGAGCGTCACATCGAGCGCGGAAACGGCGTCCCGCGTCGCGAGTAACGCGGCCTGTACTTCTCTTAATATGAAGTATGCGAGTTGAAAAGCCCGGCGCAGCTTCTCTTCCATCAGCACTCGTCTCCACACACACGAATGGCGGCGGCCTCGTGCGGAATTTCTGGGACATCAAGTTGCATATTCGCATAGTATCGCTGAGCAATACCATAAATGTCCATTTGCGAGCGTGCCTCTTTCGGAAATCCACAACCTGGCGTCAGCGTGACCATTTCGGAATTCGGAAAAGGGCACGGTGCATTGTAATCGCCTACGTTAGGGTTACGCCGTCGCAGCTAATGCCACGCGCCTTGTAACATCAAGCAACGCGTGGGTGAGAACTGAGTCGCCAAGCATTGTGGGAACTCTCATGCGCAAGACAGGAATCGCCGCAATTCAACAGCAAGATTATAGGTTTTCTTGTCTTTCCTTGTCGGCGCTGAGAAATCTGCGCACGGACAGACTCGAGCTTGCAACAACCGCCGGCGTCCTCAACATTAGGCTGGCTCATAGAAGAAGGGTCCTCGGCCATCAGGAATTGCTAAAACGCCAGATTCTGGGACGCATGAAGTTTGCTGCCCCGTGGGGTAAGGAAAGTTGTTTCCGATAATGGAAACAACTTTTCTTTCAAACCTCAGCCATTCACTCAGCCTATTGAAGCCGTTGCAAATGTACATTGAAAACATTCGGCCACATGAAATGGCGGCGGCTTTTGGAGCGCAAGGGCTTGGGGCCGCTTTGGTAGTTATCCGCGGACTCTGCGGACTCCCGGGAAGAGACGCGGCGGGCATCCTTCCCCCAAATGCCTGAGTATGGAAGCTCATTACCAAGGCGGTCCCAAGCCCTTGGGCTCCAGTGGTACTGATTCGGCGTGAATTGACTTTTCAATGCGACGATCTATAGCCGGCATGGCAGTTGGAGCGGCATAGTCAGACAACATTCAGCGCACACAATTGCATAGTGAATGCTCCCATCGCATGTCATCCAAGTTGTTTGCGGAACCTCCATGCGCTGACGCCCACCAGCGCGACCGCGAATCCGACCAGCGCCAGCATATGCGGCCAGATCGCCTCGATCCCCGCGCCTTTGAGCAGGACTCCGCGCGCGATCGTCGAGAAATGGCTGATCGGG
>Ga0075421_100010480_pt1 | contig 11460 bp, 8 predicted proteins | sample SoiMetdeltSBSDD5_FD_75292 | JGI IMG/M metagenome (GOLD analysis project Ga0075421, IMG submission 75292) | Bulk soil microbial communities from a Populus tree surrounding site in Tennessee, USA - Soil MetaG P. deltoides SBSDD5 | ecosystem: Environmental > Terrestrial > Soil > Tree plantation...
GGCGGGAGCTCGTAGTCTCCCGTCGAGAACACCCCGGCGCCGAACAGCTCCGCCGTGACAGTGGCGTGCTGCGGCCCGTAAGTCTCTACCTTCACTTCCGGGAATGCCGCAAGCGGGTTGGCGCGATCATCGCCGCCCAGCAGGAACCGATCGAAGAAATCCCGCACGACGGCCCGCGTGATGTCGACCCCCCGTCGCGCCTGCATTGGATAGGCGAACAGGCTCGGCCTAACGAGCAACAGGTCGGTGAACGAGTTGTGTCCCGCACCGTTCACTCGATAGAGGACGAATGGGGCGCGTGGCCGCAGGCGCATCTCCGTGAAGATGCCCAGGGTGTCGAACGCGAGCGTCTGCTCGCTGTAGACGAGGCCGTACGGGCGATCGACGCCATTCAGCCGGAGCTCGCGCGTCTGCATGCCCTCGATCCCGAGGAACGCACGACAGTTGATCTCCTGCGCACACGCACGTGACCCGGCCATGCCACCATTCGAATGGCCCGCCATCGCCACACGACCGAGGTCGAGGCGTCCATGCAGAATTCCATCGTCGCGATCGAGGGCGCCGAGACGCCGAAAGACGTACCGCAGGTCGCCCGACACGACGCGGTTCATTGGTTCCTGCGCGGCGTCGAACCCCGATGGGTACGTGCTCGGCCCCATTGGCGGAAATAACACCGGCGCGAGTGTGCCATCCGCGCGAACGACCTTCGAGTGATGCGGACTGTCGACCCCAACGACGACATAGCCGTGACTCGCCAGCTCCTCACCCAGTGTCGTGTAGTCGAACGTCGCGGTCGAGCGACCGCTGGCGAATACGATGACCGGTGCTCGCCCACCGACCTCCAGAAACGGCGCCCGTGCGAGGGCGTGGGGACGCACGCGTGCGTGGAGTTGCGCCCAATCGGTGGGCACTCCCTCGATGCGCTCCACGTACGGCGCGCGCCGCGCCGTCTCGACGCGCCGAGCGGGATACCAGACGCGCAGGAGAACGACCCGCGGCCCTGGCGGTGATGCCATGGAGTCGACGCGGGCACTGTCGACCGATTCGTATGTCGCCACGCCAACGGCGTGCGGGCCGGTCGGAGCCGGAAGCTCGATCTCGGTAGCTGCCTGCAACGCGACGGTCACAATCGTCAGCAACGAGATAGCCGGCATCTGAGCTCTCCTGTCGGAATTCGACAGAAGGTAGATGCGACGGCCCCTATCGGTCAATACGAATCGATGCCGCGAGGCGCCAAATGTGACGACCCGCTCGCTTTCGGTGCCGAGTCGCTGTCGCCTGTCGTGGACGCGATTCCGGGCCCGAGGATCATGGTTCCGCCGCTATCCCACCTGCGACCGCGGATCTGCGCGGTTTCGTGCGCAACGTGTCCGGAGGACGTGCCAGGCCGTGAAGCAGCTCGTGCCGGGTCGTAGATTCGCGCCGATGCCATCCCTTCCCTACTTCCGGCACACGCGGCGGGCACCGAGCGGCCTCGTCGGCGAAGTGGTGCGTGAATCGTGGACGATGCAGGCCGAGCGGTGCCGGACCGCCGTCGAGGCGGTGCTACCCGACTCCGCACTCGAGGTGTACTTCAACCTCGGTCCCGCCGGCCGCCACCTCGGGCGTCGTCAGCACTCGACGCCGCGCACGCCTCGTCGCGCGTGGATTGTCGGGCCGCATGACCAACCGCTGTTGATCGAGAAGGAGATCCGCGACTGTGACGTCGTCGGCATTCGCCTCCACGCGGGCGCGGCGAAGCAGGTGCTGGGCATTCCGGCGCGTGAGGTGCACGCCGCGATGGTCGACCTCGACGTGTTCTGGGGTCGAGAGGTCGAGTGTATCCGCGATCAACTCGCGGCGACCTCGGATCCTACCGCGCGCCTCACCATCATCGAGTGCGCAGTGGCCAGCCGTATGACGCGAAGCGGGGACTGCAACGTGAGTGCGCCGCGCACGTTATCCAGGATGGTCGGCACCTCCGTACACGAGTCCATCGGCGCGATCGCGGTGCGAATGGGGCTCTCGCACCGCCAGCTCATTGCGATCTTCGACGAGTGGGTGGGACTCAAGCCGAAGGCGTTTCAGCGCGTCCAGCGACTCAGACGCGTCTTTCGTCTGGTCGATGCATCACCGCGACCGTCATGGACGTCGATCGCACACCGGAGCGGGTACTTCGACCAAGCGCACATGATCAACGACTTCCGGTCACTTACCGGCGTGACGCCATCCGAGTACGCGGCGACGCACAGCTCGGTCGGTGAGGGCTTTATTCCGTACCGTCTTGCCCCCGCAGACTAAATTGGGGTCAGACCAGTCAGACCCCAATTACCCGGACTCCGATGCCTAACGCCTCCGTCACTGTCCGGCCCGCGCGCGCCGACGAGATTACCGCCGTCGCCCAGTTGCTGGCGGCGGCGCACCTCCCGACAGATGGACTCGAGGACCAGTTCGGTTCGGCCTACGCCGTCGCCGAGGCAAACGGCACCATCGTCGGCGCCGAAGGCATTGAACGTTACGGCGATGCCGGGCTGCTTCGCTCGGCCGTCGTTCGGGATGATTGGCGCGGACGCGGCATCGGTGAACTCCTGACCCGCGACCGTCTCGATTGGGCAGCGTCGGCCGGTCTGCGGGAGATCTGGCTGCTGACGGAGACCGCTGCCGAGTACTTCCCCCGCTTCGGCTTTGCACGTGCCGAGCGCGCGGCCGCGCCGGATGCGATGCAGGCCTCGCGCGAGTTCGCCGAGGCCTGCCCTGCGAGCGCCGTCGCGATGCGGCTCGACCTTACTCGAGTCCCGTCGCCAAGCGCCTGACCAACTGTCATCCCGAGCGGAGCGCCGAAGGCGGCGGGTACCCGCTCGGACAGACAAGGCGAGTCTACGGCCGGATCTGGATGTTGCCGCTCAAGAGTGGAAACGTCGTGGCCGGGTTCCACCACGGCAGCCCTGTGAACGGCAGCGCGCAGTACTCGGCCGACGTGTTCACGAGTGTCGGCTTGAAACCGTACGACGTCGACGCATCGACCGCATCCGCCCCCTCACCACCGTCCTGCACGCGGAACCAGACGTCGTCCCCGACCTGGTGATTCTCGGTGAGGAAGTTCGGGTTCGTGGATTGGTTTTCGGTGACGATCCCGCCAATCCGAGCGCGTCCGAGAGCCGCGTCGACCGTCAGGCACGTCACGATGCCCGAGAAATCGACGACGGTCGCGCCGGTCTCACGGCGCTGATGAAAGCGCCCCTCGACGCGGCCGTCGCCTTTCACGACGGCGTTGAACGAGAAGTATCCGTTCCCTACGCCGGCCGCGCTGAAGTCGACGATTCCACCGCCGTTGACAGAGTACTGGACGCCGTTCCCCTGGTTTACGATCGCGGCCGGGACGCGCGGTTGCGTGATCGTCCGCTCGTGGTCGGTCGCGCAGGCGACGAGGGCGACGGAGCTCAGGAACGTGAGTGTCGAACGCACGATCTGCATGCGGCCTCCGGATATTGGTGAACGCAGGCTCGGCGGCGACGCGCACGTCCCGCGAGCCGGGGCGATGAATATCCGGTGCGTGCACAGTGCGGTCTTGAATCGGAGGCGCACGCGTTGAATGATCTTGAGCATGCACTCACGCCCGCACGTTCCGGTGACGACCGGGAGCGCCGCATTCCGTACGCTCGACACCGGGTCGAGTCTCATCACGCACGCCCGCTTCCCAGCCGGCACCGTGATCGAGCCCCACACGCACGATCGGCCGATCTTCGCCGTGATGTTGTCCGGCGGCTTCCAGTCGGCGATTGCGCATCGCCGGCTCGACTGTCAGCCGATGTGTCTGTGGACGGAGCCAGCGGGCGAGGTGCACGCGAACTACATCGGCCGAGCGGCCGCGAACGTCGTGATCGTCCAGCCGGACCCGGCGCTGCGCGATCTCCTGTCGCCATTCTCGCGCCTGCTGGAGGAGGTGAACTTCGGCCGTGACCCGGTCGTTGGGAGCGACGCGCGCCGCATTGCCGATGAGGTGGACGACGCCGATGACCTCACGCCGCTTGCCGTCGATGCACTCGTCGTGGGGCTGTTCACGACCGCGACCCGGTCGGTGATCGTTAGGCACCGCACCGCCGGCCCACCGCGCTGGCTCTCCCGGACGCGCGACTTGGTGCACGAGCGGTTTCGGGACCGGCACAGCCTCGCCGATCTCGCCGCGCGCGCCGGCGTTCACCCGTCGCATCTGGCGCGTGAGTTCCGCGTCCATTACGGGATGTCGGTCGGCGACTACGTGCGGCGGGTCCGCTGCGACTGGGCCGCGGCGCGCCTCCTCTCGACCGACGACTCGATCTCCGAGATCGCCGCGAGCGCGGGCTACAGCGACCAGAGCCACTTCACACGCCAGTGCGTCCGTTTCCTGGGCGTGGGTCCTGCCCGCTACCGCCGCTCTCGGCGCGGCTGACCAGCAAGTTGGCCGTCCCCTCTAACTCGTCACTTGTGCCATTCCAGCGTCACGATCGAGGGCTTCTGCGACATCGGTGGAATCGGCTGAATCGGCGTTAGGTCTGGCTCCCCTGTCCCTCGGTATGCGTCAGACAGGCCCCGAGACCGGGACGCGGGAGAGAAGACCTCACGCCGATTGGGCCGATCTCGCCGATTCCGCAGAAGCTCCACGTTAGGGAAAGCTCCTCGCGGCCAGCGGCAGAGGCCTGGGAACAGCGGCTCGGGACGTCACTCTCGGACACGCAACCGCGCAATCTTCGCTGGAATTCGTCCCGGCGACGCACCGTACGCGATCCACAGATCCCGCGTTCGCGGGTCGATCGCCAGGTGGCGCACGAGCGTTCCACGACTCGGCAGCGGATAGGTCGTGAAGCGATTCGCCGTCGGGTTGTATGAGAAGATGACGTCCGCGGCCGACGTCCCGATCCAGATGCGGCCCGTGGTGTCATCGACCTTCACCACGTACGGCACCGCGTTCGCGATCGGCAACGGAAAGCGAGTGAAGCGGCGCGTCGCCGGATCCAGGCGGACGAGCTCGTTCGTCGCATAGGCCGGAATCCAGAGGATGCCGCGCCGGTCGATGTCGAAGCGGCGCGGGCCGCTCCACGCTTCCGGCATCTCGAACACGTCGGACGTCTTCCTTCGCGGATCGTACGCGATGACCCTGTTGCCCTGCAGCTCCGACATCCACACGCGCCCGTCCGGCGCGACGCGGATCTCGTAGGGGATCGGACCACCTGGTCCCTTGCCCATGGTCGGGTGAGCTGGAAGCTCCACGCGCTCCACCGCGCGCGACGAATCGGTGGCCGCCGTATCGATGCGCGCGATGAGCTCCGGGGCATGCGTGAAGTGACCGTTGATCCACACCCCGCCGTCTTTGCCTAACGCGAGGCTGTGGGGGTAGAAACCGCCACGCCACGTCCGCCAGCTCTTCGATTGCGCACCGTACCGGGCGACCATGTGGCGGGCGCCGAGGACGACCCACCAATCGCCGGCGGCATCGATCTCGAGTGCACGCGGGTTGGCATTCGGGACGGGGATGTCCACGCCCTCGAACGTGCCGCGCGCGGTGTCGAGCACCCACATGCGGTGCGTGAACATGCCGGTGACCACCACGCGTCCATCGCGGCCGACAGCGACGTCGTGCGGAAGGTCTCCGGGCTCCGGCATGGCGAACTCCGTCACCGTTGCACCGGCCGGCATCGGCGGCCGAGGTTTCGGAACCGGCGGCGTCGCGAGGGAGCGCGCGAGCCAGACGGACGTCATCGCCGCCTCGCGACCGTGCCCGATCACCGGGAAGCCAGTCGTCGAACCCGAAAAGCCCAGCATCCGGGTGATCGCCTCGCTGAACTCGGCCTGTGTGCGCGCCTTTCCCCCGGGTCGCGCAACCTGGTCATCCAGCTGATGGCATCCGGTGCAGTCGAGGATGAACCGGCGCTTCTCCTCCCCGTCCGGCAGCAGGCCTAGCCAGTCGGAGCTGTAGCGAAGGGTGTCATTCGCCTGCGACGACACGGCGCGGGCACGCGTGCCGTCGGCCGGCCCGAGCGCCGCCACCAGCGCGACTTGAAACACAACGGGGAGAATGGTCAGACGAATCATGGCTATTGATCGTGTGAAGACGAACCGAAAACGATGCCCGGACGCCCCGACCGCCGCTTGGATGATCCTGCGCCGGGCCGCCCGGCGGACGGCTCATAGGTGGTCTGGTTCGGTTCGACACACCTGTTGTGGCGGGGCTGGCTGCCGAGGTGCGAGCTTTTTCTTGCCCCTCAACCTCACCCCGCGATGCCAGACCGATCGATCGCCGCGGAATCGGCCACGATGACGCGGGCGCACGTGTTCGAGCCACTCGAGTTGCTCCGCGCCCGTTATACGCGCCAGCGGTTCGCCCCTCACGCGCATGACGAGTACGTCGTCGGCATCGTCGAGACGGGCGCGGCCCGGACGTCGTTTCGAGGCGGCGAGGACGTGCACGCCGTCGGCTCGGTCATCACGCTCGCGCCCGGCGAGGTGCACACCGGAGCGGCGGCCACCGACGAGGGGTGGAGCTACCGCACGCTCTACCCCAGCGCATCGCTCGTTCGGTTCATCGCTCGCGAGGCGACAGGCCGGGACTTCGCTCCCAGGTTCGACGGCTCGTACGTCCACGACCCACGACTGGCCGATCGGATTCGCGCGGCACACGTCGTCCTCGAGAGTGACGCCGATCCGATGCGAAAGGAGTGTGCGCTACTCGAGTCGATCGGCGAGCTTATTCTGAAGCACGGCTCGACCTCCGAACGGCAGCCCGCCACACTGCCAGTTCCACGCTCGATGGCTGCACTGCGTCGCGTGCGTGACCTGCTCGAGGCCGAGTATGCGCGCACCGTGACGATCGGCGAGCTGGCGCGCGAGGCAGGACTCAGCAGCTTTCACCTCATCCGCGTGTTCGGGGCATCGTTCGGCCTTCCACCGTACAAGTACCTCGAGCTCGTCCGCATCCAGCAGGCGCGTCGTCTCATCCGCCACGGCTACCCACTGACGCACGTCGTGCACGCGACCGGGTTCTCCGACCAGAGTCACCTGACGCGCTACTTCAAGCGCATCGTGGGCGTGACGCCCGGTAGCTACGCCCGCGCCGTCGCCGATCGCGTCGCGTAACGACGCAGACTGAAGGGCGTGTCCGCATCGCGACCACGACGGCCAGTGGCCAGTCCTGAGTGTTGAGGTGAACAGTCATCAGTGATGAGTGCTTAGTGGTCAGTCGCCAGTGATTCCCAGCGAGGTATCTGGCAACTGACTACTAAAGCACTGGCCACTGATGACTGTTCACCTGACCACTGACCACTGCATCCTTTCGACCGAAGGCCGTCCAGCGCCTGAGCACCGAAATGACGATGATCCGTAGAGTCACCCGCCGCGTTAGGACGTCGGGCGCAGCAGGTGGGCGGCGCGAAGTCGGCTTACCTTGAGCTTCGCGCCGGTCCGCAGGATGGCGATGTAGTCGCCGCCGAACCACGGCTGGACCTCGCGAATTCGATCGACGTTCACGATCACCGAGCGGTGGATCCGGACGAACTGCTTCGGATCCAGCCCCTCCGTGAGCGCCGCGAGCGACGCGCGGAGACGATGCGTCGCCTCGCCCACATGGAGCACCATGTAGTTGCCATCGGCTTCGATCCAGTCGACGTCGGACGCCGCAACGAAGCGGACGCGCCCGTTCGCGCGCACCGCGAAGCGTCCGATGTGCGGCGATCCGCCGGCCGGTGTCGCCGCATGCGCGGGAAGCGCCCCTCCACCAGATACGTGCTCGGCGACATCGACGACCGTCGTCGGCGTCGTCAGGGCGTCCGGCGTTGGGATCGAGAGCGAGCCCGCCTGCCACTCGCGGACGAACGCCGCGAGGCGACGACCAAGCTCACCGTGACGGCGTTCCACGACCGCCGCCCTCGCTCGCTCGACGGCCGTCAGCAGACGCTCGTCCGGGAACGGCTTGAGCACGTAGTCGAGCGCGTTGACCTCGAAGGCGCGAATGGCGTGAGCGTCGTAGGCCGTGACGAACACGACTACCGGCATTGTCGCCACGTCGATCTGTTCGAGGACGGCGAACCCGTCGAGTCCGGGCATCTGGACGTCGAGCAGCACGATGTCCGGGGCGTGCGTCCGGATCGCCTCGGCCGCCGCCCTCCCGTCGCCGCACTCCGCGACGATGGTGACCTCGGGGTCGTGCTGCAGCGCGAGCCGCATGCAATCACGGGCGAGCGGCTCGTCGTCCACAATCACCACTCGCATCGTCGCCACACTGGTTCCGACAGTCATCTTCAGGCACCCACTGCCAGGGTATTCACCGCTTCGCGTGCCGTATGGAACGGCAGCATGATCCGCGCCCGCACCCCGCCGCCCGGTGCGTCGGCGACGTCGAGCGTCGCCGTCCCGTCCCCATACAGCGCGACGAGCCGAGCGCGCGTGTTCGACAGGCCGATCCCTTCCCGGCCACTCACGCTGTCGTTAGGCACGAGCCCATCGCCACTGTCGCGGACGGTCAGCTCGAGGTGAAGCGCCGCGCGTCGGGCGGAAATTTTCAGGGTAGCCGGGCCGGGCCGGCGTGAGATCCCGTGCCGCACGGCATTCTCCACGAGCGGCTGCAGGATGAGCGGGGGCACGAGCGCGGTCCGCACATCCGGGTCGATGTCCCAGGTCACGCGCAGCCGGTCACCGAATCGGACCTGCTCGATGTCCACGAATCGCCCCAGAAACACCAGCTCGTCCGCGAGCGGCACTTCCTCAGGCATGTTGCGGTCGAGTGTCGTCCGCAGGAGATCACTGAGCCGCGCCAGCATGTCCACGGCGCCGTCGTGCTCGCGCCGCCGGACGAGCCCGGCGACGGCGTTCAACGCATTGAACAGGAAGTGAGGATTGAGCTCCATGCGGAGCGCGTGGATGCGCGCTTCGGCAAGACTCAACTGGAGACGCGCCGCACGTGCTTCGGTCTGCACCGCGGCCAGTGCCAGCCGGCGAAACCGCGTGAAGTACTCGACGGCGTAGTACACGCTGACGGCGCCGCCGTAGATGATGATGTCCATCGCGAGATACCGCGTCATGAACAGATCGATCTGGGCCGCCATGGTAGGCCCCCAGCTCGTCGGTCCGACCGCGGTGAAGTAAGCGGCGCCGAACACGGTGATGTGGCCGACCGACAGGGCGACGGCGATGATCGTGTGAATGCCCGCACTCCGCAGCCATCGCGTGCGATCCAGCCGGAACGTCTGCGCGAGCCAGATGACCGCCGGCATGAGCAGCATCCAGAGGACCCACCACAGCGCCTGATCCCGGAGGACCGAGAGAAACGGACGCTCGGTGCCCTGGATCTGCATCATCACGTAATCCTTGGCGCACTCGAGCACCCCGATGACTGCGCAGACTCCGGCCGCCACGAGCGACGCCGTGCGCCACGGGAGCTGGTCGAGGTCGGAGCGGTCGGTGGAGTCCATGCCGTCGATGTTATACGGGGCCGCGGGGGGCGTCCACACTCGCCGCGCCACTCACGCTAGTCGGCCGACCCCTTGAGGCGAACCACGCTGGGCCGAACCGTGATCTGCGCGATTCAGCCCGTTATTGTCATTCCGAGCGGACTGACAGGGGCGCTACTCCTCCCGCAGCGCGTCCACGGGATCGACGCGCGCCGCTCGCAGGGCCGGGATCGCACCGGCCGCCAGTGCGACGAGCGCGAGCGTAAGCGTGGACACCGCCAGCGTGCTCGGGTCCGACGCGGTCAGCCCGTAGAGGAATGAGGTCACCCACCGAGTCGCTGCGGCCGCGGCAAATCCTCCGAGCACGAGCCCGACGACCACGAGGCGGCCCACTTCGCCGAGGATCAATCGCACGACACGACCACGTGCCGCACCGAGGGCAATGCGGATGCCGATCTCGTTCCGCCGACGTGCAACGTTGTAAGACAGCGTCCCGTACAGCCCCACCATCGCGAGGAGTAACGCGAGCCCGCCGAAGAAACCCGACAGCGTGGCGAGCAACCGGTCGCGGGTCAGCGACGCATCCACCTGCTCGGCGAACGACGTGAACTGCAGCGAGATCGACCGGTTCACTTCGGCCATTGTGGACTTGATCGCGGGCACCAGCGACGCTGGGTCGCCGGCTACCCGAAGCTCGTAATTCGCGAACGCACCGGGCGTCGGGTTCTGGCTCATGGCAACGTAGGCGGTCGGAGGAGTCTCCTCGCGGAGCCGCCGATACTTCGCGTCTTTCACGACGCCGATGATCTCGAACGGTGCGCTGCGCTTGTCGTGCTCCTTCACGTAGAACGGTTTCCCGAGCGGATTGACGGATCCGTAGAATCGACGCGCCATCGTCTCGTTGATGATCGCGACCTTCGTGGCGCCCAGCACGTCGCGGCGATCGAAATCGCGCCCGGCTCTGAGCGGCGTACCCATCGTTGCGAAGTACCCATCACTCACTTCGTTGAAGTAGGCGATCGCGTCCTCCATCGACTTCGCCGTGTAGCCGTCGACCTCGATGAAGTCGTTCCACCCGCTGCCGCTGATCGGTGTGATCTGCGAGAAACTGGCGGATTGGACGCCCGGAAGCTGTCGGAGCCGGTCGAGGACCTGTTGGCGAACGCCGCCCATCACGCTGTCGGCGTACCCGGCGTTCCGCAGACTCATGCTGACGAGCAGGACGCCGTCCTTCCTGAAGCCGGCGTCGAGGGTGGTGAGCTTGCGGAAGCTGCCGAGCAAGAGTCCGGCCCCGATCACGAGCACGAGCGAGAGAGCGATCTGGCCGACGACCAGCCACTTGCCGATGGTGAATCGCGAGTGTCCCTCGGCCACGCCGCGTCCGCTTGCCTTGAGCGCCGCCTGTGGATCGACGCGCGCGGATCTCCACGCCGGAGCGAGACCGAACAGCACGCCTGTCGCGATCGCCACGGCCGTCGTGAAGGCGAGGACGCGCGCGTCGAGTGCGAGATCGAGCGAAAGATCGCGCTGCCCGGCGGACAAGACCTGGACGAGCACCGCGCTTCCCCAGCGTGCGAACAGGACCCCAGTTGCGGCGCCGATGACCGCAAGCAGCATGCTCTCGGTCAGGAGCTGTCGCACGAGTCGCCGCCGCGCCGCACCGATGGCGAGCCGAATCGCCATCTCGCGGTGTCGCGCCGCGGCTCGCGCCAGCAGCAGGTTCGCAACGTTCGCGCAGGCGATCAGGAGCACGAGCCCCACGACCACCATCAACACGGTCAGCGCCTTCTGGTAGTCGCGGCGGAGTCGCGACAACCCGCCTGGTACCGACTGCACCGAGAGCGTCGTCTTCATGTATTCCGCCCGCTCGGATGCGCTCCAGCGCTCGGGGACCGTTTCTGCGAACACCGTCGGCGACAGCGCCGCGAGCCTCGCCGCCACCATCTCACGCGTGAGTCCCGGCTTGGGCCGCCCGATCGCATAGAGAAACCAGGTGCTCCGTGCCTCGAGATAGGGGCGCAGACAGAGCGGGACATACACCTGGGGAGATTGCCCGACGTCG